>Ga0055483_10000107_pt1 | contig 18371 bp, 13 predicted proteins | sample RushMan_CattailN_5_FD_57938 | JGI IMG/M metagenome (GOLD analysis project Ga0055483, IMG submission 57938) | Wetland microbial communities from San Francisco Bay, California, USA, that impact long-term carbon sequestration - RushMan_CattailNLB_D2 | ecosystem: Environmental > Aquatic > Marine >... | reverse complement strand
GGGCCGGACGAAGCTGGTTCCCATCGTCTCGTCGGCCCGGGCCGCCGCCCTGATCATCCGCAAATGGGTCCAGAAGTACGATTATGTCCCGGACGCCTTCGTCGTCGAAGGGCCCCTGGCCGGCGGGCACCTGGGGTTCAAGCCAGAACAGATCCGGGACCCGGCCTTCTCCCTGCCGAAACTCGTCGACGAGGTCGTGGGAGAGATGCGCCGCTTCGAGGACGAGTCCGGGAAGCAAATCCCGGTCATCGCGGCCGGAGGCATCTTCACGGGAGCCGATATCCGCGATTACATGGACCGCGGCGCATCGGGAGTCCAGATGGCCACCCGGTTCGTCGGCACCGCGGAATGCGACGGTTCGCCCGAATTCAAGCAGGCCTATCTCGCGGCCAAGCAGGAAGACCTGGTCATCATCAGGAGCCCGGTGGGGATGCCGGGTCGGGCCATCAGGAATCAGTTCATCGACGACGTCGGCGCCGGCAAGAGGAAGCCGTTCAAGTGTCCCTATCACTGCATCGTGACGTGCCGTCAGCTGACCAGTCCTTACTGCATCGCCCTGGCCCTGACGAGCGCCCGAAAGGGCCGGCTGAGAAGCGGTTTCGCCTTCGCCGGAGCCAACGCCTATCGCGTGAAGACGATCGTCACCGTGAAAGAACTCGTCGCCGCGCTCCTGAGCGAATACAGGGACTCCGCCTCGACTTAGCCCGTTGGGTTGTGGATTGGGGCCGGACCTCGGCAACGCACGCGCCTGCGCATCCCTCACCCGCGCTTCCGGGCCTCGGCAACGGTCCTGGGCCGGAGGGAGCATCAGCCCATGGCGGGAAAGCGGGATTCCGGATCGCTGTTCCTTGCCCTCATGATCGCCCCGGCCCCCCGCATCGTCTCTTTCTCGCCGGCATGAGAGGACCCGCACGGTCCAGGTCCGGCAAGGCGCCCGCTATGTCCAACGTCAAGCCGGCCTCCGGCAGGCCGGTGGCACAGCTCGACTTCATAAGGAAAATCGGCGAGCTCGAGGCCGAGAACCTCCGGGCCTTCCGCCGCCTTGCCCCCGGGGCGGGGCCCCTTGAGTGCCTGTTTTCAGTCCCGAAAAGCGGCACTTAAGCCCTAGAATGGCCCCGAATCCCGATTCATTTATTTATTATTCAACAACTTGACTTGGTCCGACCCCAAAAAGAGGCGGTAGCCGGAGCGGGTCAGATAGACGCCGGCCAGGACGATGGCCGAGCCGGCGGCCTGGACCGCCGAAACCCCCTCGCCCAGGAACAGGGCCGCGAAGACGGTGGCGAAGATCGGCGTCATGTTGCTGTAGATCCCGGTCTTGGCGCTGCCCACTTTCTTCAGCGAGACGTACCAGATGACAAAGCACAACACAATGGCTACCAGGCCCGAATAGCCGATCGCTCCCCACCCTTCGGCCGAGATGCCCCGCCACCGGACCGCCGCCACGTCCCGTGCCGTGAAGGGCAGGTAGAGGAACGTTCCCGCCGCCGTGCTCAGGGCGGCCAGCTTGAAGGGCGAAACCCGATCGAGCAGGGGCTTCGAGAAGACCGTGTACCCGGCCCAGCAGGCGTTGGCGCCCAGGATGAGCACCGCCCCCCGGACCCCGGCCCAGGTCCAGGACGCCCCTCCGTTCTCCCCCGTAACGACGATCAGAAAACCTCCGAATGAAATGACGATGCCCATCCAGGCCGCCCAGTGCAGGCGCTCCTGGCCCAGGGCCGTGCTCAGGACGGCGATGAAGATGGGGCTGGTGGCCATGACCACGGACGCCGTGGAGACGTGCGTCTCGTTGATGGCCTGGATGAATAAGAGCTGGTAGGCCGTGATGCCGAAGACGCCCATGAGCACGGCCCGCCACCAGTCGCCCGCCGGGAGCCGGAAGCCCTCGCGTCTGAGCCCGAGCACGCCGAGGTAGACCAGCGAGGCCAGCGTCAGCCGGACCGCGTTGAACGCCCCGGGCGAGAACTCGCGCAGGCCGATCTTGATCGACGACAGGTTGACGGCCCAGAACAGCACCGTCAGCAGCATCAGCGCGTCGGACTTTCCTATCCGCGAGCCGTTGCCGTTCGCGAACCTCGGCTGAGGCGCTGGTGTTCCGGACATGGGCTTGGACGGGGCGCTCGCGCGGAAGGCCCTTCAAGACCTCCGGCCGCGGGACCGCGGATGGCGGGCTTCGACGACCGACCGGATGCCGCCCCTGGGGTTGAATTGCCCGGTCACGACGGCCCGCTTCGGGCGGCAGGCCCGAACGATGTCGTCGAGAATCCGGTTGACGGCGTTCTCGTAGAATATCCCCAGGTTCCGGTAGGCCAGGAGGTACTCCTTGAGGGACTTGAGCTCCAGCACGCGCCTGTCCGGCTCGTAGCGGACGAGGATCGTCCCGAAATCCGGCCGGCCCGTTTTGGGGCAGACCGAGGTGAACTCGGGGGCCTCGATGGTGATCTCGTAGCCCGGGAACTGGTTGGCGAACGTTTCGATGGCCGGGAGCCTGTCCCCGAGCCCGGCCCGGGCCTCCTTATCCGTGTATCGCGGCATGCCGTTCTCCTCGAGAAACCGTTGAATTCCAACATGATACACCAACCCCGGCCCGAAGACAACGCCGCCCGCTCGAGGCTCGAGTTCCCCGCAAGGCCCGGCCAAGCTTGCGCTCGCCGCGGAATCAAGCTATCGTTGACCCTGGCTTTCCGGAATGCGAGCCCGCACGCGATCGCGACTGCGAGCCCACCTCCGGAGATTTCGCCCGCGCAGGGAGACGACGCAATGAGAGAGTGCCACAGCCGAAAGAACGCCGCCGGCTGCAACTGCAGCTGGGAGCCGTGCAGCCGCAAGGGGATCTGTTGCGAATGCCTGACCTACCACTGGACCCGCCGGGAGCTGCCCGCCTGCCTGTTCCCGGACTCGATCGAGAAAACCTACGACCGCTCGCTGCGGATGTTCATCCAGATCTACAAGGACAAAGCGTGACCCGTCCCGTGCCGCCGCAAGCCGCGGAGCCCCGCGCCGCCACGCCCAGGCCATCGACCCCGCGCTCCGGCTCGCGCCGTCGCCACCGCTTCGTCTACGGCCCCGTCCCCTCGCGCCGCCTCGGCTTCTCCCTCGGCGTGGATATCGTTCCGTACAAGGCGTGCAGCCTGGACTGCGTGTACTGTCAGTTGCGGTCGGTCGGCCGGACCACCTGTCAGCGCCGGGCTTGGTTCGACGCCCGGGAGGTCCTGGACCAGGTCAGCCGGGCCCTCGGCTCGGGCCGCCGGATCGACGCCGTCACGTTTTCGGGCTCGGGCGAGCCGACGCTGAACACGAACCTCGGCCGGATCATCCGCGGCGTCAAAGAGATGACCGACGTCCCGGTCGTGGTGCTGACCAACGGGACTCTCCTGACCAGGAAATCCGTGATGCGCGACCTGCTGGCGGCCGATATCGTCGTGCCCTCGCTCGATGCCGTGACGGCCCGGGTGTTTCAAGCCGTGAACCGGCCGCACCCCTCGCTCGTCGCGGAAGAAATCGTCCGGGGTCTCGTGGCTTTCAGGCGGGAGTTCCGCGGCCTGATCTGGCTTGAGGTCATGCTTGTCAAGGGAATGAACGACCGGCCGGCCCATGTCCGCGAACTCAAGGCCGCGATCGAGGCCATCCGCCCCGACAGGGTCCAGCTCAATACCGTGGTCAGGCCCCCGGCCGACCCTCGGGCCAAGCCGCTCGCGAGGGGCGAACTGGAGCGCATCCGCCGGGTCCTCGGGCCGCGGGCCGAGATCATCGCCCCGTTCGGGGACAAGAGGCAGAGGCCGGCAACGGATGACCTGGCCGCGGCCATGGAGGCCATGATTCGGCGGCGTCCCGTAACCTCGGCGGATATCCGGGCTTCGCTCGGGCGCTCCGCGTCCGCCGTCGGTGCGACGCTCCGCGCCCTCATCCTGGCGAAGCGCATCCGAAAAATCCGCCACGGGCGCAGGGTTTTCTACGAGCCGGCCTAGCCTCGTACCGACACCCCGCCTCCCCGTCTCGCCGTTCTCGCGGCACGCGCCGGGCGCGCATCGCCGGCCCGCGTCAGGTCCGTCCCATTCTCCCGCCTCGGCCGGGTAGAATCGCCGCGGGCGCCGGGAGTCAGCCGGGCTTCCCTCTCTCTTTACACGGCCGAGCGGGATGTGCTAGCATGACCTCTAAGCGGGGTCAGGCCCCGTTTTCCAGACATCATGACGAGGTACCGCCTTCTATAGACACACGGGCGTTCCCGCCTCCCGCGCGGGATTGCCATGCCCTTTTTCCCCTCGTACCCGGGCGGCCCTCCGCCGCGAAGGAGTCATCCATGTATGCCAACACGTTCTTCCCCAAGGCCGGAAAGTACTGGTACAACGGTAGGTTCATCGATTGGTCGGAGGGCTGCTGCCATCCCATGATGCACGCCCTGCATTACGGGACGTCCGTTTTCGAGGGCATCCGGGCCTACAGGACCGACAAGGGACCGGCCGTCTTCCGCCTTCAGGAACACATCGACCGGTTCATGCTTTCGGCGTCGGTGGCCAAGATGACCCCCCCCTACGACAAACCGGCCGTCATCTCCGCGATCAAGCAGACGATCAGGGAGAACAAGCTCGAGAGCTGCTACATCCGGCCGCTCTTCTTCTACGCCTACGGGAACCTCGGCCTGGTGCCCAAGGCCTGCCCCGTGGAACTGGTCATCGGGGCCTGGGAATGGGCGGCCTACCTCGGCGAGAAGGCCTCCCTCGGCACGAGCGTGTACGTCAGCCCCTGGCGCCGGGTCCATCATAGCCAGCTGAACATGGCCGCCAAGCTGGGCGGGATCTACGTCCAGTCCACGATCAACGGTCTCGAGGCCCGGGCCCAGGGATGCGACGAAGCGGTCTTCCTGAACATCGAGGGACGGGTCGCCGAGGGCCCCGGCGAGAACATCTTCCTGGTCAAGGACGGCGTCCTGCACACGAACGATCGCGGCGAGTCGGTCCTCGAAGGCATTACCCGGACGAGCCTCCTGGAGATCGCTCGCGACCTGGGACGAAAGACGGTGGTCGCGCCCATCACCCTCCAGGACTTCTTCGACGCCGACGAGGCGTTCTTCTCCGGGACGGCCGTCGAGGTCATCCCCATCGTCCGCGCTGTGGACGCGTCCGCGCCAGGCCAGGGCAAGACCGAACACCCCATCGGCGACGGGACCGTCGGTCCGGTCACGCAGGAGATGATCAAGGCCTACAGGGAGGCCGTGACCGGCCGGACTCCCCGCTACGAAAAGTGGCTGAAATTCGTCAATGACTGAGCGCCGGCGTTCCGGCTGAGCCCGGATGACATGGGCCGCATGAAGAAGACGCCCGTCTCTTTCAGGCCGATCGGGGTTGTCCGCTCGCCGTATAAGAATCCCAAAGACCTGCCGCCTCCGGCCGTCGCCCCGCGCGGCTACCTGGGCCGGATCAAGGGCACGATCATCATCGACGAGCCCTTCGTGCGGGGTCTCGACGGCCTCGACAAGTTCTCCCACATCATCGTCATCTTCGCCTTCCATCGGGCCGAGGGCTTCAAGCTCGAGACCGTTCCGCCCCTCGAAACCCGGCCCCGGGGCATTTTCGCCACCCGCTCCCCTCACCGGCCCAACGCCGTCGGCATGAGCGTCGTCCGCCTCCTCGCCCGGCGCGGACCCGTCCTCGAGGTCTCGGGACTCGACCTGATCGACGGGACGCCCGTCCTTGACATCAAGCCGTACACCGGCCGCGACCGGATATCGCGAATCAGGACGCCGCCGCGACCTCGTGGATCGGGCGCACAATCCTAATTTCCGCGTTAACGAATGGATACGAATCCTGTTTCGGGCCGGGCGTTCGCAATCGACCATGAGGCGAGAATTAGTATTGTGTCCCCAATTTCTGCGCGTCCGAAGCGGGGGGCCGCGGGCGCTGTTCCTGGACTGGCCGCGGCGCTTTTTGATATAGTTGGTTTTTGCCGCGGGAGGCGGACGGGTTCCCCCCGGAATGGACTTCGCCGGCGGCGCATCGCCATCCCCGCCGTCGGGCACGCTTCCGGATCTCTTCCCCGACCGGCCCCACGGGCCTGCCGTCCCCGCCAGCCCAAAGAGGAGGCTCTCAATGGCCAAAATTCATGTTCGGGTGCCGGCCTGGGCCCTCCTCTCCACCCTGGCCTTCGGGTTCGGCCTGGCCGCCGCCGTTCGCGGTCAGGACCTCCTGGCCGGCCTCGGCTCGAAGCAGGACTTCCGCAGCAAGCGTGTCTCGTCCTACGATGTCTCCGGCGGCAACCGGGATTCGATCGCCATCGAGCCGGGCCAGACCGCCCTCCTGGCCGAGATCAAGGGCCCGGCCGCCATCCATCACATCTGGGTGACTATCGCCGCAGAGGCCTTCTACGGCCGGAAGATCGTCCTGCGCATCTACTGGGACGGCGAGCTCGAGCCGTCGGTCGAGGCCCCGATCGGAGACTTCTTCGGCGTCGGCCACGGCCTCAACCGGAACCTCTCGTCCCTGCCGATCGCCTGCTCATCGGAGGGCCGGGCCCGCAACACCTACTGGTACATGCCGTTCCGCTGGTCCTGCCGGGTGACTGCGACCAACGAAGGCCGGCGCCCCGTCGACGCCTTCTATTACTATATCGACTACCGGGAGCTTCCGGACCTCAAGCCGGACGCGCCCTATTTCCACGCCCAGTATCGCCAGGCCTTCCCGTTGACGGGCGGCAAGAATTACCCCCTTCTCGAGGCCGAGGGGGCCGGCCACTACGTCGGCTGCAACCTGAGCGTCCTGCAGCGGACCATGGGCTGGTGGGGCGAGGGCGACGACATGATCTACGTGGACGGCGAAACCGAGCCCTCACTCCACGGCACCGGGTCCGAAGACTATTTCTCCGACGCCTGGGGGATGCGCGAGGACGAAAACCTGTTCTACGGCTGCCCGCTCCAGGAGGACGACTTCCAGGCCGGCTCCAAGGCCACGGTCTACCGCTTCCACATTCCCGACCCCGTGCCGTTCGCCAAGTCCATCCGGGTGACCATCGAACACGGTCACGCCAACGACCGCAGCGATTATTATTCCTCCGTCGCCTACTGGTATCAGACCGAGCCTCACGTCACCTTCCCGCCGCTTCCGGCCGTCGACAAGAGGCTCCCCTACGCCCTTGAGGCGCCCGAAAACTTCATCTTCCCTAAATGGCGGCCGGCGCCGCCTGAGGGCGGAGAGGCTGCGGGCGGAGAGCCGGGAGCCGGAACCGCCTTCGAGGACCCGGGGTCGGGGCTTACCATGTCCGGGCCGGCCCTCGTCCGGTCCCTCACCTCGTACTACGACCGCAACGGGACACGCTATCCGGCTCTCAGGACCGACGGGGCCTCCGACGGCGCCAGGGTCGAGCTCGGCTTCCCGGTCGAAGTCCGCGACCTCTATTCCGTCGCGCTCTACTTCCTCAAGGGGCCCTCCTTCGGGAACTTCCACATCCTCAAGGCCAAGGACTCTCCCGAAGCCGGGGGGCCGGTCTACGAAGTGCTGGCCACCTTCGAAGGGTACGGCAAGGGGGTCCAGCTCGCGGCGGTGACCCTCGAGGACATCCTCTTCGAGCCGGGCCGGAACACGCTGCGCCTGGAGGCGGCGGGCAAGGATGAACGGGCGATCGGAATGGAGATGGCCTTCGTCGGCCTGAGCCTCACGCCCGCCTCCCTCCATTTCGTGACCGAGTGGAATCTCGCCGGTCCCTTCCCGGCCGCGGACATGAACGACCTGCTGACGGTCTATCCGCCCGAGAAGGAGGCCGACCTCCAGAAGACCTATCCCGGGAAAAACGGCCTGACGGTCGGATGGCGGGTCGTCAGCGCCGACGATACGGGCTATGTCGACCTCAGCCGGCTCGTCCAGCCCAACGAGCAGGTCCTCGTTTACGGCCTGGCCTATGTCTGGTCGCCCGACGACCGCGAAACGTACGCATTGCTCGGGAGCGACGACGGCGTGCGGGTCTGGGTGAACGACGCGCTCGTCCACAGCAACCCCTCCTACCGGGGCGCGGCGCCGGACCAGGACCGGTTCCCGGTGGCGCTCAAGAAAGGCTGGAACAAGGTCCTCGTCAAGGTGCTCCAGGGAGCGGGCGGCTGGGGCTATTATTTCCGTCTGGCCGACCCCAAGGCCGAGCTTCGCTGGAGCCTGCGGCCGGAGGGCGCGCCGAAAGGCCCGGGTTTCTAGCTCAGAGGAGTTCGCCGGCCGCGGCGGTGATGATGTCCCAGGCCTCGCGGACGTGGCGTTCCTCGGTCGTCCGCTGGCCGACGACGAGCCTGATGGTGAACCGGCCGCGCAGGCTGGTGTGGGTCAGGTAAACCCGGCCCGAGGCGTTGACCTTGTCGAGGAGACGGCGGTTCAGGTCGTCCAGCTCGGCGGGGCCGCGCCCGTCATTGAGCCGGAAGCAGACCAGGCTTAGGTCGACCGGGGCCAGCAGCTCGAAGCTCGGGTCGGCGACCACCCATTCCTTGAAGAGTCCGGCCAGGCGGATGTGCTCCCGGACCATGGCCTGCAGCCCGCGCACGCCGTAGGACCTGATCACGAACCACAGCTTCAGGGCCCGGAAACGGCGGCCGAGCTGGATGCCCCAGTCCCGATAGTTCTTCACCTCGGCGTCGACCCCGGTTTTCAGGTATTCCGGGTGGACCTCGAAGGTCCGAACCAGGGCGGCCGGGTCCTTGACGAAGTAGGCCGAGCAATCGAAGTTGGTGAGCATCCACTTGTGGGGATTGAAGACGAGGGAATCGGCGGCGGCGACGCCGTCGAGGATCCAGCGCTTTTCCGGCAGGAGGGCCGCGGTCCCGGCGTAGGCGGCGTCGACGTGAAGATGGAGACCGTGCCTTCGGCAGACGTCCCCGATCGCGGGCAGGGGGTCGACGGCGCCCGAGGACGTGGTGCCTGCGGTGGCCACGACGCAGGCCGGAACCAGCCCGGCTCCCTTGTCCTGCACGACGGCCGCCTCGAGCTCGGCCGGAACCATGGCCAGCTTGTCGTCCGTCGGGATCCCGCGCAGGTTCATCTTGCCGAAGCCGGCGATTTTCACGCCCTTTTCGACGCTCGAATGGGCCTCCTCGGAGGCGTAAACGGTCAGGTTCCGGGTCGGGCCGAAGCTGTTGGACTCGAATCCGGTGGCCTTTTCCCGGGCGGTGAGGAGAGCGCAGAGCGTGGCCGTCGAGGCGGTGTCCTGGATGACGCCGGCCCAGTCCCCGGGCAGCCCGATCATGTCCCCAAGCCAGCCCATGACCACCTCCTCGAGTTCGGCGGCGGCCGGCGAGGTCCTCCAGATCATGCCCTGGACCCCCAGGCCGGCGGTCAGCATTTCGGCCAGGACCGATGCGGGGCTGTTGTTGGCCGGGAAATAGGCGAACCAGCCCGGGTGCTGCCAATGCGTGATACCGGGCATGATGACCGTTTCGAAGTCCTTCAAGACGGCCTCCATGGTTTCGGGGGCTTCGGGCGGCTCCGCCGGGAGCTTTTTTTTGACGTCGCCCGGCCCGAGGGGCGATAAAACCGGGTAATTTCCCACATTTTGGAAATAATCCGCGATCCAGTCCACGAATTCGTGCCCAAAGCGCCTGAACTCGTCGTTTTTCATGCTTGCGGCCTCCGTTTTCGGTCCTCGGCCCCTCGTTCGAAACGGGTGCTTACTATACCGCTTTCCAGGAAAAATCTCAAAAACGGGCCGTTTTTGCGTTACCTGGAAAAAACGGCGAAAAAGTCCGCTTTCAGCCGTTAAAGGTGTCAGGTTGCCCCGAGAAAAGCGATTTTTGCGAAACTTGCAAAAAAGCCTTGTGCGGGGCCCTAAGGTTGTGGTATAATAATTAATAGTCGTTGAGGGGAACCCGGAAAACTTCAAAAAACCATAGCTCGTGTCCAATTTTGCTCCAGCCTGACCCTACATAGTGCCTGCCCCTGACCTCGCGCCCCGCCTGGCGCGGCGGGAAAGGGTCAAGGCTCGGCCCGCGTTTCCACTCGGTCCCGTTCTCGAGCGATTGTGCGTTGAAGCCCGATGCAACACTTTCGGGCCCGGCTTCGTATATACATGTGGAGAGAGAAAATGAGGCCGACAAACCGACCGCCGAACAAAGCAACGGACCTCCTTTTACCCCCTCCTTTCAGCGGGAGTTTCACCATACACACCGCTTACCTTTCAATCCATTCCCCTGGCGAGGCTGCTCTGGCCTGAGGCATGGGCCGGAGCAGCCTCCCTCATGCATCCCCCAAGCCGGCGCCGCGGCCGCTTGCATTCCGCCGCGACTTGCGTACAATGAGAGCGGGTTTACTCGAAGGGAAGTCCGTGTGATGCGGACACAGCCCCCGCTACTGTAACCGGGGACGAATCCCAGACGGCGCCACGGCCGCGCGGCCGGAAGGCCTGGGAGGAGAACGATCCGGGAGTCAGGAAACCTTCCCTAAGCCCGAGTCGACCGGTCTTCGGGCGGAAGACAGGGGCTTTTTCTTTTCCCCTCGAATCCCCCGGAGCGAAGCGGGGGCGGAAGGGAGCTCCGAAATGGACAGATGCCTGCCCGCCTTCGCCGCGACCGCTTTGGCCTTCCTGCTTCTCGTCCTCGGCTGGGGGAACGGCCCCCTCGCCGCCGCGCCGGCCCCGGGACCTCCGGCTCCGGGCCCTCCGGGACTCGAGGGCACCCCTCAGGAGACCCAGGCTCCCGGACAAACCGTTCCCGCCGAGGACCGCCGGGACGACGGCCAGGAAAAAACCAACCCGGCTCTGCGGCACGACATCGTCGTCACCGCCACGCGGGTCGAGACGCCCGGCCGGGAGGTGGCGAGCTCGATCACGGTCATCACCGCCTCGGAGCTGGCCAGGACGGGAAAGACGACGGTGCTCGAGGCCCTGCGCGACCTGGCCGGATTGTCCATCCTCCGGAACGGCGGGCCGGGGGCGGCGGCCTCCGTGTCCATCAGGGGCGCCAACACGGAACATACCCTGGTCCTGCTGGACGGTCTCGAGCTCAACGACCCCATCAACCCCTCCCGCTCATGCGACCTGGCTCATCTCACTCTGACCCAGGTCGAACGCCTCGAGATCCTGCGCGGGCCCCAGGGGCCGCTCTATGGTTCCGACGCGCTCGGCGGCGTCATCAACATCATCACCCGGGAGGGACAGGGCCGGCCCCGGTTCAGCCTGGCCGGGTCGGCCGGCGGATACGGGACCTATGGCGCGGAGGCCGGGCTCTCCGGCGCCTGGGGCCGGGCCGACTACTCGTTCGGCCTGTCCGGGGATGCGACCAGGGGGGTCTCGGCCGCCTCCGCCGCCTACTCCGGAAACGGGGAACCTGACGGCTACAGGAACCTGACGGCTTTCGGCCGGGTCGGCCTGGCCGTCGGGCGGAACACCCGGATCGCCGCGACCGTCCGCTCGGTCGGGGCCCGGACGGAGATCGACAACTTCGGAGGGCCCTACGGCGACGACCCGAATAGCGTCCAGGATTACGCGTCCACGCTGGCCAGGCTCCAGGCCAGAAGTCTTTTCCTGGGCGGCCGCTGGGAGCAGCGCCTCTCGGTCTCCTGGATCGGGTCGCGCCGCCGGAATCGCAACCCGGTCGATGACGGGCATCCCTTCGACAGCGAGTCCGGGCTCTATGAGAGCGGCCTGGCCAGGCTCGACTGGCAGAACAACCTCTTCCTGAGCCCCTCCCATACGGCGACCGCCGGAGTCGAACTCGGACGGGAGACGGGCAGTTCCGAATACACGTCGACGAGCGAGTTCGGCCCCTATCGGAGCGCGTTCCCGTCGCAGAGGACGCGCGCGGCCGGAGTCTACGTTCAGGACCAGTGGAAGGTCGCCGGGCGGTTCTTCCTGGCCGCAGGCGCCCGCTTCGACGCCCACAGCCGGACCCGTTCGGCGCTGACCTACAGGATCGCGCCGGCCTACATCATCGGGGCCACGGGGACGAAGCTCAAGGCCACGATCGGGACGGGTTTCAAGTCGCCGTCGCTTTATCAGCTCTTCGCCCCGGCGACGGAATGGGGGCCGGTCGGCAATCCCGGGCTGCGGCCGGAGCGCGCGGCGGGTTGGGATGCGGGGTTCGAGCAGGACCTGGCCGGAGGCCGGGTCCGCTTCGGCCTGACCTGGTTCAGCACCGCGTTCCGCGACCTCATCGACTTCGATTTTTCGGCCGGCTATATCAACATCGGCCGGGCCCTGACGCGCGGGGTTGAAGCGCTCATCGAATCGCGGCCCGCGGAGGACGTCATGATTCGGGCCTCCTACACGAGGCTCGAGGCCGAGGACAGGACGACGGGGGAGGCCCTGCTGCGAAGGCCGCGCGATAAATTCTCGGCCGAGATCCAGTCGCGCCTGGGCGGGAGGTTCGATACGGTCGTGTCGGTTCTGTACGTCGGGCGGCGCCCCGACACGGACTTCAGCGCCTATCCTTACGCGCCCGTGTCGCTCCCCGGCTATGTCCTCCTCAACGCGATCGTCTCCACCCGGGTCGGCCCGGCGCTCGAACTTTTCCTGCGGCTCGACAACATCCTCGACGCCCGTTACGAAACGGTCCGGGGCTACGGCACGATGGGTTTCGCCGCGAACGCGGGCTTCCGGCTCGGCATGTGAGGGGCCGGTTTTACTGGAGGTCGGAACCGCCGAAGCCCCGGATGACGGCCGGGGCGAGAAGGTGGAGGTCGAACACCAGGATCTCGTTCCTTCCCTGTTTCAGGAACGGGGCCGGGCAGTAGAGGCGGGTCTGGGGGCCGATGTCCCAATAGCGGCCGAGGTTATGCCCGTTGACCCAGACGACGCCCTTCTTCCAGCCGGTCATGTCCAGAAACGTGTCGCCCGTTTGCACGAGCTCGAACGTCCCGGTGAAGAACTGGCCCGGGCGCCCGGCGGACGCCTCCGATCCCCCGAGCCGCGACAGGTACTCGTCGTCCATGGGAAGCGGGAACACGTCCCAGTCCATGAGAGTCATCCCGCCGAGGGTGACGCGGTCGGTGATGCCCTTCCTGTCGATCAGGAACGGCCCGAAATTGATCCGGCCCATGGCCTCGACGAGGATGTCCAGGATCCGGTGGGGCGGGTCGGCGGCCGGGATGTCGATGGTGTTCTCCTTGCGGGTCCGGCTGAGCGTGCCGAGATAGTCGCCGTCGACGTAGACGTTCGCGTAATCGTGGAGGTCGGTGATGACCAGCTTGCCGCTCCGCCTTCCGACGAGGTTCGTCCGGTAGAGGATGAAGCCCGAGGGCTGGCCCAAGGCCTCCATGGGAACTGGCTGCGGCACGCGCACGGGTGCCGGAAGGTTATCGAAGACCGAGGCCGCCCGGCGGATCCGGATCTCGGGAATCTCGACGGTCGGGACGGGGTCGGGAAGGTCCGGGAGGATGGTCCCCTTGGGTTGATGGCGCAGGAGGGCGTCGCGTATGGCGAAGTATTTCGGGGTCGGGCGGCCGGCTTCGTCCAGGGGCGCATCGTAGTCGTAGCTGGTCACGTCGGGCTGGTAGGCGTCACCGTAATTGGCCCCGGCCCAAAACCCGAAGTTCGTCCCGCCGTGGAAGACGTAGAGATTGAACGATTTTCCGTTGCCGAGCAGCCACTCCAGGCCGGGCAGGATGTCAGCAGCCTTGACCCGGGCCCATTTTTCTCCCCAGTGGGTCAGCCAGCCCGGGTAGATCTCGCTGCAGAAGACGGGAACGTCGCGGCCGAGCTTGGCGGCCTCTGCGAAGTCCTCGGGTCTCGTGCCCGGGTCCAGGCCGATCGCGGCGCCGCGGACCGTCCCGGCTTCCAGCATGTGCGGGGCGGCTCCGTCCGCGGTGTAGAAGGGGACCTCGATCCCCGCCGCATGCCACATGTCCGCCAGGCCGGCCATGTAGGCTTGGTCGTTCCCATAGCTGCCGTACTCGTTTTCGAGCTGGATCATCAGCACGGGACCGCCGTTCGGGACCTGCAGGCCCCTGATCTCGCCGGCGATCTTCGAGACATACGAGCCGCAGGCTTCGAGGTAGCGGGGGTCCGAACATCGGACCTTGATGTCCGGGATCCGGAGCAGCCAGGCCGGCAGCCCGCCGAAATCCCACTCGGCGCAGGCGTAAGGCCCGGGCCGAACCACGACCCAGAGCCCGACGCGCTGGGCGGTCCTGACGAAGGCGGCCAGGTCGTTTACGCCCGAGAAGTCCCAGCGGCCCGGCTCGGGCTCGAGGGCGTTCCAGAAAACGTAGGTGCAGACGGTGTTCAGGCCCGCGGCCCGCAGCTTGACGAGGCGGTCGAGCCAGTATTCCCGGGGGATGCGCTGGAAATGCATCTCGCCGGCCATGATCCGGAAGGGCCGGCCGTTGAGCACGAACCCGCCGCCCTCGAAGCGGAATCCCCGCTCGGCCCCCGAGAGGGCCGGCCCGGCGAGCGTCAAGGCCAGAGCCAGGGCCAATCCGGAGGTCGGCCGAATCCTGGCGATCGGAGCGAGTCGTAGAATCCTCATCGGCATCTCCAGTCCTGGCTTCCCAGTCTTCGGCTCAGGCTCTGGATTCTATCACAAATGGGGCCGCGCGACTTGACGCCCCGGGCAAACCCGCCCGTGAACGTCTCGATGCGACGCCGGAGGCGCCGGGCGAAGCGGGGAGCGCATCCCTTCGAGCCGCGTTTTTTGGGGCCCGAGCCCTGCTAGGCGGAAGAGAGGGTGGAGAATCATGGTATCTCAATTGTTTTAAATGACTTGACTTGGGCCGCCCCCAAGTGCAAGAATTGGGGCCGGAGGTCGAAGATCATGGAACTCACGCCCCGTCCCGCTCTCTCCCACGTCAGGCGCCGGGCCCTCGTCCTGGCCGTCGCCGCATTCATCGTCCTCGTCCTGGCCGGAGCGGCCGCCTATGTCTATTTCACGGCCCACCCCGCTCTGGCCCAGAAGGTCACCCTGTATGTCGTCAAGTACATGATTCCGAAGCACCTCCTCGGGGAAAAGGGCTGGGCCCTGTTCGCCGGCATCTTCGCGAACAACGCCGTATCCACGCTGGTCACGATCCTCGTCGGAATCGTGCCGTTCCTTTTTCTGCCGCTGGTCAACCCCCTCCTCAACGGCAGCGTCATCGGCCTCACGGCGGCCGTGGCCCGGCTGGGAGGCTTCTCTCTGTCCCGGTTCTTTCTGGCCGGGATCGCCCCCCACGGCATCATCGAACTCGCCGCGGTGTGCTACGCCGCCGGGCTCGGCCTCAGTTTGGCGGTGGAGATGGTCCGCAAGATCGTAACGCCCGGCTCGCCGGATTCCCCACCCTTCCCGGCCCTGCTGCTCGGGATCCTCAAGTCGTGGGTTCTCGTGGTCGTCCCCTTTCTTCTCGTCGCGGCGGCCATCGAGGCCTTCATCACGCCCCATCTTCTGGGAATGAGCTAGCCCGGACACCGGCCCGGACTTGTTTTGCCCGGCCCGGGCGGCTAGGATGATAATCGGAACGCTTCGAAGGGGTGCCCCCATGCCCGTCAAAATCGTCCGCCCGGTTCCGCCCGACATCGCGATCGCCCAGTCCGCCCGGCTCCGGCCCGTCGCCGAGGTGGCCGCGGGCCTGGGCCTTGGGGACGATGACCTCGACCTTTACGGAAAATACAAGGCCAAGATCCATCTCGACGTCCTGGAGCGGGTCGACAGCCGTCCGATGGGACGCTACGTCGACGTAACCGCGATCACGCCCACCCCCCTCGGGGAAGGCAAGACGACGACCACCGTCGGCCTCTGCCAGGCTCTGGGCGCCCACCTGGGCAGGAAGGCGATCGCCGTCGTCCGCCAGCCAAGCATGGGCCCGACCTTCGGCATCAAGGGCGGCGCCGCTGGAGGAGGGTATGCGCAGATCGTGCCCATGGAAGACCTCAACCTCCATCTGACCGGCGACATGCACGCCGTGACGGCCGCCCACGACCTGCTGGCCGCGGCCGTCGACGCCAGGGTCCTCCACGAGTACTACCAGGAGGACGAGAGGCTGTTCAAAGCGCTGTGCCCGGCCGACGGGAGGGGCCGGCGCCGCTTCGCGCCGTCGATGCTCAGACGGCTCGAGAAGCTGGGGATCGCGAAAACGGACCCCGACGCCCTGACCCCGGGCGAAAGGCGGCGTCTGCTCAGGCTCGACATCGACCCCGAGGCTATTAGCTGGAAACGGGTCATCGACGTCAACGACCGCTTCCTCCGCCGGATCCGGGTCGGCCTCGGGCCCGAAGAACTGGGGCTGGGCCGCGAGACGGGCTACGACATCACCGCCGCCTCCGAGATCATGGCCATCCTGGCCCTGACGACGAGCCTGGCGGACATGCGAGACAGGCTGGGCCGGATGCTGATCGGGACCAGCAAGTCGGGCCGGCCCCTCACCGCCGAGGATGTGGGGGCGGCCGGGGCGCTGGCCGTCATCATGAAGGACGCCCTCATGCCCAACCTCCTCCAGACCCTGGAGAACACGCCGGCCATCGTCCACGCCGGCCCCTTCGCCAACATCGCCCACGGCAACTCGTCGGTCATCGCGGACCGGATCGCGTTGCGCCTGGTAGGAGAGGACGGCTATGTCGTCACCGAATCGGGATTCGGGGCCGACTGCGGAATGGAAAAGTTCATGAACATCAAGTGCCGCGCGAGCGGCCTGCGGCCCGACTGCGTGGTCATCGTGGCCACCATCAGGGCCCTGAAGATGCACGGCGGGGGACCCAAGGTCTCCGCCGGCCGGCCTCTCCCGGGGGAATACACGCGGGAGAACCTCGATCTGCTGGGCAAGGGCCTGGTCAACCTGACCGCGCACATCAGGAACGCTCTCCTCTTCGGCGTGCCCGCGGTGGTGGCGGTCAACCGCTTCGCGGCGGACACGGAGGCGGAAATCGCCGTGGTCCGGGAGGCGGCGCTCGAGGCGGGCGCGGAGGACGCCGTCGCGGCCGATCATTGGGCCTCGGGCGGAGCCGGGGCGGTCGCGCTGGCCGAAGCCGTCATCGCGGCCTGTAGCAAGGCGGGCCGCTTCCGTTTCCTCTACCCTCTCGAGTGGGGGATCAAGAAAAAGATCGAGACGATCGCCACGAAGATCTACGGGGCGGACGGCGTCGATTATACCCCGGAAGCCGAAGAAGCGATAAAACTCTACACTCGTCTGGGGTTCGGCAGGCTGCCCGTGTGCATGGCCAAGACCCATCTCAGCCTGAGCCACAACCCGGCCTGGAAGGGAGCGCCGACCGGCTATCGGCTGCCGGTGCGGAGCGTCAAGGCCAGCGTCGGAGCGGGTTTCCTCTACCCCCTGTGCGGCGACATACGGACGATGCCGGGCCTGCCGACCCGGCCGGCCTTCATGGACGTCGACCTGGACCCGAAAACCGGCAAAATCGTCGGCCTGTCCTGACGGCGCCTGCCCCCGACGGTGCCCGGCCTGCGCAACGGTCCCCAACGAGCAAAGCCAGCAAAGATGGTACCGGGTCTACAAAATGCTGGTTCCGTCAGGGCGCGGCCCGGCCCGGCCCGCCTTCCCAAGTCAGCGGACGACCTTGCCCTTGACGTTGGTGATGTCGACGCTGCCGCTGCCTTTGTGCTTGATGACGACGTCCTTGCCCACGTCGTCGATTTCGAGCGACCCGGACCCGTCATCCACGGTCACGCTGCCGCCGACTCCGCGCACGGTCACCCCGCCCGAGCCGTCGTCCAGGGCGACGTCGCCCTTGACGTCGCGGATCTCAATCTCGCCCGAGCCGTCGGTCACCTCGAGGTTGCCCTCGACGCCCTCGACCCTGATTCCGCCGGAGCCGTCATCGATCCGAACGTCGCCGGCGATCCGGGAGAGCCTCAGCCCGCCCGAGCCGTCATCGATTCGGACTTCGGCCGCGATGTTCTCCACTTCGATCGAGCCCGAGCCGTCGTCGACGGCCAGGGCCAGCGCCTTTGGCACCCTGACGGTGAGGTCGATCCGGGCCGAGCGGCTGAATCCGAAGAATCCGCGGTCGCGGATGTGGCTGACCAGGACCGCCGTGCCCCCGGATTTCCGGAGTTCGAGCTCGACGTGGTCCTTGATGTAGCTCTCCATATCCTTGTCGGAGACGCCTTGGACGACGATCCGGGCCTCGACCTCGACCGCGGCCAGACCTTCACGGCCGGCCACGCTCAGGGAGCCGGCTCCCGAGTTGATGTCGACCTTGTCCAGTCCGTCGGCGGAAAGGGTCAGGTTCTTGACCGTCTCGAACCCGAAGGCCGGGAACGCCGCCAAAACCAGGATGCATGTGAACAAGCCTGCCTTTTTCATGGACACCTCCACTCTTCACTTAGGTAGACGGAATCCCCTCGTAAAAGGTTCACAGAAGAGGGCGGGGCGAAGCGGAGCCGAGCCCCCGTGTCGCTGCGAGGAGCCGAAGCCGCGAGCCCCTCGGGAGTGGCGGACAGAGACGCGGCGGTCCCGTCTTCAATGTCGCCGCGGGCAAGCTCACCG
>Ga0055483_10000105_pt1 | contig 18417 bp, 17 predicted proteins | sample RushMan_CattailN_5_FD_57938 | JGI IMG/M metagenome (GOLD analysis project Ga0055483, IMG submission 57938) | Wetland microbial communities from San Francisco Bay, California, USA, that impact long-term carbon sequestration - RushMan_CattailNLB_D2 | ecosystem: Environmental > Aquatic > Marine >... | reverse complement strand
GGATGGAATTAGATACCTCGTCAGCCATTGCGTAAACCAGCGGCGCGCGCGGCGCCGTTGACCGTGCGTCAGGAAGAGACTAACTTGAGCTGGCGTTCGCGGCACTGATTTATCCCATCGTACGGGAAGGCGCCCGGTCCGAGCTCGAACATCACCAGTCCTTCGGACTTCGTCACTGCCGACGACATCTTCGGCGCCCTCCTGCCGCACGCCGCCAATGAGCACGTTTCCTTCAACGCGAGAAGCGCCTTCGCCGGCGCTCGAAAGGAGGCCATCGTGAAACTGATACACGACATGGGCATGGGCTGGCAGCGCGATCTGCCGGATGTTCGCGACTACCACCCCGCAACGGACGAGATCGACGAGCTGCTGAGCAAGTCGGCCCCGCTCAAGAAATCTCGCAAGGCGCCCTCCGGTCCGGTCGATCTTCGCCAATGGTGCTCGGCAATCGAGGATCAGGGCAACCTCGGCTCGTGCACCGCGAATGCCGGCGTGGGACTGATGGAATACTACGAGCGGCGGGCGAAAGGCAAGCACGTGGACGCCTCGCGCCTGTTCCTCTACAAGGTCACCCGCAACCTGCTGGGCGTTACGGGCGACGACGGGGCCAACCTGCGCGACGCCATGAAGGCAATGGTGCTGTTCGGCGTACCGCCGGAGAAATACTGGCCTTATCGCACGACGCACTTCAACGACGAGCCGACCGCCTTCTGCTATTCGTTCGCGCAGAACTACCAGGCGCTTCGCTATTACCGCCTCGATCCCCCGGGCACCACGCACAGCGCCGCGCTGACGGCGGTCAAGAGCAATCTCGGCGCCGGGCTGCCGTCGATGTTCGGCTTCTCGGTCTACAGCTCGATGCCGGGGCTCGACGACGGCAAGGGCGAGATTCCGTTTCCGGCCCAAGGCGACACCCTGGAAGGGGGCCACGCCATCGTCGCGGTGGGCTACGACGACGGCAAGAAGATCGGCAAGGACAAGGGTGCGCTGCTGATCCGCAACTCCTGGGGTACGCGCTGGGGCATGCAGGGTTACGGTTGGCTTCCGTATAGCTATGTCGAAGCGGGGCTGGCGGACGACTTCTGGTCGATTGTCAAGCAGGAGTATGTAACCACGGACCTCTTCAAGTGAGCGGTATCGCGCAAGCTGTTCGCACTTGTTCCGCATCATCGCGCCGGACAAGCATTTTTCGGCGCGCATGTGGACAATGCGATAAGGGCGCGCGGCACTGCCGGCCACGGCCGACACCCACCGCGCCGTTTCTGCGCGCCGGATTCGTTGACCGAAATCTCGGAAGCGGTTAACTTCATCTGCCCGCCGTGCATGGCGCGGAGGCACGATGATCGGCCGTTCGGTTGCGTTCCAAGTCGCGCAGGCCATGATGGAAAAGATGGCCGCGTTCGACGCGCCGGTGCTGGTCGAAGGTGAGACCGGCACCGGCAAGGAGCTCGCTGCGCGTGCCATCCATTACGGCGGGGCACGGCGCGACGCGCCCTTCGTTCCTGTCAACTGCGGCGCGATTCCGGACACCCTGTTCGAGAACGAGTTCTTCGGTCACCGCCGCGGCGCTTTCACCGACGCGCGCGACGACAGGCTCGGGCTGGTGGAGCTCGCACGCGGCGGAACGCTGTTTCTCGACGAGGTGGACGCGCTGTCCGCCAAGGGGCAGGTCACTCTGCTCCGCTTCCTGCAGGACCAGCACTTCCGCCCGCTCGGCGGCCGGCGCGAGGAGCAGGCGGACGTGCGCGTCATTGCCGCGTCCAACCGCAACCTGGACCTCCAGGTCGAAGCGCACGAATTCCGCCTCGACCTGCTCTACCGGCTCAAGCTCCTGCACCTGACGCTGCCGCCGCTGCGCGAACGCTACGGTGACGCCGAACTGCTCGCGGAGCACTTCGTGAGGGTCGGCGCCGCGCGCTTCAACCGGCCCGCCCTGACCTTCGATAGCGCCACGCTCGCCTGGTTCGCAGGCTACGACTGGCCCGGCAATATCCGCGAGCTGGAAAATCTCGTGCAGCGCGGGTTGCTGCTTGCGGAGGGCGGCGTCATCTCGATACCGCCACCGCGCAGCGCCTGCGTCCCGGCGCCCGCAGCGCCTGCCTCGCTCCTGAACTACCGCGCGGCAAAGAGCCGGGCGATCGCCGAATTCGAATCGCGCTTTCTCGTCGAACTTATCGGCCAGACCAACGGCAACGTTTCCGCGGCCGCTCGCCTGAGTGGTACGGAACGACGTCATCTCGGGCGCCTTCTGAAGAAGCACCGCATCTCCAAGCTGTCTTCCAACCAGGCATAGCGTTTCCGGCGCGCGGGTAGGCGCGCGCCCACGCGGGTCGCCGCACGCCGCCCGAAGTGGGTCGGCGCGCACCCACCGCTGCACCGCCTGCGGCGTGCGGAATCGCCCGCGCTCAAGCACTTGGCGCCGCCCGCGCGCTGGCACGCATCGTGCGTCTCGCGTTTGTGGACCATGCAGACACGAGCTGCCGGAGCCGGCTGTGCACCATCATCAAACGCCACATCGCGAAGCACCCGCTTGCGGCCGATACCGCGCAAGGCATTCTTGCGTCGTGGCTGCCGCAGGGCAGCTGCGATGCCGGCGCGGAACACATCGAATCCGCACTTGGACAGCTGGTCGCGGAAGGGTGGCTGCGCCGCCACACGCTGCCCGACGGCCGGGTGCTCTACGCGGCGAACCCTCTCAACCACCCCGATCCCGATGGCTGACTATCGCGCCGTTCTCGCAGTGAGCGAGGCCATCCGAGGGGTACTGCGCAGCAGCTATCGGCGCGAGGACTTCGACAACACGCCGCTCGAGTTTGAAATCAATACGACCCGCGACTTCACGAGTCGCACGATCGAGAACGGGGTCACGCTGTTTCTATACCGGATCTACATCAACGGGGCGAACCGCATCCCTCCGGGTCGCTTCGGGCCCGACGGGCGCCGCCGCCAGCCCCAGCTGCCGCTCGAGCTGCATTTTCTGGTCACGATCTGGGCACGCCAGCACACGCTGCAGCACAGCCTGGCGGCCTGGACCATGCGCACGCTCGAGGACAACGCGCTGCTGCCCGCCGGCGTGCTGAACGCCGGCGGGCGCGGCATCTTCCGCCCCGAGGAATCGGTAGAGGTCTCGCTCGCCGAGATGCGCACCGAGGACCTCTTCAGGATCTGGGAAGTGCTCGGCCCGAATCCCTATCACCTTTCGATTCCCTACCTGGCGCGCGTGGTGGCGGTCGAATCGATCGAGCGTCTGCCGGAGTCGGAAGGCCCGCCGGTTCAGCAGCGCACGTTCCAGACGGGCATCCTGCAGGCGGACGCGGGGGTCGCGACGTGAGCGTACGGGTGCTCGAAGAGATCGACGTCTTCACGCCACTCGGCATCCGGTTCTGGGATCCTGTGCTCGACAGGGCCATCGTCGACGGCCTCACGGTGCAGACCTGGCCTGCGCGCGGTACGCGCCGCGTCACGCCGGCTGCACGCACACGCTCGAATGTGTACACCTTCCGCTGGCTGCCCGGGATGCGTCCGGTGGAGCACGACTATCCCGATCCGGCCTTCTTCGACGCCAGTGTTCCGCAGCGCCGGGCGTTCGTGGTCGGCGTCGACGACGCTCCGGGGCGCTTTCTTCCGGTCGCTTTCGAAGTGGATCTGCCCCTGCCTTACCGCGGCATCTTTCTCGCCGGCGCCGAGAACGGCTCGCCGCCGGCCGCGCCGCCTGGCGTGCACCTGTTCTCGGCTCCGACGCGGCGAATGGGCGAGCGCCTGACCGCCGTGCGCGCCACGCTGGTCGACGCGGAGACCGGGCAGCCCGCAGCCTGGGCGCTCGCGCGCGTCGATGCGCCGCACGGGCGCGCATTCCGCGGCATGGCCGATGCCAGCGGGCGCCTCGCCGTCGCGTTCCCGTATCCCAGCCTGGAGGAAGGCTTCGCCGGCTCGCCCGCGAGCTTCGGCGAAGGGACGCCGCTCGGCGAGCGAGGCTGGGACATTTCGCTCAGCATCTGCTACGAGCCGGGCCGCCTCACGCCGCTGCCCGGCACATCGATTCCCGAGTACCGCAGCATCCTGGATCAGCGCCGTGGCAGCCTGTGGAGCCTGCCCGCGAGCCCCAGCGACGCGCCGCTCGACGCGTTGCCGCTGCGCCTGCCATTCGGGCAGGAGCTGGTCGTGCGCACCGCCGGGCTGCCTGTGCAACTCGTTTCCCCCGCTCCAGCATCGCCCTGATGGTTTGAGGAGACCCGAACATGCCCGAATATCTTGCCCCCGGCGTTTACGTGGAAGAGGTGAGCTTTCGCCAGAAGCCCATCGAGGGCGTCAGCACCAGCACCACCGCCTTCGTCGGCCCCACCCGCGACGGCCCGGTGTACGGGGAGCCGCCCCTGCTCACCAGCTTCCAGGACTTCTCCGACATCTACGGAGGCATCGACCCGCTCGAGTACGGGGGCGCGCAGTTCGTCAACTTCGTGGCGCAGGCGGTGCGCGCCTACTTCGAGGAAGGCGGCAAGCGCCTGTACGTCGCCCGCGCGTTCCAGGCGGCAGATGGCAGCGACGGAATCGCGCGCTGGTCGATCGACGACGAGTCGAGCCTGCCGGGCAGCCCGCCGGATCGCGTGACGATCCGTGCGCGCTATCCAGGCGCCGCGGGCAACCGCCTGGTCACGCTGCACTTCCGCGTCGGGCCCAACATCCTGGACCGCACCGCGACGCCGCCCACGCTGAACGGCGTGGAGCGCTTCGAGGTGGTGTGGGTGCAGACCGCCGCCGAGGCGGTCACCTCGCCGCCAGGTGCAGGCGAGATGTACTGGGTCGACCGCTACTTCGACGCCCAGGGCCGGCCAGGATACCGCCTGCGCCTGGACAACCCGGCCAACGCGCCGGCGGTGAGCACGATTACCGATTTGTCGTCGCTCTCGCAGGTGCGCATCGTCAGCGTGAGCGTGGAAATCGTCGGACGCGGACGGTTCCGCGGGCGCTTCGACCTGCCGAAGACCTACGAAGACCTCACCTTCCATCCCGCGCCGCTGGCGCCGGGCGCGCGCCGCTCGCTGGTCGAGGAGTTCGCGGCTCAGCCCAGCCGCCGCAGCACGGCGCTGTTCGTGCCGATCGTGCTCGAGACGCCCTTGGTAAACGGTGTTCAGGTGGCGCAGGCGCTTGCCGGGCGCAGCAACTCGGACAACAGCGGCACCGTGCTGCAGGCCCTCGGGGACGTGGTCACGGGCCAGGACGTGACCGACGCGCAGCTCTCCTGCGTGATCGAGCTGCGCGGGGGCGACGACGGGCAGCGTCCCGACGCGGGCGAATACCAGGGCAGCGAGGATCCGCAGGGCAGCGGCACCAAGAGCGGCCTCCTGGCGCTGGAGGATCTCGAGGACATCTCCATCGTCGCCGCGCCGGGCTCCAGCTTCGCCGGACTGAACGGTTACGCGAACCAGATGCGCAGCATCACCGGTTTCCTGCTGTCGCACTGCGAGCGCATGCGCTACCGCGTGGCGGTGCTCGATTCCCCGGACGGCGCGCTGCCGGGGGAGGTTCGCGATCAGCGCGCGTCGCTCGACTCCAAGTACGGGGCGCTCTACTACCCCTGGGTGCAGGCATTCGACCCGGTCTCGGAGACGCAAGGCGTCTTCCCGCCGAGCGGCTTCGTCTCCGGCATCTACGCCCGCAACGACGTCGAGCGCGGCGTGCAGAAGGCGCCCGCCAACGAGGTCGTGCGCCTCGCCACCGGCTTCGAGCTGCTGCTCAGCAAGGGTCAGCAGGAGCTGCTCAACCCGCTCGGCGTGAATTGTCTGCGCTACTTCGAGGGGCGCGGCTACCGGGTGTGGGGCGCCCGCACGATCACCTCCGACCCCGAGTGGAAGTACGTCAACCTGCGGCGCAACTTCGCCTACCTCGGGCGCTCGATCGAGATCGGCACCCAGTGGGCGGTGTTCGAGCCCAACGCCGAGGAGCTGTGGGCGAACGTGCGCCGCTCGGTGGAGGACTTCCTCTACAACGAATGGAAGAACGCCCGGCTGATGGGCGTCAGCCCGGAAGAGGCGTTCTTCGTGCGCTGCGACCGGACCACCATGACGCAGTCGGACATCGACAACGGCCGGCTTATCTGCCTGATCGGCGTGGCGCTGCTGCGGCCGGCGGAGTTCGTGATCTTCCGCATCGGCCAGAAGACGCTCGACTTCAAGAACTGAACCGCACCGCTTTGCTAAGGAGCATCCGTCATGGCTGAACCACGCGAGTTTCCCTATCCGAACTTCGCCTTCCGCGTGAAGATCGGCAACGACGACGAAAACGCCATCCTGGCCGGCTTCCAGGAAGTATCCGGCCTGGGCGCGGAAGTGGCGGTCTCGGAGTACCGGGCCGGCAATTCCAAGGAGAACGTGCCGCAGAAGGTCATGGGCCTGGGCAAGACGGCCGACGTGACCCTCAAGCGGGGCGTGATCGGCGCCATCAACCTGTTCGAGTGGACCAAGGCGGTGCGCGACGGCGACCGTTCGCAGGACCAGTACTTCAAGACCGTCGTCATCAAGCTCATGGCCGAGGATCGCAGCACGGCGGTCCTGGAGTGGAAGCTGCTCAACGCGCGGCCGATGAAGTACACCGCCCCCGCGCTGAACGGCAAGAGCAGCGACGTCGCGGTCGAGGAGCTGGTGCTCTCGGCCGAGAACATCCAGATGACGGCTGCCTGAGGAGGCGCCGGCGCATGCGCCAGCTGCCGGGCATCGTCTTCGAGACCGTTCCGCCGCCGCCGGCAGACTCGCTGCCGCGCATGGACATCGCGGCGTTCGTCGGCTTCGCGCAGTCGGGTCCTCTCGACGTGCCGGTCGCGGTCGAGGATCCCGCCCGGTTTCGCGATCTGTTCGGCGCCGACGTCGCGCTCGGCTGGGACGCACAGCAGAGCCGCGTGCAGTACGGATTGCTCGGCTCGGCGGTGGAAGCTTTCTTCGCCAACGGCGGCCGACGCTGCTTCGTCACCCGCGTGGCGCACGGCCCGCTGCTGCACCGGTTCGATCTGCCGAACTTGAGAGCTGCGGGCGGCCCGCCCGAGCCGGCGGCACGGGTGCGCGCCCGCTCGCCCGGTGCATGGGCGGGAGCGCTGCGCGCCGGGACGACGCTGCAGGCGCAGGCGCTGCGCCCCCGGGCGGCGACTTCCCTCCCCCAGTTCGACCTCGACGCGAGCGGTGCGATGACCGGCGCGGCGATCGAGCTGGCCGCCGCGCCCGGCACCGTCGGCGTCGGCGACCTGCTCGAGCTGTCGTTCGTGCCCACCGGCCTTCTCCTGTTCGGCGCGGTGTCGAAGCTCGAGCAGATCGATCGGGGGCTACGCGCCACGATCGCCTCGCGCGGCCGGGAAACCGCCTGGCGCTGGGCCTCCAGCGCGCAGACTTCGCCGCCGGCCGCGGACGGCGCGCAGCGCTCGCCCTGGCTCGCCCCGCTGGAGGACGCGGCCGGGCTCGACGGCTACGCGCTGTGGCAAGCGCTTCCGCCCGGCGAGCGCGCCTTGCGCGTGCGCCGTCTCAGCTTCGAGATCACCGCGTGGCGCGACGAGCGACTGGTCAATCGCGTCGGCGATCTGTCCTTCTGCCCGCGCCATCCACGCTACTTCGGCAATCTGCCGAGCGACGAGACGCTGTTCGCGGCGCCGCTGCTGCCGCGCGCGGACGGGCGCACCGACGAGTACGCCGCGCTGCGGGCCCAAGCCGCGGGCGATCGCGGCACGCAGCGTTTCCCCTTCTCCGGGCCGGCCGACGGACAGCCCGACGGGGGCTGGCCGCTCTACCTGCCCGACGGCATGGATCTCACCCGGCGCTACGAGCGCGCCGCGGCGCCGCTGCCGTCCGGCGCCATGGACGCCCCGGCTCAGGACGGTCTCACGGAGCTCGACGCCGCCCTGTTCGTCGACCCGCGCCTGCAGGACTACACCGGCGAGAGCCTGCTGCGCTCGGCCGAGCAGATGCACCGCCTGTCCACCGAGTGGTACCAGCGCCCGAGCGGCCCCCGGCCGCAGCGGCTGCGCGGAGTGCATGCGCTGTTTCCGGTGCAGGAATGCACCCTGCTCGCCGCGCCCGACGCCGCGCAGCGCCCCTGGTCGACCGAAGCCGCGCCAGCGCCGCAGGTACTCGCCGCGCCCTGGCTCGACGCGCCCACCGGACCCGACGCGGCCGGGCGGGTCGCGCTTTCCTGGAGCGCCGTCGCCGGCGCGACGGAATATCTCCTGGAGTGGGACGAAAGCCCCGAGTTCGATTCGCCGCAGCCCGGCTTCGACGCGACGGACACGGCCGCGGACCTTGCGCTGCCGCCGTCCTGCGCCGAGGCCTTCTATTTCCGCGTGCGCGCGCAGCGCTTCGGCGAGCCCTCGCCGTGGTCCAACACTCGGATTTACCGCCCGCCGGCGAACGTTTTCCTGCCGTGCGCGCAGTCCGGCCTGCCCGAGCTGAAGGCCGATCGCGAGGGCACGACGCTTATGACCTGGAGTGCTCAGCCCCCCGGTACGATCTTCGCCTCCGATTTGCGCTTCCGAGTCGAAGAGGCGCGCAACGCCCTGTTTGAGGCGGCGCGCGTGGTCGCCGAGGGCAGCCAGCCGCAATACGCGGTGCCCGAGCAGCGCACGGGGCTCACCTATTACCGGGTGCGTGCGCTGCACGGCGCGGCCGCCGGCCCGTGGTCCAATGCGCTCGCCTTCGGACCGGCGGGATCGGGACGCCCGCTGCTCGCGCCGCTCGGCGCGAACTTCGACGACAGCATCCTGCTCGACGTGCACCGCGCGCTGCTGCGCCTGTGCGCGGCGCGCGGCGACCTGCTCGCGCTGCTCGCGCTGCCGCGCCACTTCGGCGCAGCCGAGGCGCTCGATTACCTCGCCGCCCTCGCCCCCGACGACACGGCGGCGCCGGGCGGGTTCCCCCGCGGGCGATTGCCGCTCACCGGGGGCGAAGCGCAGGTCATGAGCTACGGCGCGCTCTACCACCCCTGGACGGCGCGCACGGTCGCCGGCGATCCGCAAACCGATATCGAGTTCACGCCCCCCGACGGCGCGGTCGCCGGGCAGTTCGCCGCCTGTGCGCTGACGCGCGGCGCCTGGGTCTCAGCCGCCAACCAGCCGCTCTCGGGCGTCCTCGCCCTCGAGCCGCCGCTCACGGATGCGCAGCTGCTGCAGCTCACCGAGCTGCAGCTGAATCTCGTGCGGCGCGCTCCGCGCGGATTCCTGCTGACCAACGACGAGACCCTCAGCCGCAGTGCCGACGTCCGGGCGGTCAGCGTGCGGCGCCTGCTCATCCTGCTCAAACGCCTGGCGCTGCGCGAAGGCGCGAGCTACGTGTTCGAGCCGCTCTCCAGCGGCTTTGCCGATCGGGTGCGGCGCGGCTTCGAGCGGGTGCTGTCGAACCTGCACCTGCGCGGCGCCTTCCAGGGCGAGACCGACGAGCAGGCCTTTCGCGTCGTGGTCGATGCCTCGGTCAACCCTCCTCGCAGCCTGGACCTGGGCCGGTTCGTGGTCGAGCTCGGCGTGGCGCCGTCGCGCCCGCTCGCCTTCCTGCGCATCCGGCTGACGCAAAGCGGGCCGCAGGAGCTCACTGTCGGGGAGAGCTGAGTGGCCGATCCGATGCCCTTCGTCACCTTCAATTTCCGCGTCAGCCTCGAGATCGCGGGCGCCGCCGCGCTGTGCGCGGCGGCGTTCTCCGACTGCGACGGCCTGGAAATGAGCATGGCGCCGAAGACGATCCGCGAAGGCGGAAACAACTCGCGCCCGATCCACCTGGTCGGCCCGGTGAGCTACGGACAGCTCACGCTCAAGCGCGGCATGACCTCGGACTTCGGGCTGTGGCGCTGGTTCGACCGCACGCAAAGCGAGCGCAGCCTGCGCGCCAACGGCAACGTGGAAGTGCTCACGCCCGAGGGAGAAAAAAGGGGCCAGGTCGCGGTGGCGTTCAGCCTGAGCAACTGCCTGCCCATCAAGATGAAAGCCCCCGCGCTGTCCGGCAAGGACGGCCTGATCGCCATCGAGGAGATGCAGATCGTGTACGAGACCCTGAAGCTGGTCGCGCCGGGGAGCTGACCATGGCCGCCCCGAAGAAGCTGCTCAAGGCGCAGCTGCAGGAAATCACCTGGAGCCAGAACCAGCACGTGACCCTGATCGGCCAGCCCGTGCCGGTGCAGTTCAACCCGGAGTCGCTCAAGGTCAGCTTCAGCAACCAGAAGGCCGGCGACGACCAGCGCGGCGGCGCGGCCACCCAGTACGTGGGGCAGGGAACGACCAAGCTGTCCTTCGACCTGTGGTTCGACGTCAGCGCCCCCGAGCCCGAGAACCAGTCCGAGACCGACGTGCGGCAACTCACCAAGAAGGTCGTCTACTTCATCACGCCGAAGAAGACCGCCAACGGCAAGAAGTTCATTTCGCCCGGCGTGCGCTTCGAGTGGGGCACGTTCCGCTTCGACGGAACGATGGAATCGGTGAACGAGACCCTCGAGCATTTCTCGGAGGAGGGCCGGCCGCTGCGGGCGCAGCTTTCGCTCGCGCTGTCGCAGCAGGAGATCGAATTCCAGTTCGGAACGCAGGTCGGTCCCGGCCAAGGCACGACCGAGACGCCGGGCACCCGGCCGATGCACACCGCAAGCCAGGGCGAAACCGTGCAGTCGATCGCCGCCGACAACGGTCACGGCGAAGCCTGGCAGGGCACCGCGCTAAGCAACGGCATCGAGAACCCGCGGCACCCGGAGACGGGCCAGCCGCTCAATGTGGGCTCAGCGTAAGGAGCGCCCATGGCCGTGATCATCAACGAGCTGGAAGTCGTCACCGAAACGCCGCCCGAGGCCGCGGGCGCCGCGCAGGACGATACTCAGGCGGCGGCGCAGCCGGCGGGCGCGGCGCCGCCGCGCCCCGGCGACGTCGAGGCGATCCTGCGCTTCCAGGCCGAGCGCGCCTCCCGTTTGTATGCGGGCTGAACCATGAACGCACCCGCCGACCGTCCCTTGCTCTACTCGGCGCGCCCGACGATCAAGGTCGGCGGGCGCGAACACCCCGAGCTGGCCGCCGCACTCGTAGAGCTCGCCGTGACCGAGACCATCGAGGGGCTCTACGCCCTCGAAGCGACTTTCGGCAACTGGGGCAGCGCGCAGGGCGAGGTCGGGTTCCTGTACTTCGACCGGACCCTGTTCGACTTCGGCGTCACGGTCGAGGTGCAGATGGGCGCGGGCCAGGCGGAGGGCGGCGTCTTCTCCGGCCGGATCACCGCGCTCGAAGGCCGCTTCCCGACGCAGCGTCCGCCCGAGATCCTGCTGCTGGCCGAGGACGCGCTGCAGGATCTGCGCATGACGCGCCGCACGCGCACGCTCGAGGACGGCAGCGTCTCCGACGCCGTGTCCCGCATCGCGGCCGATCACGGGCTGCAGCCGCAGGTGGACGTGGAAAGCGTCTCCTTCCCGGTGCTCGCCCAGCTCAACCAGAGCGACCTCGCGTTCCTGCGCGAGCTCGCGCGCGCCGTCGGCGCCGAGCTGTGGATCGACGGCAGCTCGCTGCATGTGCAGGCGCGCGCGCGCCGCCACAGCAGCCCGGTGCGCCTGGTATACGGCCAGACCCTGCGCGAGTTCGCCGTTAGCGCGGATCTGGCCCATCAGCGCACCAGCCTCAACGTGTCGGGTTGGGACGTAAACGGCAAATCCGCGATCGACGAGCAGGCGACCGACGCGAGCGTGCAAAGCGAGCTCGGCGGCGGCGTGAGCGGAGCCGCCCTGCTGCGGCAGAAGCTCGGCGCGCGCACCGAGCGCGTCGTTCACCACATGCCGCTCACCACCGACGAAGCGCGCGCCCGCGCCGCGGCGCTGTTTCGCACGCGGGCCCGGCGCTTCGTGTGCGGCCGCGGCGTGGCCGAAGGCGATGCGCGCATCCGCGTGGGTGCGACCGTGGAGCTGAGCGAGCTGGGATCGATGTTCAACGGCGCGTATTACGTCAGCGAAGCGCGCCACACCTTCGACTCACGCAACGGCTACCGCACGACCTTCGGCGTCGAGCGGCCGGGGCTGGGCACGGCCTAGGAGCGAACCGGATGGGAGCCCTCGAACAGCTTGATCGGTATCAGGACCAGCGCCTCGCGCGCGGGCTGGGAGGCCTGTTCTACGGCGTCTATCCGGCGCTGGTCACGGACATCAAGGATCCGGCGAGCATGGGGCGGGTGAAAGTGCGCCTGCCCTGGTCGCCGGACCAAGGCAGCGGCTACGAAGCCTGGGCGCGCATCGCCACGATGATGGCGGGCAGCGACCGCGGCAGCTGGTTCATCCCCGACGTCGGCGACGAGGTGCTGGTGGCGTTTGCCGCCGGCGATCCGCGCACGCCGCTCGTGCTGGGCGGGCTGTGGAACGGCAGCGACTCGCCGCCGCAACAAATGGACGGCGCCGGGCGCAACGAGGTCAAGAAGCTGCGTTCGCGCAACGGCGTGATGGTCACGATGGAGGACAAGCAGGGCCAGGAGAGGATGGTGATCGAAACCCCGGGCGGCCAGAAGATGACGCTCAAGGACGGGCCGGGAATGGTGGAGATCGTCGACAGCAACGGCAACAGCGTCAAGCTCGAGACCACGGGCGTCACCGTCAACGCCTCGGCCAAGGTCACGATCAGCGCGAGCCTGGTGGAGATCTCCGCCGGCTCGGTCACGGTCAACGCGGGCATGTCGCGCTTCAACGGCGTGGTGCAGGCCGACACCGTGATCAGCACCAGCGTGATCAGCTCGAGCTATACGCCGGGCGCGGGGAACATATGGTAGCCGTCGTCCTGCGCGACCACGACATCGGCTGGCTCACGCCCTCGCCGACCTGGGGCGACTTCGGCGCGCTGGGCGCCGCGTCCGAACGGGAAGCCTTCCTGCGCCCCGCCATCCTGCGCTTCGCGCACGACGCATTCATGGAGGAGCTGCACGCGGCGCTCGCCTACGTCCCGGAAAAGCTGGGCGAATGGCGCGCGATTCCCGAGACCTGGGAAAAGCCGATGCCCGCGCCGCCTTCGGCGACCGCGCCGGCGCAGCGCGAGCCGGTCTCGCTGCTTTCGGTACGCCTGAGCCGTCAGGCGGCACAGCGCACCGCGCTGACCACGGGCGCGCCGGCGCCGCGCGGCGCCCTCCAGCCGTCAACGGGTGAAGCGGCGGCGCCGCTCAAGCTCTACCAGCCCGTGCAGCAGCGCCACTACCTCGTCGCCGCGTCGCTCGTGTGCCGCACGCCCGGCCTGCCCGACCGCCGCATCGACGCCGGCAAGCAGGAGCGCGGCGCGTACGTCCTGCGGCGCATCGTCCCGCCCGCGGGGGAGAACGCCCCGTCAGCCGAGGTGGAAACCTGGGACGAATACGCCTTCGTCGCCGGCGCGGACGGCGGCACCTGGCAGCGCGTCAAGTCCGCCGCCGACGGCTCCGCGCGCACGCTCGTCCCCGGCGAGGAGCGCCTGCCGCTGTTCCCGATCGGCTTCGACGAGCTCAGCGGCCGCAAGCGCCGCCTGCTCGCCGGGCTGATCCCGGTCGGGCGCCGCGAGGCCTACGTGAACGCCGACGTGCAGGCGGCGCAGGACAGCGCCGCGACGACCTCCGGCGCGTCCGAGGCGCCCGCCGACCCGCGCCTGCTGCTGTTCCAGATGCGCGTCACCGCGCCTTGGAGCGAGCTGGTCGAGCAATCCCTCGACGAAGCCGGCAGAGTCGAAGCATCGGGCACCCCGGCAAGCGACGCGCTGCAGCGTCTTGCGCGCGCGCGCGAGCAGGCACAGACGGTTTCCTGGTACGTGCTGCTCGATTTCGAGCGCTTTCTGCACGATCACCTGCCAAGCGTCTGGGACGTGCTCGCGGGCAATCGCAGCCGGTCCTTGCTGAAGGACGAGGAAGAGACACTTCTCCACTGGCTGGAACGCGTCGTGCTCCACGTGTCGCTGCGCTCGAGCCTTTCCCTCGACAATCTGCTCGCGGTCCTCCAGCATCTCGCTCGCGACCCGTCGATCGGCGAAGGTCTCGAGCAAGTCGATATTCCTTACGATCAGGGATCGCCAAGCGCAGGCTGGCCCGAGTTCCGCTTTCCGCTCGCCGACGCCGGCGCCAACGGACCGTTTCCGTTCTCGGTCGACGGGACGGCGCTCAGCGGCCACACGGGGTCGCGCGAGGACGTGCTTGCGAAGACGGACGACGCCCTGGCCGAACTCGTAAATCACGTCGACGCCGCCCTGCCGCCGGGCGAGGGCGCGAGGCTGCCGGAGATCAAAGTGCCGTCCAACCCGAACGTCGACACGCGCGCGGCGTGGTTCGCGATCCGCTGCGTCTACGAGCGGCCCAACTGCGGGCCCTTCGATCCGCCCGTGCTGAGCGAGCCGACCGAGCCGTTCCAGATGGCATCGTTCTTCGACCCGGACGCGCCCGCGCGCGCGGTGCGCATCCCGATGCCGCTCGACGTCTCGCCCGCGGGGCTGCGCAAGTTCAGCAAGAGCGCGACGCTGCAGATCTCCGACATGCTGTGCGGACAGCTCAAGCGCATCCGCAAGATGACGCTGGGCGACCTGGTGCTGTCGGTGCTGCCGTGGCCGTTCCACAAGGACCTGCCCGACCCGAGCGGCGCGCAGCCCTGCAAGAAGGGCGGCAACCCGCTCGGCATGTTCTGCTCGCTGTCGATTCCGATCGTCACGCTCTGCGCGCTCGTGCTGATGATCATCATCGTGTCGCTGTTCGACGTGTTCTTCCGCTGGCTGCCGTACCTGTTCATGTGCCTGCCGATTCCGGGGCTCAAGGGGAAGCGCCCATGATCGACGAAGGCCGGATCTTCGGGCGTGGCATCTCGTTCCCGCCGCGGGTGGGCCCCGACGGGCGCGTGAGCTGGTCAAGCGCCGCGCAGAACGTGCGCGAGTGCATCCGCGTGATCCTGCTCACCGATCCCGGCGAGCGCGTCATGCTGCGCGAGTTCGGCGGCGGACTGAAGCGCTTGCTGTTCATGCCCAACGTGGTTTCGACGCACCGCATGATCGAGGAGGCGATCACCCAGTCGCTCGGCCGCTGGGAACCGCGCGTACGCGTGGACGACGTGCGCGTCGAGGCCGACGCAGAAGACGAGCTCGCCGCGATCGCGACGATTCGCTACACGCTGGTCGCAAACAGCGTCTCCCAACAGCTGCAGCTCAGGCTGCAATTGGCACCGGGGTCCTGAGCCGTGCCGCTGCCCGAACCCGCCTTCGACACCCGCTCCTACCGCGACCTGGTCACCGAGGCGCTGGCGCGCGTACCGGTGCACAACCCCGAGTGGAACAACTTCAACGACGCCGACCCCGGGGTCACCGTGCTGCAGCTGTTCGCGTTCATGGCAGAGAGCGTGATCTACCGCGCGAACCTGATCCCGGAGCGCAACCGGCAGAAGTTCCTGCGCCTGCTGGGCATCGGCCTGCAGCCGGCGAGCCCGGCGCGCGGGCTGGTGAGCTTCGCCCTGCCGCCGGGCGCCGCGCCCCTCGACGTGCGCACCGACGACGAGCTGTACGCCGGCCAGGTGCCGTTCCGCCCCGAGCGCGGGCTGACCGCGCTGCCGCTCCAGTGCCGCGCCTACTACAAGAAGCGCGTCGAGGAGCCGCGCCGCTCGCAGATCGCGCAGGCCTACAACCAGCTCTACGCCAGCGTGCGCGAAGCCGTGCAGTCGCTCGACTTCTACGAGACGCTGCCGCTCGCCGCGCCGGCGGCCGGGGCGCTGCTGCCGGTGGTGGACCTCGGGCAGACGGTCGACCGCAGCCTTTGGCTGGCGCTGCTCGCGCCGCAGGCCGACGCCGCGAGCGTCACGGCCGCGCGCGACGCGATTGGCGGCAGGGTGCTCACGCTCGGCGTCGTCCCGGCGCTCGATGCGGAGGGCAAGGTCCTCTATCCCGCCGGGCCGCCTGCGGCATCGTCCCGCGCGCGCCTCGTGTTCGAGATTCCCGACGCCCGCAGTACGACTCCCAGCTACGCCCCGCTCGAAGTCGCGTACGCGGAGGACGTGCTCGCGGGGCCGGGTCTGGTCGATCTGCGCCTGCCGGCGGCCGAGGCGCTCGTATCCTGGGAAACGCTCGGGCCGCTCGAGGTGGGCGTCGGGGGCTATCCCCCCGCGCTGGACAACAGCGAGGACCTCGCCCGCCTGATCACCTGGATCCGGGTGCGCGCGCCCACGCCCGACAACCCCGCGGCGGCGGGCGGAGGCCAGACCCGGGTCGCGCTGAGCTGGGCGGGAATCAACGCCGCCCGCATCCTCCAGCGCACGCACGTCGAGGCCGAGCGGCTCAGCGACGGTACCGGCGAGCCCGACCAGAGCGTACGCCTGGCGAACCTGCCCGTGATCGTCGACAGCGCGCGCCTGACCGTGAACGGAGAACCGTGGCAGCGGGTCGACGATCTGTCGGAAGCCGGGCCGGAGGTCCCGCCGCGCGCGCCGCTGTACGCGGCCTCGACGAGCAGCGCGCCGCTGCCCACGGCAAAGGCATTCACGCTCGACCGCGAATCGGGCGAGGTGCGCTTCGGGGACGGCGCGCACGGCATGCGGCCGCCGCTGGGCGCGCTGATCCTGTGCTCTTACGATTACGGCGGCGGCCCGCAAGGCCTGGTCGGCATCGGCGCGATCTCGCGCGCACCGCAGCGCCTGCCCGGCGTCCAGGTCAGCAACCCGGTGCCCACTTGGGGCGGCTCGGCTGCGGAAACCGTGCCTCAGGCCGAAAAGCGCATTCCCGCCGAGCTGCGCCACCGCAACGTCCTCGCCACGACCCAGGATTACACGGAAATCACGAATCACACCCCGGGCGTGGCGATTGGTCGAGTCGAGCCGCTGAGCCTGTTTCACCCCGACTTGCCCAACCAGATCTCGGAGGGCGTGGTCACGGTAATGGTGATCCCGCTTCCCGATCCGCATCAGCCCGAGGCGCCGAGCCCCGACCAGCTTTTTCTCGAAACCGTCTGCGCCTACCTCGAGCCGCGCCGCATCCTGACCACCGAGCTGCACGTGCGCGGTCCCGCTTACCGCCCGATCGCCGTCGGGGTCGGCATCCAGGCCGTGCCCGGGGAGCCCGAGGGTCCGCTCGCCGACCGCGTGCGGCAGGCGCTGCTCGATTTCCTCTCGCCGCTCAAGGGCGGCTTCGACGGCAAGGGCTGGCCGCTCAACAAAGCGGTCGAGCCCGCGGAAGTCCAGGCCGCCGCAACGCGCGTGCGCGGCGTGGCCAAGGTCAACGGGCTGGTCCTCGCCGACCTCGACGGCAACGAGCTTCCGACCGGCCTCTCAATGAGCGGGCTGCAGCTGCCGCGCGTAGCGGCGGTAAGCGTGACCTCGGGCGCGCCGCCGAGCGTCGCCGACCTGTTCGGCGGGCCGCCGCCCGCCAGCGAGCCACCGGCGCTGCCGGTGCCGGTCGCTCCGGAGCAATGCTGATGGACGTCAACGGCACCCGCTTCAGGCTGGTTCTCGGGCATCGAGATTTCGAGCCGCTCATCGGGGCGTCATACGCGCCGGAGAACGCGCTCGCGCGCTGGACCGCGGCGACCGGCGGCGCGGCGGCGGTGCCGGCTCCGCCGCTCGAGTGGGACAGCGACTGGGACGGGGTGAGGCTCATGCGCCAGCTGCCGCTCCTGGCCGCACCGGCCGACGCCCGCCTGCTTCAGCCGGCGGACCGGCGCGGCGCCGACGCCGACGCCTTCGGCAACATCTTCTGGATCGCGCGCGACCGCGCCGGGATACGCCTGCGGCCCGCCGGAATCGACGCGGACGGCGATTACTGGTCCGTCGCAGCGCTCGCCGCGGAGCGCTTGCCCGCCCAGGGAGTCTTTTCGCCGGCAGCTCCGAGCGGCGCGCCCCGCGTGCCCGAATTGAGCGGTCTCGCGGTCACCCGTACGCGCTACCTGGTCGCCGGCACGCGCTCGCCGGGCGGATTGCTCATCTTCGATCTGGATAGCTCCGGGCAACCCCGCTGGTGGCGCTGGCCCGAGGCGGTCGGATTCGCGCCGTTCGACCTTGCCGCGACGGCCGACGGTGGCGTGGTGATGCTCGACCGGCCCGCCGGTGCGGCGGCGCGCATCTGGCGCCTCGATCGAAACTTCGCCGTGGTCGACCTGTCTTCGCCGCTGCTCGTCTCGCCCGCGCGGCAGGAAGCCTTCCATCCCGAAGGCGCGGCGCCGCGCGCGGGCGCCGCCGAGCCGTTCGGCGGTCCGGTGGAGATCGGCGCGGCCTCGCCGCTCGAGGCCGACGATCCGGTCGCCCTCGCCGAGCTGCCCGACCGCTCGGTGCTGGTGCTGGATGCCGGCGCGCCCGGCGCGCCATGCAGCGTGCAGCGCTGGCGCGGCGCGCAGCTCAGCAACATCGTCGTGCTAGACGCCGCGGCGACCCGGCCGCACCTGAACGAAGCGCTGACCGCCGGGCACGACTTCGCGCTGCTTGCCGACGCCGGCGTCGCACCCGGCACCATGGCGGGGTGGCTCTACCTGGCGA
>Ga0055483_10000103_pt1 | contig 19272 bp, 12 predicted proteins | sample RushMan_CattailN_5_FD_57938 | JGI IMG/M metagenome (GOLD analysis project Ga0055483, IMG submission 57938) | Wetland microbial communities from San Francisco Bay, California, USA, that impact long-term carbon sequestration - RushMan_CattailNLB_D2 | ecosystem: Environmental > Aquatic > Marine >... | reverse complement strand
CTGGCCAAGGTCTATGAATTCACTGGCATGGAATTAGAACCGGAGCGGTACAGCCTTGATAAAGATTGGATGCCTAGCCTTGTCCTTATTGCAAAGAATGCTTTTGTCTGGCTTGATCAGTTATCCAAGCAATATCAAAGGGCTATTCAACACTTAGACCAGATTCCCGATGAAGAGCTGGATAAACTGGCTGCCTGGGGTTTCACTGGACTTTGGCTCATTGGCCTGTGGGAACGCAGTCTGGCCTCAAAACGGATTAAACAGCTTCGCGGCAACCCGGATGCAGTAGCCTCAGCTTACTCGCTGCTTGATTATCAAATTTCAGCTGATCTGGGTGGTGAGCAGGCTTACCAGAATCTCCGCCAGCGAGCCTGGCAGAGAGGCATCCGCCTGGCATCTGATATGGTGCCCAACCATATGGGGATCGATTCTCATTGGGTGATTGAACACCCTGACTGGTTTATTTCCCAAGACTACAGCCCTTTCCCATCCTATTCATTCTCTGGAACCAATCTATCCTGGGATGAACGAGTAGGTATTTATGTCGAAGACCATTATTTTGATAATACCGATGCTGCCGTGGTTTTTAAACGTGTAGATTTGGGGACAGGCCAGGAAAAATACATCTATCACGGAAACGACGGCACATCGATGCCATGGAACGACACAGCTCAGCTTAACTATCTCATGCCAGAAGTGCGCGAAGCAGTAATCCAGACCATCCTGCATGTGGCACGCAAATTTCCGGTCATCCGTTTTGATGCCGCCATGACCCTGGCAAAGAAGCACTTCCAACGCCTGTGGTTCCCTGAACCTGGTACAGGCGGTGCCATCCCGTCTCGAGCAGAGCACGGATTGACCAAAGAGCAGTTCGATGCTGCTATGCCAGTCGAATTCTGGCGAGAGCTGGTAGACCGGGTTGCCCAGGAAGTGCCTGATACCTTGCTTTTGGCAGAAGCTTTCTGGCTGATGGAAGGCTACTTCGTGCGCACCTTGGGGATGCATCGCGTATATAACAGTGCCTTTATGAACATGCTCAGGGACGAGAAAAACGCCGAATACCGCCTGGTGATCAAAAACACACTTGAGTTTGACCCGGAAATATTGAAACGCTATGTCAACTTCATGAACAACCCCGACGAGCGCACCGCTGTAGATCAGTTTGGCAAAGAGGATAAATATTTCGGCATTTGCACCATGATGGTAACCTTACCAGGCCTGCCGATGTTTGGGCATGGCCAGGTGGAGGGTTATACCGAGAAATATGGCATGGAATATCGACGCGCTTATTGGGATGAAAAACCAGATGATTATTTGGTGGAGAGGCATCGCAAGCAAATCTTTCCACTTCTAAAGAAACGCTACCTTTTCTCTCAGGTACAAGATTTCTTACTATATGATTTCTATTCTCCTGAAGGCTACGTCAACGAAGATGTTTTTGCCTATTCCAACCGGGCTGGAGAAGAAAAGGGCCTGGTAGTCTACCATAATAAATTCGCCAATGCTCGCGGTTGGATCAGAATATCTGCAGCATATTCCATAAAGACCAATGGCGGAGAGCATATGCTCATTCAGAAACGCCTGGGTGAAGGTCTGGGACTGATGAATGATGGCGGCACTTACTGCATCTTCCGCGATTCGGTTAACGGCCTGGAATACATTCGTAACAGCAAGGAAATGCATGAAAAAGGCTTATATGTCGAACTGGAGGCGTATAAATGCCAGGTATTCACCTCCTTCCATGAGGTTCAAGATAACGAATTTCACCAGTATGCCAATTTATCTGCATACCTTAATGGCCGCGGGGTTCCGAGCATTGATGAAACTCTGAAAGAAATTTTCCTGCAGCCCATACACCAGACCTACCGAGAATTGGTGAGCCCGGGTTACTTCCGTTGGGTCATCACCAACCGGGTGCTTGCACTTGAAGCCAGCGGAGGAGATGAAGGAACTCAGCAAAACCTCGAAAAAATCTTGCGGGAAGCTGAAGGGAAAGCTGCCAACCTGTTGGAAGAAGTTAAAAGCAGCACGCATTCTTCAGGAGACAGTCGACCTGTAATTGAAACAATTAAACAAAATCTCCTTGCAAGTTTATACCTGCCCGTTTTCAAAGAAAAATTCTATCTTTCTCATTCGAGAATATTCCAACAATTGGTGAAATATCTGCATGCAGGAGATCAAAATACTTCCCCATGGAGTAACGGAGATACTTACGCCTGGAGCGTAATCTTGGGTTGGGTATTCACCAGTGAGTTGGGAAAAATTATCACCGGGGCAGGGTATGAAGAAATAAGCCGCAGTTGGATCGATGAGTGGATGCTAAACAAGATCATTGTAAGTACATTAAGTGATCTGGGTGTAGATGAGCATTCCAACTGGCGAGCTGTGACCCTAATCAAACAATTAACCACTCATCACAGGTGGTGGACCTTGCTTGAAGACCTGCAAGATAAGCACAGAAAAAACTCAAATTATGCTATCCTGAATTCCATACTGTCTGACAGCGATTCACTGACTTTCTTAGGTGTCAACCGCTACCAGGACATATTATGGTTCAACAAGGAAGCATATGAGGATCTGATGTGGTGGCTGATGATCGTTAGTGTTGTTGAAATTACTGGGCCGCATATCAACAGCAATCAGTCAGAGATTGCCCAAAAACAGATTCTGTCAGCCTATAAGGTGATTTCTAGCCTGTTGATAAATGCGCGTGCTTCTGGATATCAGCTGGAGAGACTATTGGACCTAACGAAATAAATCTAGCGGTAAGGTTTTTTGCATCTCTTTTTGCAGCACCTTATCCCCCCTGAGATTGGATCGATAGCTGGCAACATAGTGTAAGTCAGCTTTCAACTGCTGTTCGAGGTTAATCCCTGTCGCCATGCTAGTGAGACGAATGGCCTGGGCTGCATATGCGACATTATTTCTTGGTTCGAGGCGGCTGAAATCATCGAAATACCAGCCACAGGAAGTAAAAATTCGCTGGCGTTCTTTTTGCGCTTCCAGGAGCAAGCGAAGCCGAACTACCTGTTCATGATCTAATTTACGCCCGGCATACTGGTAAACCATGTCTTCGGCTGGCACTTGGCCCAATATCACGTGGATATAATCATTCCGCAATTTCCATGGATCGATGTGGTAGCTGGACGCTACATCTGAATAGATTTTATCGAGCTGGCGAGATAACCTGTTGAAAGCCTGCCTGAGGTAGCCTTTCCAGCGGCCATCCCCTGGCGTGCAGCTGCAATCGCCTCTCCAACGTTCCACACCATGATAGCAAGACCAGGATGTGCCCTCGCGGATACTGATCCAGCGGCGCGGAGGATAATCTTTCAGCCAAAGCGCTGGGTATGTTTTTTCCAAACCCACAGTCGTACTGGCACCATTCACCAGGTGAGCTAGAAATCGATCGCGAAAGTGTTGGTGATGTCCGTACAGTTCCCCATCTGATGCGATCAACACGAGCTGCGGCTCGCCCCGCTGCTCCTTCTCTATATTGAATGTTGGCAGCACCGCATTTCTGACAAAATTATCCGCATTGCTGGTCAGGCCTGGATTAAAACTAATCCCCGTGCTTAGCCCCTGGTGATAAAAAAATACCGTGATGCTTTTTCCTGCAGATAAAGCAACACGGTATGGTTCTGTAACATCAAGATTCTCGGCTTCTGCCTGCCATGGCGCCAGAATGGTGAACTCGATATCGTGTTCGGCAAGCAGACTCAGGGTTTCCATGTCCACCGCAGTCTCAGGGAGCCACATACCTTTCGGTTTATGTCCATAGCGATATTTAAAATCTGCAATTCCCCACCTGATCTGGGTGACTTTATCCTCGTATCCAGCCAATGGCAGGATCGTATGGTTATAAGCCTGCGCCATGGCGTTCCCCACTCCATGGTATTGGATATTTGTCTGGTCTTGTGCAACGATCAATCGACTAACAGACGGGTCATAATCCTTCATCCATGAAAACAAGGTAGGGCCAATATTAAAACTTATCTTCTCAAAATTCCCTAATTGTGCATTGGGAAGATAACACTCCGCATGAATCCGTTCATTCCAATTCCGGTAAGGCTTGGCACCATATTCGAACGGAATAAGACCCGAGATAGGATCTTCCCGCGGCGGTTGGTAAAAATGACCATGAATTGACAAGGCACGAACTGACACTATTTTATTTTTCCCCTGTTGCAGCAGTAATGTAACTACGCACCATCACACTAAATTTAACCTTAAAGTGAAATTTTTGCAAGAGGTGAAGCTAATAATTAATATTAATATTTCAACGTGACCATTAAGAAAGCGTTCCAGTACAAATCGTGTAAAATATCAATCGGAGGTTTATGTCTTCAGGGATAGCCATGAATGTATTGTTTGTCGCTTCTGAAGCTGCGCCATTTGTCAAAGTAGGAGGTCTGGCAGACGTTGCTGGTTCACTGCCCCAGGCCCTGAAAAGGTTAGAATCAGCTTCCCCTCCACATCAAGCTGATCTCGATATAAGGCTGGTAATTCCATATCATCCCATCATTGCAAGGGAATCTCTAGGCTTACAACAAATTGCTGAATTTTCCATCCAGACCCAATCGGATAAAATCCCGGTGCAGGCTTACTCCTTTGAGTTCAATGGGCTACCTGTCTACCTGATTGGAGCTCCACCCATCGATAACGAAACAGCTGTATACTCAGCAGATCTAGAAGCCGATGGGCATAAATACGTCCTTTTTTCAATCGCCGCGCTGGAATTGGCCAGGATCCTGGATTGGAAATTTAATATCCTGCATGCCAATGACTGGCATACCGCTGCGGCTGTCTATGCCCTGGCATTAAGACGGTCTACCGATCCTTTTTTTCAGCATACAGCTTCCATTATTACCGTTCATAACCTCCCATATTTGGGTTCAATGACCGCATCTGCATTAAAAGAATTCGATCTGCCTGCCGCAGACCACTCTGACTTGCCTGGATGGGCTCAACACATGGCTTTACCGCTTGGTTTGCTGGCTGCTGATTCGATCGTCGCAGTCTCTCCAGAATATGCCAGAGAGATTCTAGGAACAGAATTTGGCTCTGGTTTACATCCTTTTCTGAAAACTCGGGCAAAGGCAATATCTGGAATTCTCAATGGGTTGGATACCAAAAAATGGGACCCGTCTGTCGATGCTGAGCTGGTTCATAATTATTCCTCTGCTGATCTGAGCTCAAGGATGGTCAATAAAACTTCCCTGCAGCAGGAATTCGGGTTAGAAAGTAACCCCCGCATCCCAATTTTGGCAATGGTCACCCGCATGGACCCACAAAAAGGCGTTGATCTCGCTGTAGATGCCCTGCGTGAGCTGCTTCAGTCATCCTCTGATCAGGTACCCCCTTTTCAGGCGATTTTTCTCGGAATGGGGAATACTGCTCTTGAAGAAGAAGTCCAACACCTTGAGCGTGATTTTCCCCAGCAGGTGCGCGCTCGCATCATGTTTGATGAGCGGTTGAGTCACCAGGTGTATGCCGGTTCAGATATGCTGCTGATGCCTTCCCGCTATGAGCCATGTGGGCTTTCCCAGATGATCGCCATGCATTATGGCTGTGTACCAATCGCCCGTGCTACCGGCGGATTAATCGACACGATCCATGATGCAGCAGAACCGGATCAGGCTAGCGGCTTTTTATTCAAATCCGCTAACCCTGCTGCCCTGTCGCAAGCGATATTACGTGCCTTACACCTGTACCTGGAAGATCCGAAAACATGGCAGGATATACAGGTGAGGGGTATGCAGCAAGATTTTTCTTGGGATCGCTCTGCCAGGGAGTACTTGAAACTTTACCGACACTTATTGGATGAATGAAAAAAAGTATAATGGTTATGGTGTTGTCAGGAGGTGGAAATGAAAACGCGAGCTGTGATCCTTGCTGGTGGTGAAGGTTCCAGACTGGGTACGCTTACAGCTAAAAGAACCAAGCCTGCCGTACCTTTCGCAGGAAAATACCGTATCATCGACTTTACCCTGTCGAATTGCGTGAACTCCGGGATTTTTGATGTGATGATCGTGGCACAATACCGCCCCCATTCACTAATAGAGCATATTGGAGCTGGCGGACCATGGGACCTCAATCGCGACTTCACCGGTGGGGTGCGTATTTATACACCATATAAAGCACGCGGCGCTTCTGATTGGTTCCTCGGCACTGCAGATGCAGTTCAGCAAAACTTCCGTTTTATTAAAAATTCAAACCCCGACCTGGTGCTGATTCTCTCGGGTGACCACATTTACGAGATGAATTATGACCTGATGGTGAGTGCGCACGAAGCAAAGCAGGCCGATCTCACCCTGGCAACTATAAGTGTGCCGGATGATGAAGCAAATCGCTTCGGTATCATTGGGGTGGATGTTGAAAACCGGGTAACTTCTTTCGTAGAAAAACCTTCTGAACCTCCTTCTAATTTAGCCAATATGGGTGTTTATTTGTTTTCCACTGAAATACTGAACCACTACTTGCTGGAAGATCACAACCTGCCCAATTCATCCCATGACTTTGGGAAAGATATCCTCCCCAAGATGGTGGAAGATGGAGCACGGGTATTTGCTTACCCTTATAGCGGCTATTGGATGGACGTTGGTACCACCCTATCCTATTGGAAAGCTCACATGGATCATCTTGACGATAAACCTCCATTCGATCTGAACGACCGCTCCTGGATCATCCATACTCGAACCGAGGAACGCCCTCCTGTGTGGATCGCCCGGGGTGCATCTGTAGAGAATTCTTTACTCTGTGATGGCTGTGAAATTGATTCTACGGCCCGGGTAATTCGCAGTGTTCTGTCTCCGGGGGTCACTGTTAGGCCAGGTGCTGTGATAAGAGAATCAATTTTACTGACCGATACAATCGTTGAAGCAGATGCTATCGTTGAGCGAGCTATCGTAGATAAGCGTGTTCGAATTAGTGCTCATGCCAAGGTTGGTAACATCCTAGATAGCCCCGAAGCGGTGATCACCATGGTGGGTAAGAATAGCATAGTTCCCAAAGAATTCGTTGTTGAAGCTGGTGCGGTTATTGGCACAGACGTCATAGAGACTGATTACCCCTCTTCTGTAGTTCATGGTGATGATTACATCCTGACCAAGAGGTTGGCTCATGAAGTTTAATCGTTCATCTGGCATTTTGTTCCATCCAACCAGTCTGCCAGGCTCTTATGGAATCGGTGAGATTGGTCCCGCAGCCCATCGATGGCTTGAATTCCTTTCAGATGCCGGTTGCGGACTATGGCAAGTTTTGCCCTTAGGTCCTACAGGATACGGAGATTCACCTTACCAGTGTTTTTCTTCGTTTGCAGGCAACCCCTTCTTAATCAGCCTGGAGAGCTTGCTCAAGGACGATCTGCTGCATTCAGATGACCTGGTGGACCGCCCACGCTTCCCAAATGAACACGTAGATTTTGGCAACCTGATCCCATGGAAAATTGGAGTACTCGACAGGTCTTTCATCCGCTACCAGCACACCCATTCTGCAAAACTTAATGCAGAAATGGAAGAGTTCAGCACCGCACAAGCAGGATGGCTGGATAATTTCGCCTTGTTCATGGCAATAAAAGAAGCTCACGGAGGTGCTCCCTGGCACACCTGGGAGAAATCGCTGCGTCATCGCCAGGCTGAGGCCTTGTCTGCTGCTCGCAAGCAACTCAAGGTTGCCGTTCAACGGCAGGTTTATCGTCAATTCCTCTTTTATCGCCAGTGGTCAAAGCTGCGCGAGCTGGCTCACGGGAAAAACATACAGATTATCGGTGATATTCCCATTTTTGTCGCCCATGATAGTGCAGATGTTTGGTCAAACCCAGATCTGTTTTATTTGGATGAGTCTGGAATGCCCACACTTGTCGCCGGGGTTCCACCGGATTATTTCTCTCCAACGGGTCAGTTATGGGGTAACCCACTATATCGCTGGGATGTCCATAGTTCCACCGGCTACTCCTGGTGGTTAGAACGTATTCGTGCAACTTTAAACATGGTGGATATCGTGCGGATAGATCATTTCCGTGGCTTTGCAGGCTATTGGGAAATTCCTGGAAAGGCAAAAACTGCTGAAATCGGCCGTTGGGTTCCAGGGCCAGGAAAAGATTTCTTCCACACCATACGCCAATCGCTCGGTGATCTGCCAATCATCGCCGAAGACCTGGGAGTGATCACTCCGGATGTCATTGAACTACGCGAAACATTCAATCTGCCCGGGATGAAAATATTCCAGTTTGCCTTTGATAACGACCCCGATGACCCATTCCTGCCTCACAATTATCCTGAACATTGCGTGGTCTATACAGGCACCCATGATAATGACACCGTTCTTGGCTGGTATAAGCGTGTCTCTGACAAAGAAAAATCATTCTATCGCAGATACCTTGATCGAGATGGCAGCCAAGTCAGTTGGGATATGATACGTGGGGTATGGTCATCAGTGGCAGTATTTGGGTTGGCGCCAATGCAAGACTTCTTGAGCCTAGATAACACAGCCCGTATGAATTATCCTGGCAATCCCAGCGGAAACTGGATGTGGAGAATGTCAGATCAGGCTCAATCTCCCGAGCTTCAAGAGAAAATCAAAGAGTTAAACTATCTCTACAGCCGCATGAACTCTCCTTCTAAGGACTAATCAGCAACTCACCAGCAAAACAATAATAGATATGACTTCACAGCCCCCATCACCTCGCCTTCGTCGCTTGCACCCTAACATCTGGTTTCTGACCATTGGCTCATTTCTGACGGATGTCTCATCCGAAATGCTTACCAACCTGATCCCACTATTTTTGTACAACGTATTGGGGGTGCAGACAAGTATTATTGGCCTGATCGACGGCATCGCAGAGACCACGGCCAGCCTGGTAAAGATTTATTCAGGTGCATTATCTGATCGGCTGGGAAAGCGTAAATCGCTTACCGTTCTTGGTTACGCCTTATCCACCATTTCCAAGCCTTTTTTATATTTCGCCACCACCTGGGAATGGGTGCTTGGGGTGCGTTTCTCAGACCGGGTTGGTAAAGGCGTACGCACAGCCCCGCGTGATGCATTGCTGGCAGATAGCACAAAATCGACCCAGCGCGGTCTGGCCTTTGGTCTACACCGGGCTGGCGATACGGCTGGGGCCTTTGTTGGTCTGGGAATTGCCGCCTTTATCATTTGGCTTACCCAATCAGGTGCAGCAGAACTGACCCGCCACACATTTCAAGATGTGGTCCTGGCCAGCATCATCCCGGCAGTCCTGGCGGTTCTCATCCTGTCAGTAGGAGTGAAAGAAATAACAGCTGCCAGGAAAGAATCAGCCAACCTCCCCACCCTGAGGTGGAAATCTTTTGATAAACGCTTCAGGGCTTTCCTCATCGTTGTCATCATCTTTACCCTGGGCAATTCATCCGATTCCTTCATCATTCTGCGAGGTCAAAACCGGGGATTAAGTGTGTTGCAAATCATGGGAATGCTGATGACATTTAATGCTATCTATGCCACTCTGGCTGGGCCGTTAGGATCTTTATCAGATCGTGTCGGCCGGCGTATACTGATGCTGGTCGGCTGGATAATTTACGGGCTGGTTTATCTGGGGTTTGCCCTTTCACATACCGGTGTGGAAATATGGGTTTTATACGCCATCTATGGCGTTTATTATGCCCTTACGGAGGGGGTCGCAAAAGCCCTGGTGGCTGATATTGTGCCTCAAGACCAGCGCGGTACAGCCTATGGATTGTTCAACGCCGCCATTGGTTTCTCCGCACTGCCTGCCTCGCTGGTTGCAGGAGTCTTATGGCAGGTGGTCAGTCCGGCTGCCCCGTTCGTTTTTGGTGCTTCCCTGGCATTAATCGCTGGATTTCTGTTGATGACCTGGGTGAAATAACTCTTATATGCAATACCGGCAGGCAATAAGCCCGCCGGTATTGTTACGAACCTTTAAACGAACCCCACCGTGTCGTGTGCTGCGAAGTTCTGAACCTGCCTTCGCAGGTTGGGTTCCTCCCCGCAAGATCCGCCTTGGCTCATGCCTATCGCGTCACTTTCGTGAGATTGGATCCCTAGATCTTCGTGTTGGCTCAGAACGCTAGAGCAACAACGCGTGCACAGTAGGGTAACTATCTTATACCACAAAAAAAGTCGTGTGAGTAGATAGATTCGATTAGACGACTTTACAACTACGATAGGTGAGGTTGCTATACCCGGACCTTATGGGTAAACTCGCTTGATGGTGCGGGGGAAAGGAATGGCTTCGCGAATGTGCTCAATACCGCACAACCAGGCAACAGTTCGCTCCACTCCCATCCCAAATCCTGAATGTGGCACGCTTCCGAAGCGCCTTAGCTCAAGATACCACTTAAAAGCCTCCACTGGCAGGTCGTGCTGCTTCAAGCGGTTTAATAACAGATCCGGGTCTGAAATACGCTCGCTTCCACCAATGATCTCTCCATAACCCTCAGGCGCTAAAAGGTCCACGCTTTTGCATACCTCGGGCCTACCCGGCCAGGGTTCCATGTAAAATGCCTTGACCTCTGTTGGATATCCATATACAAAGACAGGCTTATCAAACAAGTTTGTCAGCTCAGTTTCATGTGGCGAGCCAAAGTCCATACCCCAATCAATGTTCAACAGCTCCTTCTTTTCAGGGTCATCAGTCTCCTCACGGAGCTGGTCGATTTGTTTGATTGCTTCATCATATGAAATTCGCGGAAATGGCGGTGTGATATTCTCAAGCTTAGATATATCTCGCTTTAACGAGATTAATTCAGGAGTTCGCTCTTCAAGAACTCTCTTGACGATATAAGAGACGAACTGCTCCTCAATTTCCATCAGGTGGTCGAGGTCACAAAATGCCATTTCGGGTTCCACCATCCAAAATTCGGTGAGATGTCGCCGGGTCTTTGATTTTTCGGCCCTGAACGTTGGGCCAAAGCAATAGACCTTGCTGAAAGCAAAAATATCGGCTTCGTTATATAGCTGGCCGCTTTGAGCCAGGTACGCTACCCCCTCGTCGAAATAGGACGTCTCAAACAGCGTGGTGGTCCCTTCACAAGCTGCGGGGGTCAGAATGGGCGTATCCATCCCAATAAAACCAGTGCTATCCAGCCAATCACGAATTGCTCTGATGACGGCTGCCCTTACTCTTAATATAGCCCATTGGCTGGGCATCCTGATCCATAAATGGCGGTTATCAAGGGCGAAATCTACCCCCTGCTCTTTAAGAGCCATGGGGTAATCCAGGTCGGCCTCTTGAATAATTTCGACAGCTTTCACACCCACTTCATAGCCTCCCGGAATACCCGGGGCACGTTTATCTTCCCTCACCACTCCGGTGATAATCACGGAGGATTCTTGGGGTAATCGAACCAGGCGATCAAAGAGTTCAGGGTCGAGATCCCCTTTAAAAGCCACGCACTGCACAAAACCGTATCCATCGCGCACCAATAAGAAAACTAATTTTCCTTTGTCAGTGCGGTTGTAAACCCAACCCTGGATAATTACTTCTTTGCTAACATAGTCTGCAATCTGATCTGCATGTATGATAAGTGCCATTTTGGGTTCCTCATAGACTGATTATTTATCAATTTTCAGGTGCAATTCTTTTAGCTGTTCTGCTTCTGCTGGAGAAGGTGCACCTGCCATTAGATCGCGTGCTGTTTGGCTCTTAGGGAAGGCAATCACCTCGCGAATGTTCGGTTCGTCTGCTAAAATCATGCAGATGCGGTCGATTCCTGGTGCAATGCCTCCATGAGGCGGTGTGCCATACTCAAAAGCCTCCAACAGGTGCCCAAAACGTTCACGAGCCACTTCCGGGTCAAGCCCAATCAGTTTGAATACTTTTTCTTGCAAAGCACGGTCATGAATTCGGATAGACCCTCCGCCAACTTCATAATTATTCAAGACCAGGTCATACTGCTGGCCACGCGCTTTTCCAGGCGCAGTATCTAGCAAGGGTATATCTTCAGTCATGGGCGAGGTGAACAAATGGTGGCTCGGATCCCAACGATTTTCCTCTTCATTCCAAACCACGAACGGAAAATCAATCACCCAGCAGAAAGCCAGCACATCCTTATCGATGATGCCCAATCTTTCTGCCAGCAAAACCCGCAATCGCCCTAAGACTTCATAAACGGTTGCTGGCTTATCGGCAACAAAGAGCAGTAAATCACCTTCTTTGGCTTGCAGGGATTCCGAGATCGATGTCAGAATCTCGGGTTTGGTAAATTTGGCAAACGATGATCGCTGTTCTCCATCAGTACTGATGGCTAGATACGCCAGGCCTTTCGCACCATATTTTTTAGCAAAATCGGTCAGCTCATCCAACTGCTTACGGCTGTAATCTCCCAAGCCTGGGGCTTTGATACCCCGTACGCTCCCACCGCTGTTAATCGTGCTCTCAAATACTTGGAAGCCTGAAACACCAGCCAGCGTGGAAATATCCTGCAGTTCCATGCCATAGCGCAAGTCTGGGTTATCCTTACCGAATCGATCCATGGCTTCCCGGTAAGTAAGCCTTGGCCAGGGACTGGAGAGCAGACGTTTTTCGGGCACTACCTGGGCTACCAATTTCGTAAACATATCTTCAGTCAGCTGCATCACATCTTCACGTTCTACAAAAGACATCTCCAGATCAAGCTGGGTAAACTCAGGTTGGCGGTCACCGCGCTGATCTTCATCTCTGAAGCAGCGGGCAATCTGAAAATAACGTTCCATTCCCGCAACCATGAGCAGCTGTTTTAATTGTTGGGGCGATTGCGGTAAGGCGTAAAACTCTCCCGGAAATAACCTGGAAGGAACCAGATAGTCTCTGGCACCTTCAGGGGTGGTCTTGAACAAGATGGGCGTTTCAATTTCGAGAAATCCCTTGCTGTCTAGATAATCGCGGATGAATTTAACCACCTTATGTCGCAGGATGATGTTGTTGCGCAACCTCTCCCGGCGCAGATCAAGGTAGCGATAGCGCAAACGAATTTCTTCGTTTTCATCTTCTTCCTTGCTGATTGTGATGGGAGTAGTTTTCGCCTGGTTAAGCACGTTCACTTTTTGAGCTAACACTTCCACTTCACCAGTCGGCATGCCTGGGTTGGCCAGTCCGTCTGGTCTCAAGCGTACTCTACCTTCTACTTGGATGACCCATTCAGTCCTGACTTTTTCTAATGCCAGGTGCCCCTCGGGAAACTTGACCGGGTCAGTCACTACCTGAACCAGGCCGAACCTGTCTCGTAAATCGATGAAGTTAATCCCGCCAAAAACGCGCCTCTTGTTCACCCAGCCCGCCAGGGTCACTTCCATCCCGGCATGCTTGGCACGCAGCTCACCACATGTGTGTGTTTTATACATCCATTGCCTCCATAATCTTATTAGGTGCAAGGCTGGCAAAATAAATCGCCCTCCGCTATGAGCGTCGGGCGACTGAATTTGACCACTAAGGCTTAGTTATGGTGCAGCCTGAAGCCTCTCGCCCGACGCAAGCTCTGATTATCATCATCTTTCAGCGTGGAAAAGGATATGCTGCACATAATAAGACTGTCTCCAGATTTTCAGCATTATACACGAGATTAGGTTAGCAGGGAAGGAAAAGTAGTGTAAAATTACACGCGCAGATTAATAAGACGTTAGTGAGGAGTATGTGTATGTCTCGAAAATTGGTTGTATTTATTGGCGCTCTGTTAATACTTACAGCCTTATTGGCTGCCTGTGCCGGGCCTCAAGGTCAGCTGGGTCCGGTCGGGCCAGCCGGGCCAGCAGGCCCAGAAGGACCAGCGGGTCCGATCGGTGAAACCGGCTCGGCTGGCGAACCAGGGCCGAGTGGTGCAGATTACATCGGTGATCAGACGTGTTCAGGCTGCCATTATGATATATCCCAGTCTTACATACAGTCAGGCCATCCGTGGAGCCTGACCCAGGTATCAGAAGCAAAACTTCCCACTTTTCCATTCACTCAGGTTTCCCAACTTCCTCAAGGTTATACCGTAAATACCATTAGTTATATTATTGGCGGATATTTTTGGAAAGCTATTTTTCTAGATTCACAGGGCTACATCATAACGGACGCTCCCGGTGCGACTGGAGATGCCGGGTATTTCAACCAGTTTAATTTTGGTAACACCGCTCTTGGATTAAGCCCTGGATGGTCATCCTTCCACGCTGGAGAAACAGAATTGGCATTCAACTGCGGTTCTTGCCACACCACAGGCTATTCTCCTGGAGGTAGTCAGGATTCCTTACCCGGAATAGCCGGCAGCTGGCAGGCAGCTGGAGTTCGTTGTGAAAGGTGCCATGGACCAGGCAGTCTGCATGCCTCCAATCCGAAAGGGATTCACATGCTCGTTGACCGCACTTCCGGATTGTGCCGTGAGTGCCATGAGTATGTTCCAACAGCTGAGCTCACTGTCAGAAATGGGTTCATCCAGCACAGCGATCAATATGGTGATCTCTCACAAAGCAAACACCAGGTGTTAGATTGCCTGACCTGCCATGACCCGCATTCAGGGGTCGTCCAATTGCAGATGGCTGGTCAGCAAGCCACCAGCCTGCGCTGCCAGGATTGCCACTGGCAAGAAGCACAATACCAGAATAACCCCTCCCACCTAGCACTCAGTCTGGACTGCACCGATTGCCATATGCCTCATCTTATCGAAAGCGGCACGGCTAATGCACGGGGCTATACAGGTGACTTGCGTACCCATGTGATGGCCATAGACCCGCGCCAGATCAGCCAGTTCAATGAAGATGGCAGCCTGGCTACCGGGCAAATCAGTCTGGATTATGCCTGCCGTCACTGCCATGGCTCAACCAAAACTGATGCAGAACTAATAACTGCTGCGAGCGGATACCACAGCTTACCTGGCACACCATAGCATCGTATCTTTAGCGCAAATTCAAAACTTCGGTAACAGTGAAAAATGCGGATAACCTGTCCGCATTTTTTTATTGTGATTAACGTATCAATTACATTTGTCAATTATTAGAAATGACATTACTAACTGAATATTTAGGTAGTTTCATATATCATTGTTATAGGGTAAAATAGCCACGTTCTCATAAATTATTAATAGGGCAAATAACCTATATAGTGGAGAAGGATGCGATGAAAAATTTTCTTGCAATCAGGAAACACCGAAGCTGGCTGGTATTTAGTGCCTTTTTCTGCATCAGCGCTCTCGTCGGCGGGGTGCTGGCCATCGCTAAACCAGTAACTGCCGCACCTGTCGCGGTGCCAGCTAACCAGGCCCAGGGTTACGCTGGATCGCAGTCCTGTGCTCAATGTCACCAGAACATCATTGATGCCTGGGAGGGGACACGCCATGCGCAGGCTTTCTCAGCTCCCATTTTCCAGCGAGACTGGACAGAATTGGGAAGTCAGGTTTCCTGTCTTGAATGCCACACCACAGGATATGATGCTGATACAGGTAAATATGCCGAGACTGGGGTGACATGTGAAGCCTGCCATGGGCCTTTCCAGCCTAGACATCCAGAAACATCTATGCCCATTACTCCAAATGCCGATTTATGCGGTTCCTGCCATAAAACCACAACAGATGAATGGCGCGCCTCCGTTCATGCTCAACAGGGCATTCAATGCCAAGCTTGCCACAATCCACATTCACAAACACCTAAGGCTGCCACCGTTACAGAGCTGTGCACCACCTGCCATCAACAGCGAGGCGATTCCTTCACCCACAGTACCCATGCTAATGCCGGCCTCGAGTGCAGTAACTGCCATATGTTCACCAATCCACGCACCAATGATCCTATCCAGGGCTTGGTACCCACCGGGCACACTTTCTCGGTTGGTTCTGATGCATGTATCGCCTGCCATCAGGATACGGTTCATACCCGTGATGAGATAGTCAAGCTGACGGGAGAGGTCGCCCAGCTTGAAACAGTTGATACAGTAACTCTCGAACAGCAGGTGCAAACCCAACAGCAACAGATCAGTGACCTGAAAACGCAGAGTACAAATCGGCTTTATATTGGCTTAGCTCAGGGAGCTATTGTGGGTCTGCTAACCGGTGGTGCTGCTGCCTGGGTAGTCAGTCGCGGTATCCGTGTCGTTGAGATTAACGAAGCAGAGAAAAAAGAAGATGAGCAAAAAGAAAACAAAGATTAAGCTTGAGCTTTCAAGGCGAGATGTTTTGTTTGTCGGTGGCGTTGCTGCTGGCTCAGTCATCGCGGCACAACTGCTCACTACCGGACCGCTCTCACCATTCGCAAGTTTTAAACAAGAACAGGTAGAAGGTGTTGAGGAATCAACAGAAGCCACAACGGGTCATCATTGGGGCATGGTGATCAACCTGGATAAGTGTATCGGCTGCGAATATTGCCTGAGGGCTTGTTCGGCGACCAATGATGTTTGGGTTGACGAGCAATTGGACCGTCCTGAGAAACCCTGGAACATTGTGGTTGAAGATAAAACTTCGGTTGATACACCTTTCTTCTTCAGCCGACCTTGCTTACATTGTGGCGATGCTCCGTGTGTTGAAGTTTGCCCAGTGCAAGCCACCTACCATCGTGAAGATGGCCTGGTAGTGATGAATTATGATCGTTGTATTGGCTGCCGGTATTGTGAAATTGCTTGCCCTTACGATGCCCGTAAATTTAACTGGCAAGCTCGTACGGAAGTCAATCCATATATACCCACCTGGGGTATTGCCGAGGTTGATCGTCGCCCGCGTGGCGTCGTTGAGAAATGCACCTTTTGTATCCACCGGATCGATGCGGGTGTGAAGGCTGGTCTTACGCCCGGTGAAGACCGTGAGGCGACCCCTGCATGTGTGAACATCTGCCCGGTGGGGGCGCGCATTTTTGGTGACCTGAATGACCCCAACAGTCAGGTTTCACAAGCCATTGATATAGAAGCAACCATCCGGCTGCGTGAAGAATTGGGTACCGAGCCAAGTGTCTATTATGTCATTCCCAAGGAGGGCTTATAAGTATGGCCACTCAATCATTAGGGGAGCGCAAGCTATTCTCTTTCAGCCCAGCAATGCTGGCCTGGCTGGGGTTACTGGGGTTATGCATTGTTATTGGCCTGGTTTCAGCCTTTCAGGTATTCTGGAACGGTTTATATATCACCAATATGTCAGATTCAGTGCCCTGGGGTTTGTGGATCACAATTGATCTTTCATCCATTGCGCTTGGTGCAGGTGCTTTTACCTTATCGGCTGTAGTATATTTATTTGGGCTAAAGCGCTTCCAATCAATTATCAGGTTAGCTGTTTTCGTCGGGTTTATTGGCTACTCGTCAGCTTTACTGACGTTGGTTATGGATATTGGACGACCCGATCGATTCTGGCATCCATGGGTTTACTGGAATATTCATTCTGTTTTATGGGAAATTACCTGGTGCATCACCATCTATCTGACTATTATGTTGGTTGAATTTGCTCCGGTAATTGCAGAATCAAGGCTTTTCAATCGCTACAATTGGGTACGCACGGCTGCGAAATATCTTCATAAAGCTGCCCCCGTCCTGGCCCTATTCGGCTTGCTCATATCTCTCTTGCATCAGTCCTCCCTTGGTGCAACTTACGGGATCGTTAAATCCAGGCCGATCTGGTTTAAGCCCAGTATGCCCATCATGTTCATTCTTTCAGCAGTTGCGGTTGGGCCTGCATTGACTATGGCTGTCGCTTATGTTGCAGAGTGGGTCACGGGTAAGCGAACCATACCTCATGATATTATGCGAGCCATTGCGCGTTTCAGCGGATTTGCAATCTTAGTGTATGGCTACATTCGATTTTGGGATTTAGCTGCAGTAACATATTATGGACGCACACCTTCGGTGAGTGAATCCTTCAATATACTAAACCAGCAAACCCCTTATAACTTTTCCTTCTGGATTTTCGAGATTCTCCTGGGTGTCGTCCTACCAGCAGTCTTATTCCTGACCCCTCGTTTTAACCGCAATCCCGCCTATCTGGTGATAGGCGCCCTCTTTGCTGTTATTGGAATACTGATTAACCGCTGGAATGTGACCGTTGGTGGATTGTTTGTTCCATTAAGCTACTCCCCAGGCACGCAGTACCAATTGCCGCCGGGTAAATATTTCCCTGGGTTACCTGAATGGGGTATCGCTGTCGGGATCATTGGATATGCGTTGACCATGCTGACACTCGGCATTCGCTATCTGCCGCTCTTTGGAAATGATCAACATTCTTAAGATTAGGTGTTCCAGATAGGTTATACTTAATCGTGAAAAATTTCCTTTATCGATTTCTGTTTTTATGGGCAGAATGAAACAAATAAGATGTGAAGGTTTGTCAGGGCTCTTTATGGCAAGCGGAGGGCAAAATTATGGGTGAGGCCACTGCCAATCCAATTTTTGTCGGATTGTTATGTGTTGCACGCTGCCTGGTACCACTGGTGATTTTATTTGGGGTCTCTTACTTACTGCGCCGTTTGGGCGTAGTTGCGAAACCCACCCCACCCCCAGAGGATTTCCAGGATGGCGAAAGTAATGGATATTAAGGAGGACCGGCATATGTCTAAGCTTTCACCCATTTATAAACTGCCGGTGTTATTCTTTGTTTCAGGTTTGATCTTACTTTTGAGTCTTTTTTTTATATCACCTGCTCAAGCCAGCCAACAAGAACAACAAACCGAGGAATATTGCTTAAGCTGTCATTCCAATCCTGACCTAAAGATGACCCTGCCGAGTGGGGAAGAGCTCTCACTTTACATTGATTCACAGCAGTTACAGATTTCTGTGCATAGCCCAAATGGAATTGAATGCGAAGCTTGTCATACCAACATAAAGACCTACCCCCACCCTGCCATCAGCTACCAGACAAAACGAGAATTGACCCGGGCATACTATACCGCCTGTGAAAAATGCCATCCCGATAATTATTCGCGGACCCTGGACAGTATGCATGCGCAGGTTGCAACCCAGGGCAATCTGAACGCACCCGTATGCACCGATTGCCATGGTTCACATTACATCCACCCGCCAAACGAACCACGCACCCTGATACCCGCAACGTGCGGATATTGTCATTCGCAGGAATTTGCCATATACCAATCGAGTGTACATGGGAACGCCCTGGAACAGGAACACAATACCGATGTACCTGTGTGCACTACCTGCCATGGCGTGCATAACATATACGATCCACGTACACAGCAGTTCAGAATAGAAGAACCTGATTTATGCGCCAGTTGCCACGCAAACCAGGAAATGATGGCTAAATACGGTTTATCAGCCGACGTATATAGCTTATACAGCCTGTCTTGGCATGGAATAGATGTATCCATCTACCAGGCCCGTTGGCCCACCATTCAGCATAC
>Ga0055483_10000099_pt1 | contig 19638 bp, 19 predicted proteins | sample RushMan_CattailN_5_FD_57938 | JGI IMG/M metagenome (GOLD analysis project Ga0055483, IMG submission 57938) | Wetland microbial communities from San Francisco Bay, California, USA, that impact long-term carbon sequestration - RushMan_CattailNLB_D2 | ecosystem: Environmental > Aquatic > Marine >... | reverse complement strand
GCAGGGGCCGACTTAGTCTGCTTCTCTGGTGATAAGCTTCTGGGAGGCCCACAGGCAGGTATCATTATTGGTAAAGCCGATCTGGTTGCTAGACTCAAAAAACACCCTTTAGCGCGTGCCATTCGGGCTGATAAACTCTGCCTGGCTGCTCTCTCATCCACCCTGCTCCATTACCTAAAAGATGATGCTTTACAGGAGATACCTGTTTGGAAAATGATCACTGCCTCTACCCAACAGTTGCAGGAGAGGGCTACAGGATGGCAGCATACCCTTGACCAGGGTGAAGTGATCTTCAGTAAATCAGCCGTTGGCGGAGGATCCCTTCCAGATGCGACCCTACCCGGGCCTGTCCTGGCATTAACTGTCCATTCGCCAAACCGGTTTCTAAACCTGCTCCGCCAGTATCATCCCCCCATCATTGCTCGCCTTGAAGACGATCGGGTCATATTCGACCCCAGGACGGTGCTCCCTGACCAAGATCAGGCATTGCTGGCTGCCATTAATATGAGTATAAACCCCAGTTTTAAAGGAAATTCAACCCCATGAAAACTGATCTTGATCATTTCATGCAAGAAAAAGAACTCGATGCCATCCTGGTCACAGGTCCCGGCCAACACAATCCACCCATGGTCTATATGACCGGCGGGTGCCAGTTGACCAATGCTGACCTGATCAAAAAAAGAGCTGAGCAGGCGGTTTTATTTCACTATCCCATGGAAAGGGATGAGGCAGCCAAATCAGGCTTAAAGCTCAAGAATCTTGCCGAATATAATTTCAATGCACTATTAAACCAGGTTAACGGAAATTACCTTCAGGCGGTCGTCATGCGCTACAAGATGATGCTGGAGGAAATTGGTGTTAAGTCTGGTAAGGTAGCACTGTATGGAAAGACGGAACTCGGTTCAAATTTTGAGGTTTTTTCTGCCTTGCAGCGTGAACTTTCTGAGATAACCCTGCTAGGTGAAATGAACAACTCATCCATGATGCTTGCCCGTATGACCAAGGATGATCATGAAATCGAGCGCATCCGCAAAATGGGAAAGATCACTACGCAGGTTGTTAGCCTGACTGCCGACTACATTTCATCATTTACTGCCAAAGACAATATCCTTTATAAGCCCAATGGAGATCCCCTCACGATTGGCGATGTCAAAGGACGTATCAACCTTTGGCTAGCTGAGCTAGGTGCAGAGAATCCAGAGGGTACGATTTTCGCCATTGGAAGGGATTCTGGTGTTCCCCATTCATCTGGTCGCTCGGATGATCTTATTCGTCTAGGGCAGACTATCGTCTTCGATATTTTCCCATGCGAATCAGGGGGTGGATATTTTTACGATTTTACACGCACCTGGTGTCTGGGTTATGCCCCAGATGATGTATTGGAACTCTACCATACCGTATTGTCGGCTTATAACACAGTTAGCACCCAGCTTGAAGTCGGAAAACCTTTCAATCATTATCAAGATTTAGTGTGTGACATTTTCGCTTCACACGGTCACCCCACAATAAAAGACGATCCCACTACGCAAAGTGGCTACGTGCATTCCTTGGGACATGGGATTGGCTTAAATGTGCACGAACGCCCTTGGAGCGGAATAAGCAGTGATGATAAAGATTGTTTGCTTCCTGGTACGGTATTTACCCTGGAACCGGGCTTATATTACCCAGCAAAAGGGATGGGCGTTCGCCTGGAAAACAGCCTGTGGGTCCAGCCGGATGGAAAAATTGAAATATTGGCAGATTACCCCATGGATTTAGTGCTGCCCGTAAAAAATAGTTGAATCGACAAAGAGAAATCAAAACAAATTCGGAATAGATGCTTATGCCTAGTACAACACCTGCCAATCCAGAAATCGTAGATAAACCTCCCATCCGCATTCTTGGGGTGGAGACTTCGTGCGATGAAACGGCCGCAGCTGTTGTGGAAGATGGCCGCCAGATTCTTTCAAACGTAGTGGCTTCCCAAATTGACCTGCATGCACAGTTTGGTGGGGTATTCCCGGAAGTGGCCTCCAGGCAGCACATTAAAACCATCTATACAGTTATCGATCAGGCGCTCCACCAGGCCCATCTTACGCTTAAAGACCTTGATGCTGTTGCGGTCACCCGAGGACCTGGTCTGCCTGGTTCGCTTGTAGTGGGTATGAATGCTGCTAAGGGATTGATATTAGGAACTGGTTTACCCCTCATTGGCGTGAGCCACCTCGAGGGACATGCCTATTCTGCCTGGTTGTATCAAGCCGATACAACACCTTCCAATGAGCCCGTTTTTCCACTTGTAGCCCTGATTGTTTCTGGAGGGCATACGGAACTTGTCTTAATGAAAGATCACTTGCAATATCAGCATTTAGGAGCCACCCTAGACGACGCTGCAGGTGAGGCATTTGATAAAGTGGCTCGTTTGCTGGGCTTGGAATACCCTGGTGGGCCATCTATTCAGAATGCCTCCGCCAGTGGAAATCCCTCTGCTTACAACTTTCCCCGTGCCTGGCTTGATGACAGCTGGGATTTTTCCTTTAGTGGATTAAAAACCGCGGTATTACGTGAAGTGAATCAATATGCCCAGCAACAAAGTTTGCCCGTTGCCGATTTAGCAGCAAGCTTCCAGGCTGCCGTAGTCGATGTATTGGTCACCAAAACTATCAATGCTGCTACCCAATTTGAAGCCAAGAGCCTGGTGATAGCGGGTGGTGTTTCAGCAAATCGGGCTTTACGCCATGCCATTCAGACCAGGGCTACCTGCCCCTTACACATTCCCCCCATTTGGCTTTGCACAGACAATGCATCCATGATCGCAGGGGCGGCATATTTCCGCTTCACCAGGGGGCAGCGAGATTCACTCGATATGGATGTCCTTCCGAACTGGCCATTATCAGAAGTTCCAGCGCCGATCTTAGCCTGATAAAAAGTTTTTTTACACGAGAATTAATCCCTTTTAAACTCAAATCGCCCAATAAGATGGCTCCAATCTCATTGGGCGAGTTTGAGTGAGGAGAATGCAACTATCATTATATCTATTCAGATAAAACCAGTATGAAAAAAGATTAAAAGGTTCGTGAGAAGAAAATCGAGCTTACGCCAGCGCTTCCCTGAGCTCTTCCAGGCTGATTGGTCCCTCCCGCAAAATTTCCATTTCTGCTGATAAACAACTTACCACCGTGGAAGGTACGCCTCCCTCTGAGTATCCACCATCGATGATCAAATCTACCCTCCCATTGAGTTGCCGGTATACTTCTTCGGCTGAATTGGCGTTTTCTTTACCAGAAAGATTGGCCGAGGTGACTGCCAGCGGCCCGATTTGCTTCAATAACGCTAGTGCCACTGGGTGATCTGGCATTCTCACGCCAATGGTTCCGTCCTGAGATAACGCCTCTGGCAAGCCGGCTAGTTTTGGTACAACGATGGTGAGCGGTCCTGGCCAGAACCGATGAGCTAGCCGCTCGGGGATTTCATCCAGGCGATCCACCACTTTTGTAAGGTCAGAAAAATTCCCTATCAAAATCGCAATAGCCCGGCTGTTATTTCGCCCTTTTGCGGCAAACAATCTCTCAACATAGTCCTCTCGAGATGGCAGGGCAGCCAAACCGTATACTGTATCCGTTGGGAAAACTACCAGGCCCCCATTCCTCAGGATATCCACAGCATGATTTATTGCATTTGAGTAAGATGATTTAAAAATTTCCGTTTTCATGTTCAATTTTCACGGATTATACCCCAAGCTTTCGTTAATAATTAATGTGACCCCCACGAGAATCGAGCAAAACCAGGCCCAATCCGCAAACTCGTTCCCATTAATTTCAATCCTGCCTGGTGATATAACACAGCTGTAGCATTTTCCGTCCAGCGTTGATGAACAGTCGCCCTTTTCGCCCAGTTGATCAATGTCTCTCGTGCCAATCCTTCTAACCCCCGTTCAATGGCAAAATTACTTGCAGCATTCTCATCAATCAGTTCAGATGGATTAAGCATGGCGAGTTTGCCACCCGGTTTCAACAATTGCGACATTTTTCGTAGCGTTATCTCAGGCTCTTTGAGTAAGAACAACAAATTTACGGCTGTGATTAAGTCAAAACACCTGGGTACAAACGGTAAAAAGTATACATCTCCCAAGACGGCTCTGGCGTGTAATGGGGCTGGTATAAACATCTGTGCATCCAGGTCCACACCCACTGCAAGGCAGCCCATTTCTGCTAAGATCGCAGGGAATAACCCTGGTCCACATCCTACATCCAGGCTCACCCATCCGCGTTCTGGGGCACACCATTCAGCAAAATTGAATAAAGTATTCCCCCAGCCAGTTTTCGTTTGAAGCTCAAGGAAATATCCAGAATCCTTATCGAGCATACCTTAATTGCCTGGCCTGTTTAATTCCCATACGATTTGTAATCCATCCAGGGTTAGCCATGGCGCGATAATCTCGATCACCTTTGTCTCTTGAGCCACTACGTCCGCCAAACCGCCTGTGGCAATCACCTTCATATCCTCGCCTAATTCATGGCGAAAGCGCTCCACCATCCCCTCCACCAGCCCTACATATCCATACAACAAGCCCGATTGGATCGAGTGAACCGTATTCCTGCCGATAACCGAGGGAGGTTTTTGAACATCTACCCTCGGTAATTTAGCTGTTCTTTGAAATAAAGCTTCTGCCGCGATACCAATTCCAGGAGCGATGGCACCTCCCAGGTAGTCTCCATTTTTCGAGATGGCATCGAAGGTGGTTGCTGTGCCAAAATCAACCACACATGCTGGTGTTCCATAAAGATGGACCACGGCCACAGCATCCACGATTCGGTCAGCCCCCACCGCTCTCGGGTCTTCATACCGCACCCGTACACCCGTTTTGACCCCCGCATCAACCACCAATGGATCTTTATCCAGGTACCGTCTGCAGGCTTCGATGATACGGCTGGTTAGTGGCGGAACCACCGAAGCCAGGCATATCGCCTCAACATCTTTCGGTGAAAAACCAGCATGCTCCAATAATCCTAGCAGTTGTAGACCGTATTCATCTGGCATGTGGTCGTACGCGGTTGCCAACCGCCAACGAGGGCCGAGTTCTTTTCCATTATATAAGCCCAGGGTAATATTTGTATTTCCAATGTCGATTGTTAATAACATGATCGCCTCTTTTCCGGATGAATTTACCCTAACCTTGGGTTCTTTAAGTTTTATTCGAGAATGACATTGTCAATTAACCGAGTTTTTCCAACCATTGCTGCCAGGGATATGAGGGCTCGGTTTACTTTTCCCTCCTGCTCTTGCAGTGTATCCGGGTCTGCACATGAGATGTACTGTACATTCACCTTTGATTCACTGGCTATGGTTTCTATCACCGCCTTGCGCAGTTGAGCTGCCTCATCCTCGCCATTTTTGAACGCCTCCACGGCTTTAAGCAATCCTTGTGAAAGGATGACTGCGGCTTTTCTTTCCTCTGGATTCAGGTATATGTTCCTGCTCGACATCGCCAATCCATCTGGCTCTCTAACAGTCGGGCAGACCACAATTTCAATTGGAAAATTCAAATCCCGCGTCATCCGGCGTATCACAACCGCTTGCTGCGCATCTTTCTGACCAAAATACGCTTTTTCAGGCAGGGTGGCGTTGAACAATTTGCTTACCACTGTTGCTACCCCTCTGAAATGTCCTTCCCGTATTGCCCCTTCCAAGACTTTGGTAATCTTCTCAACCTCTACCCATGTCTGGTAACCATCTGGATACATGGTCTCATCACTGGGCGTCCAGATCAGGTCTACACCCTCAGCTTCGAGCAGTCGCAGGTCACGCTGTAAATCACGTGGATACTTCGCTAAATCCTCCCACGGACCGAATTGAGTTGGGTTAACGTAAATACTGACGATTACACTGCCGCACTCTACACGAGCTCGGTGTACCAATGACAGGTGCCCCTCGTGTAAATAACCCATGGTTGGCACGAACCCCACTGGATATGCCAACCCCTTTCTCTCCATCCTCAAATCTTCGATTGATTCAACAACTTTCATGCTCAATCCTCCCTTAACCACCATCCAGGCATTTCACGAGCCGCCAAAACATTCTATTAACTGGTGTTTCAATACCAGAACTTTCACCTAATCGGATAATTGCTCCATTAATTGCCTCAATTTCTGTAGGTGTGCCACGCATCACATCCTGGAGCATCGAGGAAATATTATTAGCCGTGTTGCGTGCTACACTTTCTACCATCTCCACCGGGTTGGCATAAGGCAGATCCACACCACGTGCTTTGGCTACCTCAACCACTTCATGGACTATCTCAGACATCAATTCTCGTGCAGAAGGGCGTTTTAGCAATTCGCCGTTGGGCACCCGCAATAAGGCAGTTAATGGGTTAATCGCCGCGTTAATCACTAATTTTCCCCATAAAACTGATTTCGGGTCACTGATCATCTCCACCTCAAAACCTGCCCGTACCAGTTTTTCTACCACTTCGCTCAAACGCTCATGGCCACCAAGCATCACCTTTCCATCTCCGCTGAACTGGACATACCCTGGTTCAAGCAGCTTTGCTCCAACGGTGGTCACGCCTAGTGCAACTCTCTCCTCCCCCAGCGCTTCCTTAAGCGTTTCATAGTTCCCAAAACCATTCTGCAGGGTTAACGCAATCCCCTCTGCAGCCAGGCACTCATAAAGTTGTTTCGCTGCTCGTTCTGTCTGCCAGGATTTTACCAACACCAGGGCTTGGGAAAATCGTTGTCCGCTTCCCGCATCTTCTATTACTTTAACCGGGTATTGGTGATTATCCCCTTGCAAATCATAGAATCGCACGCCACCCTGGCGTAATGCAGATACCCCCTCACGCCAGCTTCCCAGTATGCAGACTTCCACCCCTGCACCGGCTAATCGGGCGGCAAATAAACACGCCAGGGCTCCGGTCCCCACGATCAAGATTGGCACTTCGGTTATCTCACTGATTCATCATGCATCAAGAAAGCTGGGTTGTTCTCCCCCAGCTTTTCAATCAGGCAATTCCATTCCTCTTCGCTCATTTCCACTGTATGCTCAACATCAGGGAATGATCTCCCCTTCACATTGCTGATATATTCGCCGAAGGCAAGCTTCATGTCTTCAGCCAGGTGTGCATATTGTTTAACAAATCTGGGTGTAAACCGTTCAAATAAACCGAGCAGGTCGTGTGTCACCAGCACCTGCCCATCACATCCCACACCGGCACCGATGCCAAGGGTGGGTATTTCCAGGCGTTGTGAAACCAGCGCTGCCAGCTTACCAGGGATGGATTCCAGTACCAGGCTGAAACAGCCCGCTGCTTGTAAAATTTGCGCATCTTCTAATAATTTAAAGGCTGCCTCTGCATCTCGCCCTTGAGGGCGAAAGCCTCCCAATTTATGCACACTCTGAGGGGTTAATCCCAGATGGCCCATTACCGGGATGCCTGCATTGACAATCGCTCGGATGGTGTCCGCTCGCTCAATTCCGCCTTCCAGCTTTACCGCGTTCATCCCAGCTTCTTGTAAAAACCTACCCGCATTTTTCACAGCTTCGCTTGTGGAGGCTTGGTACGACATAAAGGGCATATCACCTACCAGTAAGGCGTATTTTGCCCCTCGGCTGACGGCTTTGCTGTGGTGGATCATTTCATCCATGGTTACAGGGAGTGTGCTCTCATATCCCAGTACCACCATCCCGAGTGAATCGCCTACCAGGATGATATCCATTCCCACCTGGTCCATGATCAACGCCGTTGGATAATCATACGCCGTAAGCATGCTGATCGGTTCATTCCGCCTCTTCATCGCTTGAATAAGGCGGATGGTTATTTTCTTTCGTTCTTCAGAAATAACAGGGGGAGTTGTTTGATTTACTGACATGGTACCCTCCTTTCGTTGTGGTAGGGGCCAAACTATCAATTTATGTATTTTTTTGTATCCACTCATCCCAGTCGAAGTCGATCTGGGTGATAACCGCGATTATACTATAAAACGATAAAAATCCCGGGGGCATATGCTCCCGGGATCACTTTATTGCCATTCATCTGCCACGTAGGCGGGTAGTTCACATCGCAAAGGGGTATCTTCACGTAATCCCAGGGCATAACCAGCTTGCATTAGCTGGTGGATTTCACTGGTGCCTTCGTAGATGATTGCACCCCGTGAGTTTCGTAGATAGCGCTCCACGTCGTACTCATCACTGTAGCCATATGCGCCGTGGATCTGAATCGCTTCAGAAGCTGCGTTAAAAGATTCATCTGTGGCAAACCACTTCGCCAGCGATGTTTCGCGTGTGTTGCGCACCCCCTGATTCTTCATCCAACCTGCCCTCAGGTATAACAGGCGTGCCATCTCATAAGATTGCACCATCCGTGCGATCTTTTGTTGCACCAGCTGATGTTTGGCGATTTCTTTTCCGAAAGCTTTGCGTTCTTTAGCATATTTTATACTGGCCTCCAGGCAGGCTCTGATCAATCCTGTCGCCCCAGATGCTACGGTGTATCTCCCATTATCCAGGCAAGACATGGCGATTTTAAACCCTTCACCTTCTTCGCCAAGCAGGTGATCAGACGGTACGCGCACATCTTGAAAGTTGATCCAACCGGTCGATCCAGCCCGCACCCCCAGTTTTCCGTGCAGATCTCCTGTGGTTACCCCATGTCGATTTAGTTCAACCAGGAATGCCGACAGCCCTTCATGTGCGTCGCTAGCTTTAGGGTTAGTCCGTCCGACCCATAAGCAGTGATCCGCCTTGGTTGCCAGTGAGATCCACATTTTCTCGCCATTCAATATATATTCATTGCCTTCTTTGCGCGCAGTGCTGGTAATTGCAGCGACATCGGAACCTGCTCCAGATTCAGTTAGACCGAAACAAGCAATTTTTTCACCTTTTGCCTGTGGAAATAAAAATTGTTGCTTCTGCTCTTCGGTGCCCCATTGCAGCAGCCCCATGCTGTTGAGCCCAATATGCACCGATAGCACCACACGTAAAGTGCTGTCCACCGCTTCCAGTTCTTCGCAAGCAAGCCCAAGTGAGATGTAATCCATCCCTTGCCCCCCATAACGCACCGGTAAGCAGATGCCCAGGATGCCTAATTTGCCCATCCTGGGTAGGATAAATTCTGCCATTTCCTGGGCCCGATCGGATTCTTTGATGATGGGGGCAACTTCCTTTTGAGCAAAATCACGGACCATCTGTTGAACCATTCGATGTTCACCAGTCAGTGAGAAATCCATAGATGACCTCCATAAAGAATAGGGTAATTACATTATATATCATGCTTTATCGGATGCGAATACGATAATCATCACAATTTATCGAACAATATACACAGGTTCACACATGCAAGGTGTGATTTCACTTTGGTTTCCTTTTGCTATATAATCAACTGCGGTGAATACTGAATCCTCCTTGCATTTTTATCTGCGCATCCTGTTAGCTGCTATTCTTACCGCTCTTCTCGGATTGAGCCCTGTTCCACAAGCAGTAAATTCTCTTTTAGAAAATGCGCATCAATCTGTTGTATTCGGCGATTACCAGAATGCCTCCACTTACCTGGCATCTGCCGCACAATATTATCCCTGGATGGTAGAGCTAAATAAGAAAGCCGCTCAGTATGCATATCAATCTGGCCATCCTGAATCTACCATCCAATACCTCGAGCTCCCCGGCACAATTTCCCACCTAAATCCTGATGATTTGCTTCTATTGGGTGATGCCTATTTCAAGAGCGGTGATGTGTTCTTGGCAGAGGCCATCTGGAAACGTGTGACCCAGCTCGTCGATTCAATTCCCGCCTATCAACGCCTGGCGGATACGTATATCCAACAAGCAGACTATCCATCAGCTACCGCGGTACTTCAGGAGATGCTTTCACTCAATCCCTCCGATACCCACCTGTACTATCAGTTAGGCCTTCTATATGCTGTTAGTGATCCCCTTCAAGCTTTACCATTTCTCGCACAGGCGCAGCAGATAGATCCTGCAAACTCACAAAAAGCTGGCGATTTGCACGATAAAATCCGTACAGCCAGCCTCTTTGATCAGCCTGCCTATACCTTATTGATGGTCGGTCGCCAGCTTGCAGATTGGGGTGAGTGGCTATGGGCTTTGGCGGCATTTCAACGAGCGGTTACCCTCCGACCAACATACGCCGATGCCTGGGCCTTTCTCGCAGAAGCACGTCAGCAAGTTTCATTCACCCAAAACAGCCTGTATACGTCAGCAGGGTTATCCGAATTAGAACTCGCCCTCCAACTAGATCCAAACTCCATCCTATCTTTAACCCTCATGGGCATCTATTGGGAGCGCCGGGCAGATTATTCCCAGGCCCAACTTTATATTCAACACGCCATTTCGTTGAACCCAAAAGATCCTTATTTGTTGACAGAGCTTGGAAACGTCCTTTCAAAAGTGGGCGATTTACCTGCAGCCCAATCTGCTTACAAATCAGCCATCCAGCTTGCCCCACAAGATCCTGTTTTTTATCGTCAGCTGGCCGAATTTGCCCTGCAAAACCAAATCCAGATTCGAGAATTAGCCCTCCCGGCTGCTCGGCAGGCGATCATGCTTAATCCGCATGACGCCAGTTCACTCGATGTGATGGCGCAAGTGATGTTAATGCTGCTCGATTATCAGTCCGCTGAAAGGTATTCTCTGCAGGCAGTTAACCAAGATCCCAATTTTTCTCTCGCTTACCTGCACTGCGGCTTGGCGTATCTTTATCAGGGCAAGGCTGACCTTGCTCAACAATGGCTCGGCCGTGCAGAGTCCCTGGATCCTCAATCATGGGCAGCTGGTCAGGCTTCCAGATTCCTGGATTATTACTTTCCCCACTGATGATGAACCTTACCCCATTCGCTATGATTACGGCGTATCTAACTCTATACAACAGGTTCTGCTGATCCACTATCGCCAGAATTAAAACTAACTTAACATAGGCATTCAACGAATTCGCCTTCCCATGATGCGTTTTCTTTTTTTTAGAGAGTATATTAAGTATGAGATGATCTTTTATTTACCTGGCAATCCTTCCAATGGTTGATGGTACAATCCAACCTACTATTTCCTTCTCGGAGCAATGTGAATGAAGTCTGCTCGGTTCTCCCTGATTCTCATCCTCTTATTACTGGCCAGCACTGCTTGTCTGACCAGTACTAGCACACCAGTCGGTAATATCCTTTTCTCCGATGATTTTTCCACTACTAAAAATAAATGGGATCAAGTCAATGATAGTTCACGTATCACCGATTATTACGAAAACGCCTATCGCATCATGATTAGTGATACTAACAGCGACACCTGGGCAAATCCGGGTAATGAGAGCTTCACCGATGTTCGTATTGAAGTGGATGCAACGAAGAACGCGGGGCCTGATGATAATGATTTTGGAGTTATTTGTCGTTATATCGATGTGGACAAGTTTTATTATGGGGTGGTCAGCAGTGATGGTTATTACGCCATTATGAAGATGCGTGGGGGTACTGGCAGCCCCATGGGTCACGACACCATGCTCCAGAGTGACCAGATCTCTCAGGGTGGTGCCACCAACCATGTTCGTTTCGATTGCATTGGCTCAACGCTTACCCTTTACGTCAATGGCACACAGATAGATCAGCAAACCGATTCCGATTACACCATGGGGAACGTTGGTCTGGTTGCCGGATCATTTTCTACCGCTGGTATTGATATTCTATTTGATAATTTTATTGTGTATAAACCGTAAACTACCTGAATCTGCTGAAATTGTCATAAATATCTGCTTGAATTTCTTTAAATGTGAATAGATTCTATTAACATGAAAATATTTTTAGACATGGTTGGCTGCCGCCTGAACCAGGCTGAGATTGAAGCCTATGCTAGCCAGTTCCGTCTCGCCGGGCACTCGCTGACCTCAGATATCCATTCAGCAGATTTGGTTGTGATTAATACCTGCTCGGTCACCGCTGCTGCTGCAGCCGACTCACGTCAGAAAATCCGCCAGGCTGCTCGTTCTGGCTCTCGGCAGATTATTGCCACTGGCTGTTATGCCACCCTCGATCCGGCCACCGTTTCACAACTCCCAGGGGTCAGCCAGGTGATACCTAACCTCGAAAAAGACCAGCTTGTTTCCAGTGTGTTAAATATTCCCTCCGCTAATACTGAACACGCCATCATTCAACGTGAGCCCATTCCGGGGTCTCGCCTTCGCACTCGCGCATTTATCAAGGTCCAGGATGGCTGTGATAACCTCTGCACCTATTGCGTTACACGCCTCGCTCGTGGTAAAGGCCGTAGCCGTTCAATTGAGGCGGTCCTTACAGATATTAACTCAGCCCTCGCTGGAGGGTCCCTCGAAATTGTACTCACCGGTGTGCACCTTGGTTCATGGGGGGCAGATTTCACCTCTCCAATGCACCTATCAGACCTGATAAAAGCGATCCTCCAGTTCACCAACACGCCCCGACTTCACCTTTCCTCGCTTGAGCCATGGGATCTCACACCTGGTTTCTTCGAGTTATGGCAAAATTCTCGGCTGTCTCGTCACCTGCATCTGCCCCTCCAGTCAGGGTGTGCTGCCACGCTGCACCGCATGGGTCGTAAAATCACTCCCGCCAGCTATGCTAACCTGGTCAATCAGGCTCGCAGTGCCATTCCCTCATTAGCCATCACAACGGATATCATCACTGGTTTCCCTGGTGAAACTGAAGCTGAGTTCTCTGAAAGCATTGCATTTGTTGACGATATGCATTTTGCTGGTGGTCATGTCTTCACCTTCTCACCCCATCCTGGCACCGCTGCTTTAAAATTGCCAGGCCGTGTAACTCCACGTATCAGCAAATCCCGGAATGCCTCCATGCGACAGGTATTGCAAGCGAGCTCCCAATCCTTTCACCAGCTGTTCCTGCACAATAATTTGTCTGTCTTATGGGAAAAAGCCTCGCCGGCAAACGGCCATATGTGGGAGTTAAGTGGTCTCTCTGATAATTATCTGCGCGTGCGGTCATTATTCTCATCACCCTGCCGTAATCAAATAATGAATGTCTTTATTAGTGCTGTGGAAGCGGAAGGTTTATTCGGTGAAATTCAGCTATCCTAGATCCAGCCCGCATTAATTAAGATACAATATATTTTATTTAACCATTATCCATCTTGCCGAAAAAGGTTGAAGCAATGGACTTGAAAACTACCCTGCAATCTGACCTGAAAGACGCCATGCGTCGCGGGGAAAATATGCGTAAGAGCACCCTGAGAATGGCATTATCTGCAATTAAGCTGGCAGAAGTCGAAAAAGACTCCCATATGGATGAAGCAGCCTATCAGGCAGTTATCTTAAAAGAGATCAAGTCGCGCCAAGATACCATCTCAGATGCAGAAAAAGCGAATCGTCCTGAAATGATCTCTCAGGCAGAGCAGGAAATTAAGATATTACAAACCTATCTTCCACCTGCCCTCACGCCACAAGAATTAGACACGTTGGCTAAAGCAGCTATTGATGAAACTGGAGCCTCCTCCATGCGAGAAATGGGTCAGGTCATGAAGGTCCTGCTGCCCCAATTACGAGGCCGGGCAACCGGTGAGCAGGCTAGCCAGGTGGTTCGAAAGATGTTGCAGTAAGCGTGGCAGCTAAAAAAATATCTTTGCGTGATACTTTCCTGGGCGCGATTTTCTTCCTTTTTTGTGGGATTATCGTCCTGGCCCTATTACTTCCCATTTTGCAAGACCTTGCCGAGCCTCCTCTTAATGTCGGGGATGTTGCCCCATATGACATCCATGCTCCTTATGCTCTAACCTATCAAAGCCAAATCCTCACTGCACGGCAGCAAGATGCCGCAGCCGCTGCAGTGCCAATCGTTTACTCATCAGCCGACACCAACATTGCCCGCCAGCAGTTAGAGCATCTACGAAATACCCTGGTTTTTATTAATAACGTCCGCGCCGATAGTTTTGCCTCCCTAGAACAGAAAATCACCGACCTTTCAACACTCGAAGATATAAAGTTGGATCGCAATACCAGTATTGCCATCCTGTCACTGAGTGCCTCACGGTGGTCTGCAGTCTCAGAAGAAACCACCACCGTGCTAGACCAGGTTATGAGAGAGCCAATTCGTGAGACTCAATTAGCTTCTGTTAACCAAAAAGTGCCTACCTTGGTGAGTTTGTCCTTTCCAGAGGAACAGTCTGCCATAATCACCACCTTGGTTCAGGCGTTTATTGTTCCCAACAGCTTATACGATCAACAATTAACCGACGCTGCCAGGCAAAAAGCCAGAGATAATGTGGTACCAGTCACTCGCTCCTTCATGGCGAACGAAACCATCATTCAGGGTGGGAACGTAATTACCGTAACTGATTATGAAGCCCTTCAGCAATTTGGTCTTGCCCAGCCGAAAAACCGTTGGCAAGATGTGGTCAGTTCTATAGCATTAGCTTTACTCACCACTGGTATCTTCATTTTTTACTACTTTCGCAATCCCAATTTGTTCTCTGCTAATCTCGGGCTGAGAAGGCTGACGGTGCTGGTCAGTCTGTTCCTTCTTTTCCTGTTTCTCGCCCGGTTATTCATCCCGGGTCATGCGGTTATTCCATATGTTTATCCAGTGATGGGTTTTGCTCTCACCATTTCAGCTCTTTTTTCGTCTGAATTGGCGGTCATTGCCGTTATTCCACTGGCCTATCTCGTCCCATATGATCTCCCCGAAGCTCAAATCCTTACCATTTATTACATTTTAGGCAGCTTGTTTGGCATATTCGTCTTGCGTAAAGCTCAAAGGCTCACCTCTTTCTTCTGGTCAGCGGCAGCGATGGCGATATCAGGAGCTGTCGTGGCGGTGGCGTACCGCATTATCCAGCCAACAGCTGATTGGATCGGGGTAGCTACCCTTGCCCTTGCGGCAATTATTAATGGGGTTGCTTCAGCAAGCATTGGGTTGATTTTTCATTACTATATCGCCCAGTTCTTGGGGAAAACCACCCATCTGCAGCTCATCGAACTCTCCAGGCCAGATTATCCTCTTCAACAGCTGCTCATGCGTAATGCACCTGGCACATATCAACACAGCTTGCAGCTCGCAAACCTGGTTGAGCAGGCTGCTGAGGTCATCGGTGCAGATGCTATGCTGGCCCGTGTAGGTGCGCTTTATCATGATATCGGGAAAATCCTTAATCCTTACTTCTTTATCGAGAATCAGCCTCCTGGTGAGCTAAACCCTCATAATGACCTGGATCCAGTGATCAGCGCTACAACAATTATTCGCCATGTCCGCGATGGCTTAGATCTCGCCCGAAGGTATCACCTCCCGCGCCAGGTTTATGACTTCATCGCCCAGCATCACGGTACCACTATCACCCGCTACCAATATACTCGAGCACTTGAGCTGGCAGGTATGAATAAGGATGCTGTCGATATTGAGAAGTTCCGCTACCCGGGTCCACGTCCTTCATCCAGAGAAATTGCTTTACTGATGCTTGCCGATACCAGCGAAGCGCGAATGCGCGCTGAAAGACCGAAAGATGAAAACGAGTTGTGTGAGTTGATAAAGAGCGTGGTTAAAGATAAGCTTGAGCTTGGAGAACTGGATGATACCCAACTGACCATCCAAAACCTCCAGGAGATAGTAGATTCGTTCACCTCAACCTTGCGAGGTTTCTATCATCCACGCATCCAGTACCCAAAATCAGAAGGGGAGGTGAAAACCCGGCCTAGCCCATATCGCATTCCTGATGCCGATACGCCACCGCTTCCTCCAGAGGTCCATCCAACTCCGGCTCCGGAAAAATCGGAGTGAATTTTTTATCCGGGGGAATATGATAACCATCCAAGTAAAACGCAATGTCTCCTTACCGGTAGATCGTTCTATTCTGCTCCATGCTGCCCAGATTGCCCTAAATTCATCCAACATCCCTGGGCAATCAAATCTGACCATCGTGATTGGTAATGACAAACTTTTACAAAGGCTAAATCGCCAATATCGCCAGGTAGATTCACCTACAGATGTACTTTCCTTCCCCTCCGGGGAGATTGATCCTGATACGGATGCGCCATATCTTGGTGATGTCATCATCTCGCTGCCCCGCGCTAGCGAGCAGGCCTCTGCTGAAAATCACCCTCTCGCCGATGAGCTGCAGCTTTTAGTTGTCCATGGCATCCTGCACCTTCTCGGCTTTGATCATATCCACCCTGCTGATAAACAGAAGATGCAATCTGCACAAGATAAAATCCTGTCTCAACTCGGTGTCCAATTGGTAAGCATTTTCTAACCATGTCTGCACAACCAGAAAGTTTTATCAAATCTCGCATCAAAGCCTTCCGCTATGCCATTACCGGTTGGTGGTTTGTCATTCGTACCCAACGGAATGCCTGGATTCACATGGTGGTCAGCATTGCCGTAATCCTGCTTTCGTTCATCCTTCACATATCAGCTTCCAGTTGGGCGCTGATCCTCCTGGCAATCGCCCTGGTTTGGATTGCAGAATTCCTCAACACCGCCCTGGAAGCCGTAGTTGATTTGGCCTCTAACCATCAGCAGCATGAGCTTGCCAGGGTTGGAAAAGATGTCGGTGCCGCGGCTGTTCTCATTGCCGCCATCATCAGCATCCTGATTGGCCTTTTGGTGCTCGGCCCTCCACTCTGGAGCATCATTCAATCATTGTTAAAATTATCATGAACATTGCGGGGAGTATCCTTTACATATCAAAGCTGCTTGCTTTATGAAACACTGGAGGTTCTAATGTCTCAATCCTTCTGTTTTGGAACAGTCGGTTCACCTATTTCCACTCCTAAAAAACCGGGGGGGAGTGTAGGAGCAATTTTGCGCATCAAAGAGCTTGGTCTAAATACCCTGGAGCTCGGCTGGGTCCGCTCGGTGCGCGTCTCTGAGGAGACTTGTGCTGTCATAAAATCAACCGCCGAAGAGCAAGGTGTTTTAATTAGCGTGCATGCCCCTTACTATATCAATTTGAATGCCACCGATGAAGAATGGATTAAATCGCGTCAGCGCTTGATGGATTCTGCATTTTATGGTTTTTTAGCCGGTGCGACCGATATTATTTTTCATCCTGGCTCCTATTTTGAAAAGCCTGCCTCCCAGGTCTTACCAATTGCCATAAAACGCCTTGAGAGCTGTATTAATGAATTAAATTCTGCCCATAACCAGGTGACCCTGCGCCCTGAGACGATGGGTAAGTCTGCCATGCTTGGTTCACTGGAAGATACCCTGGCCATGTCAAAGGCCCTGCCTCACATCTTGCCTTGCCTCGATTTCGCCCACTTGCACGCCCGTCCAGGAGATGGTTCAGTGAACACTTATGACGAATTTGCTCGAATTCTTGAAAAATATGCAGATGCTCTCGGCGATCAAGCCCTCTCCCAGCTACATATTCACCTGTCAGGCATCCAATATGGTGAGAAAGGCGAAAAAGAACACCTCAAGCTGCAAGAGTCTGATCTCAACCTGCCGGCTCTCTTCAAAGCGCTTGCCGACTTCAAGTGCCAGGGGCGCATTTTATGCGAAAGTCCCATCATGGAAGAGGATGCGCTCTATATGCAAGAACTCTGGAATAAAACATAAGGCTGTCAAGCTATCGTTGGCAGCCATTAAAAAATAGACTCCTGATTTTATTTACCGTACCTGGTCGAAATAGATGATGATCAGATTTTTATCGCAGTCGGCGTATGTGCTGAAATAAATCCTGGTTGATAAGGGGAGATTTTGGGCATCTAATAATTGCACCCAGAGTGTATTTTCCGACGCAACTAAATCATTGGAAAGGGTAATTTCAAATCCACCCGATCCATATTGTGGTGCCAATCCGGTCATGGTAATGTTATCTACCTGACCAACCCCAGTTAAACTTCCTCCCACCACTACGAAAAGCCCGCGAACCGATTCTCCATTCAAGCTGGTTGCCTGTCCTCCGACCCCCAACCACTGGCAGCCCGCATCCGGGTGGAATTGTGACCCAGAAATGGCTGAGGGGCTACCCTCTTGAGCCACAAATGCATAGTCATCTGGGTTTGGTGTCACTGTTGGTTCGATCTCAGCAGGGTTTTCAACTACATTGCTGGTAAATAAGGGCGTATGGGTCGGTCCAGGGGTATTTGTTGCCAGGATGATTTCTTGGGTTGGCGTCCAGGAGGGTACAAGTGTGTTACGTGGAGCGATAGTGGCAGTGGCAGGTATTAATGCCGAGTCATTCGTGGGAGGCGGAAATGGGTTTATATTGCTGTTGGGATCTAAATAAATCATTAAGAAAACGGCTGCAAAACACAGCATCACCACCAGCACCAAAATAGTCAGGATATTCCAGAATATCCCTGAGGCTCTTTTTTTGCGTGGCGCTTCTTTTACTTCAGAAAAATCATACAAATCCATCACTCACTCTGGTATACCCTGCTTTCATGGAACTAAAATTTGGATCTCACTCAGTTCCTTATAATTGTTCACCCATTCCTGTATAGCATTCTCCTGTAATGCCCTCCTGGCATCCGGTTGCAAAGGATGATTGGGATCTTTCTCCATCAAATACAAAATGTGGTAGCCAATTTCCGTATGAATCACCGGGCTATATTGTTCTGATTGTAGGGAAAATGCTGCCTCCTCGATGGCTTGATCATCCAGATAACCACGTGGAAACCACCCCAAATCACCCTTGGTTAATGGCTCATAAGTCGCGGCTAAGGTCATAAAATCTTTGCCTGACTGAAGCGATGTATAGATTTCCTCTGCTTCAGCTGATGTTGGCACAAGAATCTGAAAAACGTGCACCTCTTCTGCAGTTTCAGGCACATCAGCCATGATCGTATCTCTCATCCAGGCTGCTTCAATGGACCGTTTCAGTGCCTTATTAAAATCTGCCTCAGTATAACCATGGGTGATCTGCCAATCTGTGAGTGCCTGTGGCCCACCCAGCTGTTCTTGTAGCGCACCTATCCTTTCTTCTAATGCAGCATCATCCACTTCAAATCCTTTTTCACGAGCTCCTTGTGCTAAAAGAGTTTGGTCAACCAATTCGTTAATTACCTGTGTGTTTGCATCAGGTGCGAGAATTGTGCCAGTTATGCTAGATGATGCTTCAAAACGGGCCATTTCTGCCTGGTACTCAGCCAGCGTAATACCTTCGCCATTAACCACCATAGCCAATGGCTCAGGTGTCGCACTTGGCGGTATGGGGGTGATGGTTGCCTCAGGCGTGTATGTGGGGGTATCGCTGTTTATCACTCCCACAGAGGTGCTGGTTGCGGTTTGACTGCCCTGGTTGCATGCTGTTATCACAAGTGGGAAAAAACAAATAGCGAACAGAAATACCAGTAGTTTGCTTACGTTCATTCGGTAGATTATACTCGTTAAATAATCTTCCCTTGCTAATGCAAGTACCCTTGATATGCCCACCAGGTGTATGGTTTTTCACGTCCTTATCAGGTTCATGGTTAATAGCTGCTTTCCAGGTTCTCTCCTATCGCCTAGCTGGTGAGACTAAAAAGTAGCCGGGAAACAGATATTCATACTCTTACTGGATTTGGTCTTGACATATCTCCGCATTTGCCGATAATAGTGTCCATAAAATAAAAGGCTTTGAAAGAGGAAAGTAGTTGGAATGAAACCAACAGGGAGGCACCGGGCATAGACTGAGACCCAGCCTGGCAGATCTCCAGCGAAGTTCCCTCCGGAGCCGTCCGGGTGAATGTGA
>Ga0055483_10000094_pt1 | contig 20805 bp, 23 predicted proteins | sample RushMan_CattailN_5_FD_57938 | JGI IMG/M metagenome (GOLD analysis project Ga0055483, IMG submission 57938) | Wetland microbial communities from San Francisco Bay, California, USA, that impact long-term carbon sequestration - RushMan_CattailNLB_D2 | ecosystem: Environmental > Aquatic > Marine >... | reverse complement strand
ATCTTGTTCTCTTCCATGTATGTGTTCTCGCCGATCAGGTAATCTCCTTCGGCGAGCAGTTCTCCAGGTGTAACAACCTGTTTTTTCTCAAAGAATGTTGGCATAAACTCATTTAACCTCCATATTTTTATGTGACTATTTTTGCTTCTCCGCTTCCTTTTGTTACGTCTCCAAGTTTGTTAAGGAACGACGCGTAAGAGCCAGCTGGCATTTCAATCACGCCGTACCATGAACCGTCTGCACGCCACTCCTCCTTTTTTATGACGCCGAAGCTCTTCATTGACCCGTAAGCTCTTGCCGAGTATTCCGCTGGTATGTGAACGCCCACAGAAATCTGCTCAATTTTCAACGGCAGGATGGGTCTGAGGAGTTTCACGATTTCTTTTGCCTGCTCTTCCACAGGCTTGTACTGGTCTATTGAGTATCGGATTTGTTCCATGGCGTTTTCGATGCGCATGGGCGGGTGCGGCAGGTTGGTTTTTGGGTCAACAGCCTGTCGTGAAATGAAGTCGATGATTTGTCTTCGCTTGTCCTCAATCATTTTGCGCCTTTGTTCCGTGGTGAGTTGAAGCGTGCCTTTTTTGAGGATTATGTCTGCAATTTTCAGGTGGTCGGTGGTTCCGAAAGCCTTCTGCATCTGTTCCTCGGAAACCTTTGTGCCTTTGTTTGCGTCAGCGAATATGAAGTCAGCTGCCAAAACCTCAGTTATTCCGGCGATTTTTCCATTGCGGTAGTCCAGCGCCTTCTCGGGTTTAACCAGAATCTCAAAATGCTCGTTATCTTGTGTTAAGCGCGCAACGGTGTACTTCTCACTCATCAACTTGTCACTTGCTCGAACCCAGCTCTTTAGTATAGCCTTCTATTGTTTCGTCGGTCAACATTTCCAGTTTCTTCGTCGCCATGGGGATTACGGCTACTTTGATTCTGGGCGGCAGTTGTCTGGCTTCCAACGCTTTTACGAGGCATTTGACTGCGAGTTTTTTGCTGTCTTCTAAGTTTAGATCTTCACGGTACTCGTCTTTAAGTATCGCTATGACGGTTTCTCTTCCAGCGCCTAAAGCTGTGGCTTTGTAGCCTCTGTAGGTTCCGCTTGGGTGTGTTCCGAAGACGTGGGTTCCTGTTTTGTCTGCTCCGGCGAAGATTATGCTTACTCCGAAGGGTCGTACGCCTGCATGCTGCGTGTACATCTGCTGTATGTCGCATATGCGTTTGGTTACGACTTCGATGTCTATGGGTTCGTCGTAGGTGAGCTTGTTGCTTTGCGCGTAGATGCGCGCTTGATCGATAAGTATTCTGGCGTCGGAGCTTAAACCCACTATTGCGGCGCCTACGTGTTCGTCAACCCTGAAGATTTTCCATGAGTATCCTGCTTCTTCTAGGGCTTCGATGTTTTCTTCTGAGGCTAATATAGCTCCTTCTGCGCTTTGGATTCCTATGATGGTTGCGCCGCGGTTTACTAGCTCCATGGCGTATTCTACTTGGAAAAGCCGCCCGTCTGGAGAGAAAACTGTTATGGCGCGGTCGTATGCTCCTGGTGCTGCAAATACGGACATAATGTTAACCTCTTATTACGCTATACACGTTTGCACAGTTTCATATAACATCTTAACTAAAAACCTTTCCTATTTAAACCAACGTTTGATGCAGCGTTTTTGGAATGCCTTGCCTCTGACGCCGCAGAAGCAAATTGATAACTTTTCGCAACTTTTGGTAATTTTCGGTAACTTAATGGGCTTAGCTGCTCTGAGAGACTACCCCCTCCCCTATTTAAAGGACGAGTTTTTATGCTAAGAAGTGTTTGGTTTTTGGTTTGGAAAATGCTTAATTAAGGGCTGTGCTTATTGCTGTGCAGACGGAAGGATAAAAGATGAGTGACGAAATCTCAAAGTTACCTCCTCAAATTCAAGAACGCCTGTTGAGGCTTCAGCAGCTTCAGCAGACTCTGCAGTCGATTTTGGCGCAGAAACAGCAGGTGGAGATGGAGCAAACCGAGGTCGAACAGACCATAAGTGAGCTGCAGAAGACTGCGGATGACGCGGTTATTTACAAGGCAATCGGCTCGCTTCTGGTGAAAGGCGACAAAGCCAAAGTAACCGAGGAGCTGGTGGAACGCAAGGAATTACTTAACACTCGGAGCACGGTGCTCGCCAAGCAGGAAGAAAGAATCCGCAGCCAAGCGAAAGACGCGCAGACAAAACTGCAACAGGACCTCAGCCCGGTTTCACCGTCTTCACAGTAGCCCAAGCGAGGTGAAACTCGTGGATGAGATTGAGATTCCCGAGTTAACCACCGAACAGATTGAAACGTTATGCACAACCGCGGAGGACGCGGCTAGAAAACACATTCTCGCCAAAGTGTCATCCAAAATGGTGGAGAGGCTGGACATAAGCGTGGAAGCGGAAGGAGCAAAACCCTTGAACTTAACGGTTGAAGTAGAACTGGCGCTTTCGCCGCAGGCAAACGACATCGACGCGGAAGCGTTGGCGAATGAAGCCGTTAAGGAAGCCTTAGCAGCCAGTGAAAAATACCTGAGAAAACTAAAATGACAGTCAACGAAATAATCAAGATTCTCGACGACACCAACGCCAGCAAAGTGCTTCTGTTATGCCACCACAACTCCGACCCAGACGCAGTGTGTTCGGCTTATGCGTTTCAGAGATTGCTGAAAACGCTCAAGCCGGGTTTGTCGGTTGATATTGGAACGGGCAACGGCGTTAGCAGGCTTTCGAAGCACGTGTTGAAGTTTATCCCGATTACGGTTAATGAGAAACCTAATGTTGAAGAAGCCGACGCCATAGTGCTCTTGGACACCAACACGATTCAGCAGCTTGGCAATCTGGCGGAAAGAATCACCAAAACCACCGCGTCATTGTTTGTGGTTGACCATCACGCGGCTCATCCTGAAACCGAACACATAGCCAGGCTCGTCATCACGCATGAGGAAGCCGCGTCCACCTGCGAAATAGTCTACAGCTTCTACAAGCAGCTTAACGTTAAGCCAGACCTGAACGTGGCAAAAGCACTTTTCCTTGGCATAGCCTTCGACACGCGCCACTTCGTGCTGGCTAATTCTTCAACGTTCCAGACCATCGCGGAACTCGGCGAGCTAGGCGTAAACGCCCAAGAAACGCTGTCAACGCTTTCTTTGCCCATGGACTTCTCCGAGCGCGTGGCCAGGATGAAGGCGTGCCGAAGGGCGAAGCTGCTGAAAGTCGGAAACTGGATAATCGCGCTGTCACATGTCAGCGCTTATCAAGCTTCGGCGGCGAGGGCACTCGTGGATTTAGGTGCGCACATGGCAGCGGTGGCGGGGCAAAAGAACGATAACATCGAAATTAGCATGCGGTGCACTCGCGATTTCCACTTGGAGACGGGCATTCACTTGGGACGGGATATTGCCAAGCCCTTGGGCGAGTACCTGCAGGGGATGGGGGGCGGGCACGCGACAGCCGCAGGCGTCAACGGCGTCGGGGATGTGGAGTCGGGGCTTAAGCGGTGTTTGCGGTTGCTTAAGGAGAACATGGTTAATCATTAGTGAGTAGTTACTCTTAAATGGGAATTCAGCTCGGTTAATCAGGGAGCAGGCACAAAACATGGCTATAATCGAAACAAAAAATGTTGCATACACCTATCCAGGCGCAGCCAACCCGTCCATCAGCGAAGTCTCCATGAAAGTGGAAAAAGGCGAATTCGTCCTCATAACGGGACCCAGCGGATGCGGAAAAACCACCTTGTGCCGATGCTTCAACGGGCTAATTCCCCACTTCTACCAAGGCGAACTGAAAGGCGAAGTAACCGTCTCAGGCATGGACGTGACGCAGCACCAGACGCACGAGATGGCAAAGCACGTGGGCTTAGTGTTCCAAAACCCAGAGAACCAGCTTTTTGCCCTGTCCGTGGAAAAAGACGTGGCTTTCGGACTTGAAAACCTCGGCTTCGCTAGAGAAGAGATGAGGAAGCGAGTGGATTGGGCGCTGAACCTCACAGACATCTACGACCTCAGGGAAAGGTCGCCGCATGAGGTTTCTGGAGGTCAGCAACAGCGGGTGGCGATAGCGGCTGTGCTTGCCATGCAGCCAGAAATCATAGTTCTGGATGAGCCGACTTCATTTCTTGACCCGTTGAGTGCGGAGAAAATATTCGACGTCATCTACGAGCTTAATCAGAAAATCGGGATAACCGTCGTGCTGGTGGAGCACAGGCTGGATTTAACCGCGAAGTACGCTAACCACATAATAATCATGGACGAGGGAAAGGTCTGCTTCGACGGCGCTCCACGCGAGATTTTAAGCACCGAAGAAACCCGCCTGATTGGAGTTGGCATTCCGAAGGCGACGCTTCTCTATCAGCTGCTTAAGAAAGAAGGGGTGAACCTTGGCGATGTTACGCCTCTCTCTTCCGACGAGTTGTCAGCTTTACTGCGGGGTGCTCTGGAAGCTAAATGATTGAAGTTGAAGACGTTCACTACGTTTATCCTAACAATGTGGAAGCCTTGAAAGGCGTCTCGCTGACCGTTAAAGACGGTGAGTTCGTAGCCATAATGGGGCAGAACGGCGCGGGAAAAACCACGCTGGTTAAGCACTTCAACGGGTTGCTGAAGCCAACACAGGGCACGGTTCGCGTAGACGGCGTTAACACCAAAAAGACAAGCATAGCTACATTAGCGAAAAACGTTGGCTTTGTTTTCCAAAACCCTGACCACCAGCTTTTCAGCGAAACCGTGGAAGAGGAAATATCGTTTGCCCTGAAAAACTTCGGGTTTGAGGCGGAAGTTATAGAGAAGCGGCTGGACTGGGCTCTGAACCTGCTAGGGTTGACGCAGTACAGGAAAACCTCGCCTTTCCTGCTCAGCGGAGGCGAACGGAAACGGGTCGCGTTAGCTTCTGTTTTGGCATGGGACCCTCAGGCGCTGGTTCTGGATGAACCCACGATAGGTCAAGACCACGAGCAGAAGGAGAGGCTGCGCCAGTTCATCGTTCAGATGCAGGCTCAGGGTAAGACGGTCGTCATAGTCACGCATGATGTGGAGTTTGTGGCGGAGTGCAATCCGCGAGTGCTGCTGATGAAGGAGGGCAAAATTGTCGCCGACGGCGAGGGAAAGGAGATTCTTACCAGCCCAGAGATTTTAGCTCAGTCGTCGATTGTGCTGCCGCAGATTGCTCAGGTTTTTATGCAGTTGGAGTCGCTGGGTCTTCCAAGGGATGTTATCGACATTTACGAGGCCAAGGAAATACTTCTTAAGGTTCTGAAGGAGAGGCGGAAATGAGCGTTTTTGACGGGTTAAAGTATCGCAAAGTTTACTCTCCCATCCACAACTTGGACCCGCGGATGAAGTTCCTGTACGTCATTGCCTTGTTCGTGGTGGCTATCCTCTTTGGCCAAATCATTCCTTTGCTCGCTCTTTTCGTTCTGCAGATTCCGTTTGTTTTGTTGGCTCGCGTCCAAAAGCAGTGGCTACGCTCGCTTCGAGGCGCCGCCTTTCTGGCAGCCTTCATATTCTTAGCCAACATAATTCCCAGATTCTTCTACTCAGGTTACGTGTTGACTGCTGCGGACTGGGAGTACTCGGTTGCGATGACTCTGCGGTTCGTAGTGCTGGTTGAGTCCTTCTCGGTGTTCTTCTTGACCACCTCTCCAGACCACTTGGGCTTGGCACTAGAGCAGACTCATGTGCCTTACGAGTTTTCTTTCGCCTTCACGACCGCAGTGCGTTTCGTTCCAGTTCTTGCGGAGGAAGCCCAAACCATCATGGATGCCCAGAAGGCGCGGGGTTTGGAGATGGAGAAGGGAAATTTCATGAAAAGAATCAGGAACTACATCCCCGTCCTTATTCCTTTAATCGTGAGTGCTATCCGGCGGAGCCTTGAGTTGGCTGAGGCGATGGAGTCCCGTGCCTGGGGCGCCACCAAGAAGCGCACTAACTTGTATGCTTTGAAGCTTCGTAGGGGTGATTTTGCTTTGTTGGCGATTACTGTTGGGATTTTGGCGGTTGCGATTTACGTTTATTTGTTTGTTCCTGTGCCGACTTTGGTTCAGCTTTTTGGTTAGGCTGTGTGGCGTGTGAATTTTAGTAAGGATTAACGGTACATATAGCTTATTAAGACTTCCGACTCACTATAAATCCATTGGAAAACACCAACCCACACCCTAAACCAACGGAGGAACACCGCCGACGAGAAAAAAAACAGACGCAAAAGCAGTAGGCACCATAGAACAGCCACTAGCCATAGCATTGATAACCAGCGAGGCCAAGAAACCGTCTGTTTTCCAAGAAGTCTATCCCCTCCAAGAGCCATACGTGTACGCCGCCATAATCAAGGAAAAAGAAACTCAGCAAGTTCGCTACGAAATCATAGAACCAACCTTGCAGCCTGACGAGAAAACCCACCTCAACGAAATCAAAACACTCCTCATGGAAGAAATCGACGTAAACCTGAAAGACATCGAGAGCAAAGAAAAAGCAGAAACTTACCTCAAACAGAAAATCCATGAACTCGTTAAAAAGTACCGCCTAAAAATCCCAGCAGAAGCAGTCGATAAACTCACATACTATATTATACGCGACTTCGTTGGCTACGGCAAAATTGACCCTTTAATGAAGGACCCGTTAATCGAGGACATATCCACGGACGGCGTAAACATCCCCATCTACATCTGGCACCGACTCTACGAGTCCCTGCCCACAAACATCATGTTCAAAGACGCCTCGGAACTTGACTCCTTCGTTATCCACCTCGCCTACCTCGCGGGCAAAAACATATCCATAGCCGTACCCATCCTTGACGCGTCACTCCCAGATGGAAGCCGCATCCAACTGACGTACGGGCGCGAGGTCACCCGAAGAGGCTCAACCTTCACCATCCGGCGCTTCAAAGCTGACCCATTAACAATCTCCGACCTCATAGGATTCAATACGATTTCCGCCGAGATAGCCGCGTACTTATGGTACTTAATCGAGAACCGGGCGTCGGTGCTGGTGGCGGGCGGCGTTGCCAGCGGAAAAACCACCATACTCAACTGCCTATCCATGTTCATAAAGCCTGAAATGAAAATTGTAAGCGTCGAAGACACGCAGGAAATCAATCTGCCGCACGAAAACTGGATACCCTCAGTTGTGCGTTCAGGCTTCAAGGGCGACGAAAAGCAAAGCGGCACCATAACCCTCTTCGACCTCTTGAAAGCCGCGGTGAGGCAGCGACCCGACTACATCATCGTGGGCGAAGTCCGAGGCGAAGAAGCCTACACGCTGTTCCAAGCCATGGCAACAGGGCACTTAGGCATGTGCACCATTCATGCTGAATCGGCGGAAGCGGTGATAAACAGGCTTGAATCCGAGCCCATGAACATACCGAAACCCCTAATCGCCATGACCAATGTCATCCTAGTCATGGAGCGAACTGAAGTCAAAGGAAAACCCGCGAGGCGCGTGCGAACCGCCACAGAGGTAAAAAGGTTCGAGCCGAAAGCAAGCGAAATCCTGACCGAGGAAGTGTTCAGGTGGAACCCGAAAAACGATAAGTTCACCGCTGGAAAAAGCGCCCTCTTGGATAAGCACATGCGGAAGGCAGGTTTGTCCGAGGAGGAGATGCAGCGCGAACTGAATTACAGAAAAACGGTTTTGGAGTGGATGGTGCAAAAGGGCATCCGCCAACACACCGAAGTAGCCAACGTGATAAGGGAATACTACGCTAACCCGAACCGGGTTTTCCAGAAAGCCAGAGTGGGGTTGAAATGAATCAACTCTTCAAGAAGCTTAACGCTGCGATACAGCAGCTGCAAACAAGATTAACCGCAAAAACCCCCGATGCTGAGCCGAAAGCGGAATTGGATAAGCCATTAGCCGTGGCGTACCAGGTGCTGGGCGACAGAAGCACACGGTTTATGCCTCTCTTCACGGATTTAGACACTAACCTGCAGAAGGCGGGGTTAAAATTCAACTTCAAAGCCTACGTGAGCCTAACGTTTCTATCCTCGTTTTTGACGGGGATAGCGGCTGCCACCTTGACGCCTCTGCTGCTTAGTCTCGCCTTCAACATGCCTTTTGGGTCGGCGCTGCTGTTCGGCTTGGGCGCCGCGCTCTTCACGTGGGTGCTAACGGTCGCGGGGTTTTACCTTTACCCAGTTTACCAAGCGGACAAGCATCGGCGCGAGCTGGATGATGAATTGTCCTTCACGACGGGTTACATGGCGATTCTGGCAAGCGCAGGAGTTCACCCAGAAAGAATTTTCCAGTCATTGTCAGAGCTGGATGTGCCGTTAGCGGCGTCGAAAGAAGCCCGAGACGTGGTCACGAACATCAACCTGTTCGGTTTAGACATTATCTCAGCCTTAGAGAAGACGTCAAGCCGAACGCCCTCGGAGAGACTCCGCGACACCATAGAGGGCGTCATCTCGGTGATTCACACGGGCGGCAACTTGGGAGTTTTTCTGCGCGACCGGTTCAAGTCAGCCATGAAGCTGAAGAGGCTGAGCCTGAAAAAGTACTCCGACAGCCTGGCGGTGCTGTCTGAGGTTTATGTGGCGCTGTTGTTGACGGGTCCGCTACTGCTGGTTATCATGGTGTCGGTTATGGCGGTGCTTGGCGGAGGCGGCATCGGCGCACTCAGCCCTGACCTGCTGCTTAGCCTCCTCACGTACATTGGGATTCCCGTGTGCGCCGCCATATTCCTAATCATCCTGGATTCATCTTCGCCGAAGTGGTAAGAAATGCCGAAAATCGAAAAAAGAACCAAACGAGTCGCAACTGCCGTTTCGGTAGTGGCAGCCGCCGCCATAGTTATCTTCGGCTACTTCGCCGTCGGGGTCACCGCAGGCTTAGATGACTACGTGTTCTTCGCGCTTCTCACGGTCATTTCCCCCATCGCGCTCATTAACTACATTGACTACAGGTGGCGGAAATCGGTGGATGAGCACTTGCCCGACCTATTCCGAAGCATTGTGCAGGCGCAGGAAACGGGGATGACGCTGCCCACGGCTTTGGAGGAGGCGGCGAAGCGTGATTATGGTCCATTGACGACGGAGCTGCGGAAGATGACGGTGCAGATTTCCTGGGGCGCCAGCTTTGAGGAGGCGCTGTTGTCTTTTGCTCGGCGCGTCGGCACCGTGCTGTCGCTGCGGACTGTTCCCATGATTATTGAAGCCAGCCGTTCAGGGGGCAAAGTGGAGAAGGTGTTTGACCCGATGGGCAAGTTCATCCAGAGCACGCTGCTGCTGGAGAAGGAGCGCAAGACGCAGACCCGCCCATACGTTGCCATAATTTACGTGGCGCTGTTCGTTTTCCTGTTCACGATTGTCATTCTTTTCAAGACGTTCTTTACGAACGTGGAAGGCGTGCCGCTGTTCGCGATGCCCACGACGGGGCTCTTGGATTTGGAGCGGATTTTCCTGCATTTGACGCTTATTCAGGGCTTCTTCGGCGGGCTGGTGGCGGGAAAGATGGGTGAAGGCTCGATAACCGCGGGGCTGAAGCACAGCCTAATCATGATGCTGATGGGTTACGCGGCGTTGAGGTTGTTCCTGTGAGGTGCATGAGATGAAACGGTTTGTTAAGCGGTTCATGCGGAACAAACGGGCTATAACCCCTGTTCTCAGCCACCTGTTGCTGACGGTGGTGGCGGTGGCTGTCATGGCGATTGCCACTTCAGCCACGTTCGTCATAACCACCAACCTGCGAAATAACATGAGCGAACGGGTCATAGTTGAGGACGTGTGGTTCCACAACGCGACGGGAACGGTGGACATGTACGTGTACGTGCATAACGTGGGGAAAGTGTCCATTGAGGTTTCCGCGGTTTACGTGAATCACGTGCGCCAGTCTTTCAGCGAGCCGTTCCGTTTGGGACTCAACGGGCACGACTGGCTCAGCATCGACTGCGACTGGAATTCAGGCGACGTTTACCACATAGATTTAGTTACGAGTAGGGGGACTCATGTTGCAGGCTATTACAAGGCTCCTTAGACGCGAGAAACGCGGCATAAGCACGGTTATAGTGGTGATGCTGAGCCTAGTCCTGCTGGTGATTATCGTGGGCAACGTGGTCCTGTGGAGCTACCAGATGAACCAGGTGGACATGGACCGCATGCAAGAAAACCTGACGATAGTTAACGTGACGAGAACGGACCCAACCGGGTTTTCGATGGAGATAAAAAACACAGGCTCAATAAGCGCGCATGTGGTGGCGGTGTGGATTTCAAACTCCACTGTGCATCAGCGTTACAGTGCCGATTTCTTCCTGAACGCTGGAGAATCAGCAACGTACAATCGCACCGACATTCCGGTTCCGCCGGATGCTTTCTTGGCAAAACTGGTTACTGAAAGGGGCAGCATAGCGGTTTTCTCAACGGATTAGACGGCGGCAAGTTTCTGCTTTAACGAAGCTACGGCTTCGTCTTGGTTTTCTGCTTCGATGGCGATGATGTGGTAGAGTCCCGCCATTTTTCTGGCGTTCTCGCTGAGTTTCGGAACCGCGATTAAGTAGGCTCTTTCGGGTGTAACGTCAAATATTTTTGCGAACAAAGCTATGACAGGCTGCTCTGAAACCACTTTTTCTGGGGACATCGCCAAGTCAACCACCATCAATTTGGAGCCGTCTTTGGTGGCAACGATGTCGAAGGAGTGGTTGGCGCCAGACTTGCCCTTGAGAAGCGCGGGACTCTCCACCGTTAACCCTTCTTTGACGAGAAAATCTTTTATGGCGGCGACCAAAAGCCAGTCCAGGAACGATTCGGGTTTAACGTTCTCGCTTAGCGTGTAGGAGTAAACGGGTTTTATGACGGCGTCTTCAAAGTTTGAGGTTGCGTGGCAGTTTCGGCAGAAATGTTCGGATACTGGTATGTCGAAGCTTTTGCCGCAGTCCTTGCAGGTGCACCAGATTCCTGCTTTGGTGTAGTCCACGTCGCTTTTTTTTAGCTCTTCTTGGCATTTTGGGCAGATTAGCTTGTCTCCGCTGTGGAAGTTGGGTTCCACATCCATGTAGCCGCACTTAACATGCTCGATTAACGAGTTTTTCTGGATGTTGAAGGATTTGCAGAAGGGGCAACAGTAGCGGATTGAGATGTCGGTGGAGCTGCATTTTGGGCAGAAGATAACTTCATCGTACAGTTTCTTCTCAATGATTCCAGCGTTGTAGAGCTTGTTCAGGAAGGCTTCAGCCTGCGATGTGTCGCCTACGATTTTTTCAACCGCGGGGTAGTGGTAGCCGGTTTGCTGGTTGAAAACGGGTTCAAGCGTTTGAATTTCGCAGTTGAGAAACTTGTTCAGCAGGATTTGCACATTGCGGTCTCGATATAACGCAAGCGCTTCTCTCTTCTCTTCCGTCTCCATTTTTTCTACGAACCCGTTTCTACTAAATTTATCCCTCTGGTTAAATACGAGGTCTATGATGGTTAGATGTCAACTTTACTATTCTTGAAGATGTGTTTAAGCGTTTCGAGAACACAACCAACCGCGGTGTCCCACAGTTTCCGCAACTGCCTCGACTGGTTTTGATTTACAAAACGCCATCCTTTTAAAAACAAGCAGCAAGCGAGAAATAAAACAGTTAAGTCTCGCCGATTCAGACGGGAAATCTGCATTCAGGATGTTGAGCCAAAGTTTTAAATGAGAAAACCGCACTCTCACACCTAACCTACGTTAAGGAAAAAGGGAATTAGATGGCAGACCGCCCTCGTTTTGGACCCGCAGGTGTTCCACCGCTCTTCCGATTTCTCGGAGCACAGACTCCTGACGTGCCTAAGCTTCTGTGGGAAGAGGGGCTGGACGCTTTTGAGTATCAGGCGGTGCGGTGGGGTCAGAAGCCGCAGATGAAACGGGAAGATGCTGAAAGACTGGGCGCTGAAGCCCGAAGCAACGATGTTTTGTTGAGCATGCATGGCTCTTACTACGTGAACCTCAGCGGCAAGCAAGAGGTGGTGGAAGCCAGCAAACGGCGCGTGATTGCTTGTGCAGAGGCGGCGCAGTGGATGGGAGCTTACGTTGTGGTTTTCCACATGGGGTTTTATGGGCGCTTGGAGAAAAGTTTCGCGTTCAAAAACTGCGTCACCGCCCTGAAAGATATTGCCGCGACCATGAGCAGCTTGGGAATCCGAGGTGTCAAGCTGGGACCTGAAACAATGGGCAGAGTCTTCCAGGTGGGCACTCTGGACGAGATTTTAACCATCTGCGAAGAAGTTGAGCAGACACAGCTTGTCATCGACTGGTCACACATGCACGCTCGGTACCAGGGGAAGTTCAGAAAAGTCGAAGACTTCCGCGCAGTAGTTGAGGAGGTGGAAAGGAGGCTGGGGACAGAAGCTGCCCGGAACATGCACTGCCACTTCAGCAAGATTGAGTTCACGGACATGGGTGAAAGGCGCCACCACACCTTGGACGAAGCACGGTACGGTCCAAACTTCGAGATGTTGGCGGAGGTTATTGCTGAGTTTAAGATGCGTCCTGTGATGATATGCGAGACGCCCATTTTGGATATTGACGCCATGAAAATGCGGGATACTCTGCGGAAAGTTATGGAAAAACAGAGTGTTCTTTCTTGATGAAACGCCAGTTTTATAATTGGCACATTTTCGGTAGAGTTCTCAGATAGGTTTTCATTACATTTTACACGAACGTTTATATATATCTGAGATTTAAGCTCAAACGTCACGCATCTATCCAGTAACATGGAAATTATTTCAGTTTTTCATAAAAATTATGAACAAATCACAACTACCCTTATATTGCACCAAACACAATTAAGCATCAAGGCAAAAACGGTGGAAAAAATGAAAAAAGAAACAAGCAAAAGAGCGAAAATCTCAAGGGAAGAAACTCTCTTTTTCGCTCACGTCTGAAACGAGAGGTGAAAAAGGACATGTTTGACTTTATGACGTTGCTGTGGGTTGGCTTAGGCGGAGCTTCCTTAGCCTTCGCATTCATCCAATACGCTTACTCGTACAGAAAGAAGGTGAAAACCGAGCCCTGCTAGGCACGAGGTGAAAAAAGTGTTTGGAGGAGAGCTGTTGTTCCTTGGGCTGTTTGTGGCGGTCTTGGTTCTGGCTTGGCCTAGCAGGAAAGATGATCACGAGTCCACGGAGCAAGGTCTAAGGGGGCATGATAAAAAGTCAGCATGAGAAACTGAAGAATCGCACAATTGTTCAAACTCCCCTTTTTTGCGTTTGGAACGTACTGAGGTCATGGCTTGTGACATTTTAGAAGAATTACTTTAACCAATAATTGTCAGATCCTTTTTTTGCATAGAAGCATAGGTATTATACTTTAACTTATATTCTGCAGATATAGGTGAGCATAATCCTGTGGCAATAGCTCCTGTTGCTGTTGCTTGCCAGTCACAATGGTTTAAAGTCATGTTTTGAGCTATGTGAGTTATTATGGGTTGTGATTCAATCCCTCTGACTATTAATGACGCAATAGACCTGCTCTGCGCTGTTTCAGATTTCCAGTTTAAAGACTCGGAGAAGAGACCAGACTTCTGCGTATATGACAACCAAAACGATGGCTACAATCTGCGCATAAAAGCAGAATTGGTTGATAAAGAATACCGCAGATATCTTAATGGAATCGTTAAATCACGTAAACTTGGATTGCGTGAATCAGAGGGATACCTGATAATTTATGGTTACTGAGACCTTTATGTCCTTTACAGATAGCGCTTATAGAATACTATGAAGTCTTTTGTCTCTTCCATTTCTACTTCGTGCTCTTTTAACAGAGGCATTAAACTATTTCGGCCAGCGTCGTTAAGTGTGGTTCCAATCTTCAGTTGATAACCTGTTAACCCGCTGCCTTGTGTTGGTGAAATTAAGGATACGGAATTTACGATTATGACTGTGGCAGAGCAAACGCAGAGAATCTCACGTAGTAGCTGGATTGCTTCCCCTCTTTGCAAAATTCCCGACCCGCTATTATCAATAGATCGTGTCTGACTTATACGCCTATTGATAATCTCAATATTAAAATCGGTACAATTCATACTGTCAATAAACCACAATAACGCATTTATATCCAACAAAAAACAAACAAATTTCCGCGGTATACCACTACTCTACATATGCTAAAATTTACTTCTCCAGCAACTTCGAAAAGCCAAATGAATTATGGCTGAACCGAAATAATTTAATGACGTAATTTATGAGCAGAGAATGTTTGTTCACTTTCGCTTTCTAAACAGTTTTGCTCTGTCTAACTTGTGTCGGAAGCAGTCGTAGTCGGGTTGGGTTTGGGGATACTTCCTTGAAATAGGGGAGGGGTAGTCACCTGAGAGCAGAGGGTTCCAAGCACAGTGAACACTCAGTTCAAGCTATAAATAGAGGGGGTATAGACGAAAAATCGCACAGCAGTTCAGCGCATGCACTTACAAGGGGATTTTTCAGCAAGTTTCTAATAGTTTGCAGGTTGAGGAATAACGCAGTTGGAAACCATGGCTCAACCAAGCTTATGCATCGTGACGCACACTTTCCTGCCCCACGTCGGCGGAATCGAAAGAGTCGTTTACGAGCAGAGCAAACGGCTCATGCGACAGCGGTTCAAGCTCATGGTGCTCACCAACCGAATCGGCACAGAAAAAAACTACACTTACGACGGCATAAAAGTCCGTTGCTACCACTCGTTAAACGTCGGGTTCAGGCTGGGAATCCCATACGTGCTGCCAAGCGTGGACAGCTACAAAACCTTCTTGACAGCTGTCCAGTCCAGCGACATCATACACGCTCACGGTCACCCTTACCTGTCATCCATCATCGCCGCGAAACTCGCGAAAAACCAGAAAAAACCGTTCGTGCTCACCCAACACAACACCTTCATACAGTATCAGGGAAACGTGTGGAACACCGTCGAACACTTAAACGACCTAACTGTCGGAAAGCAAATCCTGAACGCAGCAGACAAGATAATCGCTGTAAGCAAAGCCACCCAGAACTACGTCTTAAGCTTGGGCGCAGACCCCGAGAAAACCGTGGTTCTTCACAACGGCGTGGACTTGAACCGGTTCAAGCCGCAACCCGAAATTCAAGCGGCGATGCGGAGAAAGCTGGATATCCCCAGTGATGCCAGCGTAGCGTTAACGGTGAGAAGACTCGTCTACAAGAACGGCATCGATACGCTGCTGGGAAGCGCAAGAAACGCTGTAAAGCAAAACCCGCGACTAATCTATCTGGTCGTTGGCGGCGGACCAGACTTCGCCGAAGTCAAAGCCAAAGCAAAACAGCTCGGCATAGAAAAGAACTTCAGGCTTGCAGGTTTCATCTCCGACCAGGAACTGCCGCTTTACTATAACACCGCAGACTTTTTCGTTCTGCCATCAAAGTCCGGTGAAGGCTTGCCGCTGGTGGCGCTTGAAGCTATGGCTTGCGGGCTTCCAGTTGTTGCCACAGCCGTGGGTGGAATAGGTGAAGTCATGATTGCGGGTTACGGGGAAATCGTGCCAGCCGACAACCCCGACTCCATGGCAGAGGCAATTGTCAAATTTTCCAACAGCGAGCTTTCACCGCGCAAAAGCGGGCTTCGCAGAGAGGTTGAGCAGAGATTCAGCTGGGACATGAACGTGAAGAAATTGGTCGAAATATACGAAGAGCTTATTTAAGCCTTAACGAAAGTTATATAACTCCTCCATGCATGGAGTCGCAGGGCGAATGACATCCAAAGTAGAAATGGTTTCAGTGGTAATTCCAACGCTTAATGAAGCTGGAAACATCCTTGAGGCAGTAACCACCATCCACAAGGAACTTGCGTACCCCAAAGAAATCATAATCGTAGACGGAGATTCAACCGACGGAACCAAACAGATAGTTAAAGACACTAACTTCTGTAAACTCATAGTTGAGCCCAGACGCGGTTACGGCTTCGCCCTGAGAACCGGGATGAAACACGCCAAAGGCAACGTCGTGGTTATGGTTGACGGCGACGGAACATACGAAGTGAAACACATCAATCTGCTGCTTGAAAAACTAGTTGAGACCGATGCAGACTTGTGCATGGCAACACGGATGTACGACCCGAACAAAGCCATGGGACTCATGAACTTCATCGGCAACAAGGTGATTACTTTTTTCTACGACTTTCTTTACGGACAGTTTCTAAGCGACACTCAGTCTGGATTCCGCGTCATATCTCACGAGGCAATTGACAAAGTAGTATTTCACGAAGATGACATGTCATTCGCCACGGAGATGCTGGTGTTATTCGCCAAAAAAGGCTTCAAAATGGTCGAAGTCCCATCAACTTACAAGTCAAGGAAATACGGAAAAACCAAACTGAGAAAGTTCAAGTCAGGAATCGAAATATTCACCACCATGTTCAAGGGGTTCATGCACAAAGAATTCATCTGGAAGCGACTGCAAACTTGATGGAGAAACTCAAGCTAAACGAAAACAAAGGCTCCGCAATCGCCATAGCGCTGGTGCTTATTCTCGTTTCAAGCATGGTTGGCGGCTACTATTTGGTAACGCATCTTTCTCCGCCAGAAGGCTACAGCACCATTAACCTGCTTGATGCCCAGCAGAAAAAAGCAATCGACTACCCTGAACTCCTCATCCTCAACCACAACAGCACCTTCACCGTTTATTTCCAAGTTGAAAACCACAGGGGGGCAACCCGCCAATGTCAAGTGCAGCTCAAAGTAACAAACGAAACCATCACAACCTTGCCCATTCCAGTTGACCCAGTCAGCAACTACACTGAAACCGTGGAAAACGGGCAGACATGGGAAAACCTGGCAACGGTCTCCATAAATCAGCCTGGGAACTACTCAGCAGTGTTTGAACTCTGGCTCTTCGACGGCAACTCAGGCGCTTTCACGTTCACCTACGACTACTGCGTCCTGCACATAGAAGTTATAGACCAAGCCTAAGCAGTCTGTTGAGCCGGTCCACGTGAAGCGTATTCTTCTTCGGTTTCTATCCTGTGGACGTTGTTGTAGGCGCAGAACGGGATAATCTTCTTGTCTGGAGTAACGTAGTGGATGACGCATCGCCTCACGCGGTTCACGTCAAAGCTGTACGGGTCCATGAAAGCCATGCAGCCCAGCAGAAAAATCCTTCGCCTTATTGGACCAAGCGACTGGTAACTCGGAGAAATATGCATCTTCAAAATGCTCTTCAGCAAAGTGAAAATCCCCACTTCCTTGGTCACCAAAGGCATATTCAACGACTGTGTCGCAGCCATAAACAGCGAAGCCAACAACATAAAAGGCCTCTTTGACTCCACACGCTGTGCAGTGGGCAGAATCAAGCGGAAGAACCGCTCAAAATTCACAAAATGATTAATCGGAATAATCTTGCCACTCTTGGAAACATACATCCAATTCACAATACCGCAATGGGGACTGCAGGAAAACAGTGGCCAAGGCTTCTTCATGAACTTCCGCATAATCTTTATGGGGGAAACCATCACGCCCAGTGGGAAGAAGTCAGTTGTTCTTATCTCGCCGTTAGTCTGCTGTTCCACGTCTTCGGCAAAGCGCCACTCTCGCCAAGCATCCTGAAACGGATTATCCGTTGCGCGCCCCGTGAATGCGATAGGCTGGAAAATCAAGCCGCGAATGATGTCCGAGTTCGCCGCGGCAAACCGCACAATCCGACCAACTTCCTGGTCGTTGAAGCCACGCATCAACGTCGTAACCAAGATGACTTCCATGTCCAGCTTGCGGCACACATCCACAGCCTTGTACTTCAGCTCCAAAAGTTTCCGCCCGCGGATCTTCTCGTAGAACGAATCGCGGAAACTGTCAAACTGCAGGTAAACGATGTTCAGCCCGTTCTGCTTCAGCTTCGCCGCAAGTTCAGGGTCCTCAGCAAGGTGAATCCCGTTGGTCGCCAGTATGGTCATGAACTTCAGCTTGTGTGCGGTGCCGATGATTTCTGGCATGTCCTCGCGCTCTAACGGTTCACCGCCAGAGAACAGGATTGCAGGAGGTTTCGGGTCACGATTGCTCAGGAACGTCAGGATGTCCATGAGTTCCTTTTTCGTGGGTTCATAGTCCACGATGTGGTCGGAAAACGTGGAAAAGCACACTGCGCAGCGCAGGTCGCATTTTTTCGTTACGTCGATGACTCCGATGACTGTGTCGGAGGTGTGTTTGCTGCATGTTCCGCAGACGTATGGGCAACCTTCAGGGTTGGAGGAGGAATTGGGGTCTTCGAAATACTTGAAGTAGTCGTAGTCTTCTGTGAAGCTGTAGATGCTTGGGCTCTGCCAATGCGTAGCCGTGAAAACCCCGTGTTCCGGGCACCGCTTGGTGATTATGATTTTGTCGCCTTTAGCTGTTAGTTCTGCGTCGATTTTCTTATGGCACACTGGGCAGATGCTTTTGGTTTTCTTCACAGAAACCCTCCGATTACCGTCGATAGCGCCTCAAGTATTAGCGAGAGGGGAAGCAGCATCATGGACATGGTGATTAACCGCTCGTATTTCCGCACGTTTTGAACCGACGGAGCAGAAGCCACGAGGCGAATTGAGGAGTAGATGAGCAGTACGCTCCACACCATTATAAGAGGCAAATAGTACACCGAGAACTCGTTCAGAAGGTAAGGAAGAGGCGCAAGCACACCCGTCAACGCGAAGAATACCGCAGCGATTTTAACGGCGTTGGGGTTGCCGACTTTCTGCGGAAGCGTTGGGTACCCGACTTTTGCGTCGCCTTCAAGGCTTAGGATGTCGCGGAGAACGTTGCCGCCGATGGTTCCGCAGGCAATCGGGTAAAGGCTCAGAGAGACCAGAGTTAAGGAGAATGGGCTGACAACGTTGAGTCCCAGCGTGACTGCTTCGCCGTACAGGAATGCTGTGCCGGTTAGGACGCCGACGAGGATGTTTGCGGCGAAACCTGACTTCCGCTTTACAGCCGCTGAGTACACCACGAGAAGTATGGAGTCGATGAGCAGGATTATGAGGCTTAGCTGGTTTATCCAGGCTGCGAGGCTGAGTCCCACGACGAAGAGGACAACGGCGATTGCGACAACCTGCTTCAGCGACAACGCGCCTGAAGGTATGGGGCGTTTTGGCTTGATTACGGCGTCGCTTTCCCTGTCGAAATAATCGTTCAGGGAGAACCCTGCTGAGGTTATGAAAGCCATGGAAAAGAATGATAACACGGCAATCTCTATGTTAAGGTGGCATTTTGTGATGGCTAGAGACGTGAGAAGTGCCAAGCCGCCTGTCATCATCCAATATGGAAGGCGCAGAAGGGCGATTAAGCCTTTAGCGAGGTTTGATGGCATCTGAAAGTTTCCTCTCTCGGATCATTTCCTTTAATGTGTCTTCAAGGGTTATTTTCGGATGCCAATTCAACTCTTTTTTCGCTTTGCTGATGTCGAACCAGATTGTGTTGATGTCTCCTTTCCAAGAGACGTTGGTTGTGGTTATGACCGTTTTTCCGGTTAAGTTGAGGATTTTCAATATCATTTTGGCAAGGTCTATTACTTTTGTTGTCTCTCCAAAGCCAAGGTTGTATGTTTGACCGATGGCTTTCTCGGTTTGGGCTGAGGTTATTAACGCTTCCACGATGTCTGAGATGTGAACGAAATCTCTGGATTGCAGGCCTGTGCCGATGATTTCCAGCTTGTTCGGGTTTTTGCTGAGCTTATCCATGAAATCGTTTATGACGCCGTGGCACCTTGAACCGTAAACGTTGGCGAACCTCATGATGGTGATGTCTAAGCCGTATTGGTTGGTGTACATGTTGCAGTATTCTTCGCCGACGACTTTGGATAAGCCGTAGCATGAGAAGGGGTTGAAACCGTAGGATTCCGAAGTGGGCAGCATGGTGGGGTTGCCGTATACGGCTGCGCTTGAGGCGAAGATTAATCTGGCGTCGTCTTTGCGTGCTTTTTCAAGAACGTTAAGTGTTCCGTGAGCGTTGGTTTCGAAATCTTCAAGCGGGTTCTCCATGGAGTATGGAACGACGACTTGGGCTGCGAGGTGGTAAATCAGGTCAGCCTTCTCCTGCGAGAACAGCTTTGTTGGGGCGAGGATGTCGCCTTTCACGAATTTCGCTTTAGGCACGTCTTTCACGTTTTCGATTTTTCCGCTTGACAAGTTATCGTATATGGTCAGTTTAGGCGTTAATTCGGCGAGTTTTCTGCACAAGTGGAAGCCAATGAAGCCTGCGCCGCCAGTTACCAGTACGTGTTTTTCGTTAATTTGCGCCATGAGGTTTCACGACAAAGCCTATATCCTGTTTAGTGGAGTGTTAGGGTATATGTCGCCGATGAAAGCTATAAAAACTTTTAGGGATTTACTGTCTTTCTTCACTATAATACCGTTGGGCAAGACGGAGGATTTTGTGGTGACGACAGCGGAGTACATTTACCTGTTCCCCCTTGTCGGCGCTTTCATCGGGCTGCTTGGCGCAGCATATTTTTACGCGGCGGGTGTGGTGTTGCTGTGAAGGTTCCTGCGTTGATTATGGCTGGCGGCAAGGGGAAGCGGATGGAGTTGACGGTTGAGAAGCCGTTGTTGCCGTTTTTGGGGAAGCCGTTGATTGACTGGGTTGTGGAGGCTGCTGCTTCTGCTGTGAAGGTCTCAGGGTTTTATGTTGTGACGAGTGAGAATACGTCTGAAACAGAGAAGCGTTGCAGGTCCTTGGGGTGGCGGGTTCTCCGCACTGACGCACGAGGTTACCATTACGATTTGAAGCAGGCGGTTCACGATGCCGGTTTGGATGGGGCGGTGCTAACTGTTCCTGCGGATTTGCCAGCGGTTACGGGCAAGTTTTTGGACAAGGTTGTAAGCGAGTTTGAGGTGTGCGGCAAGGATTTTTTGGCGGTTTTTGTTCCGATTAAAGCGCGTGAGAAGTTGGGGCTTTCGGTTTCTTCCAC
>Ga0055483_10000090_pt1 | contig 20946 bp, 20 predicted proteins | sample RushMan_CattailN_5_FD_57938 | JGI IMG/M metagenome (GOLD analysis project Ga0055483, IMG submission 57938) | Wetland microbial communities from San Francisco Bay, California, USA, that impact long-term carbon sequestration - RushMan_CattailNLB_D2 | ecosystem: Environmental > Aquatic > Marine >... | reverse complement strand
GTGTGGCCGGCGAGCGTCGATCCGGGCGCCCCGGGTCTTGCGCGCACCGTCATGCTCACCGCGATCGTGGTGACGCTGGTGCTCGGTTACCTGCGGCTGCTCGTGAAGGCCCATTCGCCTGCGCTGGCGGAGGCGCGCCTGCAGGCATTACAGGCGCGGATCCGGCCGCATTTCCTCTTCAACAGCCTGAACGCCGTGCTGGCGCTGATCCGGCGCGACCCCAAGCGCGCCGAGCGCACGCTCGAGGACCTGGCCGATCTGTTCCGCACGCTCATGTCGGATGGGCGGAAATTCGTCCGCCTGGCAGACGAGATTTCCCTGCTCGAGCGTTACGCAAGCATCGAGCAGCTGCGCTTGGGCGAGCGCCTGAGAGTGGTGTGGGAGTTGGATGCGGCGCCGCCGGACGCCCTGCTGCCGCCGCTGTTGCTGCAGCCGCTGCTGGAAAATGCCATCTACCACGGGATCGAACCCGGCACGGGTGCCGGCGAGGTGCTGGTACGCATCGAGCGCCGCGGCGGGCGCGTGCTGGCACGGGTCGAGAATCCGTATTTTCCCGAGCATCAGCATCGCGCGGGTAACCGGATGGCGCTGGCCAATATCGGGGAGCGATTGCAGCTGTTTTTCGACGCCGAAGCCAGGGTCGAGACCGGCGTCGAGGGGGGGCGTTTCGTGGTGCAGGTCGAGCTGCCCTATCGCTCGCGCGAGACGGGACGGGAATGAGCGAGCTCGCGGTCTTCATTGCGGACGACGAGGCGCCTGCCCGGGACCGTCTGCGCGAGCTGCTGCAGGATATCGCCGGGGAGCTGCCGAGCCGGGTGGTGGGCGAAGCGGCAAACGGATTCGAGGCCATCGAGCGCGTGCGCGATGCCGGTCCACAAGTCGTTCTGCTCGATATCCAGATGCCGGGCATGGGCGGTCTCGAAGTGGCGCGGCACCTGGCGGGTCTGCCGCAGGCACCGGCCGTCGTGTTCGTGACCGCGCATGACCGCCACGCGGTCGAAGCGTTCGAGCTCAATGCCCTGGATTATCTGCTCAAGCCGGTCCGCGCCGAACGCCTCGCCGCGGCATTGCGCAAGGCCATTTCGACGGGTGCGACCGCCGCGGCGCCGCTGGCGCGCGCGGCGGGACAGGCGCGCGAGTACCTGTCTGCCGCGGAGCGCAATCGAATTCAGCTTGTACCGTTGCGCGACGTGATCTACTTCAAGGCCGAGCTCAAGTACGTTACGCTCCGCACGCGCGAGCGCGAACACCTGATCGAAGAGTCGCTCGTCGCGTTGGAGCGCGAATTCTCCGACAAATTCGTGCGGATTCACCGCAACTGCCTCGTTGCGAAGGCCGCGATACGCGGCTTCGAGCGCGCCGCCGACGAGGAGGACGAGCCGCGCTGGCTCGTGGTGCTCGACGGAATAGAGGAAAGGCTGCCGGTCAGCCGCCGCCAGTGGCCGACGGTGCGCGACCAGGCCGCCGAGAAGTGACGGCGCGCGCGAGGCGGTTGCGCGCCTGCTCGATGCGGCGGTCCAGATAGGTCGCGTAGAAATCTGGCAGCGAAAGCCCTACCAGAGGTTCAGCGAGCGGCTCGCCGCGCCCCCCGACGAAGACGATCGTCGGCACGACGCGGATATGGTTTGCGTGCGCGAACTCTGCTTGCGTTGTCTTGCGGCCGGCGAAATCCGTGAGCCGGGCGCCGCTCGTGATGTCGACTTCCACTATCCGCTGCTGTCGCGCCTGATTCGGGTCGGCAATCATCGGTTCCAGATAGTCGCGCCTTGCGCGCTCGCAGTAGCTGCAGCCGGGCTGGGTATAGAAGACCAGCAGAGGAACATGTGCGGACTGTGCCGCGCGTGCCTCGCGCGCGAGATTCAACGCCGGGGCGATGTGCTGCGCGACGGCCGTCGCCGAAAGGGTGCATGCTAGAATGAAAAACAGTATCCGCACAGAATGACCTCCCCCAAATCGCGCCCCATCGAGCACGTGGTCATCGCCACGCGCCGCAGCCGACTCGCACTCTGGCAAGCCGAGCACATCAAGCAACGCCTGGAAGCATTATATCCGCGCTTGACGGTCGGGCTGCTGCCGCTGTCGACGCGCGGCGACGAGCTGCTGGAAGCCCGGCTCGACAGGGCCGGAGGCAAGGGGCTCTTCGTCAAGGAGCTGGAAACCGCCCTGGCCGACGGGCGTGCCGACCTGGCGGTGCATTCCATGAAGGACGTGCCGGTCGAGTTGCCGGCGGGATTCGCGCTGGCCGCCATCACGGCGCGCGAGGACCCGCGCGACGCCTTCATTTCGCCGCGCCACGAAAAAATCGCGGAGCTGCCGGCGGGCGCGGTCGTCGGCACCTCGAGCCTGCGCCGCGCGGCGCAGATCTCGGAGCGGTTTCCGGCGCTGCAGATCCGTACCTTGCGCGGCAACCTGGACACCCGGCTGGCCAAGCTCGACCGGGGTGAATACGATGCGATCGTGCTGGCCGCGGCGGGGCTCAAACGGCTGGGCCTGGGGGCGCGAATCCGGTCCCTGCTCGAAGTCGCGGAGAGCCTTCCGGCGGCCGGACAGGGCGCGCTCGGCATCGAGTGCCGCTCGGATCGCCCTGAAATTGCGGCGCTGCTGCAGCCGCTCGCGGATGGCCCAACCGGCTGCTGCGTGCGCGCCGAGCGCGCGGTGAACCGCGCGCTCGGCGGAAATTGCGCGGTACCGCTCGGCGCCTTCGCCGAGATTCGGGGCGAGCGCTTGCGCGTGCGCGCGCTGGTCGCCTCGCCCGACGGGCGCCGGATCGCCCGCGCCGATTGCGAAGGCGCCGCAGCCGATCCAGAGCGCGTCGGCGACGAAGCCGCCGGCCTGCTGCGCGAACGGGGCGCGGCGGAGATCCTGGCCGAACTGGTGGCGAGGGAGTGAGCGACGGACCGCTCGCGGGGCGCGGCATCGTCGTGACGCGTCCGCGCGATCACGCGCCCGGACTCGCCGAACTGATTCAGCGCGCCGGCGGCACCGCGCTGGTCTTCCCGGCGATCGAGATCGAGGACCTTGCGGACCTGCGGCCGATCCTGGGCCTGATCGACCGCCTGGACGAATTCGATCTCGCGATCTTCATCAGCCCGAGCGCGGTGCACAAGGCGCTCAATCTCGTGCGGTCGCGTCGCGGCGGCAAGCGGTGGCCGCCCCGGCTGCGCGCGGCCGCGGTGGGCCGCGGCAGCCGGCGGGAGCTCGAGCGCCAGGGCTTCGAGGACGTGGTCGCCCCCAGCGCGCATGCCGACAGCGAGGCGCTGCTCGCGTTGCCCGAGCTGACGGAAGTCGCGGGACGCCGCATCGTCATTTTCCGGGGCGACGGCGGGCGGGAACTGCTGGGCGACACCCTCGCCGCGCGCGGCGCGATGGTCGAATACGCCGAGTGCTATCGCCGTACGCGGCCGCGCGCCGACAGCGCGCCCCTGCTCTCCGCGTGGGCGCGCGGCGGCGTCGATGCGGTCACGGTCTCCTCGTCGGAGGGTCTCGCGAATCTGTTCGAGATGCTCGGCAAGCTGGGGCAGCAGTGGTTGCGGACGACGCCGGTGTTCGTTCCGCATGCCAGGGTTGCCGCGGCCGCGGAGCGGCTCGGCATCGGCAGCGCGATCGTCGCCGGCGCGGGAGATTCCGAGGTGGTCGAGGCGCTGGTTGTATACTTTGGCGCGCAGAAGTAAAAGGTTCTCCCATGGAACCCACCGAAAGCAACGACGCACCGGCGGACAAGAAAGAGCAGGCCGACAAGGACGCGCAGGCGGTCAAGGCCCCGGGGCCGAGCGCGCAGCCTGTCCGCGTGCGCAGCTGGGGAGCGATTCTTCTCGCGCTGCTGGCCATCGTGCTCGCCGCCGGTCTCGCCGCGCTGAGCTGGTACACCACGCGCACGCACGTCGACGCGACGCAGGCCGAGCTTGCGCGCCGCCTGCGTGACATCGAGACGCAAAGCCACGACGCGCGAATGCTGGCCCAGCAGGCGCAGGATTCCACGCGCGAGATCCAGACCCGGCTGGGGCAGATCGAATCGAGCATAGCCGGATTGCAGAGCCAAAAGGCCGGGCTGGAGCGCTTGTACCAGGACCTGACGCGGAATCGTGACGAGCTGCAGTTGGCCGAAGTCGAGCAGGTGCTGAGCATCGCGTCGCAGCAGCTGCAGCTGTCCGGGAACGTTCACGCCGCGCTGCTCGCGCTGCAGTCCGCCGACAAGCAGCTTGCGCGAGCGGGCAATCCGCAGTATCTGCCGATCCGCAAGGCCATCGCGCACGATATCGAGCAGCTGAAGGCGGTTCCGGCGCTGGACGTGCCGGGACTGAGCCTCAGAATCGACGAGGTTGTTGCCGCGGTAGGGGGACTGCCGCTGGCGTACGACGAGCGGGCGGCGGCGCCGAAGGCGCCGGCAGGCGCGGCAGCCTCCGCAACGGAAACTGCCCTGGCCCGCCTGGGTGCCGAGGTCTGGAGAGAATTGCGCAAGCTGGTCGTCGTGCGGAAGGTGGAATCACCGGAGCCCCCGCTGCTGCCGCCGTCGCAGACGTATTTTCTGCGCGAGAACCTGCGCCTGCGGCTTCTCAATGCGCGCCTGTCGCTGCTGATACGCGACCAGGCGGGCTATCGCGGGGACCTGCAGGCTGCCCAGACGTGGGTGCAGCAGTACTTCGATACGCGATCAAAGCGGGTCGCCGGCGTACTGTCCCAGCTCGAACAGCTTTCGTCGGTTTCGCTGGACATCCAGGTTCCCAGCATTTCCGGCAGTCTCGAGGCAGTGCGCGCCTTCAGGGCACGGTCCGAGGGTGGTGGTTGAGCGTGAGGGCGTGGCCTTGAGAGCGCTGTTCTGGCTGCTCGTGGTATTCGCAGCGGCGGTTGCGCTGGTGCTGTTCGGCCATGCAGACAACGGCTACGTCCTGTTCGTCTACCCGCCGTATCGTCTCGAGACGTCGCTGCTTTTCTTCGGCCTCGCAGCGGTCGCCGTGTTCGCCGCGCTGTACGTGCTGGCGCGGCTCGCGCACCACGTGCTCGCGTTACCGGTCCACGTGCGCAATTTCCGCAAGCGACGCAAGCGCGAGCGCGGACAGGCGGCCCTGGCATCGGCCCTGCAATCGTACTTCGAGGGACGATATGCGCGCGCCGAAAAGGAAGCCTCCCAGGCGCATGCGGCGGGCGCATCGCCCGGCCTCGCCGCGCTGCTCGCCGCCAGGGCGGCGCACCAGATGCGCAATTTCGAGCGTCGCGACGAATGGCTGGAGAGCGCCGGCGCGGCGGGAGAGGGATTGGAGGTGGCGCGTCAGATTTCGCGCGCCGAGCTCGCCCTCCAGGAGCGCGATTTCTCGGCTGCACGCGACGCCCTGAAGGGCCTGCACGGCGCGGGGCCCAAGCACATTGCCAGCCTCAGGCTGTTGCTGCGCGCCGAGCGTGGCGTCGGGAACTGGGAAGAGGTGCTTCGCATCGCGTCGCAGCTGGCGAAGCGCGATGCCATCGCGCCGGCGGTGGTCGAGGAGTACACGGTCCAGGCGCACATCGCGCTGCTCGCCCGCGCGGCGTCGGATCTCGCGACGCTTCAGGCGCGCTGGCGCGCGATTCCCGCGCGCGAGCAGGTACAACCCCGCGTCGCGGCGGCGGGAGCGCGGCACGCGGCTGCGCTTGGTGCGGCGGCTCTGGCGCGCGAGATCATCGAGAAGAGCCTCGCGAGCGAGTGGTCGGCGCAGCTGATAGCGCTGTACGGGGAGCTGCCGGCGCTGGAGGCGACGGAGCGTGCGGCGGAGGCGCGCCGGCGCACCGAGCGGGCGGAGAAATGGTTGCTGGAGCGCTCCGAGGATCCCAGACTGCTGGCCACACTCGGGCGCCTGTGCGCATACGCGGAGCTATGGGGCAAGGCGCAGAGTTATTTCGAGGCCAGCCTCTCGTTCGAGGAAACGCGCGAAGCGCATCTGGAGCTCGCACGCCTGGCGGAGCGCACGGGGCGCGAGGCCGATGCGCAAAGCCACTTCCGCCGCGCAGCCGAGCTGTCCGGCGCCTAGACCCAGTCCTTGGCGACGAGGAAATTCCGGTAGAGGTCGGCTTCGGCGCTGTCCGGGTCGGGAGCCCAGTCGTAGCGCCAGCTCACACGAGGCGGCAGCGACATGAGGATCGATTCCGTGCGGCCTCCGGACTGCAGGCCGAACAAGGTGCCGCGGTCGTAAACCAGATTGAATTCCACGTAGCGTCCGCGGCGGTAGGCCTGAAACTCGCGCTCGCGGTCACCGTAGACCTGGTGTCGCCGCCGCTCGACGATCGGAGTGTAGGCGGTAAGAAAGTGGTCGCCGACCGACCGCATCAGGGAGAAGGAGAATTCGAAGTCGCGCTCGGAAAGGTCGTCGAAGAAGATTCCGCCGATTCCGCGCGGCTCGTTGCGGTGCTTCAGAAAGAAATACTCGTCGCACCATTTCTTGAAGCGTGGGTAATGCTGATCGCCGAAGGGCTCGAGCGCTCGCTTGCAGGTTGCGTGGAAGTGGCGCGCGTCCTCCTCGAATCCGTAGTAGGGCGTGAGGTCCATGCCCCCGCCGAACCACCATATCGGTTCCTCGCCCTCGCGCGTGGCGAGCAGGAGGCGCACGTTCATGTGAACGGTGGGGCAATAGGGATTGCGCGGGTGCAGCACGAGCGAGACGCCCATCGCCTCGAAAGCGCGCCCGGCGAGCTCCGGCCGCGCCGCGCTCGCCGAGGGCGGCAGCCGCGGCCCCCGAACCCGCGAGTAGTTCACGCCGCCACGCTCGAAAACAATGCCGTTTTCAATTACCCGCGTCACGCCGCCGCCGCCATCGTCCGGGCGTTGCCAGGCATCGCTGCGTAAGCTTCCGCCGTCCAGGGCTTCGAGCGCCGAGACAATGCGCGCTTGCAGGCCGGTGAGATAGGAGGCGACGGCTTCCGCGTTCATGAGCGATCAGCTTCTGCCCGTCTTGAGCGCGCGCGCGCCGATATCGCGCCGGTATTGCATGCCGTCGAACCGGATCGCGTCGACCGTTTCGTAGGCCCGGCCGCGGGCCATCCGGATCGAATCTCCCAGAGCCGTCACGCACAGAACACGTCCGCCGCTGGCGAGCACGCGCTTGCCGTCGAGCCGCGTGCCGGCGTGAAACACCCGGCAATCCGCGCTCGGACCCGGCAGGCCGGAGATTTCGGCGCCCTTGCGAGGATCCTCCGGATAGCCCTGCGCCGCGAGCACCACCCCGAGAGCGGTGCGGCGGTCCCAGTCGATCGTCGCGCGGTCGATGCTGCCGTCGAGCGCGTGCTCGAAGAGATCGAGCAGGTCCGACTTCAAACGCATGATGATTGGCTGCGTCTCCGGATCGCCCATGCGGCAGTTGAACTCGAGCGTCTTGGCCTTGCCGGACTTGTCGATCATCAGGCCCGCGTACAGAAAGCCGACGTAGCGCGTGCCGTCTTTTGCCATCCCCTGTATCGCCGGCATGATGATTTCGCGCATCACGCGGGCGTGAATCTCCGGCGTCACCACCGGTGCCGGCGAGTAGGCGCCCATGCCACCGGTGTTGGGGCCCTGGTCATCGTCCCGCAGCCGCTTGTGGTCCTGGCTGGTCGCGAGCGGCAGCGCATGAGTGCCGTCCGATACGACCATGAAACTCGCCTCCTCGCCTTCCAGCCGCTCTTCGATCACCACGCGCCCGCCCGCCTCGCCGAACCGGTGTTCGAGCAGCATCATGTCGATTGCCGCGCAGGCTTCCTCCACGGTTGCGGCGACGACCACGCCCTTGCCGGCAGCCAGCCCGTCGGCCTTGATTACGATCGGAGCACCGTGGCGTTCGACGTAGGCCTTCGCCTCGGTGGCGTCCTCGAACGTGGCGTGGCGCGCGGTCGGAATCCCATGGCGGACCATGAATTGCTTCGCGAAGTCCTTGGACGCTTCCAGTTGGGCTGCGGCGCGGGTCGGACCGAAGATCCTCAGCCCCGAGGCTCGGAACGCGTCGACGACGCCGGCAGCGAGCGGCGCTTCCGGGCCGACCACCGTAAGATGAATCCTCTCGCGCCGCGCGAAGTCGACCAGCTGCGGGATTTCCGTGCAGTCGATGTTCTTCAGGCCGGACTCGGTGGCGGTACCGCCGTTTCCGGGCGCGACGTAGACGACCTGCACGCGAGGACTTTGCGCCAGCTTCCACGCAAGCGCATGCTCGCGGCCGCCCGAGCCAATGACGAGAAGCTTCATTTCAGTGCCGGAAGTGACGTACGCCGGTAAACACCATTGCCACGCCGCGCTCGTCCGCGGCGGCAATTACTTCGTCGTCGCGCACGCTGCCGCCTGGCTGTATCACGGCCACCGCGCCCGCGTCGGCAACCACGTCCAGCCCGTCGCGGAACGGGAAGAAGGCGTCAGAGGCGACCACGGACCCCGCCAGCGGGAGGCCCGCGTTCTGCGCCTTGATCGAGGCGATGCGGGCGCTGTCGACGCGGCTCATCTGCCCGGCCCCCACGCCGACAGTCATGCCGCCGGCGCAGAACACGATCGCGTTCGACTTCACATATTTCGCCACGCGCCATGCGAACAGCAGGTCCGCGAGCTGCGCCTCGGTGGGCGCCTTCTTGCTCACGACCTTGAGATCCGCCCGCTCGATCTTGCGCGCGTCGGGACTCTGTACCAGCAATCCGCCGCCGACGCGCTTGAAGTCGTATTTCTGAACATCGTGGGCGAGTGGGACTTCCAGCAAGCGAAGATTCTGCTTGGTTGCCAGTATCTCGCGCGCCCCGGGCTCGATCCGCGGCGCAATGATCACTTCCGCGAACTGCTTGGTGACGGCTTCCGCCGCCGCGCGGTCGAGCGCCCGATTGAACGCAATGATGCCTCCGAAAGCGGAAACGGAGTCGGTCTTGAACGCTTTTTCGTAGGCGGCGAGCAGGCTTTGGCCGACGGCCGCGCCGCAGGGATTGGCGTGCTTGATGATCACGCAGGCGGGCTCATTGAACTCCTTGACGCACTCCCAGGCGGCATCGGCGTCGGCGACGTTGTTGTAGGACAGCTCCTTTCCTTGCAGCTGGCGGTAATCGACGAGTCCGCCGGCGGCGGGCTTGTCGTCCCGGTAGAACGCGGCCGACTGGTGCGGGTTCTCGCCGTAGCGCATCTCCTGCAGCTTGCGCAGCTGCAGGTTGAGCACGTCCGGGTATTCTCGCCGCTTGCCGTCGGCATCGAGCGAGAACAGGTAGTTCGCAATGGCCCCGTCGTAGGCCGCGGTGTGGGCGAACACCTTCTTCGCCAGGGCGAGACGGGTGGCGTCGGATACCGCGCCCGAGGCGCGGATCTCGTCCAGCACCGGCGCGTAGTCGGCGGGATCGACCAGGACCGCCACTCCGCCATGATTCTTGGCGGCGGCGCGCAGCATGGTCGGGCCGCCGATGTCGATGTTCTCGATCGCGTCTTCCAGGCGGCAGTCCGGGTCGGCCACCGTCGCCTGAAAGGGATACAGGTTCACCACCAGAAGGTCGATCGGCTCGATTCCCGCGTCGCGAATCGCGGCCATGTGCGCCGCGACGTCGCGCCGGGCAAGCAAGCCGCCGTGGATCTTGGGATGCAGGGTCTTCACCCTGCCGTCGAGCATTTCGGGAAATCCCGTGTGGCGGGAAACTTCGGTTACGGGGACGCCTTCCTTTTCCAGCAGCTTTGCCGTGCCGCCGGTGGACAGGATCGACACGCCGAGCCCGGCCAGTGCGCGGGCCAGATCGACTACGCCTTCCTTGTCCGAGACGCTGATCAGCGCCCTGGCGATCCGGTCCATCGTCGCGCGGCGGCCCGGGCGGGCGTCAACCCTTGATGCGCAGCCGCTGCATTTTGCTGCGCAGGGTGTTGCGGTTGATGCCGAGCATTTCGGCCGCCAGGGTCTGATTTCCTTCAGCGAAGCGGAGCACCGTCTCGATCATCGGCTTTTCGACTTTCTTCAGCACCATTTCGTGGATACTCGTCGGCTTCTCACCGTCCATGTCCTTGAAGTAGCGCTCCAGCGCCCGCCTGACGGCATCCGACAGATCGTTGCTGCGCGTGCTCATGCGGCGATTCTCGCGCCGGCGGCTTGCCCGTCGTTGGCCGCCGCGACGAGACGATCGAAATAGCCGCGCACGGCGGCGAACTGGGCGGATGCGGTCTCGATGCGGTTCACCTCGCGCCGGAACTCCTCGCCGCGCGGCAGGCTCGAGACGGTCCAGCCGATGTGCTTGCGCGCCACCCGGGTGCCGTGCTCGTTCCCGTACAGGGCGTAGAGGCCGTCCAAATGCTCGAGCAGCACCGCCCCGATTTCCCCGGCCGTCGGCGGCGCGAGTCGCGAGCCGTGACGCAGGTAATGCTCGATCTCGCGGAAAATCCAGGGCCTGCCGTGGGCCGCGCGCCCGATCATCAGGCCGTCTGCGCCGGTACAGCGGAGCACCTGCGCGGCTTCTTCGGGGGTTCGGATGTCTCCGTTGGCGATCACAGGAATCGCAAGCCGCGATTTCACCTCGCGGATCGTGTCGTATTCCGCCTGGCCGCCGAACGCGCAGGCCCGCGTGCGGCCGTGAATCGCGAGCAAGCGGACGCCCGAGCCCTGAGCGATCAGGCCGATCCGCACCGCGTTGCGCTGCTCGGGTCTCGGGCCGGTGCGGATCTTTAGCGTGACCGGAACCTGCACCGCGGCCACGACCGCCTCGAGGATGCGCACGACGAGCGCCTCGTCTCCGAGCAGGGCCGAGCCGGCGAAGACGTTGCACACTTTCTTGGCGGGGCAGCCCATGTTGATGTCGATGATCTGCGCCCCGCGGTCAACGTTGTAGCGGGCGGCGTCGGCCATCATGGCCGGGTCGGCCCCTGCAATCTGAACCGATATCGGCGCCGCTTCGCCTTCGTGGTCGAGCCGCAGCCTTGATTTGGGCGAGCCGCGCAGTTCGGGGCGCGAGGAGACCATCTCGGACACGGCAAGGCCGGCGCCGAAGCGCCGCGCGAGCTGCCTGAAGGGGCGGTCGGTGACGCCCGCCATCGGAGCGACGAACAACGCATTGCGCAGCACGTGCGCTCCGATTCTCATGCTTGGTACGCGACTTAAGTATTCGAAGGGAGCGGGAATTCTATCATCGTCCCCGCTCATGGAAGCGCCGACGGGCCGTAGATCATGCGGCGCGCAAAAAACCGGCGCGCCGGAGGAAGCGTATCGAGCGCGGTCAGCGCCAGGCCGCGCACCGCGCTTGCCGCCGGGTTGCTGCCGAGAAAGCCGCGGGCGAGCAGATCCGTCACTCGTACCGTCGCGCCCGCGTCGAGACGCCGCCTCGCGGCGAAGCGACCGAGGATGGCGGGGTCGCCGGGATCGTCGGCTGACTGAAGCAAGCTTGCGAGCTCCCAGGCATCCCGCAAGCCGAGATTCAAGCCTTGTCCCGCGACCGGATGCAGTGTCTGCGCCGCGTTGCCGATAAAGACTTCGCGTGCGCCGATGCGCGAAGCCCGGACACGCAGCGAGAGCGGGTGTACGGAGCGCCCTTCCACCGCCAGGAGACGACCGATGCGCCCGCCCAAGGCGCGCGCGAGCGCTTCGAGAAAGGCCGCCGGGGCCGCTTCGGCGAGATCGCGCGCGTGATCGGGCCGAGCGCCCCAGACGAACGCGTAGCGTCCCGCCAGCGGCAGCAGCGCGAGCGGGCCTTCCGGCGTGAAGCGCTCGTAGGCGACCGCGCCCGCGTGCGGCTCGATATCGACCACGCCGACAACGGCCTGCTGGTCGTAGCGTCTTTCGCGCGCATCCTCGGAGACGCCTTCGGCGTGCACGACGCAGCGCGCAGCCAAGCCGGCCGCGTCGCCGCCTCGCCGGACTTCGATTCCGCTCGCAGCCAGCCGCGCGTCGAGTGCCGCGGCGAGCTCGCCGTATTCGACGACGTACCCCAGCGCGGGCACCCCGGCGTCGGCGGCGCTCAGGCGGGCGCGCCCGAACCCGCCGGCCTGGGAAACAACGATGGTATCGATGGGCGAAGGGTCCAGCGCCGACCACGCGCCCACGCGTTCGAGGATGAGCCGGCTCGCATGCGAAAGCGCGAGCGGGCGGCGGGCGGCGGCACGGGCGCGACTGCCATCGGGATCGCGTTCGATGAGCACCACGCGTTGCGCGCTGGCTCGCAGCGCCAGCGCGAAGCTGCAGCCTACCGGCCCTCCGCCGGCGACCAGAATGTCAATTTCCTGCGAGCGCATCCCGCATCAGGGCTTCGATCTCGGCCGCCTGCTTCGGCGTTTCCCGGGTCAACACCTCACATCCCGCGTCCGTCACCAGCACGTCGTCTTCGATGCGAATGCCGATATCGCGCAGCGGCTCCGGGACGTCATCCGCCGCGCGGATGTAAAGCCCCGGCTCGACCGTCAGGGTCATGCCCGGGACGAGCGGGCGCCACTGCCCGTCGCGCCTGTATTCGCCGGCGTCGTGCACGTCGAGTCCCAGCCAGTGCCCGGTGCGGTGCATGTAGAAGCGCTTGTAGGTTTCCTTCTCCAGCACCTCGTCGAGGCTGCCCGCGAGAAGCCTCAGATCGAGCATGCCCTGGGCGAGAACGCGTACGGCCGCTTCGTGAGGCAGGTTCCAGCCGTTGCCCGGTCTGACCTCGTCGATTGCGGCCCGCTGCGCCGCGAGGACGAGTTCGTACACCTCGCGTTGTGCGCCGCTGAAGCGCCCATTGACGGGAAAGGTGCGCGTGATGTCGGACGCGTAGCCTTCCAGTTCGCATCCCGCGTCGATCAGCAGCAGGTCGCCGTCGCGCAGTTTCGCATCGTTCGAAACATAGTGCAGTACGCAGGCGTTGGCGCCCCCGGCGACGATCGGCCAGTAGGCGGGAAACTGCGCGCCGGCGCGCCGGAACTCGTACAGGAGCTCGGCCTCGATCTCGTACTCGTGCGTTCCCGGGCGGGTGGCCTGCATCGCCCGGCGGTGTGCGAGCGCGGAGATGGAGGCCGCGCGCCGCATCAGTGCAAGCTCGTGCGGGTCCTTGATCAGCCGCATTTCGTCCAGCAGCGCGCGCACGTCCTGGATGCGTTCCGGCGCCAGCACGCCGGCCCGGGCCTTGGCCCGAACCTCGTTGAGCCAGCGCACTGCACGCGAATCCCACTCGACGTCCGCGCCGAGCGGGTAGAACAGCGCGGGCTGATTCTCGAGCAGCCGGGCCAGGGATTCGTCGAGCGCCGCGATCGGGTGCGCCTCGTCGAAGCCGAAGCGTTCGCGCGCCGCCTCGGGGCCCCAGCGCAAGCCGTCCCAGACCTCGCGTTCGGGATTGCGCTCGCGGCAGAAAAGCATCGACCTGGGAGCATCGCCCGCCACGACGACCAGCACCGCCTCCGGCTCCCCGAAGCCCGTCAGGTGATAGAAGTGGCTGTCGAAGCGATAGGGATAGTTCGAGTCGCGATTGCGCGGGCGCTCGGGGGCCGTCGGGACCACCGCGACACCCGCTCCCATCGCGCGCACGAGCCGGTCGCGTCTGGCCTGATAAACCGCGCTGTCGTTGGCGTTTCCATCCATGCCTGACTCACTCCTCATTGTCGGCGGCTCCAAGCTGCGAGTCGAGCAGCTCGGCCCAGCGTGCCGCTTGTCCGTCCAGCCTCGCTCGCGTCCGCCGTGCCAGCGTCTCGATCGCCGCCGCGAGCTTGTCGCGCGCCGCGCCCGGGTCCAGCCCGTCGATTGCCTGGGCGCATTGATCGACCAGCTTGCCGGCGGCGATCGCGGTCGCAAGGGCGCTTTTCAGCCTCTCCCGCGGCTGCGGAATCCATCCGCGCGGCGTATCGAGCGCCGCCAGCCGCTCGCCGAGCTCGATGACGCGCTTGTGCAGCTTCGGCAGCGCGCCGAGCTTCGAGGACTGCGCTCCCCCCCAGACCGCGAGGTCGGCGAGCGCAAGCCAGTCGCTGCGCAGACAAGCGAGCCACTCGGCGTCACAGGCCAATGCGCGATCGACGATATCAGCTTCGAGTGCCATGTCTTTCCGCCAGCAGCGCATCGAGGGCCGCCAGTCGCTCGACCGTCCCCACATCCTGCCAAATGCCTTGGTGCAGCCCGCCGGTGACGAGTCCGCGTTCCGCTGCGGCCCGCAGCAGCGGCGCGAGCGGCGCTCGGGAGCCGGGATCGATTCCATCCACCATCGCCGGCGTCATCAGGGCAATCCCCGCATAAGTGTAGCGTGCGCCGGCGCCGTTTCCGACCCTGCCGGCCTCGAGGGTGAAATCTCCCTGAGGATGGTGCGGGGGGTTCGGCACCAGCACGAGGTGCGCGAGCCCGGCGCCCAGCGGCTCCCGGCGCAGGCCGCTGAAATCGACTTCGCAATATACGTCGCCGTTTACCAGCAGGAACGGCGCTTCGCCCAGCTGCGCGCGCGCGTGCGCGATGCCGCCTGCCGTTTCGAGAGGCTCGGCTTCGCGCGAATACCGGATTGAGAGGCCGAATGATGCCCCGTCGCCGACGTTCGAGACGATCAGGTCCGCAAAATGCGAAACGTTGATGACCACCTCCCGGATTCCCGCCGCGGCGAGGCGCTCCAGGTGCCAGGCAAGCAGCGGTTTGCCGCCGACCTGCAGCAATGGCTTGGGCAGGCGGTCGGTGATGGGGCGCAGGCGCTCGCCTCGCCCGGCCGCGAGAATCATCGCCTTCATGCGGCGCTTCCGGCGACCTCGTCCAGCAGCCGGGCCAGCGGAGCGAAGGCGGCATAACGGCCCGCCACCGCGCGCGCGTAACCGACGAAGCGCGGCGTGTCTGCCAGGTACTTCGGCTTGCCGTCGCGGTGCGTCAGGCGGGCGAAGATGCCGAGCACCTTGAGGTGCCGCTGCAGCCCCATCCATTCGAATCCGCGATAGAACTCGGAGAAATCCGCGTCGACCGGCAGGCGAGCCCGCTTCGCCGCTTCCCAGTAGCGGGCGCACCAGTCAAGCACCTGTGCTTCCTCCCAGCTTACAAAAGCGTCGCGCAGCAACGAGACGATGTCGTAGCTGATCGGGCCTATCACCGCGTCCTGGAAGTCGAGCACTCCGGGATTCGGCTCGCACAGCATGAGATTGCGCGGCATGTAATCGCGATGGACGTAGACCGCCGGCTGCGCCAGGGCGCTGGCTGCGAGCATTTCGAACGAAGACTCGAGCGTCGCCCGCTGCGCCGGCGAGAGCGACAGACCCAGATGGCATCCGAGATACCAGTCGGGGAAGAGCGACATTTCCCTGCGCAACAGCGCTTCGTCGTACGCCGGCAGCTCGCCGGCGCGGGTGGCGAGCTGCCAGCGCACGAGCGCCTCGATCGCGTCCTGGAACAGCGCGCCGGCATTGTTTTCGTCGAGGGCGTCGAGATAGGTCGTGCGCCCGAGGTCGGAGAGCAGCAGAAACCCCTGCGCGAGGTCCTGCGCGTGGACCTCGGGCGCATTCACGCCCGCCTCGCGCAGCAGGCGCGCGACGTGCACGAACGGGCCGCAATCCTCCTTGTCGGGCGGGGCGTCCATCGCGACGAAGCTGCGGCCGTCCGACAGCTCCGCGCGGAAGTAGCGGCGGAAGCTCGCGTCCGCGGAGGCGGGAGCAAGCTTAAACTCAGAGCCCGGGAGCTGCGCTGCGAGCCAGCGCTCGAGCGCGTCGAGACGTGCGTCCACGAGTTCCGTTGCGAATTCCGCCGAATTGTGAGATTTTAGCATCCAAGAATCACCGCTTCCCCTTCCGCCTATGCAGCACCGCTTCGCGCGGAAGCTGGCCGTTCCGCCCGCCCGCTTCGCGACGCTGCTCGTTATTCTTTGCATAGCGCCCGGCGCGAGGGCCGACGCGGGCACCCAGGCGGCAAAAGTCCAGCGCGAAGGCCCGACGACGATCGATGCCCAGAGCATCGAGGGCGTATCGGGGCTGGAGTTGATCGCGCACGGCAACGTCGAGCTGCGCCGCGGCGATACCAGCATATTCAGCAATTATCTCAAGTACAACCGGGAGTACGGCCGCGTCGAGGCGAGCGGCGGCGTGCGTATGCAGCGCGATGGCGACCGCTTTTTCGGTCCGAAGCTCAGCTACGACACGAGAGTCGACACGGGCGTGCTCGACAAGCCGACCTTCGTCATAGAGCGACGACGCGTCTCGCGCGGGACGGCCGACCGGCTCGAATTCCTTGGCAAGGACCGTCTGCGGCTGGACAACGCGACCTACACGACCTGCCCCGCGGACCGGGAGGACTGGAAGCTCGTGGTGGGAAAGCTGGACCTCGATTTCAACACGGAGCAGGGGCGCGCGCGCAACGTCAAGCTGCGGTTTCTCCATACGACGATCGCGGGGCTGCCTTACCTTTCCTTTCCGCTCGAGGATTCCCGCAAATCGGGATTCCTGACGCCGTACTACGCGCAGAACACGCGGCGCGGCCTGGAGCTCGGGGTGCCGATCTACTGGAACATCGCGCCCGAGCGCGACGCGACGTTCACCCCGGTCTACATGTCCAAGCGCGGCGTGCAGCTGAAAACCGACTTTCGCTACATCGACCACAGCTACAGCGGGGAGCTGAAGTACGAGTACCTGCCCTACGACATGGCCTTCGGCGCCTCGCGCACCGGCATCTCGCTGCAGCACCAGCAGCAATTCACCCCGCATCTGCACGGCACGCTGGACCTGAACCGGGTCTCGGACGACAGCTACTTCGTCGACCTGTCCTCCCAGGTGCGCCAGGTTTCAGTCACCAACCTGCAGGGGGAGGGCGATCTGAGCTACGACGGGACGCTGGGGAGCTGGGGTTATGGCGCCGTCGCCAGAATCCAGCGCTTCCAGACCCTGCAGGACCCCTTGGCACCGATCGTGCCGCCCTACGACAGGGTCCCGCAGCTCACTTTCTCGGCCGGCCGTAACGACCTCGGCGGCTTCGCCGATGTGAACATTCCGGGCGAATACGTGCGCTTCAGCCATCCGACCCTGGTGGAAGGTGCGCGCTACTCGCTCGATCCGACTATCGCGGCACCGATTTTGGCGCCAGGGTGGTTCCTGACCCCCAAGCTCGGGCTGCATTACGCGACCTACGCGCTTCTCCGCACGGGGCCGGGGCAGCCGGACCGGCAAACCGTGTCGATTCCCTGGATGAGCCTCGACGGCGGCCTGGTGTTCGACCGGCCCGTGACCTGGTTCGGCCAGAATCTGACCCAGACTTTCGAGCCCCGCATGTTCTACGTGCGCGTTCCCTATCGCGACCAGAGCCAGATCCCGCTGTTCGACACCACCCTGGCCGATTTCGACTATGCGCAGATCTTCACCGAAAACCGGTTCGTCGGCGGCGACCGCTTCGGCGACGCCAACGAGGTGACGCTGGCGGCAACGTCGCGCCTGCTCACGTCCTCGGGCCAGGAAGCGCTGCGCGCGACCCTGGGGCAGCGCTTCTATTTCGGCGACGAACGCGTCGGGCTGACGGCCGCGACGCCGCCGCAAACCTACAGGCATTCGGACATGCTTGCGTCGATCGGCGGGCAGTTCGGGCACGCGTGGACGTTCGATGCTACGACCCAGTACAACCCGCGCGAGCGCGTGACCGAGCGCTACGGCGCGTCGTTGCGCTACTCGCCGGAAATCGCCAAGGTGCTCAACTTGAGCTACCGCTTCAACCGCGATCCGGCCAACCCGCTGCGGCAAGTGGATCTTTCCGGCCAGTGGCCTGTCAAACGCGGGTGGTATGCGGTCGGGCGGTACAACTACTCCCTTCTCGACAGGCGGCTACTGGAAGGCACGGGCGGAATCGAGTACAACGCGGGTTGCTGGGTCTTCCGGGCGGTGTTCCAGCGCCTGCAGGCTGCCACCCAGGTGGCGTCGACCGGCTTTTTCTTTCAACTCGAACTCAATGGACTGGGAGGGCTCGGCACGGATGAAGCAGTCAGCATTCTCAAGCGCAGCGTGCCGGGCTACTCGGTCACCAACCCGCGCGATCAGAGTCTGGTACCGCCCAGCATGGGCCCGAAACTGCCGTTCGAGCAGGTCTATTGAAGGCGCTGAATGCGCGCTCTGATCGCCACCCTGGTACTGTGCTTCGCCTTCGCGCCGGCGGCGTTCGCACAGGGAATGTCTCTGGTGGACCGCGTCGTGGCCGTAGTCAACAACCAGGTGATTACCCTTTCGGAGCTGAACGATCACGTGGCCACGGCCGAGCGTCAGCTGCGCCGCCAGGGCACTGCGCTGCCTGACCACGCGACGCTCGAGCGGCAGGTGCTCGAACGGGTGATCCTCGTCAAAGCGCAACTTCAGCTCGCGAAGGATCTCGGCATACACGTGGATGACGTCCAGCTCGACCGGGCGGTGCAGCGAATCGCGGACAACAACGGGATGTCGCTTGCCGCGTTCCGCACCGCGCTCGAGAGCGGCGGCGTGGCGTTCGGCAAGTTCCGCGACGAGGTGCGCGATCAGATCATCCTCAGTCGGTTGCGGGAGCGCGAGGTGGACAGCAAGATTCACGTGAGCGACAGCGAAATCGACGCGTTCCTGCGGCAAAGCAGGGACGCCGCGGAGCAGCATGCCGAATACGACGTGGCCAACATTCTGGTGCGGCTGCCCGATCAGGCCAGCCCTGCGCAAATCGCGTCGGCGCGCGCAAAAGCGGAAAAGGCGCGGGCCGAGGCGCTCGCCGGCGCTGACTTCGCCAAGCTGGCGGCGACCTATTCTGACGGTCCGAACGCCCTCAAGGGGGGTGATCTCGGTTGGCGCTCGGCCGCCCGCCTGCCGGAGCTGTTCACGGCCGCGCTCAAGGACATGAAGCCGAACGGTATCAGCGAGGTGCTGCGCAGCCCCGCCGGATTTCATGTTCTCAAGCTGCTCGGGCGGCGGGATGCGAGCGACAACGGGGGGCGGCCGGTCATGCAGACTCACGTGCGCCAGATACTGATCCGCACCAGCGACGCCGTTTCCGACGCGGACGCCGAGCGCACACTGGAAAGCCTGCGAGAGCGGATCGTGCGCGGGGGCGCGAGCTTCGCCGAGCTCGCGCGCGTGCACTCCGAAGACAGCAGCGCGGCGCGCGGGGGAGACCTGGGCTGGATCTACCCCGGGGATACCGCCCCCGACTTCGAGCGCGCGATGAACGCCCTCAAGCCGGGCGAGATCAGCCAGCCGATCAAGACGCAGTTCGGCTGGCATCTGATCCAGGTTCTTGCGCGCCGCACCGCGGGCATGAGTCCCGAGCGCAAGCGCCTGCAGGTCAGGGAAATCCTGCGCGAACGGAAGGCCGACGAGGCCTATCAAGAGTGGCTGCGCAAGCTGCGCGACGAGACCTACGTCGAAATTCACCTGGATAACCGCTGAAGATGGCCGTCCGCCGGCCCGTCATCGCACTGACCTCGGGTGAGCCCGCAGGCATCGGACCGGACTTGTGCGCGATGCTCGCGCGTCAGTCGCTCCCGGCGCGCGTCGTGGTGCTGGGCGACGAAAAACTGCTCGCCGCGCGCGGGGTCGAACCCGGCAGCGTGTCGATCGAGCATGTGCCGCTCGCGGCGCCCTGCATTCCCGGCAAGCTCGACCCCGCGAACGGGCGCTATGTCCTCGAGCTGCTCGACCGCGCCGCCGACGGCTGCCTGGCCGGGAAGTTCGACGCGATGGTCACCGCGCCGGTGCACAAGGCGGTCATCAACGACGCGGGGATTGCGTTTACCGGCCACACCGAATACCTCGCCGCGCGTGCCGGCGTGGCGCGAGTCGTCATGATGCTGGTGGGGGGCGGGCTGCGCGTGGCGCTCGCGACCACGCACCTCGCGCTGGCGGACGTCGCGCGCGCGATTACCCGCGACACCCTGACGGCCACGCTCCGGATCATCGAGCGCGACCTGCGCGAGCGATTCGGCATCGGGCGGCCTCGCATCCTCGTCGCCGGACTCAATCCGCACAGCGGCGAGGGCGGTCACCTGGGACGCGAGGAAATCGAGGTGATCGAGCCGGCGTTACGCGAGGTGCGCGCAGAAGGCGTCGCGGCCGAGGGCCCGATTCCCGCCGACACCCTTTTCGTGCCCGAGCGCCTGAAGCGGGCCGACTGCGTGCTCGCGATGTACCACGACCAGGGGCTTCCGGTGCTCAAGTACGCGAGCTTCGGCAAGGGCGTGAACGTGACGCTCGGTCTGCCGTTCGTGCGGACTTCGGTCGACCACGGAACGGCGCTCGAGCTCGCAGGCAGCGGCCGCGCCGATCCTGGCAGCCTGCTCGAGGCCCTTCAGCTTGCGATCAAGCTCGCACCGTCCGCGTAAGCGCTTCGGGCAGCACTTTCTGCACGATCGGCAGGTACTGGCGCGGATCGTCGACGCGATCGCGCCCGCGGCCGGTGACCTCCTGGTCGAGATCGGGCCGGGAGAGGGTGCGCTGACGCGATTGCTCCTCGAGCGCGCGTGCCGGCTGGAGGCGATCGAGATCGACCGCGACCTGGCCGCGCGCCTGCGCACGGAATTCCCTTCCGAACGGCTCACCGTGCACTGCGGCGACGCCCTGCGGTTCGATTTCGCCGCGCTTGGTCCCGGCATGCGCCTGGTGGGCAACCTGCCCTACAACGTTTCAACTCCGCTCCTGTTTCATCTGGCGGAGTTCGCCGACCGGGTGCGCGACATGCACTTCATGCTTCAGCGCGAAGTGGTGGCGCGGATGGTGGCCCGGCATTCGACGCCGGCCTACGGCCGGCTGTCGGTTGCACTGCAGACACGGTTCCGGATGGAAAAGCTGTTCAGCGTTCCCGCGGGCGCGTTCCGTCCTCCGCCCAAGGTGGAATCGGCGGTCGTGCGGCTGGTGCCGCTCGCGCCGCAGGAACGTCCGCAGATGGACTGGAGCGTCTTCGCCAGGACGATCGCGGGCGCCTTTTCGGCCCGCAGGAAGAGACTCTCGAACGCGCTTCCGCTCGGCGCGGCGGAATTCGAGGCGCTCGGCCTGGACCCGGGCCTGCGCCCCGAGAACCTGTCGCCGCAGGACTACGTGCGCATCGCGCAGCGGCTCAGTTGCGCTTCTCGATGAACTCGATCTTGTAGCCGTCGGGGTCCTCGACGAAGGCGATCACG
>Ga0055483_10000089_pt1 | contig 20971 bp, 18 predicted proteins | sample RushMan_CattailN_5_FD_57938 | JGI IMG/M metagenome (GOLD analysis project Ga0055483, IMG submission 57938) | Wetland microbial communities from San Francisco Bay, California, USA, that impact long-term carbon sequestration - RushMan_CattailNLB_D2 | ecosystem: Environmental > Aquatic > Marine >... | reverse complement strand
TAGTATTGTGTCCCCGTTTTCTTGAGCCCTGTCCGGGCCGGCCAGGCATGAAGTTCAGGGGATGGGCAAGGGAAATTAGTATTGTGTCCCCACTTTCTGGAGGACGTTACTTCTTCTTGTCGGCGGCGAGGACCCCGGCCGCCATGTATTCCTTCGGGGAAAACTCCTGGACCCAGACCCGGATCGATTCGAGGGGTGCCCCGATCGATTCGTTGACGGCCCGGGTGACGGCCGCGAGCAGGGCTTTCTTCTGGTCGTCCGTCCGGCCTTCCAGCAGGTGGATTTCGATGAGCGGCATGGTTCACTCCCTTCACCGGCATTGTACCAGACGCGGAGGCGCGCGGTCACACGGCGGGCGCATGCGGTGGGCCGGATTGACTTTCGCCGCGGCTTTTGATAAACACATACACGAAAGTGGGACATCATGGAGATCAAGACCCGGGACGCCGACGGCGTCGTCATCTTCGACATCAAGGGTGAGATCCGTCGCTCCGATACGGCGGAGACGACTCTCCACCAGCTCGTGAAGTCGAAGCTCGAGCGGGGCAAGAGGAACGTCCTCCTGAACCTCCAGGACGTCGAGTTCATCGACAGCTTCGGAGTCGGGGAAATCCTGGCCAGCTACATCTCGACGCAGAACCTGGGCGGCAAGCTCAAGCTGTCCCGGATATCCAAGAAGCTGTACCTCATCTTCCAGGTCACGATGCTGACCCGGGTGCTCGAGATCTACGACAGCGAAGACGCCGCCCTGAAGAGCTTCAAGAAACCTTGACGGCTCCGGCGAAGGACGTCCTCCGGTGACAGACGGCCGCGGCCACAGGCTCATCTCCCGTTTCGCCGACATCCGTCCCGATGAAACGCGGGCCGCGCTCTACCTTTTCCTCTATTTTTTCACGGTCACGTTTTCCATCTACATCATCAAGCCGGTCAAGGAAAACTACCTGATCGGGGTGACCCCGGCCTGGTGGCCCTACGCCGACCTGATCACGGCCGTCCTGATCGGCTTCGTCATCGCCTTCAACGTCCGGCTGCTCAACCGCCTGCAGCGCCGGGTCTACTCGACGGCCACCCTGGCTTTCTTCGTCTTCAGCCTGGTCATCTTCTGGTTCATCTTCGACACGGCCCAGAAGAGCCTGGCCCTGTCGCCCACGCTGGATTCCTTCGGCCTGTTCGGCATCATCCCCGTGCTCACCGCCATCACCAACTCCTGGCCGGTGCCGGTCATCGCGTTCAGCCTGTGGGCCGACATCTTCGTGGCCATGTCCGTCACGCAGTTCTGGATCGCGGTGAACGACGTGTTCAACCCCTACCAGGCCAAGCGGACGATCGGTTTCTTTGTCACCGGGGGGCTGGCCGGCGGCATCGGCGCTTCGCTCCTGACGTCTCTCCTGGTTCACGCCCTCGGGCCGGCCAACCTGCTGCTGGTCTGCCCCGCCGTCCTGGTCATGACCATGCTGGCCGTGAACCTGGTCTACGGCGAACAGAGGCGGATGCAGCAGGAGGGGGAATTGGCGGGGCAGCTCATGGCCGGGGCCAGGGTCGGCTACCTGGAAAGCCTCCGCACCGTGCGCGGCAGCCGCTATCTCAGGATCCTGGCGGGTGTGCTGGCCTGCGCCATCATCGTCGGCACGCTCATCAACTACCAGTTCAAGATCGTGCTCAAGGCCGCCATGCCCGATGCCACGGTCCGGACGTCCTTTCTCGGCTCCTTTTTCCTGGCCGTCCTGGTCCTCTCTCTGGTCTTTCATCTCATGACCACCGGCCGGGTCCTGAAGCGGTTCGGGATCCGCATGGCCCTGCTGACGGCCCCCGCGGTTCTCCTGGCCGTGTCGTTTTCCGTTTTCTTCCTTCCCGTCGCCGCTCTGACGGCCTGGGCCTGCCTGATCCGGGGAGGGGACAAGACCTTCGACAGCACGATCAGCCAGTCCGTCCGGGAGCTGCTCTACATCCCCGTCCAGGCCGAGATCAAGTACAAGGCCAAGATCTTCATCGACATGTTCGTCAACAAGTTCGCGACCGGACTGGGCGCGGCCCTGTTCCTGGTCCTCTACCACGCGTCCTCCATGGCCTACAAGCCGCCGGTGGTCCAGGTCCGGGAAGTCGGGCTCCTGGTCTTCGGGTTCGGCGCGGCCTGGGGCGGCCTCATCTGGCTGATCTATGCGGAATACCTGGGAATCGTGAAAAAGGACCTTTCGCGGCACTGGCAGGAGGGGCGCCGCGTCGTCGACGCCAACGTGGACATTGATGCCACGCGTCTCGTGTTCGACACGCTCCAAAGCCGTGAAAAGAGCTCGGCGCTCTACGCGATGAACCTGTTCCAGCTCGTCCGGAAAGGGGAGCTCACGCCCGAGCTGGTGTCCATCATCAACCTCAAGGAGGACGAACTCACGGCCCGGTCCATGGACGCCGTCCTCGACGTCGGGGGCGAGGTGTTCTACCAGGGGGCCGAGGAGACGATGGCCGACAAGGACTTCGAGGTCCAGGTCCGGGAGATCCTGGCCCTGGATGCCTACAAGACGGTCATGGGGCGGCACCTCAAGAACCTGGCCGAGGAGCGCCCCAAGTCCGAAGCCGAGCGCATGGAGGCGGCCAAGCTCATGGGGTTGATGGAGCCCTCGCCCGATGTCTTCAGCTACCTGGGACGGCTGCTCCAGGACCCGTCCCCGGACGTCCTCAACTATGCTCTGGCGAGCGCGGCCGTGCACCTCAGGAGGGAGCACCTGCCGCTCGTCATCCGGCTGCTCGGCAACCCCATGACCGAACAGGTTGCCCAGGATGCCCTGGCCGCCTACGGGCCGAAAATCGAGGACGTCCTGAGAAAGCATCTCCAGGACGCCCGGGAGAAGCCTGCGGTCAGGCGGGCGATTCCAGAGGTCCTGGCCCGGTTTGCGAACGCCAGGGCCGTCGAGATCTTGACCGCAGAGCTGGCCCGCCGCAAGGAAGATATTGAGCAGGAAGTCGTCGACGCGCTGTACAAGATCCGCCAGGACCAGCCGGACCTCCGGTTCAAGGAGAAGCGGATCAAGGCGGCCGTCATGTCCCTGGCCCGAAGGTGCGGGGCCCTCATCATCACCCGGGCCGCCGGAGGGCCCGAGGCCGGGACCGACATCGAGGAGGCCCAGGCCTTGATGGACCGTTGGATAAAGAGGATTTTCGACCTGCTGACCCTTATCTATCCGGCCGAGGACATCGTGAAGGCTTATCAGAACATTCTCCAGGGGACGAGCAAGTCCGTCGACTATTCCCTGGAGCTGCTGGACAATATCCTCCCCCGCGACCTCAATGTCCTCCTGTTTCCGCTGATCGAGGACCTGCCCGCCGAGGAGAAGGCGCGGCGCCTGAAGAAGGCCCGCCGCCGGCCCGCCGCCCGGGCCCGACGGGAGAAGTTGAAAAAGGGGAGAGGTGTCGTTTAGAATGGGTCCGGAGGCCGCCATGTCCGAGCTGTTCATACACCCCAAGAAGGACGACCCCTTCAGTTTCGAGCTGCAGGGCAGGAGGATCACCCTCGGCCGGGCCTCGTCGAATGACCTGGTCCTGAACGACCAGTTCAGCTCCGGCTGTCACGCCGTGATCGTGCCCGCCGGCGAGGGATATGTCATCCAGGACCTGGGCAGCAAGAACGGCACCTTCGTCAACGGCCGCCGCATCACGGGCGAGACGGCTCTGGCCAAGGGCGACGAGATCCTGATCGGGTCGACGCGCATCATGTTCGACCGGCCGGACCAGACCAACGTGCAGATCGTCGAGGGCACGACCTTCACCCACAGCTCGAACACCATCATCCAGGTCAAGGACATCCTGCGGAAACCCCCTTCCGCGGTCATCGTCAAGGGCCGGGAGGAGCCCGGGACCGACGGGTTCGTCCCCGACCAGAAATTCTCGGGCATCCTGGGCGAGGTCAGCCAGGCCCTGATCTACCACATGCCCCTCGACAAGCTCCTGGACCACATCATGGACCTCATCACCCAGAACATCCCCATGGACCGCGGCGTCCTGATGCTCAAGGAGGGCCGGCCCGAGCAGCTGGTGCAAAAAGTCGTCCGCATCCAGAGCGGGCCGCTGAGGTCGCAGAACATCGCCGTGAGCGGCAGCATCGTCAGGACGGCCCTGGAAAAGAACTCGGCCATCCTCATCTCGGACATCCAGTCCGACGAGCAGCTGCGCGGACAGCTCAGCGTCGTGCAGGCCCAGATCCACTCGGCCATCTGCGTCCCTCTCTGGAACAACCGCGAGATCATCGGCCTCATCTACGCCGACCGGGCCTCGCTGCTCGGGCAGTTCAGCGAGGAGGACCTGCGTCTGCTCACGCTGCTGGCCAACCTCGCCGCCGTCAAGATCGAGAACGCCCGGCTCTTCGAGGACGCCCTGGAGAAGTCCAGGATGGAGCGGGAGCTGGTGCTGGCGGCCCAGATCCAGAAAAACTTCCTGCCCAAGGGAGACCCCGATTTTCCGCCCTACGACATCAGCGGCGGCACCCGGGCCTGCCAGTACGTGGGCGGCGATTACTACGACTTTATCCCCATCAGCCCCTCCCGGCTGGGGATCGTCATCGCCGACGTGTCCGGAGTCGGGGTCAGCGCCTCCCTCCTCATGGCTTCGCTGCGGGCCTCCCTGCACGCCGAGATCGCCGTGACGCCGGACCTGGCCGACCTGGCCGCCCGGCTGAACGATTTCGTCCACGGCAGCTCGGACAGCCACATCTTCGTGTCGTTTTTCATCGGGCGCCTGGACAGGGACACCGGAGACATCGCGTACGTCAACGCCGGGCACAACCCGCCCCTGGTCCTGGATGCCAAGGGCGGACGGCGGTTCCTGGAAAGCACGGGCTTCTGCCTCGGCATGTTTCCCGCCGTGACCTACGAAACGAAGACCGTCCACCTCAAGCCGGGGGAGGTCCTCTGCCTGTACACGGACGGCATCGTCGAGAGCCGGAACAAGGCCAAGGACGAGTTCGGCGATCAGCGGCTGGCTTCCGAGCTCAAGGCCGAGGCTTCGCTTCCGGCCCGCGAAATCCGGGACAAGCTGTTCGACGGGGTGTTCGCCTTCACCGCCTGCAAGGAGCCGGGTGACGACATGACGCTGGTCGTCGTCAAGAGAAACGCGTGAAAGCCAAGATATTCAAGCGGGCCGGCAAGCGCCCGGAGCCGCTGGAGCTCAGGACGCGGGCCAGCCTCGGCGAGATCGACAGGGTCCGCCGGTTCCTGCGCCAGAGCCTGCACGGCCTGGCCGTGTCCGACGAGGACGCCATGAAGCTGGAGCTCTCGCTCCACGAAATCTTCGTCAACATCTCCCTCTACGCCTACCCGATGGGGGGCGGAGAGATGTTGCTGCGGATCTGGCGCCGCGACCACCGCGTGTTCCTGGAATTCCGGGACCGCGGCGTGCCCTTCGACCCGGCCCGGAAGCCGCACCCCGATCTCGAGGAGAACATACGGCTGGGGAAAAGGGGAGGCCTGGGGGTCTTTCTCTTCAAGACCCTGATGGACGGCTATACCTACCGCCGGGAGAAGGGCGAGAACATCCTCCAGGTTTATAAGAGAATCTGAACGCGCCGCAGGGATTGGTTTCGACCCGTTCCTTTTCTCAATAGAGGACTTTGTCCTCGCCGTTGGCCTTGATGAGCTTGTCGATTTCCGCGAGGATGAGGTCCCGTCGCGCCAGGACGGCGTTGATCTCCTCGTCGGTCAGGGTGTCGCCGACGGCGCCCCGGATCTCCTCGAAAGTCAGGGCCTTGACCTTCTCGACGAGAGCCCGGGGCAACTCGCTCATGAGCTTCGGACCCTCGGGATGCTTGGCGGTGTAGATGAGCCTGGTCGTGAACCTCTTGGAGGTCCGGAAGGACCGCGAGTGGTCGATGAGCAGCATCCGCCAGTCCTCGGTGATCAGGATCTGGTTCTGGTGCCGGTCCTCGTTGGCGATCAGATTGTCCCAGAGCCGCTGCAGGTAGGTCGCCCGGTTCCAGCTGAAGACCTTGTAGGAGGGCATCTTGAGCTTCTTTTCCTCGCGCGTCCTGAGAGTGATCGTGCCGTCCATCCAGTACTGGCAGGAGCCGCGGCTGCCGTGGAACCTGCGCTCCACGGTCGGCGGGACCATGCCCAGCCCCAGGAGCTTGTCGAGCCGGTAGGCGGCGATCTCCCATTGCCAGCCTTCGATAAAGCCGCGCATCCGTCCCTCGGCGTTTTTCCACAGGGCCCGGTGCGTCTGCCCGTCCTTCTCGAGAGTCAGGACCCAGGGACTGGTGACGGCCAGGTCGCCCTGAATCTGTTCTTCCCCGACGATATTCGCCGTGGCCAGAAACTCTTCCCACTGAGGCCGCTCGGCGATCTCTTCGGCGGTGAATTGGGCGAAGGAGGCCGGGACGCAGATGACGGCCATGCCGAACACAGCCAAGAGAACGATCAACCCTTTTCTCATTCTAAACCCTCCCGTCGTGGCGATCGACCGTCTTAATAGAGGACCTGGTCCTCTCCTTTGGCCCGGATATTCTCCTCGATCTCTTTGACGAGGAGGTCGCGGCGGAGCAGCACCGCCCGGATTTCCTTGTCCGTCAGGGTGTCACCCACGGCGGCCTTGACGGACTCGAACGTCAACGCCCTGATATTGTCGACGACGGTCCGGGGCAGGCGCTCGAACAGGTAGGGCTTCCCTTCCTGGGACTTGACGATGCCGTCGGCGCCGAACATCAGGCGCTCCGTGAACTTCTTCGAGGAACGGAAGGACCGGGAGTGGTCGATGAGGATGGTCCGCATGTCGTCGGTGTACAGCACGTTCTGCTGCGTCCGGTCCTCGTTGGCGATGAGGGAGTCCCAGGCCCGGGTCAGCCATTTGGCCTTGTTGACCCGGTCCACGGCCGAGACGGGCATCTTGAGCCCTTCCTCGGCGGCCTTGAGGAGGCTGAACTTGTGCTCGGCCCACAGGGACAGGGCCCCCTTCTTGCCCTGGAACTCGCGCTCCACCGTGGGCGGGATCATGTTCAGCCCGATCAGCTTGTCGAGACGGTAGGCGGCGATCTCGTACTGCCAGCCCTCCAGGAATCCGTACATCACGCCGCTCGGGTTCTTCCAGAAAGCCTTGGTTTCGAGGTCGCCCTTCTTGAGGGTCAAGACGAACGGCTTGGTCACGCCTTCACCGACCGGCTCGGAGCCCACGATTTCGGCCGTGAGGAGGAACTCCTCCATCTCCGGCCGCCGGGCGATCTCCTCGGGCTTGAACTGCCCGAACAGAAGCCCCCGGCCCAAACCGAGCCACGAAAATGCCAAAAGCAGAATGATTCCGCGTTTCACGTTATTCTCCCTGGCTGCGATGACTTAACTTCAATCGTAGCCCCTTTTTAGCCCGAAATCAAGAGCCCGCGGCCTCGGCCGGCCGGGCCTTGAGCCTTTTGTATTCCCGGATGATGAAGACGCAGAGCCCGATCAAGACGATGACGCTCAGGACGTTGAGAATGGCGTATTTTTCGATGGCCAGAGACAGGACCTGCGTCCCCACGAGGACGGCCACCGCCGACACCGTATCGCCGCCCCGAACGAAGAAGGTGTCGATGGCGGCCTTGGCCTTGTATTTCTGCTCGCGCGAGGTGACCAGGAAGAGTGCCGCCTTGGCCGTGTTCTGGAGCGAATAGTCCGTTCCGTTCTCGAGGGATTTCACCCAGCGGACGACGCCCAGCACGGCACCGAAGGAGATCAGCCCGTAGCCGCCCAGGGCGATGAGCGGCAGGAAAAGCAGGGCCCCTCCGACCCCGACCCACTTGAAGATCCGGGAGACGAGAAAGAGCTGGATGACCAGGGCGATGAGGTTCGTCAGGAACTGGTAGTCCATGAAGGCCGTGTGGATGGACTTCTGCATATCCACGCCGGCCGCCGCCACTTCCTGCAGCGAGGCCCGCGTCTGGACGTCGGAGATGATGTACTCGCCGGTGGCGTTGACGAAGTTGTAGATGCCGATCAGGCAGGCGATCAGGAGGAGGTAGCGGCTGCGGAACACGAGCCGGAAGCCGCCCCCGCGCTTCAGCGGCTGCTGCTGCGCCGTGACCTGCTCCCCGGCTCCGGCCAGACCCTTCTCCCGGTCCTCACGGAGCTTCCTGATCTCGCGGCGGTGGATGTGGACGGCCAGGGCCACGCAGAGCAGCAGGACGCCTCCCGCGATCAGCATCAGCTTGTATTCCCAGCTGGCGCCGACCATCTCCCTGAGCCAGGACATCCGCGTCCCCAGGAGACCTCCGAGCGTGGCCCCGAGCGCGACAAGGGGGAAGGTCCTCTTGCCGACGTCATCGGTATAGAGGTCGTTGGCGAACCCCCAGAACTGGGCGACCACGAAGTAGTTGAAAACCCCGATCCATATAAAAAAGATGATGCCCATCGTCCTGATCGGCATGCTCATCAGGCTGAAGATGTAGAACACGACGATGTTCGAAACAAAAAAGAGTGTCGTCCAGGAGATGAGGATGTGGCGCGGCACCTTCGAGGCCAGGCGGCTGAAGGCCTTGATAACGAACACGAACAGGACGGCCTGGGCCCCGCTCAGGCAGCTCTTGATCACGGGCGAGTTCTTGTCGACGAGCAGGAGCGCCTCGCGCAGCGGCTTGAGGATGTAATAGGCCAGCAGGAGCAGGAAGATGTTCATGGCCAGGAGGAGGGCCTTGGGAGCCTCGCCGGGCCGGATGTCCGCGAAAAGCCTTAGAAACCTGTAGCCGAGCCCGTAGAAGCCGGCGGCCTGCCCGGGTCCGCCATCCAGCTTCGGTTCCGCCATCTGCCTCCCTTTGCCCTGTCGGGGCGCTCAGAACAGGACGTTCTCTTCGCCCCGGCTCCGGATCATCTTGTCGATCGCGTCCACCATCGCCCGGCGGCGGCGGAAGAGGGCCCGGATTTCTTCGTGGTTGAGGTAAGGGGCCAACAGGCCGGTCATCGCCCGGTCGTCCCACGCGGCGAGCTTCCGGTACAGTTTCGAGGAACACTTTTCGAACTTGCAGTCGGGAAAGGTCTTTCCGTTGGGCGCGAAGGCCTGGGAGAAATCGACCCGGTACACGACTCCGTCCGACCCGGAGACGAGAACGTCGTCGTCGTTGTCGCAATTGTCATTGACGAGGCCGACGAAAACCCTCAGGTCGGCCAGGGCCCGGTCCAGCGCCTCGGGGTCGTCAGGGCGGGCCTTCCGGGCCTTCCTTTCGGATTCCGTGACGGCGTTCTCGACGAACAGGGAGAGAGATCCGGCCAGGTCCTCGACCCGCCGTTCGACGACCGGGGGCACGAAGCCCAGGCCGAGGGCCTTGCTGAGCTCGTAGGCCGCGAGCTCGTAGTGATAGCTGTCCGGCAGCAGTTCGGGACGAGGGCGGTCGATGTATTTGAAAATGGCCCGATGCGAGACGCCGCCGCTTTTGAGCGTCACCCGCCAGGGTTCGGTCCGGCCCGGCACGGCCGTCTTTCGGACGTCGACGATGTCGGCCGTTCGAAGGAACTGTTCGATGTCGACCGGGCCCGGAGGCTCCTCGGATTCCTGGACATGGGATTGAGAGGACGCCGGCGGGGCGGCGACGCTGTCGGGCTCCCACAGGCTGAAGCGGCCTTCCTCCATGATCAGGGCCGTCGACACGCCGCCGTAGAAATGCGAGATCCCGGTGTCGATGATATAGACTTTCCCGCCGTAGCGACTGATGTTGTCCAGCTCCCGGACGACGGGCGAGCCGCCGCCGTAGCGGAAGTAGTTGTGCCCGATGACCATGAAGCGGGCCCCCAGGCGGTCCAGGATGCGGTTGACCCGGCCCGAGGAGGCTTTTTCGTCGTCGGCGGCCAGGCCCCTGAACCAGAGCGGACTCTCCGGGTCGTAGACGATTTTCGGACGGAAGGCCCGGGAGACCGTCTGCGGATGCCGCTGGCGCCCCTGGAAGAACTCCAGCTCGCTGCGAAGCGTGGAGTTGATCTCGTCGATGGTCCAGGTCGAGTACTTTTCGCTGACCCCGGCGTGGGCGAAGACGATGTCGTTGATCTTGATGACCGCATTTTTCCCCAGCAGCCAGGTGCCGTAGGTCTCGTTGAAGCCCTGGACGTAGGCCCGCCGGGCCCCGCTGTTTCTCCTCATGAGGTTCTGCCAGAAATCCCGGAGGCGCTCGTTGGCCGCCAGGTCCAGGCCCGCTTTGTTCACCCGCATCTTTTCCTCGCGCGGCAGGCGCGACACGAACGCCTTTTCCTGTTCGGCCCTGTAGTCGGACGGGAGAAACGAGACGAACTGATCGACGGTGACATAGTTGGGATAGTCCATGGCGATGCCGGCGATGTTCATTTCCTCGTGGTTGCCGAGGAGGACGTGGACCATGCCCCCCGCGTCGGCCGCCTCTTTCTCGAGCCTCATCAGGAGGTCGAAGATGTCCCTGGCCTGCGGTCCGCGGTCGAGGATGTCGCCCGTCTGGACGAGATGGGTCCGGCCGCCGGTCCAGTGCAGCTTCGAGTCGACGAGGCCCGTTCCCTGGAGGATCATGACGAAATTCTCGTAGTCGCCGTGGAGGTCGCCGACGGCCTCGATTTTATCGATGCTGGTCCAGACGCACGGGACGTCCGCCGGGGGAGCGGGGAGCGAAGAGGCCCGGGCGGGCTGGACGAGGGACGACGCGAGGACAAGCGTCAGGGCCGCGGTTAGAGTCCACCCCGCGGCTCCGCACGGGAGCCCGCCGGTTCTTTGCCTCATGCGCACGGCCATCTTTTCCATTATATAGCTTTTTTTCGGGGGATAATCAATCCCGGGGGAACGGGTTGACTCGACGGGGCAGCCGCTGATATTCTTGGCTCCGGGCCCGCCTCCCGGGCCGGGATGTGAACAATGACCGATTCGTCGAGACCGCCAGGTTGCGGGACCCTCCCGCGGAGGCCCCGGCTCCTCGCGGCCGTCCTGATCGCGGCCGCGGCCGCGGCATGGCTCGGGGGCTGCGCGCCCTCGAAAAAGGAACCCGGCCCGGAGCCCTCCCCAGCGGTCCGCCCGGGCATCGAGGTCTTTCTCGAAAAACATCTCGACCTCGTCAAGGGGAAGCGGGTGGGTCTGGTGACCAATCCGACGGGAACGGACAGCCGTCTGCGGAGTTCGATCGACCTTCTGGCGGCCGCCCCGTCGGTCGACCTGGTGGCCCTCTACGGCCCCGAGCACGGCGTCCGGGGCGACGCCCAGGCGGGCGAGTATGTCCCCTTCTACACCGACTCCGGGTCCGGGCTCCCCGTTTTCAGCCTGTACGGCCAATCGATGAAGCCCGACCCGGGAATGCTCAAGGATATCGACGCCTACATGCGATCCTTCGATACCAAGGCGGCGGGCAAAATCCCCGAGGCGGGGATGGTCAGGGACATCGACGTCATGATGTTCGACGTGCAGGACGTGGGGACCCGGGTCTACACCTACGTCGCCACGATGGCCTACGTGATGCAGGCCTGCGCCGAGAGCGGAATCGAGGTCGTCGTCCTGGACAGGCCGAACCCGATCGGGGGTGAGGTCATGGAGGGTCCGATCCTCGAGTATCCCGCCTTCAGTTCCTTTATCGGGCTCTATCCCGTCCCCGAAAGACACGGCATGACGATGGGGGAGTTGGCCCTCATGTTCAACGGCGCGTTCCTCGAGCGGAAGGTGAAGCTGACCGTGATTCCGATGGAGGGCTGGTTCCGCGACATGTGGTTCGACGGAACCGGCCTCCCCTGGATCCTGCCTTCGCCCAACATGCCGACGCTCGACACGGCCGCGGTCTATCCCGGCCAGGTTCTGCTCGAGGGGACGAACGTCTCGGAAGGCCGGGGGACGACGCGGCCCTTCGAGCTTTTCGGCGCCCCCTGGATCGACGGGGCCGCCCTGGCTTCGGCCCTGAACGCCCTCGGACTGCCGGGGGTCGCCTTTCGCGAGGCCTGGTTCACACCGACGTTCTCCAAGTACCAGGGCGAAGCCTGCGGCGGCTGCCAGGTCCACGTCACCGACCGCGGCACGTTCCGGCCGTTCGCCGCGACGCTTCACGTGATCCGCGCCCTCCGCGGCATGTATCCTGACGAGTTCGAGTTTCACGCCGAGTATTTCGACAAGGTGGCGGGGACCTCGCGCATTCGAGAGGAGATCGAGGCGGGCACGCCGGTCGGATCGATCGTCGAGGGGCTGGAGCCGGGGCTCGAGCGCTTCCTCCGGCTCCGCGAGCCTTACCTTCTCTACTGACCGGCGGGTGGAGCCCGGTGCAATTGCGATGCGCCGTGACTTTGCGGCGAGGGAGCACCCTCTTCTTCTTGCGGCGGCCGCGGGCGCTCGCCTTGTAAAATCCGGCCTTATCTTTTAAAATGAGCGTCTTCCCTTCTATTAAAGGAGCGATGCACAATGGCAAACTGGTCCCCGCGATTCGCGCTGGCCAACCCCCTGGCGGCCCTTCTCGATAAACCCGCCCGGGATTTCGTCCGGGCCGACCTCCTCGAGATCATCGACCGAAAGCAGATCGAGCGCATCACGTTTCACTACACCGGGCTGGACGGTAAGCTCAAGGAGCTCAAGCTGCCGGCGGCTGACAAGCTCCAGGTCGAAATGATCCTCGCCGAAGGGGAGAGGGTCGACGGGTCGTCGCTGTTCCGCGGAATGGTCGACCTGGCCCTCTCAGACCTCTATGTCGTGCCTCAGTACGGCACCGCCTTTCTCAACCCGTTCGACGACAAGAGCCTGGATTTCGTATGTCGCTACCTGGGCAAGGACGGCAGCCCGGCCCCGTTCACCCTGGACAATATCCTGGCCCGGGCCGCGGAGCTTTTCCGGCGGTCGTCGGGGCTCGAACTCTATGCCCTGGGGGAGCTTGAGTTCTTCCTGCTGAGCAATCCCTCCTGCGCCTATGTTCCCGTCCAGCGGCGAAGCGCCTACCACGACTCGTCTCCCTTCTTCACGAGCGGTCCGGTTCTGGATGAGATGGTCCGTTATATCTCCCAGGTCACGGGGTCCGTGAAGTACGCGCACAGTGAGGTGGGCGTCATCGAGCACGTCCGCAGCGACGTCGCTGAGATCGACGGCCGCCGGGCCGAACAGCTCGAGATCGAATTCCTGCCCCGTCCCGTCGAGGAGATGGCCGACGCCCTGGTCCTGGGCCGGTGGATTATCCGGAACACGGCCTGCAGGCACGGCGCCGTCGCCACCTTCACCCCCAAGCTGGAGGAGGGGGTCGCGGGGAACGGGCTCCATTTTCACCTCGAGCTCGTCAAGGACGGAAAGAACGTGATGACCGGCCCGGACGGCCGGCTGTCCGAAGCGGCCCGGAAGCTCATCGGGGGGCTATGCGAGTTCGCGGACTCGCTGACGGCTTTCGGGAATACCGTGTCCTCGGCCTACCTGCGTCTGGTTCCGAACCATGAGGCGCCGACCAGGGTCTGCTGGAGCGACCTCAACCGCAGCGCCCTGATCCGGGTGCCCCTCGGCTGGTCGAACTTGGCCTCTTTGGCCGCCAACGTCAACCCGCAGGACGCGGGAGTTCCCGACGCGGAGCCCGCCGGCCGCCAGACCGTCGAGCTGCGGAGCCCCGACGGAAGCGCGCTGATTCATCTCATCCTGGCCGGCATCACGGTGGCCGCGAGCTGGGCGTTCAAAGGCGATCTGACGCTTTTTAAGGAGTACGGGCCTCTGGAGCTGGCCGAACGGCTCTACATCCAGGGGAACGTTTTCTCGGACAAGGAGCTGCTGAAAAAGCTGCCCGTCCTGCCGGCGAGCTGCGTCGAATCGGCGCGCCTCCTGCTCCGGAAACGGGAGATCTACGAGCGCGACGGCGTCTTCCCGCCGAGCGTCATCGACTACGTCGCCGGCATGCTTGAAGCGGAGAACGACGAGTTCATGAACAAGCAGCTGGGCGGCCTGCCCGCCAACGAGCGCCTGCACGAGATCCGCAAGATCATGCACAAGGACCTCCACAAACACTGACGGCGGAGCCAGGGAAGTTCGGCGCCAGCAAGATTGGTACCGCTCCTGCTGGTCTAAGGGGGTCAGCGGCCGGTCAGGCGGCTGCGGGCCTTGAATTCGGGAACCAGGGTTTTCCAGAGGGAGTTGAACCGGTCCTGCAGTTCCTTGTAAACCGCGGCGTTTTCTGGGCGCGGGGAAACCGCCGGGCCGGACAGCGCGACGCGCTCCCGCGCGATCCTCTCGATGCCGGTTTTCCCTCCGCGCTCGAGCTCGCGGCACCAGATGGATTGGAGAGCCCCCCCGAACGCGGCCGCCTCGGGTTCGTTCAACGTGACGACCGGCGCGCCCAGGATATCGGCCGCGATTTGGCGCCACAAGCCGCTCTTGGCGCCTCCTCCCGTGGCCCGGATTTCGGCCGGCTCGAGACCCAGGGACTTCATCCGGGCGAAGCCGTAGCCGAGGTTAAGCACCGTCCCCTCCATCACCGACCGCGCCATATGGGCCGGGTCGAACGTCAGCCGGTCGAGCCCGAAGAGAACGGCGCTCGAGAACGGGAGGGTCGGCACCCGCTCCCCATCGACGAAGGGCAGAAAGAGGAGCGAGCCGGCGCCCGGCGGGACCCGGCCGGCCAGGCTCTCGAGCTTCCTGTTCGTCAGCCCGAAAAGCGCCTTGACGATCTCTGTGGCGTTCGTGACGTTCATCGTGCAAAGCAGCGGAAGCCACCCCCCCGTGCTGTCGCAGAAGGCGGCGATCTCCCCCTCGGGATCGACGAACGGCCGGTCGAACTTGGAGTAGATCGTGCCCGACGTCCCCAGGCTCAGGGTGCAGACCCCGGGAGCGACGTTGCCCGTCCCGACGGCCCCCATCATGTTGTCGCCGCCGCCCGCGGACACGAGCACCTTCCGGAATCCGAAGCGGGCCGCCACGGCCCTGCGGACAAACCCCACGGCTTCCCTCGGGTGGCTGAGGGCGGGCAGCCGACCCATCAAGCCGGGGTCGACGGCGGACACGGCCTCCTCGCTCCAGCGCAGCCTGCGGATGTCCATGAGCCCGGTCCCGGAGGCGTCCCCGTACTCCATGTGCAGCCGGCCGGTCAGGTGGTAATTCAGGTAGTTATGGGGAAGCAGGACCGTGGCCAGCCGGGCGTAGTTCCGCGGCTCGTGCCGCTTGAGCCAGAGGATTTTGGAGGCCGTGAATCCCACGGCCAGGTTGACGCCGAGTTTGCGGATGAAGGCCTTCCTGCCGCCGAGTGCCGCGACCAGCGTGTCGGTCTCGGCGATGGTGTCGGTGTCGTTCCAGAGCTTGGCGGGCCGGATGGGCCGGCCGCGGTGGTCGAGCGGGACGAACCCGTGCTGCTGGCCGGAAACCCCGAGCGACACGACCCGGCCGGGGTCGATTCGGGAGTTCCCGAGGGCGGCGGCCATGGCCGTTTCCATGGCTTCGGCCCAGGTTCGCGGGTCCTGCTCGCTCGCGCCCGGTTTCAGCCCGCGGATCATGACGTGAGGCGCGGCCCCGCGTCCTATGACCCGGCCGCTCGCCGCGTCGACGACGACGGCCTTTGCGCCCTGGGTTCCCGAATCGATGCCTATGGCGTACATTCCATCCTCTGCTCCGCCGCCGTTTCGTCGACGGCCGGGGCCGGGGAAACGAAAGCCCCAAGCGCCCCCGGGCCGGGAAACAGCGCCTCGACCCTCCGGCTCACGGCCGGCGTTTCGAAATCGACGAGCCGCATCAATAGACCCGCAACGGATTCCTCAGCGTGCGGAGGAGCGTGTCCAACTCGCGGGGCGTCTGTCCGCCCAAGCGGAGCAGGATGTAGGCGTTCTTTTCGTAGAACGTGCTTCCCTTGGGCAGGAAAGTCGTCAGGTTGTTCGTGGCGTACTCCCCCCGCGTGTAGAGCAGCGGCCGGACCCAGGAGACGCAGCTTCCCTCCGCCGGGGCATAAAAGTACGTCCCGGCCCTGTGGAGAAAATTTCCGGCCGCGGCCAGGTTCGTCTGGTCGGCGTCGAGGCGGACGGAGAAGAAGCCGTACCCCTCTTTCATGTTCAGCAGGCCCACCCAGGGGACGTCGGGGGCCGCGATGTGGGCCAGGCCGGACGGGGCCTCGGCCTTTTCCCGGAGCGGGAGAGTGACGATGCTGCCGTCCAGGTCCCGGTACATCAGCGTATCGAAAAGGTCCTTGAAGAAGACCATCTCGTCGTTCCGGAGGGCGGCGACGCCCAGGTCCTTTTCCGCGGTCAGGCGCGTTTCGGCGACGAAGCAAGGCTTCCCGGGTTCGAACGTGTAGCGAACCTCGAGGTCGACGTCCCTGACCCTCGGCAGCGGTCCCCGCCGGGCATTGACGTAAAGCAGCCCGCCCGTCCTCTCCTCGAATACCTGCGGCGGATTCCAGTCGGAGGAATGATCCCAGGCGACTCCGGGCACGCAGACGTCCGGATTCCGGTGGATGACGCCTTCCTTGTTCCAGAGTTTGACCTTTTCCTTGGCGCATTCGACGGTCAAGATCTGGCCGCTCTGGGGATGGAACTGGACGGTCAGCCGGTCGGTCTGGAGGGTCCTGCCGAGGCCCTCGCCGGTCAGCACGAGGGTCCCGCCGGGAGGCTTCTGCGGCCGGCCCTTGACTGCCAGGATGAGCTTCGTCTGTTTCGGGGCCATGTCGACGGGGAAGGCGAGTTTGCAGGTCACGCAGGGCGGATTGGCCGGAGCCTTCTCCCCTGGGGCGGATTCCCGCCGTTCAAGGACCTGGCAGGGGAGCTCGCGGGAGCCGTCGAACAGGCGGAAGGAGGACTCTCCGACCCGGGCCTGAGGCCCGGTGAGCGTCAGGCAGCAGATTTCTCCCTCCCTGGCCAGCCCGGCCTCCTCGTGGATGGCATAGACCCTGTGGAAACCCTCCTCGGCGCCCTCCGGGATGGCTCCGGCTGCGGGCGAGACGCCCGAATACTCGGCTCTCCCGGTTTTGGCGGAGTCCTTTTCCTGGTAAACGACGGCGGTTTGATACCGTTTTTTCGCCGCCCAGGCGTAATCAAGGACGATGTCGTAGGTCCCCGGCTCGAGGGCCGCCGAGCGGTCCACCCCGGCTCCGGACCGGAAGAGGAGCGGCGAGTCGAAGACGGTTCCGTCGAGACGGACTTCCTTGATGGTCACGGGAACCGTCTGGACCTCGAAAGTCAGGCGAATGGCGTAGCGGGGAGAATCGAGGCTGGGGGCCTCGAAGCGGAGGTCGGCCCCGGCGAGAAGGACGGGAAAGGCGGCCAGACAAGCCGCGATGCGCAGACCCGGCATGGCTCTCTCCTTTCTCGGGGTACCTCTCCAGCCGAGGCTCATTGTATGGGAGGCCGCCCCCGACTGTCAACGCGGGGTCGGCGCGGCCGACGCCCGGCCCGGCTCTCGGTCCGGCGGGGCGGGGACGTTTACCGGCCGGTTGCGGGCCGTTTGGCAAGCCGGATGTGGAGCGTCAAAGGGCGCCCGGTCCCGCATCCAGCCGGGCGAGACAAAATCCTGCCGCCCGAATCAAGATCTCCGGACCAGGGGGAGATTTGAGCCGCCCCGCGGGGACCCCCCAGGGACGATTGGAGAAGCCTGAGGCGTCAGTGGCGTCGGCGTGCGTTGGCATGTTTCTTGTATAAAGGATTGGAAAATCTTGCTTTGCACAGCGACCGGGGTCAGCGACCCCCAAGAGAGCCGCTTGGGAGCAAGGGGAATTTAAGGGAAGAGGGCGGCCGCCCGCCCTCTACCGGCTTTCTCCCTTCCTTGAAAATCCGCGCCCGGCGGGTTACACTAGTCGTCCACTACTTCGGTATTGAGGTTTGGAGATGACGACGATCTCGAAGGTTGGTGCCGCGTTGCTGGTCCTAGCCCTCGCGGCGGGAGGGGCGTTCGCGCTGCTCAAGCCGGGGCAGCCATTCTTGCCGTTTTCCCTGAAGAACATCGACGGCTGCGTCTACACAATCAGCATGGACGGGGGCCGTCTGGCTCTAACCACGAGAGGCGACGTCAACGGCTCGGTGAATACGGCCACCACCTATCCCGGCGCCGTGCTCATCGATTTCTGGGCGACCTGGTGCGTTCCCTGCCGGGCGGCCATGCCGTACATGGAGAAGCTCTACGAGAAGTACAAGCCGGCCGAGGGCCAGGAGACGGGCGGATTGAGGCTCTTCGGAATCGCCCTCGACGAGCGCGGGGCCAAGGTCGTGCGGCCGTTCTACAACAAGCTGAAGATCACCTACCCCATGCTGGCCGACCCCACGGAAGGCGCCGCCTCGGACGGCCTTCTCCACTCGCCGCAGGCCATGAAAGGGCCCTATGACGCGGTGGCCATTCCGGTCGTCTATCTGATCGATTCCAGGGGGACGATCGTCCACGTCCATCAGGGATTCAAGAAAGAGCACATGGTCGAACTGGAAGAGGCCGTCCGGCACGCGCTGGGCGCGGAGGACAAATGAAACTCGCGAGGCGCAAACTCCCCTGGGTCCTGCTGGGCCTTTTTCTCGGCGTCATGGTTGTCGGCCTCGCCTTCGGGGAATACCGGACGGTCCTGGAAAAGGCCGTGACCGTCTGTCTGGACTGCATCGGGATCGGCTGAGGCGCTCCGTGCCGAAGACACGCAAGCCCGTCGAGAAGCGGGTCTGGTATCAGGCCGGGAGCGCTATCGTCATCAACGCCTGGCTGCCCGGCTGGCTGACCGGCCGGATCTACCAGGGACAGGTCAAGGGCGTCTGCGTGCCCGTCCTGAACTGCTATTCCTGTCCGTCGGCCATGGGGGCCTGTCCCATCGGGTCCATGCAGACCTTCTTCGCCGGGCTGCGTTTCAACCTGTCCATCGCCGAGTTCAAGGTCGGGCTCTACGTCATCGGCCTGCTGGGCGCGGTGGGAGCGGTGGTGGGGCGCATGCCCTGCGGCTGGCTGTGTCCGTTCGGATTCTTCCAGGAGCTCATGTATAAGATCCCCACGCCCAAGATCAGGCTCCCGGGCTTTGTTTCGTACTTCCGATACGTTTTCCTGGCCGTGCTGGTGATCCTGCTGCCGCTCCTCGTCACCGACGAGTTCGGCTTCGGCCAGACCTGGTTTTGCAAATGGGTCTGCCCTGCCGGGACGCTGGAGGCTGGCATTCCTCTGGTGGCCCTGAACACGGGTCTGCGGAGCCTCGTGGCCTTCATGTACTACTGGAAGGTCGCCCTCCTGGTGGTTTTCCTGGGTCTCATGATCGTCAGCACGCGTCCCTTCTGCCGGGCCGTGTGCCCGCTCGGGGCCATCCTCGGGCTCTTCAACCGGGGCAGCCTTTTCCGGATGGCCGTGGACGACCAGAAGTGCACCCTCTGCCGGAAATGCTACAAAGATTGCCCGGTCGAGCTCAAGTTCTACGAGACGCCGAACAGCCCGAATTGCATCCGGTGCCTGAGGTGCGTCGATTCGTGCCAGTACGGAGCGATCAGCCACGATTTCCTCGGCAAGCTGGTCGTTTCCGAGGACAAGCGTGTCAACAAGCCCGCCTGAAGGATAGGGGAGAGAAAGCCGTGAGACGGAAAATATTCGTTGTGGCGGCGGCAGCGACGGCAATCCTGCTCGCTGTCTCTGTTGCACCCGCGGCCCCGGCCGACGTGGTTTCTCTCGAGGCCGGGGGAGGGGTGTTCCTTCCCGGCAGCAAGGATTTCCGGACGAGTTACAAAGCGGGGCCCGCGTTCGGTCTCGACCTCACGGTCTCCGTGGCGTCATCCCTCGCGGTCTGGGCGGGAGCCGGGTATTTTGCCAAGAGCGGCCTGACGAGTTTCACGGAAGAGCCCTTGAAGATCCGCCTCGTCCCCCTCTATGCCGGGCTCAGGGTCAGGCTGTCGGGCGGGACGGCCTGTCCGTATCTGGGGGCGGCCGCCGGCTACTTCCTTTACCGGGAGGAGAGCGAAACGGCCGTTGCCTTGGGCGGGGCCGTGGGCTTTCTCGGTCAGGCGGGGCTGCTGGTGGGGGTCGGCCGGAATATCGCGCTGGACATCTACGGTCGTTACAGCTACGCACGGGTCAGGGAGGAGAATTTCGCCTCCGAATCCTCTCAAATCGGCGGCTTCGAGGCCGGTCTCGGCCTGGTCGTCTGCTTCTAGCCCGGCCTTCGGGCCCGGGCCTGCGCGTCAAAACCAGCAAAGACGGTACCGGGTCTACAAACTGCTGGTTTTTTTCCCCAGCGTTTTCTTGATCCGACCCCCAAGTTGCCTGTCCGGGCCGGGAAGAGATTTGATTTGGGGCCGGGAATTGGCTACACTCGAATTTAGGCCCCCGGGGCCGGAATGGAGAGAACGCGTGACCAATGCGATGCGAAGGCTGCTGTGGGGCGCCGGCGCCTTGACCATGGCGGCCGCCCTGGTCGCCGATGGAGGAGCCGTGACGGATTTCGGGAAGCTCGTTCCCAGGACGATCGGGGCCTGGCAGGCCGCCGGCGAGGACCATGTCTACGACCGCGAGACCCTTTACAATTACATGGACGGCGGCGCCGAGGTCTACCTCTCGTTCGATTTCCGGGCGGTCTGGACCCGCAAGTACTCCGGCCCCGAGGACCGCGAAATGACGCTCGACATCTACGACATGGGCTCTCCGGCCGAGGCCTACGGGATCTTCTCCTGCGACCGGGCCGACCCTCCCGCCGGCATCGGCCAGGATTCCGAGTACGGCTACGGGCTGCTCCGTTTCCGGCAGGGCCGTTATTTCGTGACCATAACCGCCACCGACGAGGACGAGGGGACCGCTAAGACCGTGATCGAGCTGGGCAGGGCCGTCCTGTCCCGCCTCGGCCCTCCCGGTCCCGCGCCGGACATGCTGGCGTGGCTGCCGGCCGATTCCCTTCAGCCTGAAAAGACGAGCTTCTTCCACACCGTGGTCAGCCTGAACAATCGCTTTTTCCTGGCCGCGGACAACATTCTCCGCCTGGACCGCTCGACCGACTGCGTCCTGGCCGAATACGCCATGTCAGCCGAGAAGCCGGCCGTCCTGCTCCTCGTCCGCTACCCCGACCCTTCGGCCGCCGAGGCCGCCCGGCGTTCGTTCCTGGCCGCCTACCTTCCCGGAGCTGGCTCCGACGGCGCCGCCGGCACCGACGACAAGGGCTGGGTCT
>Ga0055483_10000078_pt1 | contig 22064 bp, 19 predicted proteins | sample RushMan_CattailN_5_FD_57938 | JGI IMG/M metagenome (GOLD analysis project Ga0055483, IMG submission 57938) | Wetland microbial communities from San Francisco Bay, California, USA, that impact long-term carbon sequestration - RushMan_CattailNLB_D2 | ecosystem: Environmental > Aquatic > Marine >... | reverse complement strand
GGAGTCTGAAGACGATGCTCAAAACTTACCACGAGATGGAACGGGAACGGGCCGGGGCCGGCCTGCCCCCACTGCCCCTCACCGCGGCCGAGACCGAAGAGGTCTGCCTGGCCCTCGGGAAATCCGGTCCGGAGGCCGGCCCGGCGCTCGAGCTTCTTCGCGACAGGGTTTCGCCGGGCGTGGACCCGGCGGCGGGGGTGAAGGCGGATTGGCTGGCCCGGGTGGCGCGGGGACAGACGGCCTCTGCGGCCGTTTCCCCGGCCGATGCGGTTTTTATGCTCGGCACGATGCTGGGGGGCTACAACGTCGACCCCTTGATTTCCCTGCTCGACCATCCGGAACTCGCTTCCGCCGCGGCCGAAGCCCTGAAAAAAACCATCCTCGTCTACGGGCGGTTCGAGGCCGTCCGGGACATGTCCGGGACCAACGCCCACGCCCGGGGCGTGCTCGAGTCCTGGGCGAACGGGGACTGGTTCCTGTCGCGGCCGGAGTTACCGGCCAGGATCGAGCTCAAGGTGTACAAGGTCGAGGGCGAGATCAATACGGACGACTTTTCGCCGGCCGGGCACGCCCCGACGCGGCCGGACATCCCTCTCCACGCCCTGGCCATGGGCGAAACCAGGTTTCCCGGCGGCATCGAGGTCATCCGAAAGTTCCGGGAGGAGGGGCACAAGGTCGTCTTTGCCGGGGACGTCGTCGGCACCGGTTCCTCCCGCAAGTCGGCCTGCAATTCGCTGATGTGGCACATCGGCGAGGACATTCCCTATGTTCCCAACAAAAGGAGAGCCGGGGTGGTGATGGGAGGGCTGATAGCGCCCATCTTTTTCAATACGACTGAGGATTCCGGCGGGCTGCCCATCATCTGCGATGTCACCCGAATGAAGACCGGCGACCTGATCACCATCGATACCGGGGCGGGCGCCGTGTCGAAAGAGGCCGGCGACAGGCTCGCGGACTTCGCCTGGAAGCCGCCCACGATCAGGGACGAATTCCGGGCCGGGGGACGGCTGAACCTGATCATCGGCCGGCAGCTCACGGCCCGGGCCCGCAAGACCCTGGGCTGGCCCGAAGCGGACTTCTTCAGCGCGGTCGAGAACCCGAAGCCCGAGCCCGGGCAGGCCTACACGCTGGCCCAGAAGATCGTCGGTCGGGCCTGCGACCGGGACGGCGTGCTGCCCGGAACCGCCTGCGAACCGCGCATGACCACGGTCGGCTCCCAGGACACGACGGGGCCCATGACCGCCGACGAGCTCAAGGAGCTGGCCTGCCTGGAGTTCCAGACGGACCTCTTCATGCAGTCGTTCTGCCACACGGCCGCCTACCCGAAGCCGGCCGACGCGAAGATGCACACGACCCTTCCCTCGTTCATGACCGAGCGCAAGGGCGTCGCCCTGCGGCCCGGCGACGGAGTCATCCACTCCTGGCTCAACCGGCTCATCGTGCCCGACACGGTCGGGACGGGCGGCGACTCTCACACCCGTTTTCCGATCGGCATCAGCTTTCCGGCCGGCTCCGGACTGGTCGCCTTCGCGGGGGCCCTGGGCTTCATGCCGCTCGACATGCCCGAGTCCGTCCTGGTGCGTTTTGCCGGCCGCCTGAACCCCGGCCTCACGCTGCGGGACGCCGTCAACGCCATTCCCTTCTTCGCCATCCGCAAGGGCCTGCTGACGGTCGAGAAAAAGGGCAAAAAAAACGTGTTCAACGGCTGCGTCCTGGAAATCGAAGGTCTCGAGGACCTGGCCGTGGAGCAGGCCTACGAATTCACGGACGCGTCGGCCGAGCGGTCGGCCGCGGGCGCCGTCTTCTCGCTCGAGGAGAAGCGCGTCGCCGAGTACCTGAAGAGCAATATCGCCCTCATGGAGAAGATGATCGAGGAGGGCTATCAGAGCGCCGAAACCCTCGAACGGCGCATCGCCGCCTGCCGAAAGTGGCTGGAGAACCCCGTCCTCGTCAAGAGGGACGCCCGGGCCGGCTACAAGTCGGTCCTCGAAATCGACCTGGCCGACGTCAAGGAGCCCCTGGTGGCCTGCCCCAACGACCCGGACGACGTCAAAACCCTGTCCAAGGTCGCCGGCGACCCGATCCACGAGGTCTTCATCGGCTCGTGCATGACCAACATCGGCCATTTTCGGGCGGCCAGCCGGATCTTCGAAAAGGCCTCCCCGGCCGGAGTCCGGGTCTGGATCACCCCGCCCACCAGGATGGACGCCGCGCAGCTCAAACGCGAAGGTCACTACGCGGTCTTCGCGGCCATCGGGGCCAGGATCGAGATCCCCGGCTGCTCGCTCTGCATGGGCAACCAGGCCCGGGTCAGCCCCGGAACGACTGTCTTTTCGACTTCCACCAGGAACTTCGACCACCGCATGGGCGATTGGACGCGGGTCTACCTGGGGTCGGCCGAACTGGCGGCCGTGGCCGCCCTGAAGGGCCGGATTCCCACGACCGGGGAATACCTGGACGTCATGAGGGAGAAAGTCCTTCCCCGGGCCGGGGAGATCTACCGCTACCTGGAATTCCACAAGATGGGCGACTTTTCGCTGGGCTACGCCTCCCGATGAGGCCGGGCGGCCGGGGGGACGGATTCGGAAAGGAGGCCCCATGATACGACTAAACGGGCGGAAGGCTCTCATTACCGGCGGCTCGCGGGGCATCGGCCGGGCGACGGCCCTTCTTTTCGCCCGGGCCGGTTGCGATGTTGCCGTCAGTTACGTGAGCCACGGTGCCGCGGCCGAAGACGTCCGCAGGCAGGTCGAGGGCCTGGGCCGGGAATGCCTGGTTTACAAGGTCGAAGTCTCTTCGAAGAGCGACGTGGACAAGATGATCGCCGATATTCTCTCGAAATGGGGCGAGCTCGACACCGTCGTCAACAACGCCGGCGTCTGGACCTACCTCGAGATGGGCCGGATGGACGAGACGGTCTACCGCGAAACGATCAACATCAACGTCGACGGCGTGTTCTTCGTCATCAACGCCGCGGTCCCGGCCATGAAGGAGAAGGGGAGAGGCTGCATCATCAACGTTTCGTCCACGGCGGCGGTCAGGGGGGAGGCCCTCCACTCTCACTACGCGGCCAGCAAGGGCTCCCTGCACGCCCTGACCAAGTCCCTGGCCGTGGAGCTGGCCCCGTCCAACATCCGGGTCAACGCCGTGGCCCCCGGATGGGTGGACACGGACATGTGCGCCGGGGTCTTCGCCGAGCCCGGCTACCGGGAAAGGGTGCGCCAGACCATCCCGCTCAGGAGGATACCGCCCCCCGAAGACATCGCCGGGCCCGTCCTCTTCCTGGCTTCCGACCTGGCCCGCCACGTGACCGGAGAGATCCTGAACGTCAACGGCGGATCGGTTCTGTGCGGCGGGTGAACATGGCGAAAAGCTTGACATGGAGGCTCGGCTGTGGTATCAAAAAGCAACGCAATGGCTAAAAAAGTCCTGTCGGTAATAATCGTTCCGCACACCAAAACCAGCACCCGGACCTTCGCTTTTACCAGGAGATCGCTCAGGGCCGCCGTCGTGGGCGGCTCTGTTTTCGCGCTCCTCCTCGTCGCCTTCCTCGTCGACTATTTTTCGGTGGGCCTCATCCGCCAGCGGTACAAGGCCCTGGCGCGGGAATCGTCCGTGCAGAAGGCCAAGATCGCCGATTACGAGAAATCGATCAGCCGGCTCGGGGCGACCATCGCCAATTTCGAGAGCTACGCCAAGAAACTCAACATCATGGCAGGCCTGAAGTCGCCGGACGTCCTCACGGCCCCCGCCGGTGTGGGCGGCGGGCCCGGGCCGGGAGAGCCCGAGGCGCCGGACGGCCCCGTGCCCTACGGAGGCCCGCCGGCCCTGACCCAGAATTCGATCCAGAGCCTGAGCCGGAAGGCTCAGAGCGTCGAAAGCAACCTCAACAGCCTGGTCGGCTTATTCGAGAGCCAGACATTGCGTCTGGCCACGACGCCTTCGATCAGGCCCGCGGCCGGCTGGCTGGCTTCGTCTTACGGCATGCGGACCGACCCCTTTACGGGGCAGTACCAGATGCACTGGGGCATCGACATCTCCACGAACACCGGGAATCCCATCGTCGCCACGGCCGATGGGATCGCGATCAAGGTTCAAACTGACAAGTACCTGGGCAAGAACGTCACCATCAGCCACGGGAACGGCATCACGACCGTCTACGGCCACATGAGCGCCTTCGCCGTCAAGGCCGGACAGAAAGTCAAGCGGGGCGACGTCATCGGCTATATCGGCCAGACCGGAAAAGCCGTCGGCCCGCACGTCCACTACGAAGTCCGGAAGGACGGCCGTCCGGTCAACCCGTTCAACTACATCCTGGAAGATTAGGCGCCGAACTCGGGGCAACCGCGGCCCTGTTCACTCGTTCTCGAATGCCGCTCCCGGAGCGATCCCGGCCCCGAGTGAAAACGCGTGGGCCGTCATGGCCGTTTTCCCCTCGGGCTGGAGGCTCTCGATGAGGTAGATGGTGGCCTCGCCGCCGGCCGTCCTGATCCCTTCCTTCCTCACTGCGAGAACTTCTCCGGGACGGACTCCCGGCTTACGCACGTCCAGGTTCAGGCCTCGGCGCACGATGAGGCGGCGGCCCCGGAAAAACGTGAAGGCCCCGGGCCGGGACGACATTGCCCGGACTCTCCGGTCGACCTTCTCGGCCGTTTCCGTCCAGTCGATCCGGGCCTCCTCGACTCTGATCTTGGGGGCCAGCGTGGCCAGGGAGTGATCCTGGGGAATGCGGCCGACGGTGTCGATCCGTTCGAGGGTCTCGAGGAGAAGGTCCGCGCCGAGTCCGGCCAGCCTGGCTTCGAGTTCCGAGGCCGTCTCCCTGGGCCCGACCGGTGTTCCGACCTTGGCCAGGATATCGCCCTCGTCCATCTTCTCGTTCAGCTCGATGACGGTCACGCCCGATTCCGGGTCTCCGGCGAGGATGGCCCGGGCGACGGGGGCCGCTCCGCGGTACTTCGGAAGGAGCGAGAAATGGACGTTCAGGGAATGGCGCCGGGGGAGGTCGATGATCGGCCCGGGGATGATCTGGCCGTAGGCGACAACCACATTGACGTCGGGCCGGGCTTCGTGGACGCGCCCGAGGGCGGACTCGTCCTTGCGAATCCGGGCCGGCTCGAAGGTCGGGATGCCGTGTTCGAGGGCGAAGGCCTTGACTGGGGAGGAGGCCAGCCTCCGCCCGCGTCCGGCCGGCTTGTCCGGCTGCGTGACGACGAGGACGACGGCGTGCCCCGCGCCGATGAGTCTCCCCAGCGTCGGAAGCGCCGCCGCCGGGCTCCCGAAGAAGACGATCCTCATCTGTGCCCTCTCTTCAACCGAATGCGGGCCGGCCCGGGGCCGGGTGTCCGATCCCGCGGACCCCGGTGACGCCCCAGGTTACGATGCGGTTTCCGCCGCCTTCCTGAGCTTCTTGCGGATCAAGGCGCGCTTGAGGGACGAGAGCCGGTCGATGAACAGCTTGCCTTCGAGATGATCGATCTCGTGGCAGAGCACCCTGGCCAGGAGGTCCTCGGCTTCGATCTCGACCTCTTCGCCCTCCAGGCCGAGGCCTTTCACGGTGACCTTGAACGGCCGGCCGACCTTCTCCCTGACGTCCGGGACCGACAAGCACCCCTCTTCGGACACCGAATGGCCCTCCTGGCTGACGACCTCGGGGTTGACGAGGACGATCAGCTCCTCCCGGCTCTCTCCCACGGACAGGTCCACGGTGATCAGCCTCCGGCTCTCGTTGACCTGGGGCGCTGCCAGCCCGATGCCCGGGGCCCGGTGCATCGTTTCGACCATGCTCTCCGCGAGATCAACGAGCTCGGTGTCGATCCGGCCGATGGCGTCGGCTTTCCGGGACAGAGTCGGATGGCCCACGGTGATGATTTCCAGGACGGCCATGATGCTACCTTCTCGGCCTTCTATTTTACGCCTTTACGCTCTCCGGTGCCAGGCTGTCCCGGCCGGAGCCGGCCCCGCCCTTTAAATGATGGCCGAGGGGGGCGGCGGTTCGTCGGCCGCGCCGGCGTTGCGCATCGGGATCCTGATGAGATAGACAAAGATCAGCACCAGGACGACCAGCCCGCCGAAATAGAGATTCACGCCGCCGAAGTAGTTCTCTCCCTTGAAGATCGTCGGGACTTCATGCCCGATGATGTTATTAAGGAACAGGAATTTCCAGAGCGCGCGAAGAAGACCCGTCAACCCTTCCCCGGCGATGAGCCCCGCCGCGAGCAGTATGCCGACGTTCGACACGCGGGCCTTCTGGGCGTCGTTGAAGTTCCGCTTGGCCGCCATCCTGTCGGACAGCCCCTTGATCATGCCGCCCACGAAGATGGCGAACGTCGTCTCCAGCGGCAGGTACATGCCGACGGCCACGAGCATCGGCGACCGCACCTGGACCAGGATCAAGGCGAAGCCCATGAGCATGCCCACGATGACCAGGGGCCAGGCCATTTCGCCCTCGACGATGCCCTTGGCCAGGGCGGCCATAAGTCCCGCCTGGGGAGCGGGCAGGTCGCGGCTGCCGAGCTGGAAGGCTCCGAAGAGGAGCATGAGGGGGAAATAGAGAACCAGCGAGGCGATCAGGATGCCGAAGATGTCGCCGGTCTGCATCTTCCACGGTGTTCCGCCCAGGATGTGGCCGACCTTGAGGTCCTGGAGCATTTCGCCCGCCACGGCGGAGGAGACGCAGACCACGGCGGCCACCCCCAGGACGGCGGCCACCCCGGCCGTCCCCGTGGCCCCCACGAGGACCATGAGCAGGGCGGCGATGATCAGCGTCGACAGGGTCAGGCCGGAGATCGGGTTGTTGGACGAGCCGATCTGGCCGACGAGATTCCCGGAAACGGCGGCGAAGAAGAACCCGGCAATGGCCATGACCACGGCCGCCAGGATGGCCGGGGGATATGTTCCGGTGAAGACCCGGTAGAGGAAGATCATCAGGAAGAAGACCGCCGCCATGCCGAAGAGGACGAGGCGGATGTTGAGGTCCTTCTCCAGCCGCGACGAGACCTCGACCTGGCCGGCGGCCTTCTTGACGTCGCCGAGCGACCTCTTGATCCCGGCGGCGAGGTTCTTCCTCATCCGGAAGAGCGTATAGCCGGCGCCGACGAGCATGCCGCCCACGGCGATCGGCCGGATGATGAACTTCCAGACGTTCGTCACCATGTCCGCCCAATCGACCGAAGCCATGGAAACGCCGGGGCCGTAGAACTGCGTCACGAGCTGCGGGCCCAGGAAGTACATCAGGAGAGGGGCGAAGAGGCCCCAGGCCAGGACGCCGCCGGCGAAGTTGAGCGAGGCCAGGCGGGGCCCGATGATGTAGCCTACGCCGATGTAGGCGGGATAAATACCCGGGCCGGAAACCGAGACCACCCCGCCCGTGCCGATGGTCGAGGCTTCCTTGGTGGCGCCCAGGCGGACGAAGCTCGCCCCGATCCTGCCGACTTTGATGATGAAGTCCCGGCTGGCGGCGAAGAGCTGGACGGCTCCGAGCGCGTAGATCAGAGAGCCGATGCCCATGGCCTGGAAGAGGAATTTCGCGCCTTGGCTGCCCTTCTGACCGGCCTTGTGGATCTCGGCCGCCGCGACGGATTCGGGAAAGACGAGCTCTTGGTCGGTGACCATGACCCGGCGCAGGAAGGTTACGAACATGATGCCCAGGAGGCCGCCGACGAACATCAGGGCCGAGGACTTGAGATAGGCGTCCAGGGTGTTAAAGCTCGTCCAGGCCCCCGAGATCAGGAAGGCCGGGATGGTGAAGATGGCCCCCGCGGCGACGGATTCGCCGATGGAGCCGACCGTCCGGGCGATGTTTTCCTCGAGGATCGAGCCCCGCATGATGCGCAGGACGGCCATGCCGATGACGGCCGCCGGATAGGTGGCCGCGATGGTCATCCCCGCCCTCAGGCCGAGGTAGGCATTGGCCGCCCCCAGGATGACGGTCAACACCAGCCCGATGATCAAGGCTCGGAGAGTGAACTCCCGCTGGTCGGTCTTTTCAGGGACATAGGGCTGATAGCTCATCAGGCGCTCCTTGGTCGGGATTTCCTATTGTATATGTGATGTCCCGAGACAAAGTCAAGAGACTTGGCTCGGGAGGCCGGTCCGGCCGGACAATTTGCGTCCGGGGGGGGTTTTGTGCTAAATAGGAGGCCTGTGGAAAGAGAGACACTATGAGCGCTTTCGGCTGGCTGAAAGACAGGTTTTTGTGCGACCTCGCCATCGACCTGGGGACTGCCAACACACTGGTCTTCCTCAAGGGCAAGGGGATCGTCGTCCAGGAGCCGTCCATCGTCGTCGTCAACAAGCTGACGGGAAAGGCCGAGGCCGTCGGGTCCCGGGCCAAGGAGATGCTGGGCAAAACCCCCAACACGGTCGTTACCATCAAGCCCATGCGCGACGGGGTCATCGCGGACTTCGAGATCGCCGAGAAGATGCTGGACTTCTTCATCAAGCGGGCCATGAACAACCGCGGGTTCCTGCTGCGCCCGCGCATCGTCATCGGCATTCCGACCGGGATCACCCAGGTCGAACGCCGGGCGGTCAAGGACGTGGCCATGCGGGCCAAGGCCTCGGAGGTCTACCTGATCGAGCAGCCAATGTCGGCGGCCATCGGGGCCGGGCTGCCGATATCCGAGCCGACGGGCAACATGGTCGTCGACATCGGGGGCGGGACCACCGACATCGCCGTCATCTCGCTGAACGGCATCGTCTTCAACCACTCCATCCGGCTGGCCGGCAACGAGATGGACGAATCGGTCATCCATTACCTCAAGAAAAAATACAATCTCCTGATCGGGGAGAGGACGGCCGAGATGGTCAAGATCCAGATCGGGTCCGCCTATCCCTTGGACGAACCCTTGACGATGGAGATCAAAGGCCGCGACCTCCGCGAGGGCATCCCGCGGACGATCGTCGTGGACGACCAGGAAATCCGGGAGGCGATCGAGGACACCGTCGCCGCGATCGTCAACGCCATCCGCATCGCCCTGGAGAGGACGCCGCCGGAGCTTTCGGCCGACATCATCGACAGGGGAATCATCCTGACCGGAGGAGGGGCCCTGCTGAAGAACCTGGACAAGAGGATCAGGGAGGAAACCCAGCTTCCGGTCTTCATCACGGACGACCCCCTGACGACGGTGGTTCTCGGGGCCGGCCGGATGCTGGATGACCTGGATCTCCTGAAAAAGATCTCCATGATCTGAGGCCCGGGTCGGAAGAGGCTCGAGAAATGCCATGCCCCTTTGGGAAAAGCGAAGAAGCTTCGTCGTCCTCATCCTTCTCGTATCCTTTCATCTCATCCTGATCTCGGTCCAGGTTCCCCTGGCCGGAGAAAAGACGTTTTTCGAAAAATCGGTGTTCTTCCTGTTCTCTCCCGTCCAGAAGGCCGTCGTCTTTGCCGTCAGGGGGATCGGCTCGGTCTGGTCGAACTACCTGGACCTTCGCGCGGTGCGCGGCGAGAACCAGCGGCTGCGCCGGGAGCTGTTCTTTCTCAACCAGGAAAAGCGCTACCTCGCGGACAGCCTCCAGTTCTTCCGGTCGGCGGCCCAGGTCCGGGACAGCCTGGCCCGCTTCCGGGACTCCATCATCCCGGCTCGCATCATCGGGGCCGACGCGGCCAACATCTACCGCTCGGTCATTCTGGACAGGGGCGGGCTGGCCGGGGTCACGAAGGACATGGCCGTCTGCGACAGGTTCGGAAACCTGGTGGGCCGCACGATCGACCCTTCGGCCACCGAATGCATGGTCCAACTCATCACGGACCAGGAAAGCAGCGTCAGCGTCATCGTCGAAGCCGACCGGACGGTGGGCCTGCTGGGCGGGCGGTCGCAGGCCCTCTGCAGCCTGAAATATGTCCTGGCCAGCGCTCCCGGCGGCAAGGAGGGCGACGAACTGGTGACCACGGGATTCGACCAGATCTATCCGGCCGGGATCAGGGTCGGGCGCATCGTGAGCGTCCAGCCCTCGACCTCCATTTTCAAGGCCATCCTGGTCAAGCCCTATTTCAACTTCAGCGCCCTCGAGGCCGTGGGGATTCTGCCCGCCGTGTCGGAGGACCGGAAATGAGGCCCTCCGCCTTGCGGGACGTCGTGACGGCCGGGGCGGCGATCCTGGCCGCCTTCGCGGCCTATTCGCTCATGGGAGGCTTCGGTCCGTCGGCGCTGGCCGTGGTCAACGGCTTTTCCCTGGTCGTGGTGGTCTTCGCGGTCAGGAAGGGGGAGGTCTTCGGCGGAGTGCTGGGCTCGGTCTGCGGGCTGGTCCAGGATTCGTTCTCGCTGGGCGTCTTCGGGGTCGCCGGGCTGACCAAGACGCTCCTCGGCTTCTGGACGGGATACGTGTCCCGGCGGGTCGATATCGGGCCGCCGGCGCGCAGCGCGGCCCTCCTGCTGGTGATGTCTTCGCTCGAGCTGGTGCTCTGGGTTCTCCTGAGCGCCGTCGCCCTCGGCGAACGGCCCAATGTCCAGGGCGGGCTTCTCGTCCTTCAGCCCCTGATGACGGCCGTTCTCGGCAGCGGGTTGCTTTTCCTCCTGAGGAGGCTCGACGCCCGCGGCGCCTGAAACGCGACATGTCCGCCGACAAGATCTATGAAGACTTTTCGGTCGTGGTCCGCCGGGCCAACACCGTCCTTCGCATTCTGGCCGTCCTGGCCTTTCTCGTCCTGGCCTACTTTTGGAAGCTCCAGATCCTGGATTTCCGGAAATACTGGGACCTGGCCGAGGCCAACAAGACCCGGACGCGCGTCCTGAGCGCGCCGCGGGGATTGATCCTCGACCGATGGGGGGATATCCTGGCCGACAACAAGGCCAGCTTCAAGGTGTCCCTGATCCGGGAGAACATCACCGGCGACCCCGAGTCGTGCTACGCATCAATCAGCGGTCTCCTGGATATCAACCTCGAGGACCTCAGGAACCGAATCGATAAGTACCGGAGCCTTCCCGCCTTCGCGCCCATCGTCATCAAGGACGGGCTGGCCTCCGAAGAGATCGCCCCCATCGAAAGCCGGCGACTGGAGCATCCCGAGCTCGTCGTCGAGGCGGAGCCAAAGCGGTCCTATCCCTTCGGGACTCTGGCCGCCCATGTCCTCGGCTACCTCCAGGAGCGCACCCCAGAGGAGATCAACGCCGACCCGGCCCGCAACCTCGGGCTGGGGGACATGGGCGGAAGGGCCGGCGTCGAACGGCAGTACGATGAGCTCCTGACGGGCCAGGACGGAAAAGTCGTCGAGATCGTCGACAGCGTCGGCCGGACCCGCTCGGAATCGGCCCGGCAGCATCCCACCCAAGGCAGTGAGATCAAGCTGAGCCTGGACAGGAGGATTCAGGAAAGGGCCCAATCGCTCCTGGGGGAGAGAGAGGGCGCAGTGGTGGTCCTCATTCCGCGAACCGGAGAGATCCTGGCGATGGTCAGTTTCCCCACCTTTGACCCCAACCGCTTCATCTCCAGGTTCACGCCCGAGGAGTGGCTCGCGCTGGCCAACGAAGCGAACTCTCCGCTCGAAAACAGGGCCGTTCGCGGGCTGTACGCGCCGGGGTCGATATTCAAGCCGGTCATGGCCCTGGGCGGGCTCGAGTTCAGGTTCGTCACGCCCCAGACCAGGGTGTACTGCACCGGCTCGACGGAAATCTACGGGTCCCGGTTCGGCTGCTGGTTCGCGCCGGGGCACGGGTCCATGAACCTGGCCAATGCCATCCGAAATTCCTGCAATATTTATTTCTACAACCTCGGCCGGCTGATGGGGATCGACACGATCGCCAGGGCCGCCGAGAGGATGGGGCTGGGGCGCAAGACCGGGGTGGACATCCCCGGCGAGAAAGACGGCCTGGTCCCGACGGCGGAGTGGAAGAAGAAGACCACCGGCAGGCCCTGGTATCCGGGGGAAACCATATCAGTTTCCATCGGTCAGGGCCAGCTTCTGGTGACGCCCCTCCAGCTGGCGGCGCTCATGGCCCGGATCGCGAACCGGGGAGGGGCGGTGACCCCTCATCTCCTCCTGGGCCGGGGCAACCCGCCGCCGCGGGAGCCGACGCCTTTCAAGCCGGAGACCTTCGAGAGCGTCATCGAGGGCATGTGGCGGTCCGTGAACGCCGACGGGACCGGCATGGGCGCCTTCGTCGAGGCGATGGACATCTGCGGCAAGACCGGCTCGACGCAGACGATCAGCCGGGCCACGGCCGCACGGATGGCCCGGGCCGGCCGGGAGGTCAAGACCCATTCCTGGTTCTCGGGCTTTGCCCCCCGGAAGAATCCGCGCTATGTCGTGACCGTTCTCGTCGAGTACGGTGGCGGGGGAGGGGCTACCGCCGCCCCTCTGGCCGGGCGGATCTTCAAGTTCCTGAAGGAGCTCGACGAGCGATGATGATCGACAGACGGCTGTTCCGGGAGATCGATTGGGTCCTGGTCGGCCTGGTCCTCTTCCAGTGCGTGCTGGGCCTGCTGATGATCTACAGCTCGTCCCACTTCATTTCCGGGAACTACTTTCTGCGGCAGCTCATCTGGGTGGGGATCGGCATCCTGGCCGTTTTCGTGATCCTGGCCGCGGACTACAAGTTCCTGGTCGACTTCGCCTTCTATTTCTACGGAGCCGCGCTGGCATTTCTAACCGGCAGCCTCCTTTTTGCCCGGCTGGTGGCCGGGACGAGGAGCTGGATCACGTTCGGGCTTCTCCAGTTCCAGCCCTCGGAGGTTGCCAAGGTGGTCCTGATCCTCGTCTTCGCCCGGCTGTTCGGGGAATACAAGAGCCGCTACCTGACGTTCCGCTTCGCGGCGCTTCCCCTCGGCCTGGCCGCGGTGCCCCTGGCGCTCATCATCCTGCAGCCCGACCTCGGCACGGCCATGACCTTTGCCGCCGTCGTCGGCGGAGCCTTCATCCTGGCCGGGACCAGGCGCCGGACGCTGGCCCTGCTTCTCGTCTTCGCGCTGATCCTGGGCTTCGGGGGCTGGCACTTCGGCATGAAGGACTACCAGAAAAAGCGGGTGACCACCCTGCTCGACCCGAGCCGCGACCCCCACGGCTCGGGATACCAGGTCATCCAGTCCAGGATCGCCATCGGGTCGGGCGGGCTGACCGGGAAGGGGTTCATGAACGGCTCGCAGAGCCAGCTCCGCTTTCTGCCGGCCCGGCACACCGATTTCATTTTCTCCGTGATCGGGGAGGAGTTCGGATTTGTCGGGGTCTTCGTTGCCGTTCTCCTCTACATGCTGATGCTCGCGAGGATGTTTCTCGCCGTCAACAAGGCCCGGGACCGGACCGGCGTCTATATCGTGTTCATGGCCGGCATGCTGGTGGCGTTCCAGTTTTTCATCAACATCATGATGATCGTCGGGCTGTTCCCGGTGACGGGCATTCCCCTGCCGTTCCTGAGCTACGGCGGGTCCTCGCTCCTGACGAACTTCATCCTGGTCGGCCTGGTCCTCAACGTGAGGATGCGCAGGTTTGCCAATGTCTGACGACGCGGCGGCCCTGCGGGACGCCCTGACGCGGGTCGAAAAGCCGGGCCGCTACGTGGGCGGCGAGTGGAACGAGGTCCGCAAGGACCCTGCCGGCGCGGACGTCAAAGTGGCCCTGGCGTTTCCCGACGTCTACGAAATCGGGATGTCCTACCTGGGGCAAAAAATCCTGTACGCGCTCCTCAACGCGGACCCCGGCCTCCTGGCCGAACGGGTCTTCGCTCCCTGGCCGGATTTCGAGGCGGAGCTGCGCCGGCGGCACCTTCCGCTCTGTTCGCTCGAAAACGGCCTGCCCCTCGGCAGGTTCGACATCGTCGGCTTCTCCCTGCTCTACGAGCTGAACTATTCCAACGTTCTCACCATGCTGGACCTGGGGGGCATTCCGGTCTTTTCCGCCGACCGCGACGGCCGTCATCCGCTGATCGTCGCCGGCGGGCCGGCGGCCTTCAATCCAGAGCCCGTGGCCGACATCTTCGACCTCTTTCTGCTCGGCGACGGGGAGGAGGCCTTTCCGGATATCATCCGGACCTACCGGTTTCTCAGGCGGTCCGGACTGGGGAGGGAGGGGATCCTCGGCGAACTCGCCCGGCTGGAAGGCGTGTACGTGCCGTCCCTCTACACGCCGGTCCGGCGGCCGGGTTCGCCTCTGGTGGCGCCGGAGCCGACGGCCGGCGCGCCTCCGGTCATACGGAAGCGCGTCCTCGAGTCATTCCGGACGTCGGCGTTCCCCGAGAAGATCATCGTGCCCAGCCTGAGGGTCGTTTTCGACAGGGTGGCCATGGAGGCCGCCCGGGGCTGCCCCCAGAACTGCCGGTTCTGCCAGGCCTCGAGCGTCTATTTCCCTCACCGGGCCAGGGACCCGGAGCTCGTTCTCCGGACCGTGCTCCGAAGCCTGCGGCAGACCGGGTACGAAGACAGCTCCCTGTCGGCCCTCTCGATCAGCGATTTCCCCTATCTCGAGGAGACCGTCCGCTGCCTGATGGACAGCCTGGGCCCCGAGAAGATCTCTCTGTCGCTCTCCTCGCTCCGGCCGCGCGGCCTGTCCCGGAACCTCGTGGCGGACATTCTCAAGGTCCGGAAAACCGGATTCACGCTGGTCCCCGAGGCGGGGACGGAGCGGCTCCGGGCCGTCATCAACAAGAAGCTCGAGGACACTGAAATCCGCGACGCTCTCACCTATGCCTTCCGGGGCGGCTGGCAGCTCGTCAAATTTTATTTCATGGCCGGGCTCCCCACCGAAACCGAGAGCGACCTGGAGGCGGTGGCGGACATGATCCGCGACGCCCTGGAGCTCGGACGATCCATTCTCGGCGCCCGGCCCAGGATTCACGTCAGCCTTTCGTCGTTCATTCCCAAGCCTCACACGCCTTTCCAGTGGCTGGCCATGGAGGAGGCCGGGTCCCTCGAAGACAAGCAGCGGCGGGTCCGGGCCGGCCTCGCCCGCTGGAAGTCGGTCGAGTTCAAGGACCATCCCGTCGAAACTTCGGTCCTGGAAGCGGTCTTTTCCCGTGGCGACCGGCGACTCAACCGCGTTTTGGCCCGGGCCTGGTCGAACGGGGCCCGCTTCGACAGCTGGCGGGACCGCCTGAACCCCAGGCTGTGGCGGGACGCCATGGACGAGGAAGGGGTCGACCCCGGGGAATACCTGAAGGCGCTGCCCATGGAGGCGGTTCTTCCCTGGGATCACATCGATCCCGGGCTCAAAAAAGCGCACCTCGCGCGGGAGCTCGAACTGGCCCTGGCCGGCCGCCCCTCTCCGGCCTGTCTCGAGAGAACGTGCGGCGAGTGCGGCGGCTGCGATCTCCGGTTTTGGAAAAAGGCGGCCCCGCAGCCGCATCTCGAGTCTTTCCCGGCCGCCCCGCCGGCTCTCGGCAAACCCTCCGACGTGATGGCCAGGTACCGGGCCGTGTACGCCAAGACCGGCAAGACGCGTTACCTGTCCCATATCGACCTCATCCACGTCCTGCAGAGGAGCTTCCGCAGGGCCGGGGTCGCGGTCCGGAAAACCGAGGGATACCATCCCAAGATGGATTTTTCCTACGGCCCCGCCCTTCCGCTGGGCATGGAGGGCCTGAACGAGGTCCTGGACTTCAAGGCCCGGGTCGAGCTCGACCCGGGGGAATTTCTAGCTCGAATGAACCGCTCGACTCCGGAAGGAATCCGCTTCAGCCGCCTGGAACGGCTCGAGCCCGGGGAGCCTTCCCTGGCCGCCTCGATCCGGGCTCAGCTCTATTCCCTGGACCCGGGGAGCGATGAGTTCCGGCGGGCCAGGGAGGCCTCGGCCCCGGCCGGCCTGAGGGCCGCCATGGAAGGTTACCTTCGCCAGAACCCCGGCGCGGCGGACGTCGAGTTCCGGGAGGGGCGTCTCCTCCTCCGCCTGCCGCCCTTTCCCCTGAAGGGCCGGCGGGCCCAGGACATCGTCGGGGAGGCCGCGGGAATCGCCAACCCGGTGTTTCTCCTGCGGAGGGACGAGGTGGTGCTCGAGCGCCGCGTCCCGCCGGCCGAGCGCCCGGCCTGAACCTGGATTATTCGCGAGCCGAGACCGAGGAGTGAAGCTCAGGGAAGTGGGGCCGTGGGCAGTGGATCCGGCCCCGTTTTGGCAGCGGCAAAGCGGATGGGGGGGATGAATTGACAGGGGTGGGCGAATCCAGTACACTTGCCCTGTTTTTTCGGACCGACGGTAGAGACACACCGAGTTTGGAGGACCGCCCGTGATCGATTTTACCCTGACCGACGACCAGATCGCTTTGCAGGAGATGGCCCGCGAGTTCGCGGAAAAGGAGATGAGACCGAAGGCCGCCGAATACGATCAGGGGCACGAATTCCCCGAGGAGGTGATGAAGAAGGCCTTCGAGGTCGGATTCCTGACCTGCACGGTCCCGGCCGAATACGGAGGAGGAGGGCTGGGCGACTTCGAGACCGTTATCGTCAGCGAGGAGCTGGCCAGGGGCTGCCCCGGAATGTTCACCACCATGATGGCCAATTCCCTCGCCTTCACCCCGATCCTCCTTTTTGGTTCGGAGGAACAGAAAAAGACTTTCTTCGCCCCCTTTACGCAAAAGATGGCCTTCGCCTCCTATTGCCTGACCGAGCGGGAGGCCGGGTCCGACACTTCGGCTATCAAGACCACGGCCCGGAAGGACGGCGGCGATTATGTCATCAACGGGTCGAAGTGCTTCATCACCAACGCCGGAATCGCCGGTTTGTACGTGGTTTTCGCCAACTCCGCCCCGGAGAAGGGGGCGCGGGGGCTGAGCGTCTTCCTGGTGCCCCGGGACACCCCCGGGATCACGGTCGGGAAGGTCGAGGACAAAATGGGCCAGCGGGCCTCCAACACCGCCGAGCTGTTCTTCGAGGACGTCCGCGTTCCGGCCGGCCACCTCCTGGGGCGCGAGGGCCTGGGGTTCATCGTGGCCATGAGGACCTTCGATAAAACCCGGGCTTCGGTGGGCGCGGCGGGGGTCGGCATCGCCAGGGCGGCCCTGGAGTACGCCGTCGAGTATGCCAAGACCCGCGTCCAGTTCGGCAAGCCGATCGCCTCTTTTCAGGCGACCGCGTTCAAGATCGCCCAGATGGCGATGGAGGTGGACGCCGCGCGTCTTCTCGTCTGGCGAGCCGCCTGGCTCATGGATCACGCCAAGCCGTGCGGGAGCGAATCGGCCATGGCCAAGTGCTACGGTTCGGACGTCGCCATGAAGACCGCCCTGGAGGCCCTCCAGATCTTCGGCGGATACGGTTACATGAGGGACTATCCGATAGAAAAGCTCGTCAGGGACGCCAAGCTGCTCCAGATCTACGAAGGAACCAACGAAATCCAAAGGCTGGTGATCTCGAGGGAGGTCATCGGTCCGTACAAAGGCCGCTGAGGCTCGGGAAACGGCCTCGCCCTCTGCGGCGGGGGAGAAGTCAGCGCAGCGAACGTCAAGAGCGGAACGGAGCGGCTCGGAGCATCGCCTTTGGGAAAGATCTGAAGCGATCCGCGCGCTTGGACGGCGGAAAACTCCCCGCCTCGGCTGTGGGGGCGCCCGCCCGGGCTAATCCTCGATGATGTACTCGGGAATAATGGCCAGGTTTTCCACACCGGCTCCCCGGGCCACGTCGATGACTTCCATCACTTTGCTGAAAGGCAGCTTGGCCGTGGCGCGGATGAAGATCGTCTTGTCGGTGCGGACGCTGTACAGGCGGCGCAGCTCTTCCATGAGGCCCCGCATTTCGACCGGGGTGTTGTTGATCTCCACCCGGTCACCCGATTTCAGGGTCAACACGATCAAGCCGGCCGGCTGAGCCCCGGGCGAAGACTCCGCCTGGGTCTCGGGCAGCTTGACATCTATGCCTTTTTGAACGAGGGGCGTGATAACCATGAAGATGATGAGAAGAACCAGCAGAACGTCGCACAACGGAACGACATTGGGTTCGGCTTTAGACATAGTCTCCTCCTAGAACGACTCCAAGGCAAACCATTCTAAGACAATCCCGGGTCCCTGTCAACGAGTTTTCTCGGGTTTTCAAGCGTCTGTCGCGAATCGCGGCCGGCCGCCGCATCGCGCCTAAATAAGGGTGTCGATGGCCTTCTTGTTGTTGCTGGTCTGGAAGACGAGGAAGGTCTTTCCCTCGCCGGCGGACGACCCGTAGGCGTATTGGATGTCGATGGCGGCGTTGCCCAAGAGAGCGCCGATCTCCGCCCCGGCGCCGATCCTGTCGCCGACCAGAACGGCGACGACCTTCTTGCTCTTGACCCGGTAGCCCAGCGTCCTCAGGGCGCTTTCGGCCTTGGCGGGGTCGGACGTCACGAGGTGGAAATGGCCCTCGCTTTCCTCGGAATAGGCATAGATGGCCCTGACGTTCACCCCGGCGTTGGCAAGGGTGCTCAGGACCCGGCCGAAAATCCCCGGCTCGTTGGGCGTGACGACATGGAGCTCGGTGTCCTCGTTGACGGCGTACACGGCGTTCTCCTTTTTAGAAGGGCCATTATACCAGAATCGCCCCAGGGCGCAAAAGTCTTTTCAGGTTGCCTTCCGGCCTCCGGCCGGTATAATAGGGGCCGTGAAGCCGAAATGACGAGTTCCGTCGGGTCCGTTCGATTGGCCATCATCAACAACGCGGTCCACCCCGACATCTACAAACCGGTGGCCCACTGGACCCGCTTCCTGCCGCCGGGGTGCGTCTGGGAGGCTTTTCCCGCCGCCAAGGGATCGTTTCCGGACCCGGGGCTTTTCAGTCATGTCCTCCTGACCGGGTCCGAGGCCTCGATCGTCGAGCCCGGACCGTGGGTGGGGGAGGAGGCCGGGTTCGTTCGGGAGGCCGTTGGACGGGGGCTGGCCGTCCTCGGCAGCTGCTGGGGCCATCAGCTCCTGGCCTTCGCCCTGGCCGGACCAGTGCACGTCGGCCGGGCGCCGGAACCCGAGATCGGCTGGGTCCCGATGCGCGTCCATATCGCGAACGACCTCCTGGGACCGAAGGCGGACGAGGTCTTTGCCTTCTCCCTCCATTTCGACGAAGTCAGGGACGTGAGCCGATCGTTCGAGATCCTGGCGTCGTCGAGTCGCTGCCCCGTCCAGGCCATGAGACTGAAGGGCCGCCCTGTCTGGGGGCTGCAGGCCCATCCCGAAATCGATCCCGCGACCGCCCGGCGCTTTCTCGAAGACCTGGTCGCAGCCGGTTTCAAGGGGGGGGAGCATCTGAGGAGGGCCCTCAAGGAGGCGCCTCGGGATTCCGGCCTCATCCGGCGCGTCGTCGCGGGCTTCCTGGCCTCCGGGGGCGGCCCGGACTAATTTGGGGACATTTTTCTTGACATCCGACCCGAAGTCGACTAAAAATATAGGCAGCGGCTAAATACCGCACCGAAGGAGGATTTCATGAATTATAAGAGAGTTGCAGTTTTCCTCACCATCGCCGTCCTGGTGCTTTTGACGGCCACGTCGTTCGCGGAGACCAAGAAGCTCAAGAGGATCGGCCTCTACACGTTCGTTCGCGTCAAAGGCGACGTGCCCACGCCCGAAGTCATGAAAATCCTTTTGGACCGCTACGCGGCCGACATCAAGACCGGGTTCGACCTGGCCGGCTATCCCGACCTGGCCCAGCCGTTCCTTGACCAGCTCAAGACCGGCGTCTTCAAGGACGAAACCCTGGCCGTGGGGGACAAGCTGATGTGGATGATGTTCAGGTCCCACGGCAAGGTCAAGGTCGCCCAGGACATCGAATGGGCGGGCAAGGAGCCCCTGGAGGTCTTCTCCGTCCAGGTCAAGAAGGACTACAAGATCTACGACTTCGTCATCCCCAAACCCTGCGGCAACATCGCCTTGAGGTCGATCACCGAGGCCATTCCGCCGGCCGTGTGCAGCCTGGTCGTCGTGCCGGAGAAGGCCAATATCAACGACCCCATCACGGTCGACATGAGCGGAACCCAGAACGCCAAGAGCATGACCGTGGAGGTGTACGACGCCCAGGGGCAGAAGATCGCGACGCACGAGATGACGCCCCAGTCCGCCAAGTGGCAGACGAAGTTCGACAAGCCGGGCGAATACACGTTCAAGGGCGGCGCCATCAACCTGGAGGGCGTCGCTTCCACCAACCCCTGCTCCTCGAAGACCTACATCAACTTCCCGCCGATCTGCAAGCTCTGGACCTCCTGCCTGCCGTGCGAGGACTACGTCGGCCGGCCCATCACCTTCGACGCCTCCGGGTCCACCGACCCCGACGGCCAGATCGTGAAGGTCGTCTTCGAGCTGCTGGACGCCAACGGCAACGTGATCGACACCTGCGTCACGACCCGCAAGCCCTGGACCTGGGAGAAGGTGTGCACCAAGGCCGGGACCTACACGATCAACGTTACCGTCTACGACAACGACGGGGCCAAGTCGTCGCCCTCGGATCCGTGCCGCCTGACCTTCGAGGTGACCCAGAAGAGATTCTTCTGGACGGTCGACGCGGGCCCGATGATCGCGGCCGGTTTCAATGATCAAGAAGCGCGCACCACCGCCCTCGGAGCCTTCATCCGGGGCGGCATCTTCTACTGGCTGAGCCCGAACAGCTGGGCCTTCACGCTCGACGCGGGCGGCGGGATGCCGTTCAAGGGCGACCCCTGGAAGTTCATGTTCCTGGCCGACGCGCTGATCAACGGCTACTACAACGACTTCTTCGCCGGCGCCGGCATCGGCTACAGCACGAAGTCCCAGACGGCGACGGAATCCGGCGTCGACCTGGTCGGCCGCCTCGGGTTCAACGTCTTCAACAAATGGACCAGCATGGGCTCGCTGTTCGGCGAGTTCAGGGCGCCGCTGACCGGCGCCTTCGGGTCCAACTGGAAGGCGGGACTCGGCTTCCGCATGATGTTCTAGCCCGGGGCCGGACAAGCGCCACCGACGGGGCCAAAGAGCCGCCTCTTTGGCCCTTTTTTTTGGGGGGATTTTCGAGGGGAAGCTATTCGCTGAGCTTGCCGAGCTTGGCCAGCTCGTCGTTATAGTATTTCCGGTAGAGGATTTCCCACTCCCGGCTGCCTTCCTCGATGGCCTTCTTCTGGGACTGGATCTTGTCGATCGCCTTCCTGTCCAGGGATTCGTAGAGTTTCATCTCTTCCTCGATGGACTTGACGATGACCAGCCGGATCTCGTTCGAGTCATCCAGGAATTCGACCGAGTCGTTGGCCTCGAGCACGTTCAGGATCTGGCGCGAGAGGTAATTGATTTTCTCCCTGGATAGCTTGCTGCTCACAGGACGATCCCTTTTTCCTTGGCCAGCTTGGTCTTGATCATCCGGAACATGGTCTGGTACTCGATGTTTTCCCTCCGGATCTTCTCCATGTGCCGGCTGAGGATCTCCCGGACCTCCTGGTCCAGGCGGTCTTCCTTCTGGAACTCCTCCGTGAGCAGGTTGGTGATCTCTTCGAGCAGACGCGTCCTGTCCTCCGTGATGACCTTGCCTTCCTTGATCATGTTCCGCATGATCATCGAGGCCAGGTGCTCGATTTGATTCTTGTTCAGCCTCATAACCTGACTACAATACAATAGATCCGGCCAAAATTCAAGGAGCCTTCGCGGTCCGCGAAGCGGGAGGACGGGCCGTTCCGCCGGTCCCGAGGGCGTGCGCTGGCCCGGCCCGGATCTGGACCGCCGCGGGCGGACTCTCCGCTAACGGATGACGAGGACCGGCCGGATACCGTCACCCCGGGCCGAAGCCTTGGCCAGGGCCGCCAGCCTTCCCGAGGAATCCATGAGCCGGTAAAGAGCCCCGGGAACGAGGCTCCCGGGGCGGAGTTGGAGATCGCCGGGCGCCAGAGGCGTCCCGTTCAAAAGCCTGTCGAGAGCCTCGGGAGGCACGACCAGCCGGGGCGTTCCCGGCAGCAGCCCTTCGAGGGGGATGAGCCGGCTCCCGGCGGTGCCTGCCGCAGCCGCCGCTTCCAGACCGGGCAGGTCGACGGCCTCCCCCACGGCATAGGGCCCTACGGACATCCGGCGGAGCACGAGCAGATGGGCCCCGCAGCCGATCGCCGCGCCCAGGTCATGGGCCAGCGACCGGACGTAGGTCCCCGCTGAGCAGGTGGTGGTGAACTCGACGAAAGGGGGCCGGTAGTTCCTGAGGACAAAGGCCCGCACGAAGACGCGCGAGGGCTTCCGGTCGAACTCCCTGCCGGC
>Ga0055483_10000076_pt1 | contig 22273 bp, 23 predicted proteins | sample RushMan_CattailN_5_FD_57938 | JGI IMG/M metagenome (GOLD analysis project Ga0055483, IMG submission 57938) | Wetland microbial communities from San Francisco Bay, California, USA, that impact long-term carbon sequestration - RushMan_CattailNLB_D2 | ecosystem: Environmental > Aquatic > Marine >... | reverse complement strand
TCTCTTCCTCCAGAGCGTAGCAATTATACCAAAAAAGAGGCATTTTTTCAATCATTAAGTCGGGGTAGAACTAGCTCCTTAAAAAGGATTTGAAGTTCCATAAATACGGGAATTGCTATGAAAGCGCCTATTATTCCGGCCACTCTAAAACCTATTGCTAATGCAATTAAAATGACTAAAGGATTAAGACCAACTGATTTCTGCATAATTTTAGGAACCAAAAGATAATTTTCAAATTGTTGTACCAGAAAGAATAGAGCAACAACTGCCAAACCCAACAGAGGAGAAATACTCAGACCAATTATCACTGACGGGATTGCTGATAAAATCGGTCCCAAAGTAGGTACCAATTCCAAAATTCCTGCCAATAAAGCCAAAGGAAGGCTATATGGAATTCCCAGAATAATTAAACCGATGTAGGTTAATATTCCTACAGTTATCATCAGGGTTAATTGTCCTATTGCCCAACCTCCCAATTTTGTTTCAGAAAGTTTCAAAATATTTAATATTTGATCACTGGTCTTTTCACCAAAAAAATTCACAAATTGCTTCTCGATTTTATTTCGAGCCAAAAGAAAATAAAATGCAAATATCAAGACACTGATAATCGTTATAAAATTGGATACTATCGAAACACCCACCTTGACTACTTGTCCCGGTAAGGCTCCCGCTGAAAGGATAAGTTGTCCTAGTGCTTGATCCGTAAGAGATTGACTTACACCCAAATTGGCTAAATACTGTGGAAGGTTAGTAATAAAACTGCTCGTTTGATCAACCAGGGGAGGCACAACTCCGGCAATAACCCCTCCTACAACCACGATAAATATCAAATAACAAATTATCACCGAAACAACCCTAGGTATTTTGATTCTTGATAATTTCCTTACAAATGGTTCCAATATTATGGTAATTAGAAGAGCCATAAAAAGAATAAGTATAATTTCTCGTATAAAATATAAAAACCAAAGCGCTATCAAAAACAGCGCTGTAAATACTATCGTCTTATGGGAAATTTCGATCTTTTTTGGCATAAAAAGACGGTATCAACTCTAGCCTCGATCACCTATTACTATTATTGGAATCGTACCATTTTTTGACCAATTCTTCCACATCTTTCTTCCATTTGGATTCGGATATATCAAACCAAGTTATTCTTTTATCCTTTTTAAACCAGGTCAATTGTCTTTTGGTATAATGCATCTCATCAACCTTCCATTTTCCTATAACTTGGTCAAGAGTTGCATTACCCTTAAAATAATCCTTGAATTCTTTATATCCGATTGACTCCATAGCTTGGCTTCCCCAGGAAATCTTTTTTTTAACCAGAGCCCTAATCTCTTCGATTATTCCCCTGTCTATTCTTTCTTTAATTCTTTTATCTATCCTCTCTTTTAATTTTTCCTTTGGAGCTAAAAGACCCACAAATAATACATCTTTATATTTTCTTAATTTAGGCTGTTTTTGTTTATTCTTTACCTGCGTCTTCCAAAGAGCAACCTCAATTGCCCTTATCAGCCTTCTGGGGTTTTTTCTGTCCGAAGAATTTAGACCTCCGGCCCTAATGGGGTCTGTCCTTGCCAAAATATCATACAGCTCCTCAATAGTTTTATTAACGAGTGACTTTCTTAATTTATTATTTTTGGGAATATCTGCTGTGTTTATACCGTCTATAAATCCTTTTATATAAAAACCGGTACCTCCAACCAATATCAAAAGATGATCTCTTTTATGGATTCCGCTGGCTATTTTTTCCGCATTTTTCAAATAATCCGAAACGCTGAATGGTTTATTAGGACTAGCCAGGTCGTAACCCCAAATTCTTATCCCGTCTGCAAGATAATATCCCAAAGATCCCCAAAATCCCTTTTTGTATTGAGCACTTTTGGGGAGATCTTTACCTGTCCCGATATCTAAATCTTTATATACTTGGCGGGAATCAGCAGAAAGAATTTCACCCTGATATTTTTTAGCCAGAGTAAGTGCAAGGGAGGTTTTTCCAACCCCGGTTTGACCACATATAACTAAAATTTTTTCCATCTAACTTGAGGCGCTTGAATAGCGCTTTAATGCATACTGCCAAAATTTCAATGATCCAAATAAAAGTCCGGCTGCAAAAATTACCGATATTAGTACTAAATATACAGGCAACGAACCAATAAAACCCCGCACCGGAAAAGTTATCATAATTCCAATCGGTACAAGGTAAGTTATTAGCACTTGTAGAGGTTGTTTATAAATACCAACAGGAAGTCTACCTAAACTTAGAAAATCTCTAAATATCATAATAGTGTGGTCAACCTCTAGCGTAATAATTCCCAAAGATAGCGTGATAATATGAAGTGCTGCAGAAATTATAAAAGAACACACAAGTAAAAATAGATAAAGTAAAACCGACGATGCACTGGGGTTTAACAAAGTTGAATAGTAGTAAAGTAGTCCTATCAAAGGAGGTATGGTAATTAAGTCGATTAAATCTGCGCCCCCCATCAAAGAGCGGAAAAGAGGACTAAATGGTTTCGTCAAAACCAGATCAAAATCCCCACTTACCACAAGTTGTCTGAAAGAATAAACATATCTAAATAAAAATTGAGATACTATATCGACTAAGTTGAAGGTAAGAAAGAAAAATATCACCTGATTTGGGGTGTATCCAACTAATCCGTTCGTAGTTTTTAGAAGATAGATCAAAAATCCGATAAAGATTACAAATCTTACAATCTTTCCCAATAAGAAAAATGCCAAAAGCTTACCTTGACTCAACCAAATTAAAAATGCATTTTTACTCATCATCCACCATATTTTTAAATAAAATTTTAATCTTGTTGTTATCTTTTTCATCTTCCGTAAGCTTGATAGGCCTTAAGTCCTTTATCCCATACTTTTTTCATTGATAAGTAAAGAGCTCCACACCAAAATATCCCTATTCCAAGGCCTTTTAGAACAGATAAAATTGAGAGGCTTCCCAGGTAGGTCTGCAGGGGAAAAAATATCAAATAAGGAAAGGGTAATAAATATAAAATCTTTTGTAATGCTGCAGGAAAAATATCCAGAGGAAATATGGAACCGGACAAAAATTCCACAACCACAACTATAAACAGAAACTGGCTACCCCATGCAGCCTCCGGCATCCAAAATGGAACCGCACTGGTGATAAAAAGAATGAAGAAAAACAATAAAAGTGCAATCCCTATAGACAATATAAAGGCTAAAAGATAAAAAGGGTTCGTTTGTAAAAAAAGCGGGGGCCTTAAAATGATAAATAATATAATTGTTTCTCCAATTGCAAATATAATATTAAGAGCCTTACTTGAAATATCTCTTGCGAACCAATATTTAAAAATATTAATCGGTTTAACTAGGCTATTATTTAAATCCCCACTGGCTACCTCGGAGGCCACATCGACTGCTCTTGCCGAAAGTACTAATGCTTTAATTATTAAAATTCCGAACACATAAGTCAGTATTTTGTCGCGATCATAACCAAAAAATTCCGTTGAAGGATTAGAAAAAATAGCACTCCAAAGAAAAAATACCAAAAAAATCTGCATTACATTTCTAAACCTCCACAAGAAAAAGCTCAATTTGTAGGCAAATTCTTGCTGAAACGAAATTCTAAAAATCGAATAAAATTTCTGCAGATTTTTTTTCATAAAACAATTTACCTACTAAAAACTTTTCTGACAATCTCCTCAATCGGTATCTCTTCAATATTAAGATCTCCCACCGGAAAATCTTGCAGTATCTCAGCTGCTGCGACGGCAACAGTACTTCTGGGAACAGAAAGGTAAACCTGAGGATAAGCATATTTTTTAACCTTTCCTATCTTTCTGAAATCTTCTACATTTACACTCTGGGTCAAATATATTTTTATTAATTTCTCTTTCGCATAGCGGTTTACCAATTCTTCCAAAACGCCGTCAAAAATAAGCTTTCCTTTATCAATTACTATTACACGTCTGGCTAGGTCAACCAAATCATCCATGTTGTGTGAAGTTAATAGTATCGTTGCTTCATTTTTCTTGTTGTATTCATAGATAAAATCCCTTATTTTTTGCTGAGCAATCAAATCAAGCCCGATAGTCGGCTCATCTAAAAATAATACCTTGGGTTTGTATAAAAGCGCTGCTACCAGCTCCAGTCTCATTCGCTGGCCTAAAGAAAGTCTCCTGACCGGAATATTCAGAATCTTTCCTAAATCCAAAAGTGTCACCAATTCCTCAAGATTCTGTACAAATTGTTTCTTGTTAAGCCCGTAAATAACTCTATTCAATTCAAAAGTCTCAATTGCAGGTAAATCCCACCAAAGTTGATTTTTTTGCCCCATTACCAATGAGATCTGTTTTAAAAATTCAGGATTTTTATCCCAGGGATCATAATCAAGAACCTGAGTAAAACCAGAGGTTGGATATAAAAGCCCTGAGAGTGTTTTTAGAGTAGTAGTTTTTCCTGCACCATTGGGGCCGATAAATCCCACTAATTCTCCCTTTTGTATTGTAAAAGAAATACTTTTTAGGGCATGAATTGAAGTTTTTTGAGGTGAGAATATTGTGGAAATTGCTCCTTTTATACCCGGTTTCTTTACGGTAACCTCAAAATCTTTAACCAAATGATCAACTATTATCGCCTTCTCCATTAACAAAAGTATAACATTTATAAGCCTTAATTATTGATCTTTTAGCCTGGAGAGTTATTTACTAACCTGTCTTTTAAGTTTTTTACCAGGGGTAAATCTGGGTGAACGATGAGGTTTTATTGTTACTAATTTGTCTGTCTTGGGTATTTTTACGGTTTTTCCTTTCATCGGTTTCACTTGGAATGTACCAAATCCCGAAAGTACGACCTTTTCTCCTTTTGCTAAAACTCTTCCGATTTCTGACAAAAACACTTCGATGGACTCCGTAGCAGCCTTTTTTGTTAAGTGAGCTTTTCTTGCAACTTGGTCTATCAATTGTCGCTTTGTCATGTTGAGACAAAGCATAATAGTAAAGACCACAAAAGTCAAGTTTTCGGCTCTTTTAGTGCTTTTTCAAAAACCATAAGCACTCATTGGGGAGTTTCCTATTCTTATTCTGGGAAGGTTAAATCTTTGTTGTTTACACAAAGTGGATCCCGAGTAAGTCGAAAAAGCCAATGTATATCCCAGTTGTTGTAAATATGCTACTGAACCTACAGTTCCGTAAGGATAGGCAAATGTCTTAGGGTTATTTAAACCATATTGTCCCAGTTGAGTATCCGCTGTAGAAATCTCATTCTGGGCAGCTGAGTTTCCTGAACCCACAGACTTATGAGACCAAGTATGGTTAGCAAAAAAAATGTTTGATGAAGCCATTTGATTTATCTGAGACCAATTCAAGTAGCCCGGATTTTCAACTAAACCGGTAATTACAAATACTGTTGCCGAAAATCCGTATTTTGACAAAATTGGATAAGCATTAGTATAAAAATCTCCATAACCATCATCAAAAGTAATAACTATCAATTTTCCACTCAAGGATGTTGATTTATCGAAAAAATCGTCTATTGAAGCAGGGTTGACCGTGAGATAACCCTTTTGCGATAAATAGGCCATTTGGTTTTCAAAAACCGAAGTCGATACACTGATGTTGGTTTGCCCATTTTCTTTTGCAACTGCAGGATCTTGAACATGGTGGTACATAATGACAGGCAACCTTACACAGGGACCATATAATTGATTCATTTCGTTAAAAGTAAGCGGTTTGGGAGTAGGCGCAGGGGTAGGTGATGGTGTAGGTGTCGGTTCTAAAGATCCTGTGGGCGCCAAAGTTTGTTGAAAGCCGGCTTGTGTATTGCCCTGTTGTTTTCTAAAAAATCCACGTGGATATTTAACAAAAAAAATAATTAGTAGAACAAAAAGTGTAATACTTAAAATAGGCAATGCTGAAATTTTTATTTTCATAGAAAGGCCTATTTAGCCTTAGTAGTCTCACTAGAACGCACTTCCCTTATTGCGGTAACTTTTATCTGACCTGCATATTCTGCCTCTTTTTCAAGTCTATTTGCAATATCCCTGGCCAATACCGTTAGTTTATCATCATCAACCTCTTGGGGATTAACTATGATCCTTACGTCTCTACCGGCCTGGAAAGCATAAGCACTTTCAACACCTGGGAAACTGGCTGCAATATCTTCGATTTTGCCCATTCTCTTGACATATTCTTCATGACCTTCGTATCTTGCCCCAGGTCGAGAACCGGAAATCGCATCAGCTATCCAAACGATTACCGACTCAACGGAAGAAAACGGTTTATCCTCGTGGTGTTCTGCAACAGTAGCAACAACTTCCTTGGGAATTCCAAACCTTTTCAGAGTAACCACACCGACTTCGACGTGCGTTCCTTCTTCATCGCTCACAACTTTTCCTATATCATGCAGCAAACACCCCAGCCTTACGATATCAACATTTGCATCTATTTCGTTTGCAATTGATACCCCTATCTTTGTTTCTTCAATTGTATGAAGTCCTAAATTCTGACCGTAGGATGTCCTGAATTTATATCTTCCAATCAGTTTAGTCAGTTCGGCGGGTAGGTTAAATACACCGCATTCATGGGATATTTTTTGACCTTCGGCCAAAAGTACACTTTCCATTTGGGTCTTTGTTTGTTTTACTATTTCCTCGATTCTTGAGGGTTGAATTCTCGAGTCCTTAATAAGAGTTTCTAAAGCTCTTTTGGCAATTTCGCGTCTTATCGGGTCAAATGACGAAAGTCTTATTATATTTGTTTCATCAAGGTCTATCTCAACACCAGTCTCTTTTTCAAAAGTTCTAATATTTCTTCCTCCTGCACCGATAATTCTTCCCTTTACGTCCTCGTTTGGAATGGATACCGTTGAAACTGTATACTCCGCAACATAAGAAGTTGCTCCATGTTTCATTGCATCTACTAATATTTCTCTTGCTTTTTCGTCAGCTTCCTTTTTTACCTTATCCTCGGCGTTTTTAATTCTTTTGGCAACTTCTCCTGTTAATTCTTTCTGTACCTCATCAAGCAATATCTTTTCCGCTTCGTCAACAGACATTTTGGAGACACGCTCGAGTCTTTCTTCCAACTCATGCTGTCTTTTCTTTAAATTTTCTTCCTTCTTTTCGAGATTTTCTCTCTGTTTTCTTAAATCTTCAACTAAAATTTTGATATCATCTGAAGTCATAGTTTATAAAATCCTTTCATGAAATAAGAAGAAAAAGCCTTTTAAATAAGGCTTTCAACAAAAGAAGATAAAATCCTTTTAGTTGAGTGCATTTCTTCTTAACTCCAGGTTTATTTTACTCTTCGGTAAGCTTTTTAGCAACCTCCCAAGAAAAACCTTTTCTTAATAAAAATTCTCTTTCTTTTTGAATTTTTGTCCTTTTATCGTACTTATCCCATTTGTAGGCGTATTTATGCAATGTTTTTTTAGCTGAAGTTTCATCGTTTATTTGCGACTTAAAGATAATTTCCTCGACAATGTCCTTACTAATTCCTTTTTGCAATAGTTCCTGGGTAATTTCTCTTATGGACTTACTTTTAAATTGTATCCTTTGGTCTACCCACCATTGGGCAAATTGTTCATCGTTTAATAACTCTAAACGCTTTAATCGATTAAACAATTCGTCGAACAGGCTTTCATGTACCTTTTTACGCTTTAGATAAAGTGTTATTTCTTTTTCGGAACGAGGTCTAAGTGTTGCAAATCTCAAAAGTTTATCCAGCGTCTTTTGAAATCCTGCTTTTTTTATTATTTTTTCTATTTCATCCTGAGAATATTCTTTTCCAACCTTAAGACCTAAAATAACAAAATTATCCAAATCTATTCCAAATGAAAATTCCCCATCAAGATAAATATTTACCCTCTTGCCGTTTTTTTGAGGCTTTACTGCTGTAACAATAGGCATAAAAAACTTCTAATTCTTTTCCTCGCCAAGCTCTTTGGGGATTTTTTTACCTGAAGCCACAATTTCACGAATTTTCTTTTCTATTTCGTCGGAAAATTTAGGGGTATCCGAAATATAGACTTTGGCAGCCTCCCTGCCTTGAGCAATCGCCTTTCCATTATAATTGAAGAACGAACCGGTTTTGGCTATAAGACCCAAATCACAAGCTACATCCAATAGTCCACCCGATTTTGAAATTCCCTCGTCGTTCATAATATCAAACTCTGCAACCCGAAGGGGTGGTGCTACTTTATTCTTAACTATTCTGGCCCTGTGGCGCGAACCTATTACGCTATCGGTATCCTTTAATACTTCTATTCTTCGAAGATCAATTCGAACTGAAGAGTAAAACTTTAATGCCAATCCCCCTGGTGTAGTTTCGGGGTTGCCGAACATAATACCTATCTTTTGTCTTATTTGATTGGTAAAAATAAGAATAGTCTTAGACTTGGATATTGCGCCTGTAAGTTTTCTTAGTGCTTGGCTCATCAGCCTTGCCTGCATTCCCATAACTGCATCTCCCATTTCACCTTCAAGCTCTGCCCTGGGGACCAGGGCTGCAACGGAATCAACAACAATTACATCCAAGGCCCCAGAGCGAATTAATGTTTCGGTAATTTCCAGTGCTTGTTCACCGGTATCCGGTTGTGAAAGTAAAAGGTCATCTAAATTCACGCCCAGAGTTTCCGCTCTGACGGGATCAAGAGCATGTTCAGCATCAACAAAAGCACACTGTCCACCACGTTTTTGTGCCTCGGCAATAACAGCTAAAGCTACAGTTGTTTTTCCTGAGGCTTCTGGTCCGTAGATCTCAACTATCCGCCCTCTGGGAAGACCTCCTACACCTAACGCAAGATCAAGTGCAATAGCTCCGGTTGGAATCACTTCTACTTTATAACCCGGTCCCTTTTCTCCCAATCTCATTATCGAACCACGTCCATATTGCTTTTCTATTTGTTCCATTGCAATTTTAATTGCCTGTAGTTTTGCAGAAGCTCCTTCTTGGGGTTTTGCCGTAACTACTTCCTTTTTTTTCTTTGCCATCTTGTTGATTTTCCTTTTATCATACGCTTTGTTAAAATACAAGGGCAAATCACGGGGTGTAGTTTACCGGTAGAATGGGCGCATGGGGTGCGTCCGGACTGGGTTCAATTCCCAGCACCCCGACCAAACACAATATTCAACAGGATTCTACACAAATAAAAAGGTACAGTTTTCATCCCTAAACAGCCAGACTAGTACTTCTTAGGCTGAGTGCATTAACAACAACGATAACACTTGAAATGCTCATAAGTATCGCGCCAATTGCAGGAGTTAATAAAAAACCAAATGAAAAGAAAACTCCTGCTGCAGCGGGAAGAGCAACTATATTGTACCCCGCCGCCCAGAATAGATTTTCAAGCATTTTCCCATAAACTTTTTTTGATAAAACAATAAGCTTTACCAAACTTCGGGGATTACTCTGGGTGAGAACGATATCACCAGCCTCGACTGCAAGATCTGTGCCGGTTCCAATCGCAACACCAACATCTGATTGTGTTAAGGCCGGAGCATCATTTACCCCGTCACCAGCCATAATTACAACATTTCCTTGATTTTGAAGCTCTTTAATATACTTGTACTTATCCTGGGGCAGCACCTCAGAAAAAACCGAATCAATACGAAGCTCAGAAGCAACTTTTTTGGCAGTTTCTTTCTTATCACCTGTTAGCATTGCTACTTTGAGTCCAAGCTTGTGTAGCTGCTCAATAGAATTTTTGGATTCCTTTCTAATAACATCTTCCACATTAATTTTTCCTATAACTTTTCCGTTTTTATACACTGTAACTCCCGGGCGTTTAACTTCAATTTCTAACCTACCCACATTACCCTTAACTCCGCTACCGGAAAAGGACCTAAAATTTACCACCTTTGGGATTTTAATTTTCTGTTTATGAGCAGCCTCAACTATTGCAGCTGCAATAGGATGCTCGGAATTTTGCTCTACCGCAGCAGCTAAACGCAATATTTCCTTACTCCCAAAATCAGTCACCACAAAATTACCCTCTGTCAGTGTTCCCGTCTTATCAAAAACCACGTAGTCGGCCGCTCTTACAACTTCGATTTTTCCCATATCTTTTATAAAAAGTCCGTTATTAACGGCAAGTTTGGTCGCAATTGTTGAGACAGTGGGTATGGCAAGCCCCAATGCGTGAGGGCAGGCTATTACAAGTACTGTAATCGCGAGAGTAACTGCAAACTCAAAGGGGCGAAGTGCGATCAATGACCAGTATAAAATGGTAATAACGGATATTGTTAGTGCTGAAAAGGTCAACCATCTCGCGGCTTTGTCAGCCAATTTTTGTACGGAGGGTTTGGTTAACTGGGCAGTTGAAATTAGTTTCTCTATTTGACCAATCGTTGAGGATTTACCCACACGCAAAAGTTTTACTTCTACAGATCCCCCTATACAAATCGCTCCGGCAGGTACTTCCGTACCTTCTGAAGCATGAACGGGTAGGGATTCCCCAGTAATATGGGCTTCGTTGAAATTGCTATTACCACTCACTATTTTTCCATCCGCAGGTACTTTTTCTCCCGGTTTTACCAAAACAACGTCATTTCGTTTTAAAAAAGCCAGCTTAACCTCTTTAGTTCCACCTTTTATCTTTAGGTGTGCATTTTTTGGTAGCAGTTTTGCAACCTCAGAAAGTGCATCACCGGCAACACCAGAAGAACGCGCTTCTAAAAAGTGGCCGAATAACAAAATCCAAATCAATGTAGCAATTTCTAAATAAAATTCGGCATTTATAGTGGGTATAAAGGTGGAAATGGCAGAAAACAAATAACCAGAACCTGTGCCTAGTGAAACCAAGGTCATCATTCCGTATTGCTTCATTTTGATTTCCATTTGAGCATGTTTAAAAAAAATAAGTCCAAAATAAAATATGAATGAGGCTAGGATAAATTCAATATATTTACGAAACTCAAAATCCGGCACCTTCAAATATTCAACTGCAAGATTAGACAAAAGTGCCAATGGTATGAGAATTAAAGTGACGATTATAAATCTTTTTAAGAATTCTTTTGCCATACCTTGGTCTGTCATAGAAACAGGATGGTCGTGTTTAGCATCCTGAGAGGCTGTGTTTATTTCCACCAAATTCATCCCACATTTGGGACATTTACCAGATTTATAACTGATAACTTCCGGGTGCATCGAACATGTATATTTTTTCATTTTTTGTAATCTCCATCTAAAATATTTTACTTTATTATATAGCGAATGGCGGTTTGTAATACTGTGTATACAAATATAATAATTACTATGAGCAGCAAAACTTTTTTACGATCAAGCCAATTTATGCACCACAATATCCGCCGGAATTTTCCTGAGGTATAGGACCTACAATACTTTGTAATCTCTCCGCCCCTTGAGCAGAAGAAAAATCCTCTCCCAATACGGTTTTAGCATCAATATTGTCCCAAGTTATTCCTTGCTTATTAAAATATACCGCAACGGTCAAGTAGGTATCGGGAAACCAAAAAGAATTTAATTTCAAAATATTATTGAATACTTCTTCATCACTAAGATTTTTACTAACCATCATTTCGATAGCCGCTAATGCCGCCATTCCATGATTACAATCGGGAAACCAGGTTGAATTTCCACAGCAAGGTCTATACACATTTTGTGCGATATTTTTAACTCGATTTTGTTGATCTTCATTTAGGGGAATTAAGTCATATTTATTCAAGTATTTTGTTGCATCCCCATCAGCCAATGTCCATCCTCCGGTTGAAGCGTAATTTCCAACCTGTTCATCATTTGCCATTGGTCCCTGACTATATACTATCGACTTTTGTGCCAACCCTATTGCCCAAAGTAGGTCCACATCGAATTGGGCATTATAAGAATCTATCGTTACGGGATGATCTCCCGACCCCCGAAGGATCTCTTGTTCTGTCTCATCCGGTGATAAAACACTACTAAACTCTTTTTCGTCTATAACGCCAATGGATATAAGTTGAGCTGCCAAATCTCCCCAGCTTATTGGAAGAGTTAAACCATCTTTGGGAACTACCTCGTTCATAATATTTGCCACTTCTTCCTCTTGTTGTTTTTGTGCTTTTGCTTCCCGGTTATCGTTATATTTTTTAATGAAATTTTGAATGTTTGCTCCCAAAATAAATCCGGAGGTTAATACAACAAATAGGAATAAAACTAAGTAAATTTTCTTTTTCATATATAAAAATTGAGCATTAAATAAATTAAAAGGCTTAAAATTACCATCGAGGCCATACTTATTACAATTTTTTGGTACTTAAAATAGTGTCTGATTTTGATAGCGTCTACCAAATAAAAAAGTATTCCACCTGCCAACATACCAAAAGTAAGTTTGTCAACACCGAAAATCTGGGACATTCTTATAATAAGTTGGAATTTATAGAATGACCAAAGGGTCACAACCCAAACCAAAATATATACAGCAGGTTTAAGTATTTTTTTATACTTATCAAGTTTTTTTATTTTTTTTGATACTAACCAGGAATAAAACCAAAAACTGGAAGCTCCCAACAAAGCGGCTATCCAAACTCCGGTTATTGAATCATCTACTCCTAAATATCTTGTTAAAGATACCCCAATAGTTGCACCTGCTACACAAAGAGGACAGTGCGCATAAACAGGTGAAGCTGTTAAGAGGAAAAAAGTACTTGTTGTTATTAGTACTCCAATTATAGAAAACTTTTTAAACATCAATTTCATTGGAAATTTAACGGATAATCATTTAACCACTTGTCCATTGAATTCAAAATCCCAAAATCCTGTATCGAAAAATAACGTTATTGTTCTTTCAAAGGAGCCCACACCTTCTGGCCCATGAGCTTTGGGATCAAAGTTAAAAACAAGTTGTGCGGTTTCTTGGGGTTTTAACTCTAAACTAATTATCGGATTTAAATCACCATCCATTTCCATTCCAAAAGACCTGGATTCTTTCCCGTCAACAACAAATTTCGCGTCTGTACACATACAGGAAGTGGTAATCTTTTTGAGGGTAATCGTTTTATCAGAAATATTTTTTACGTCGAAACTCCTTGTTACTATTCCTCCGTTATAGTCGACATCGCCTAATTGCATGGCAGAAGAAGGATTAACAGCAATATTCTGAGTTTGAGTGTTGGGTAAAAGTGAGCTTGCTCCTTCGGTCTGGCCTGTAGTTCTAGTCATCCAGACGGCTAATCCGCTAATAAGAATTGTTGTTCCTATTATTGATACTAAAAGTATTTTCCCTTCTTTCGTCATAATCTCTTTTTCTCTAAAACCATCATCACCTCGGAAATTACCTCATTAGTTTTACCGCTTCTAATAGAATCTACAACACATGTTTTAAGATGGTTTTCCAAAACAGCTTCATCAAATTTTTTCAATGCGGCCTGAACTGCAATTGACTGATGAACAATATCAATGCAATATGCATCACTCCTAACCATCGAAATTATTTTTTCCAAATGTCCCTGGGCAATAAGAAGTCTATGGATAATTCTTTTTTTAGTGGAATCGTCTCTATATTTCATAATGAATATTATACTATCCCCCCCAGGGGGATTAGTCAATAGGCAGATTATAACCAATTTGTTTTACCAAATCGCAAAAGTGAATTAATTTAACTATAATTGGGCATATGCAGATAGTTTTAGACGATATATTACTTAACTACGAGGTGGTAGGAAAAGGTAAAAATACTATTCTTATCCTACCGGGGTGGGGACAAAATATAAGCCACTGGACAGAAATTGCCGAGGACTTATCTAATAAATACAAGGTTGTCAGTCTCGACCTTCCCGGTTTTGGTGGTTCGACTCCACCACCCAAACCATATTCTGTTACAGATTATTCGAATATAGTTAGGGAATTTTTGGAAAAATTGTCAATTAAAAAACCAATAATAATTGGGCACTCCTTCGGAGGAAAAGTTGCAATAGACTTGTCTTCAAAAGATACTATCGCTAAAAAATTATTTTTAATTTCACCATCAGGAATAAATTTTCCCAGTCTTCTAACTATAGTAAAAATAGGTTTTTCAAAAATCATTAAAATATTACTCTTTTGGCTGCCCAATAAACTAAAGGGTCATTTATTAAATATTCTTGCATCCGAGGATTACAAAAATGCAAATGAGTTAAAAAGTACTTTCAAAAAAGTTGTTTCGCAAAATGTCCGATCCCAAGCCCAAAAAATTAAAACTCCTACTGTAGTTATATGGGGCGAAAAAGACTCACAACTGAAGGTAAGACATGCGAAAGTATTAAAAAAACTTATTAAAAATTCGACTTTAAGAATTCTTTGGGATCAGGGACATTCCCCAAATATTTATGCAGCCGATAAACTTGTTAACCTTTTGAAAGAATACCTATGAGTTTAATATCTATATTATTTCCTATTTCTCTGTATTTAAATATCCTACAGTTAGAAGGATACAGTATTAGTAGATTTTTGGTTTGGCTTAAACACAATTTCTCAACACGAGCAGTTAGTCAAAAAAGGAAATTGGCTTTAACTTTTAAGACGAAGATTTTGCTCGTATTTTCTTTTGCCTCAATTATTGTCCTATTTTTATTACTCTATTTCTTAAGTCGCAGCATTTATCTTGCTATTTTTATAACTCTTCTTTTGTCCACTCAAGTTTATTTGTTTTTAATCCTTGCAAGAATTCTACTTTATCCGTTTGAAGTGGTAATAATTAAATTTTGGTTTTTAAGAACTCAACACAAAATAGCTGGTTTAAATAAACTTAGAGTTATTGCCATTACCGGAAGTTATGCTAAAACCACCACAAAGGAACTTTTATATCAACTAATTAAGGATAAATTCAAAACCCTTAGAACTCCCCAAAGCTACAACACACTTTTAGGAATAGCTAAGGTGGTAAACTTTGAACTGGATGATAGTTATGATTTCTTTATCTGCGAGCTGGCAGCTTATCATAAAACAGATGTAAAAAAGCTCTGTAAAATGACGAGCCCCACCTTTGGGATGATCACTGGTATCACAACTCAACATCTTGAGCGCTTCGGAAGTCTTAGAAATATCATCAAAACCAAGTTTGAGCTTTATGATTTCATCCACAAAAAACAAAATATGATTTTTAACCTCGGTGACAATAATGTTAAGGATGAAACTGAAAAAAGAAATATTTTAAAACCCACAGGATATCTAACTACCAAAAATGTATCATTTTCAAAGGAGGGTTCTGAATTCGACCTTATTTATAAAGATGCAAAATACCATTTGAAAACAAACCTCTTTGGTTTATCCAATTTACAAAATCTAACCGGCGCAATCTCGATGGCACTAACACTGGGAGTTGGCATTGATCAAATAACTGACAAGGTGTCAAATCTTGAACCCGTTGAGAACCGTTTCAAACTTAAAGCATACGGAAACTCAACATTGGTAGATAATACCTACAGCAGTAACCAAAAGGCATTTACCCAAACTATTAAAACAGCTAAATTACTTTCCGGAAAAAAGATTTTGGTTACTCCAGGTTTGGTTGAGCTGGGTAAAAAAGAAAAGCAAATAAATCGGCATCTTGGGAAAATTTCAAGTGGAGTATTCGATGAGTTGATATTGGTAGGAAAAAATAAAAGAACTAACTCATTTTTCAACGGCTACAAAGGAAGGATTAAGTTTATCAAGGATACAAGAAAAGATTACCATAAAGAGCTAGAAAAGCTTAAAGAAAAATATGACTGGATTTTTCTAGAAAACGATATTACCCAAAATTATTAGGTTTTACTCCCCGTTTTTGAATCAGCTCTTTTTAAAATATTACTGCTAAAAGTTGTTGTCAGAGAATGTTGTGTTTCTGATCTTTTAAAAGCAAGGTTAACTAATTTGTCGACCAGTTTATCAAAAGATACACCAATTTCTTTCCAAAGATAAAAAGCAAGAGAGCCGGGCATGGTGTTTATTTCATTAAAGTAAACCTTATCCCCCTTAAGTAAATAGTCTATTCTGGCAATTCCTTCTCCTCCTATTTCTTTAAAAAACCTTTCCGAATAATTTTTAATTTCTTTCTCTAATATGTTGGAGATGGGTGCAGGTATAACTCTTTTTGCTGATGCCATTCCTTTGGATTGACCTTTTTTAGAAATATATTTATCTTCAAAAGATAAAATATCCCCAGTTGACAACGGCTGTTCTGTTGCCGAAAATTCGTAAGGGTCATTTCCCAATATTGAGATGTTTACTTCTTTCGCCTCTTCGAGAGATTTTTCTACCATGACTTTTGTATCATAAAAAAAGGCTACGTCCAAGGCATTTTCTAATTCTTTAATATTTTTCACTTTGCCAATTCCAATAGAAGAACCCAAGTGTGCAGGTTTAACGAAAACATCAAAACCGAGTTTTTCATTTACTTTCTCTAAACATTCCTTTTTATTTTTCTGCCACTGTTTTTTAGAAAACCAGACATCATCTAGCGTGGGGATACCGATAGACTCAGCAACTATTTTGGCAATCACTTTATCCATTCCAATTGATGAAGATTCGACATCACAACCCACATAAGCAATCCCTGATAGTTCCAAAAGCCCCTGTATCGCACCGTCCTCTCCATATCTGCCGTGGAAGGCGGGAAACACAACATCTATACTCAGAGCTCTTAGATTCTTCCCCAAAAGGTTAGATTGTATCTGGAAAGCACCTTTTGTTTGAGGCTCAACGGAAGGTAGAATTATGCTTTTTCCTTCAATGGCTTTTTGTAAATTTTTGAAGGTGGCTACATCTAAATAAGATTGATCGCCTTTTATCCATTTTCCTTCTTTGGTTATATAAATAGGAATAACTTCATAGTTATCCTTATTAACGGCGTTTGCGACCTGAACTCCGGTTATAATTGAGACTTCATGCTCCGTGGATCTTCCACCAAACAAAACAGCTATCTTAATCTTAGCCATGTACCATATTTTATATCATAACAGCCAGGAAAAATACTCTTTTTAGCTATTTATATGCTAAAATCCAGGCTAATATTAAACAAATGGACAAGAAACAAATACAAAAATCCATTCAGCTAATTGAGTTAGGTAAAATTATTGTTCTTCCGACCGATACGCTTTACGGAATCCATGTTTCGGCGCTTAATAAACTTGCAGTAGACAGGGTTTATGAGATCAAAAAAAGATCTTTAAGTAGACCTTTTATAATTCTTATCGGTTCGCTTGACCAGCTAAAACTATTTAAAGTCAAACCCGAAAAGGATCAAATAGAATTTTTAAAGAAATACTGGCCAGGAAAAGTTAGTGTGATCTTACCAGTGTTATCAAACAAATATAAGTATCTTCATAGAGGAAAAAATTCACTTGCATTCAGGCTCCCAAACAGAACCGACCTGCGTCAAATTATGTTAAAGACAGGACCTTTAATTTCCACAACAGTAAACCACCAGGGCGAACAACCCGCGCTTAATATTAAACAAGCAAAAGCTAATTTTGGGAATAAAATTGAATATTATCTGGATGACGGGGAACTCGAATCACCCTCTTCAACGCTAGTTGATCTTTCTCATAAAACAGCAAAAGTTTTAAGAGAGGGTGAAGTAATTATTCATAACGAATAGCATCTATTGGTGAAAGATTTGAAGCTTTTCTGGCAGGAAAAACACCAAAAAATATACCTATCAGAGAAGAAATTCCCACCGCAACAACCACTGAAAAAAGGTTAAGACTCGCCGGGAAAAATGAATGCACTGCCGCAACAACTAACCCTGAAAGAACAAGGCCTAAAGTACCCCCAAAAACCGATAAAATCACTGATTCTGCCATAAATTGGATCATAATATCTTGTTTGGTTGCCCCAATGGCTCTCCTGATACCTATTTCCTTGGTCCGTTCGGTAACAGAAGCATACATGATGTTCATAATCCCAATTCCACCGACTAGCAGAGAAATGGAACCTATTGCAACCAAAACGGTATTAATAACCGAAAAGATCTGATTAACGGCATTTAGAATTTCGGTTTGTTCAATAACTGAAAAGTCATCGGGTTTATATCTTTTTTCCAGTGCTTTTGTGATCTGAGTTTTTAAAGGTGATATATCCGTACTATTTGCGGCTTTAATATAAATTGCCAAAAAATCTTTGTTGGGATCCATGGAAATTGCACTTTTATAAGGAATGTAGATAAAAGAATCAAAATCAGGTCCTCCGAACCCCCCACCTTTTGATTTAAGAACTCCTACTACCGTGTAGGATTGGTTTTCTATCCTTATGGTTTTACCCACTGAATAGGCAGTACTAGGAAAAAGCTTATCGGCTATTTTTGGCCCTAATACTGCTTTTTTTGCTCCCTTTTGTGCATCCTGTTTGGTAAAAAATACACCATCACTCGTTTCATAATTACGTATTGCAAAAATGTCCTGGGTGGTCGCATAAATAGTTGTTGATTCAGAAGCGGTTTGGCTTTCTACCGTAACCGCCTTTTCAAAAATGGGAACAACATACTCCGCCAGAGTTAATTTGTCCAAGGCGGCAACATCCCTTTCGTCAAAAAGTATTCCACCGAAGCTTCCGCTAGAACTAAATCCCCCGGAGCTGTCCAAAAGCTTCCCGGGGAAAACTATTAGAATATTTGTACCCAAGCTCTCAAATTGTCCAGAAATATAATTTTTTAGACCCAAGCCTAAAGCAATTAATATAACAACAGCAAAAACTCCAATTAAAATGCCAAGGGAAGTTAGAAAGGTTCTTACTTTATTTCTTTTAAAATCCTCGAGAGATAATTTTATCAGTGATAAAAGATAATCTTTTTTCATATATATTTTTTAACAATCCTTCCGTCCTTTATAAAAATTTGTCTTCTTGTTTTTTTAGCAACCTGTCTATCGTGTGTAACTACGATAACTGTAACCCCGAAATCTTTATTAAGATCAGAAAGAAGTTTCAAAATCTCTTCACCGGTTTTGCTGTCGAGGTTGCCAGTAGGTTCATCGGCAAGCACTATTTCCGGATCCATAATCAAGGCCCTGGCTATCGCCACTCTTTGCTGTTGGCCACCGGAAATTTTGTTAGGAAAGAAAAACCTTCTATCATACATCTTAAATTTCTTAAGAATATCCAAAGCTTTTTGCTGCGGATCAAAGTTAAGACTTATTTTGCTGTAAAGGGTAGGTAGCATAACATTTTCCAAAACATTCAATTCATTTACTAGATTAAACTGCTGAAATACAAACCCAATATAGCGGTTCCGAAGATCAGAAATCGCGTCATCATCAAGTTTTGCAACGTCTTTTTTCGCAATAATCAATTTGCCGTTGGTCGGAGTATCCAATAGGCCCAACATGTGCATTAGGGTTGATTTACCCGAACCCGAAGTTCCCAGAATTCCTACAAATTCTTTATCTTTAATTGTTAGACTGACATCATCAAGGGCATTAACAATTTCACCTCCGAGCTCATATCTTTTGGTTACATTGATTAACTGGATCATAAAACTCTGATGAAGCGCAAAGGAGATCTTAAAGAGATATTATATCTCCTTGTTGGATATCTCCCGTAACTTCAACCCTCCCATCACCTTCCACTCCTGTTTGAACATATACTATCTTCTTGTTTTCTCCCACCAAAAGATATTGTTTACCATTGGCATCCTCTTTTATGTATTGGGGTTCAACGTACAAAACATCTTTCTTTTGTTCTACCACAAAATCCGCGTCAGCAGTCATTCCGATTTTATATTTAAGATCAGCATTATCATAAGCGGTTAGGTCTATTTCAACTGCATAAACCGTTCCCACCTCACCTGCTGTCGGAACAAATGCAATATTTGATATTGTGCCCGTGACCGTTTGATCCGGATACGCATCAAATACAATATCTGCTTGTTGTCCAACTTTTATATTGGGAATATCTGTCTGGTCGGCACTTACAGACAAATAAACCGTGGAAGGATTTACAATGGTAATTTGTGGTTGGTATGCAGCCACGTTTACGCCAGTTATAGGATTGGAGATAGCGGTCACAACTCCGCCAATTGGGCTTGTTATTGAGGCAAGTTTTATAGATAGATCTTGGGATTGGACATCAATAACGCTGTTATCCAAAGTATATTGCGTTTTATCCAAACTTCTTTTTACCGTGTCTCGATATAAAGAGTCGGGATTTTCTAAGTAATCTTTATTGTCCTGATTTGTTTGGTCGAAATCAAGCCTGGTTATCGAATAAAGATTAAGGCTTTTTTGCAAATTAAGCTTTTGAGCCCTGGTATCCAGTGACGCTAGATATTGACCTTGATATACTTTTTGTCCCTGTTTTACTGCCACAGAAGTCAACAGACCTGAGGATTGGAAAGCTAAATCTGCCTTTTGGTGGCTGTCCAGCTCACCAGAAAGAGTAAGTGTTTGAACGACATCGCCTCGCTGAACCGTAGCTGTGGAGGTCGTGGTTTTTGGTTTTTTGAAAATAAAATAGGCACCCAAAGCTACCACTACTAAAATAATTACTATCGTTAATGCTTTGCGTTTTTTAAAAAATTTCATAAACAATATCTTATAACGTAACGATAGATAGTAACATGCGGTGAGGCTATTTTCAAGCTTGTTGAAGTTTAAGCTACTCTTTCTTTAAGTGCCCTATAGAACTTTTCTAAATAATCCTGAGCGTAATCCCAATGCTTCTCACCCAAACCTGCCATTGCCAGTTTTTTTTCTACCTCTGCTAAAACCCTCAAGTGTGCCAGTTTAGCGGACTGAAATAAAGAAATTCTGTAAACTTCGGCATATAACTGTTGGGCTGCAATTTCGGCATTGGAAGTAGTTTGAATAGTATTACCGTTAACGGCTTCTCGTTTAAAAATTACATCTAATGAAGCAGCTATTTCAGGTTCAAAAGCAAGTTTCAGTTCATCTTTTATGAGTTGATAAAACCTCTTCAGGTTTTGTTTGGCTTTTTCCCAATTTTTATCATTTGTCTCTTCCTTGGTCGCATCCAACATATACCTGGCTGCTGTTATTGCCAGTTCTTTTGAAAGCCCATACTGTTCTTTAAGATGCTTGTAGGCATAATCACGCAATCTTGTTCCCTCCGGTATATTGGATAGTCTCCACCATTTAAGTTCTAGTTTGGCTACAACTTCGGGTTTGAAAGCCAGATGCTCACAAGCATCGTTTCCTCCGAAGCGCCTTCGGCGCCTGCTGTAATCCAGAATCGCATTTTTCAACTTTTGGGGGGTGAAATCCGGCAAATGAGATTCTTCCCAATAAAATTCAGAATAAGCCATTTGCCAAGGCATAAGTCCGCTTGTTCTTTGTTCACCGGATGTTCTTATAAAAAGATCAGGATAAGGATAAGGCTGTTGGGCTGTATCAAGATAACTTTCAAATAACTTCTCGTCTATTTTTCTAGAATCAATTTTATCAGTTACTATATTCCTGACGGCTCTAAGAATCTCATCTCTACCTCCATAGTCCAAAGCAAGATTAAGAATGTTATTTTTGAATTTTTTGGTAGAAGCTTCCAGGGATTCGATTATCTCAACAAGCTCGTTGGGGAAACGGTCTTTCCTGCCTAAATGAATCAGTCTTACCTTTTCTTTATGGGCCTCCCGACCGAATTCCTTAAGACCTTCCTTTAAAATTGACATTATTTGGTCAATTTCTTTTTTGGGCCGGTCCCAATTCTCAGTGGAAAAAGACCATATAGTGAAAGTGTGAACACCAAGATGCCTGGAAGCGTGAGCCAGTTTCCTTACTGCCTGATAACCAGCTTTATGGCCTTCCCACGGCCGTAAACCTTTCGAACGAGCCCAACGTCGGTTACCATCGAGTATCAAAGCTATATGATCAGGAATTTTAGTACCTACGGGAAGAGTAAGCTGGGATTTTACTGGCATGGGAATTATTATATCAAACCTTATCTATTTCTTTCTATTACAAAATCAACAATCTGTTTGAGCAAAAGTTGATATTTTTTATCTCCGGTAATTTTAGGTATTGTCTTTTTGGCTTTATTACCCAAATTCTTAGCCCTGGTAAGGGAATAATCAAAACTACCCGTATTTTTGATTATTTCTTTGATTTTTATTATATTTCTTTGAGTTATGTTTTTATTTCCGTAATTAGTTTTTAAGAATTTTTGCTGGATTTTATCGGCATTTTCAAAAGCTTTTGCATATAAAAGTGTTTTTTTACCCCCCTTGATATCCGAATTATTGCTTTTACCAGTATTTTTACTCTGGCCGTAAATCCCCAAAATATCATCAACCAGCTGAAAAGCAATTCCCAGAGGCTCACCGAACTCTCTTATCGGAAGGTAAAGTTTATTTTTTGGATCGGCAAAAGTAGCACCCACGAGCATTG
>Ga0055483_10000062_pt1 | contig 24141 bp, 20 predicted proteins | sample RushMan_CattailN_5_FD_57938 | JGI IMG/M metagenome (GOLD analysis project Ga0055483, IMG submission 57938) | Wetland microbial communities from San Francisco Bay, California, USA, that impact long-term carbon sequestration - RushMan_CattailNLB_D2 | ecosystem: Environmental > Aquatic > Marine >... | reverse complement strand
GGTTTCTACGAAAAGCACGGGTTCGCCTCCCGCCCCCCCGGAGCGCCCGGCATGCAGCTCGGGTCGACGAAGATGCGACCGAGCCCTTCCGGCGGCGCCGCACGAGGCCCGATGCCGACGCGGACCGGTTAGCCGGCCGGACCGCCAAGGGGCCTAGAGGACCGCTCCCGCCGAGGTCCCGGATCGGCGGTCCGCGCTCGACGGAAGCGGATTCGAGGGAATTGGGGCAGGTCTCGGAATTGGGGATGCTCCGCACATATTCGGTATATAATGGACGCCCGTGCCGGCTTCTTCGCACGGGGCCGAAGCCCCGCGCGACAATGACAAACCCGGCTTTCTCGAGGAGGTGGCCATGACCCGACGAATCTCCCTGACGGCGGCCCTCATCGTCCTGACGGCCTTGGCCGCCGGCGCCCAGAGCCGAGTTCCGTTCGACACGTTCTTCGTCGACAAGGCCCTGCGCCTCGACCTCTGTCAGACCGGCGACGCCCAGGGCGAAACCGTGACGCTCGACCGGATTTGCGAGGAACCGGTCTGGCCCGAATCGCCGGCCGGCCTCATCGAGCCCTTCACCTACGGCCGCTATGCAGTCAGGCTCTACGACGTGGCCTCGAACACTCTGATCTACAGCCGCGGCCTCGACACCCCGTTCGCGGAGTACAAGACGACGACGCCCGCCCTGGACGGGATCGAGCGTGTCTTCGAGCGCTCCGTACGCGTCCCCCGTCCCAAGAGGCCCGCGCTGTTTGTCTTCGAGGCCCGCGACAAGCGGCACCTCCTTCACCCGCTGTTCAGCCTGACCGTCGACCCGTCGGACGACCACATCATCCGCGAATCGCCGTCGGCCGGCGACGAGATCTACGAGGCGCTCCGCAGCGGAGGCCCCCATGACCACGTCGATCTCGTGTTTCTCGCCGAGGGCTACGCGGCCGCGGACGGCGACAAGTTCAAAGCCGACGTCGACCGGTTTTCGGCCTACCTCTTCACCGTCGAGCCGTACAAGAGCCGCAAAGACAGGTTCAACGTCACGGGCGTGTTTCGTCCCTCGCCGGAGGCCGGCGTCGACGAGCCCCGGCGGCATGTTTTCAGGAAAACCGCGCTCGACGGCTCCTTCAACGCCTTTGACCTGGAACGGTACCTGCTCATCATGGGGGACCACCGCATGCACGAAATGGCCGCCCAGGCGCCGTACGACGCCATCGTCGTCCTCGTCAACAGCCCGCGCTACGGCGGCGGCAGCATCGCCTTCGATTATTGCGTGACGACCGTGGACAATCCCCGCAGCCTCCAGGTCTTCGTCCACGAGCTCGGCCATTCCTTCGCCGGCCTGGCCGACGAATACTACGCCTCTGCGGTCACCTACAACGACTTCTATCCCAAGGGCGTCGAGCCGCTCGAGCCCAACATCACCGCCCTTCTCGACCCGCCGGACATCAAGTGGAAGGAGCTCCTTTCGCCCGGGATCGCCGTCCCGACCGAGTACGGAAAGGACAGGCTCGACGCCCTGGAGGCCGAACGCCGGGCCAACGCCGCAGCCCGCGCCAAGGCGGTCCGCGAAGCCGGGGCCGCCGGCGCCACCGAAGGGGAGATCCGGCGGATCGAGAAAAAGTACGAGGACGTCGACAGGGCGCTGGCCGCGAAGATCGAGGCCGTCCGCAAACAGTACGCCGGCCTGGAAGACAAGGTCGGGGCCTTCGAGGGAGCGGGCTACTCGTCCAAGGGGCTCTACCGACCCCAGATGTATTGCGTCATGATCTCCAGCCCCACGGGCGAGTTCTGCCTCGTCTGCCGACGGGCCATCCTCGACATGATTGACTTTTATTCGGGGGCGGCCCAAGGCCGGTAATTGTTCCCAACCAAAATTGACTGAGATTCGGGGGTTTTTCAGCCCTTGGCCCGTGCCCGATCGCCGTTCCTGGCCACGGCCTGGACCGATGTCCCGCCTGGACTTGGCCGGGAGCCAAAACCCGTGCCGCGGCTTTGCGCCTGGCCTTCGGCCGCCGCGGGTCGCGGCCGGCTATTTCACGCCCATCTCGTCGAGCAGGAAGCCCGCGCCCGCGAACTTCTCCGTCACCCAGAGGACATACCGGATATCGACCCCGATCGACCGTGAATAATCGGGGCTCCAGGCGTAGTCGTTGATGGTCGCTTCGTAGGTCCGGTCGAAGTTGACGGCCACCAACTCGCCCCTCGCGTTGAGCACCGGGCTGCCCGAATTCCCGCCCGTCGTGTCGGCGTCATAGAGGAGGCAGGCCGGCACGCTCGCGAAGCCCGCGGGCCGGAAACGTCCGAAATCTCCCGCCCGGCTCAGTTCGAAAAGCTTTTCCGGCGTGTCGAAAGGCGCCCGGCCGGTCGTCTTTTCGAGAACCCCGTCCAGGGTCGTGAACGGCCCGTAATAGACCGCGTCGGCCGGCGAATAGCCCTTGATCCGGCCGAACGTCATCCTCAGAGTGCTGTTGGCGTCGGGGATGAAATCCCTGGCCAGGAACTCGGCCTTCACGTCGAGGAGCCGGCCGTAGAGCTCGTCCAGCCTCCCGTTCCAGATGTCGCTCCGCCGGCTCTGGGCCTTCAATTCCGGGTAGATGGCCGCGGCGAGGTCCAGGAACGGGTCGCCCAGCCCCTCGAGATCCCCGGTCGACATGGCCAGCGCCTCCGCCAGGAACCCTTTGTCGGCGAGCTTCGAGCCGCGGTACAGCCGGTCGACATAGACCCGGATGGCCTCCTCCGAATCCCCGCCCGCGAAGACCTTCTCCAGTGCGGCGATCCTGCGTCCTTCCGGAAGCGCCGCGGCCCGGCCCAGCACCCGCTCGAGAACCGCCCGGTCCAGGGGTTCGTGAAAGCTGGCGAGCGACATTTCCAGCCGCCGTTTCGTCTGCGGAAAATTTCGGTCCATGAAGGGCGCCTCCCGCTCCAGGTCCTTTTTCGGGCGCTCGATCGACGCCTCGTAAACGACCGAGGCGAGGTTGAGGAGGCCGACGTTTGTCCGCAGCGAGTTCAGGACCAGGCTGTAAGGCGCGTTGTCCCCCATCTCGGCGTACACGGAGTCGAACGCCCCGAGCAGGTCGCCGTAGCGGGCCTTGCGCGCCGGGTCGCTTTCGATATAGCGGCCGAGCGCCCGCTCCTCCTCCCGCTTTCGTTCGACGATGCCGGCCCTCTTCATGCCCTTGAGCTTGCCCCGGTAGTTCTTCATGGTGTTGGCCAGGCCCTTGACCCGGGCCGAGAGCTTGAGGGCCACGGCCGGGTCATCCGCCCCCAGGCTTTCCATCAGGTCGATCTGACGGGCGTACCAGTCGGCGACGTACGGCATCCGGACGTCCTCCTCGTAAGCCAGGAACGAGGCCGACGAGTGGCGGTAGGTGCGGCCCGGGTAGCCCAGCAGGAAAACGAAGTCGTTTTCCCGGACGCCCTCCGGCGCGACCTTGAGGACGACTTTGGGGCGGTAGGGGACGTTCCGGGGGGCGAACTCGGTCGGCGAGCCGTCCGGCGCCACGTAGGCCCGCAGGAAGGAGAAATCCCCCGTGTGGCGCGGCCACATCCAGTTGTCCTCCTCGCCGCCGAACTCCCCGATCGACCGCGGCGGCACGTAGACCAGGCGGATGTCCCTGAGATGCGTGTAGAGGAAAAGGAGATACGTCTTGCCCGCGAACATCTCCGCCACCTCGGCCCGCTTGCCCGGGTTGGCCTTCTCGGCCTCGGCCACGATGGCCTTGATCTTCCGTTCGACGGCCTTGGTTCTGGCCGCCGGGTCCAGCCCCGGCTTGACGGCTCCGAGCACTTCGCGGGACACGTCCCTGAACGATTCCGTGATCCGCGCCGTCATCCCCTTGGCCTCGATCTCCCGGTCCCGGGTCCGGGCCAGGAAGCCGTCGCGGAGGTAGTCGTGTTCCGTGGTGCTGGCGGCCTGGGCCGCCCCGAACGCGACGTGATGGTTGGTGATGATCAACCCGTCGGCCGAGACGAACGACCCCGTCGCGCCGAGCTGGACGATGCCGTAGATCAGGCTCAATCCCCGCGGGCCGTAGATGGCTTCGGGCGGGATCTCGAGGCCCTGGGAACGAAGGCCGAGCTTCCCGATCTCGCTCACCGGCCACATCCCTTCGTCGGCCGCCGCCGCGGCAACCGGGCCGGGGGTTGCCAGGATCAGCAACGCCAGCGCGGCGAGCGCCCCGAACACGGCCGGGCCCCTCGGCCCGACATCGCGATGCTGCCCACAGATCATGACGGCCTCCTTGTCATTCGAGGTATTTCCGGACCACGGCCTCCATGGCGTCCGCCTGGCGCTCCATCTCGGCCACCATCTTGAGCTGGGTCCGGGAGCGGTCGAGGTTCTGCCCCTCCCGATGGATCTTGAAGTACACGTCGCCGTCGAGGTGGTCGGCGAGAAAGCGCATGCCGCATTCCAGCGTCAGCAGCCGGGCGGAGAAGGCGAGGAGCGAGGTTTCCGCCGGAACCAGAAAATCCCGGGCCGCGTCCAGATACCCCGCGGTCAGGCGGTCGAAGAGCCGGATGTCGAAACCGACCCTGCCGAGGTCGCACTCGTCCTCGACCGCGGTGGCCGCCCCGAGACGCACCGAGTCCCCGAAATCGTAGAGGACCGAGCCCGGCATCACCGTGTCCAGGTCGATGACGCAGATCCCCTCGCCCGTCCGGTCGTCGATCATCACGTTGTTGAGCTTGGTGTCGTTGTGGGTGATACGCTCGGGGATCCGCCCCGCCGCCAGGCCGTCGACCACGACCCCCATCTCCTTCTCCCTCCCGAGGATGAACTCGATCTCGGGGCGGGCCGGTGCGGCGCGGTTGAGGACGTCGGCGTCGACCGAGGCGGTGAACCGCCCGAAGCGCTTCCGGGTGTGGTGGAAGTTCGGAATTGTCTCGTGGAGCCTCCCGCCGGGGAGGTCACTCAGCATCCTCTGGAAGACGCCGAAGGCCCGCGACGCGGAGAAGACGACCTCCAGGCTGTCGGCCTTGTCGTACGTCTGGGCCCCGTCGATGTACTGGAACATTCTCCAGTAGTCCCCCGAGGGCGTCTTGTGGAAGGTGCTTCCCTCGCGGGTGGGGATGAGGTTGAGCGTCCGGCGGGCCGGGTCGCCGCCGGCCGAGAGGATCTTCTCTCTCGCGTAGCGCGTCACCCGGTCGATGTTCTCCATGAGCTTCTCGGGCTCGCGGAAGACGTTGTGATTGATCCGCTGGTTGATGGTGCGGAAAGCCGTCCCGTCGCGGGCGAAGCCGCTGCAGAAAGTGTCGTTGATGTGTCCCGCCGGAATGGGCTCGGCGCAGACGAACCGGCCTTCCACGGCGAACGCCCGGCAGATGGCTTCCAGGTCGGGCATGGGCTTCTTGTCCACGGTCAAAACCTCGGCTTTGCGCCCCGAAGGTGATGTCGGCGGCAAACGGCCGGGCTCATTCTAATCGACCCGGGGCGGGGCTGTCAATTTGGCCCGAAGGCGCCCGAAAGCTCGCCGACTTGCGGAGAATCGGGGCGGGGCTTAGAATTCCAGCCGATCTGCGCTATGATAAAAACTCGAACAAGCGGCGGCGTGCCCGTCGCAAGGAGGCATAAGCATGACCAAAACCAAGAGACCGCGCCGTTTATTCCTGTGGACGGTGCCCGTCCTGGCCGTCCTGGCGGGGGGGTCGGCCGGGCCGGTCCTCGCGCAGGCGGCCGCGCCCCCCTCGCCGGCCGCGTCCGCCCAATCCGGCCGGACGCTTCCGGTGCGTTGGGAGGAGTTGACCGCCCCGGATTTCATCAAGGCCGTGGCCGCTTCGGAGGCCACGTGCATCCTGCCGATCGGAATCCTGGAAAAGCACGGACCCCACCTGCCCCTGGGCACGGACCTCATCGACGTCCGTGAATTATGCCTGCGCGCGGCCGGCAAGGAATACTCGATCGTCTTTCCCGCCTACTACGTCGGCCAGATCTTCGAGGCCCGCCACCAGCCCGGCACCGTCGCCTACAGCGTCCCGACCATGCTGACCCTCCTTCAGGAGACCTGCGACGAACTGGGCCGTAACGGGATCCAAAAAATCATCATCGTCAACGGCCACGGCGGCAATACGCAGTTCCTGCAGTTCTTCTGCCAGAGCCAGCTTGCCTCGAGGAAGGATTACGTCGTCTACCTGTTCGATCCGTCCGAAGACTCGTCGCTGCCGGACAAGCTGGACAAGCTGCGCAAAACGGCGCTGGACGGCCACGCCGGCGAGGAGGAAACGTCGACGATGCTCGCCCATCGCCCCGACCTCGTCCATATGGAAAGGGCCGAGGAGCAGAGCGGCGAGGACCTGAAGCGGCTGGCCGGACTCAAGCACGCCTACACCGGGATCTGGTGGTACGCCAGCCAGCCCGAACACTACCGGGGCTACGGAAGCGCCGGAAACAAGGAATTCGGGGATTTGGCCCTGAAACTGAAGTCCGACCTCCTGGCCGAAACCATCCTGTCCGTCAAGCGGGACAAGGTCGCGCCGGCCCTCCAGAAGGAGTTCTTCGAGAAGACCGCCCGCCCGTTGGCCACGCGTCAGGGCAAGTGAGCGGAACGTCCGCCTCGGCGGACGTTCCTGGGGAGGGATCCCGCTTGGACCATTCATAAAAACGCCGGAGTAACCTGGAGCCGGGCCTGGCCCGGCTCTCCTATTTTAAACCTGCGTTCTTGCCCTGCGGGCGAGCCGATCCGGCCGCATCCGCTTTGTTGCGAAGGGTTCGCAGCACTCGGAGTACAACTTCACCCTTCGACGCCGCGCATCTTGAGCCGCCGCGACTCGTGAATAATTCAAGCATAGTAGGAAGCGAGAAGTCTGTGTCTTGGCGCGACCACAGACTTCTCTGGGTGAGGATATGGGAAAATCCTGCTTCCGATGGGTAATATTTGCACAATCCGTGCCATGATGACCGGCCTCATGGCGCATTCGGGTCGCCGGTCACGGTAAGTTGTTATCAACCATGTTCCTAGCGGTCCCGCAGGATCATTATTCTTTGTAAGAGTGTTCAAAAGGCATGCAGTCAATATCGCAAAGGGATACTGGAATAAACAAATATTGTCATAATTTCCCGACCAAAAATTGCCGGGGATCAACCCGATTTTTCCGCTTCGGCTCGTTTCCAAGCTTCGGCCAGGTCTATCATCCGGCTGTCGGCGTGCTCGAAGAACATGCGATAGGACAGACAGAAGTGATCGAGGCCGCCGTCCCGCGGGTCTCGTTGGCGGTCCTTGGGGCAGCCGCCGCGGCACAGGTCGCGCCAGCGGCAGGCCCGGCAGGTCCCGGGGATCGCGGCCTTGACCCGGCCGAACCGGGTCTGCCGCTCGGAGTTCAGCAGGCGCTCCAGCTTTTCCTCCGTCACGTTCCCCAGTCGCCAGGGCTCCTCGACGAAGAAATCGCAGGAGTACACTCCGCCGTCCGCCTCGACGACCAGGTACGTCCCGCATTCCTTGAGGAGCGAGCAGTCCGGGGGACGGCGCCCCACGTAGCGGAAAAACAACGATTCGAAGAGACGGATATACGGGCGAGGCCGGGCCGCGTCGAAATCATCGACCCAGAGGTCGAATAGCCGGCAGAGAAAATGCCCGTAGGCTTCGGCTCCGGCTGAAAACGCGGCCGCCCGCGAGGGGTCGGCCGGGTCGGTTTCGACGCAGGGAATGAATTGCATGTGCCGAAGCCCCATCTCCTTGAAAAAGGCGTAGGTTTCGTCGGCGAACGCTGCGGAATAGTCGTTGACGACGGCCACCGCGTTGACCTCGACGCCCTCGTCCAAAAGCATTCTGGCCCTGTCCGCCACCAGGGCCCAGGACCCCCGTCCGTCGGCCAGGCGCCGGTACCGGTCGTGCACGTGCTCGGGACCGTCGAGAGACAGCCCGACCAGGAAACGATGTTCGCGGAGGAAACGGGCCCACTCCCGGTCGAGGAGAAGGCCGTTGGTCTGCAGCCCGTTGCTGACCGCCTTGCCGCGTCCCCAGCGGACCATCAGGCCGGCCGCCTTCCGGAAGAACTCGAGCCCCATCAGGGTCGGCTCGCCGCCCTGCCAGCCGAAGCCGATTCCCTGGCCGCACTGTTCAAAGGCCTGGCGAATCATCTCCTCCAGCACGGCCTGGCTCATCCGCCGTTCCCCCCCCCGCGGCCTGGGGCCGCCTTTCCCCCGGTAGAAGCAATAGGCGCAGGCCTGGTTGCAGGACGACCCGGCCGGCTTCACCAGAAGGGAGGTGAGCGGCTTTCTCCGGAACGGGGCTGCCTTCTTCATGGCTCTCGTCCACGATAGCATCGGCGAAGCCGCGGCGCAACCCGCCGGGTGCGAAATTGGCGGAGGCCCGATTGCGCCACACGACCCGGATCTCCCCACGGCATCCATCTCGCTCACCCGGTGCCGGAGCCCTTCTGGAGATCAAAGAAGCGATGGTCGCCGGCGACGCCGTCTCCGGGAGATGGCTTTTTGACGATCGGCCTGACGCCCGGGCACGGATGCTCTGCCGAGCGGATGTCGAGCCCCCCGAGGCTTCGGGCCGAAGCCGGGGTTGGCCTCCCCGGATCATTCGGATACAATACCGCAGGAATCGACCCCGGAAAGTGGAGGTCCCCGATGCCCACACGCAGGGATTTTCTGAAGGCCGTCGGCGCTCTCGGCGCCAGCTCGTTCGCGGGAGGGTTGCCGGCCGGGTTCACGAAACCCCACGGGCCGGGCGGCGGGGGCCCCGACGGCCGCCCGAACATCATTCTCTTCCTGGCCGACGACCTCGGTTGGGCCCAGCTCGGCTGCTTCGGGGAGCGGAAGATCCGGACGCCCCACCTCGACGGTCTGGCGGCCGAGGGCGTCCGCTTCACCCGGGCCTATTCCGGAAGCCCCGTCTGCGCCCCGTCGCGCTGCGTCCTGATGACCGGGCTCCATACGGGACATGCGGCGATCCGCGACAACCGCGAGATCCAGCCGGAGGGACAGGCGCCTCTCCCCGAAGGAACGGCCACGCTGGCCGGGTTGCTCCGGGCCGGAGGATACGCCACCGCAGCGGTCGGCAAGTGGGGGCTCGGCTACCCCGGCTCGACGGGCGAGCCTAACCGCCAGGGGTTCGACCTGTTCCTCGGTTATAACTGCCAGCGCCACGCTCATAACCACTACCCGTCCTACCTCTGGAGAAACCGCGAGCGAGTCACCATCGACGGAAATCCGGGCGGGGCCGGGGGCGCCGTCTACGCGCCCGACCTTTTCGAACGCGAAGCCCTCGATTTCATCCGGGCCAGGCGGGACGGGCCGTTCTTTCTTTTCTACGCCACCACGATTCCCCATCTCGCCCTCCAGGTCCCGGACGATTCGCTCGAGGAATACCGTGGACTCTGGCCCGAAACTCCCTACACGGGGGGGAGGGGATATCTTCCCCAGGCCCGGCCCCGGGCCGCCTACGCCGCCATGGTGACCCGCATGGACCGCAGCGTCGGCCGCCTCCTGGCCCTCCTCGACGAGCTGGGCCTGGCTGGGAAGACAATCGTCCTCTTCGCCTCGGACAACGGCTCGACGTACGACGTCGGAGGCTATGACATGGAGTTTTTCTCCGGCCCGGGCGGGCTGAGGATGCACAAGGGTTACGTCTATGAAGGCGGAATTCGAATCCCGCTCATCGTCCGCTGGCCCGGCCGCACCCGGCCGGGAACGACGAGCTCGCATCTCTGCGCCTTCGAGGACCTGCTGCCGACCCTCCTGGACGCGGCCGGAGCGAAGGCGCGCATTCCCCGGGGAATCGACGGATTGAGCTTCCTCGCCGCTCTGACCGGGACGGGCCGCCAGGCCGAAAGGCGCCATCTCTACATGGAGTTCGCCGGCTACGGCGGGCAGCAGATGGCCCGCAAGGGGAGGTGGAAAGCCGTCCGTTCGGGCCTCCAGGCCGACCCGGACGCGGCCCTCGAACTCTACGACCTCGAAGCCGATCCCGCAGAGAGCCGCGACGTCGCGTCCCTGAACCCCCCGGTCGCCGGGGGCCTTGAGGACACCCTGCGGGCCGAGCACCGGCCGTCCGAGGCCTTCCCTTTCCCCGCCCTGGACGCCCGCCGGGGCCGCCCTTGACGCCCCGGCTCACCGGTTGACGAGGCGCATCATCGCCTCGGGATAACGGGCCCCGCTCACTGCCTTCGGGGGTATGGCCGCCCGGATGGCCTCTGCTTCCTCGTCGGTCAGCTCGACTCCGGCCGCCGCCGCATTCTCGTCGAGATGGCGGACACGCGCCGTGCCCGGGATCGGGACGATGTCGTCGCCCTGCCTGAGAAGCCAGGCCAGGGCGACCTGTCCCGGGGTCACTCCCTTCTTCCGGGCGACCGCGGCCACCCTGTCGACCAGCTCCAGGTTCTTCGCGAAGTTTTCGCTTTCGAAGCGCGGCGAGTGGCGCCGGTAGTCTCCCGGCGCCAGGTCCTCGGGGCTCCTGAAGCGGCCGGTCAGGAAGCCCCGGCCGAGCGGGCTGTAGGCCACGAAACCGATGCCGAGCTTGCGGACGGTCGGGAGAATCAGGCCCTCCGGGTCGCGCGTCCAGAGCGAGTATTCGGACTGGAGCGCACTGATGGGGTGGACGCGGTGGGCCCGCCCGATGGTTTCGGCCGCGGCCTCCGACAGGCCGAGAAAACGGACCTTGCCGGCCTTGACGAGGTCCGACATGGCGCCGATCGTATCCTCGATCGGGACCTCGGGGTCGACGCGGTGCTGGTAATAGAGATCGATGTGGCCCACCCCGAGACGCCGCAGCGAACCGTCGCAGGCCTCCCGCACGTATTCGGGCCGGCCGTCGATCTTCCTCTCGGTCGGGTCGGCCGTGCGGACGATGCCGAACTTGGTGGCGAGGACGATCTTGTCGCGCCTGCCCCGGACCGCCCTTCCGACGAGCTCCTCGTTCTTGTGGGGCCCGTAAGCGTCCGAGGTGTCCAGGAAGTCGATCCCCAGGTCGAGGGCCCGGTGGATGGTGGCCACGGACTCGGTGTCGTCGGCCCCGCCGTAGAACTCGGACATGCCCATGCAGCCCAACCCGATTGCCGAAACTCGAAGACCTTGGGTCCCCAGATCGCGATGTTGCATCGTGTCCTCCTTCCCTTGGGAACATTTCGGGGGCGCGGCTCACCAATCTTCAGCAATCCGCGTGCCAACGGCGGCCCGATTCCGACGTTTCGGATATCAGGGAAGACGAGTCCTCCCGCTCCTCGGCGTTCCTTCCAGGGCTCTCGGAATCCGGCCGGCCGGGACACGCTGTCGTGGACAGGACACAAGCCGGACGGGCCGCTTGCCGGTCTCGATCGGCCGAGGCCCTGGCGACTCGTTCCTCGGGCGCGAAGGTTGGACGGCGCCCTCCCGTCGAGGCATCCGGGAATCCTGCCCGGGCGGGTATCGTCCTGGCGTTTGGAAATCCGACCGATGCGGCGATTGACGTCTCGGGTTTTCGGGGGTACAGTCTTCACAGACTGCGGAAGGGAGATCGGATCCTCCAATGGCCGGACAGACCGCCGGACTGCTGATGTACAGGCTGCGGGAAAAGAGGCTCGAGGTCTTCCTCGTCCATCCCGGCGGGCCGTTCTGGGTCCGCAAGGACCTGGGGGCGTGGTCCATCCCCAAGGGTGAGTTCGGCCCCGGCGAAGATCCTGAGGCCGCCGCCAGGCGCGAGTTCCGGGAGGAAACCGGCTTCACCCCGGCCCGCGACCTGACGCCCCTGGAGCCGGTCAGGCAGAAGGGCGGCAAGACCGTCCTGGCCTGGGCCTTCGCCGGCGACGCCGACCCCGAGGCTTTCCGCAGCAACACGTTCTCCATGGAATGGCCGCCGCACTCCGGGCGCAGCGAGTCGTTTCCCGAGGTGGATCGCGCGGCCTGGTTCGGCCTCGAGGAGGCGCGCCGGAAGATCAACCCGGCCCAGGCCGCCCTCCTGGATCAGCTGGCCCGGCTCGTCGGCGCGGATTCCTGACCGCGCCCCTCCCGATCGGGCAGTCTCTTCCCCGTGCGGCGGTCGGACCCCGGGCTTCCCCGATCTTCATTCCCAAAGGGGCTGTCGACCGAGGGGCGGGCCTCTCCCGCACTGTGACCGCCGGACGACGAAAATGTCGGGGACTCCAAGTCGCAGTATTTTACAAACCGTTGATGATAAATAGGACAATGATCGGAACGGACTTTGCCATAATTCGGCGAACGGCTGAGGCCGAAGTCAACGGGCGTCGGCGGCCCGCTCAGACGTCGTCGCGGAAATTGAACCCGTACTTGACCGCCTCCAGGTTCTTTTCGAGCGACTTGCGGGGCAGGATGTCGGTGATGTTGAGCAGCAGAATGTTGATCCCGATGTAGCGCAGGATCCGGCCCAGGGCGATCATGTTGATGAAGACCTTGCTTCCGAACACGGTGACGGCCACGTCCTCGAACCCGTAGAGCGTCCCGTGCCGGTCCCGGATGCTGCAGGACAGGGCCTCCTCCTCGCAGATGCTCTCGTCGATGACCAGACTCTTGGCCGGAAACCACTCCCGGGTCCGGTTGAACTTGATCAGGACGTCCGCCTCGTCGATGAGCGGATTTTCGATCGGGCGGTCGGAGTAGATCAGGTCGGCGCTGATGTTGCCGCCCCGGACCGAGGCGTCGTAGTTGAGGCTGAGCGAGACCTCGTTGCCGAGTTGGCTGAGGATCTGGGCCAGGGTGAACGACAGCAGCTTGACGCCCTGGCCCGCCTCGCCCACGATCTTGATCTTCTTCTCGATCTTGGCCGGATCCGGTTCGGCGATGTACTTGAAGATGTTCTGGATCTTGAAGCCGAACAAGCTCTTCTCTATGAGGACGCCCTTCCGGAAGCCGAGCTTGGACGAGAAGTCGAGAAACCTGTTGTGCTCGGCATAGGCGTACATTTCGATCTTGTAGGCGCCCTTGGTCAGGAGGTCCGACTCGAGGCGGTCCATGAGCTGCTTGACGACGCCCCGGCCCCGGAACTCCTTCAGGCTGAAGATCCAGTACATGGTGAAGACGTAGTGGAAGAGCCATCCGTAGAGGAAGGCGGCGATCCCGCTTTCGGTCTCGGCGACGTAGAGTACGGCGTGCTCGTCCGCGCAGAGCTCCTTGAGGGCGCCCTCGGTGAAATTCGCTTTCAGGGCCCGCCGGACGTCCCCGGATTCCCGGGCGTAGATCTCGTCGATGAGCAGGCCCATGAGCCGGCTGACCTGCTGGCAGTCTTCAGGCCTGGCTTCCCTGACTGTCATTTTTCATCACTCCCAATTGTCCGGGCTGCAGAGGCCCTCCGCCCGGGGCCGCCGTCTTGAAATCCCGCTTGAGCTGGAGGAGCATTTCATGGCCCGACTTGAAGCCGAGCCGCCGGCCCGAGTTTTCGATGCAGAAGGCCATGACCTCGACGAAGGCGAACCCCTTCCAGGCGACGGCCTCCTTGATCATCTTCTGCAGCCCGAGGACCTGGTAGGCCGAGCCGCGGGCGAACCAGTGCCGCGCGTTGCAGGTGACGAGCCCCTGGATGTTGGCCGGGGCGTAAGGCGCGCCGAACGGCGAAGTCGGCGTCTTCTGGCCTGCGGGCGTCGTGGGGGCCATCTGGCCGCCGGTCATGCCGTAGATGCCGTTGTTGATGCAGATGACCGTCAAGTCGACGTCGCGGCGCGCGGCGTGGATGAGGTGGTTGCCGCCGATGCCCACCAAGTCGCCGTCGCCGCTGAAGACGATCACTTTGAGCGCGCCGTTGGCCCGCTTGATCCCTTCGGCGACCGGGACGGCCCGCCCGTGGGTGACGTGCACGCTGTCGGCGCTGATGTATCCCGCGGCCCGGCCGCTGCAGCCGATGCCGGAAACGACGACGAGCTCGTCGAGCGGCACCGCCATGTCGGCCAGGGCGAACGTCAGCTGCTTGAAGACGGTTCCGATGGCGCATCCCGGACACCAAGTGGTGGGCATGCGTTCCCAGCGAACGTAGTCTTTATAGGTCATGCAGACGCTCCCGGACCTCGTTCAGGCTGATCGTCCCGCCCAGGCAGGACACTCCCAGCACCTGGCGCCCCAGAGCCTTCTCGACCTCGCCGCGGTACTGACCGTCGTTCATTTCCACGACAACGACCCTCCGGTGCCCTTCGGCCGCCGACCGCAGTTCCCCCTCCAGGACCGGGAAGAGCCTGACGGGCTTGAACAGGGAATACTCCCCCCGGAGCGGGAGCACCACCCGGTGCGTGATCCCGAAGGCGATGAGCAGGGTGTCGGCCCGCTCGTTCCGTATGAATTCGCAGAACCGATAGCCGGCCGCGGCCGTCAGGACCTTGGCCTTGACCCGGGCGTACCACTCCCGGTAATAGGCGGAGTCCTTGGTGCGCGGCGCCCCGTCCTTGGCCAGGAGTCCGGTGAAATGCCGGCGTCCCTGTCCGAGAGGAGGGAGTCTCCTGATTTTCGGGCTGACGGCAACGGCGTCCAGATCGACGGTTTCGGAAAGGTGGCCCAGGAATCCGTCGAGAAGAAGGATGACGGGGGAGCGGGCGTCCTCGGCGGCGTTGAAGGCCTCGATCGTGTACCTGTAGCACTCGTCGACCGAAGACGGGTAGAAAACGAGGGCCTCGTAGTCGCCGTGGCTGCCGTGGGCCGCCTGCAGGATGTCCCCCTGCGAGGGCAGGGTGGGCATTCCCGTGCTCGGCCCGACGCGCTGGACGTCGACGACGACCAGGGGCACCTCCATCATGTAGGCCAGGCCGATCCCTTCCTGCTTAAGGGAGAACCCCGGACCGGAGGTGCTGGTCATGGCCTTCCGCCCCGCCAGGCTGCCGCCGATGGCCATGTGGATGGAGGCGATCTCGTCCTCGGCGTGGACGAAAACGATGTCGTTGGCCTGCTCGGCCAGGACGTGCATGATCTCGGAGGCCGGGGTGATCGGGTAGGCGGCGAAGAACGTCATCCCGGCCCGCAGGGCCCCGCAGGCCACGGCCTCGTTGCCCATGATCAGGCTCTTCATTCCCCGGCCTCCTGCGCCTCGCCCTTCCCGGCCCCGCTTTCCCCGCCCTCCCCATTCTTTTGTTTCTTCTTCGCCTCGACCTCGATCGCGAAATCGGGGCAATACTTCTGGCAGAGCCCGCACTGCGTGCACTTGTCCAGCGAGACCATCTCGTCGTCCTTGAATTCCAGGTTCTTGACCGGACAGATGTTGACGCAGGTGAGGCATTGTTTGCAGAACTTCGGGGTCCAGGTGATGTGGGCGTCGATCTTCTTGGGGGATTCGGCCATCAGGGGCTCCGCGGCTCCTCGCCTTCGGCATCATGGGCGTCGTAGAATCCGGTCCGGAAGACCCGGTCCGCCTCGCGGACCTTCAACCTGAGGAAATACAGGAGCACCCCGACGAGCGCCCACATCCAGGCCAGGAACACGATGACTCCGACCCGCTGCCGGGGCGGCAGCGCGGGCGGATGCACCTCGCCGCCCTCCGGGGCTGCCGCGGGCGCCTCCTGAATGACCGGCGCCGCGCCGGCCCGGCTCTCGAAGGCCGGGGACGGGACAGCCCGGAGCGACAGCATCAAAAGGAGCCCGGCCCCGACACAGATGATCCTTGTCGCTTTCACAGCAGGCTCCAGACGGTCATGGCGATCGCGTAGACGAAGGCCGCCAGGACGAGCCAGCTGACGACCCGACCCTTGCGCTCCGTCGGGCGGTTGTCGATGAACGGCAGCACGAAAACGAGGGCCAGGCCGGCCAGCATGGACATCACCGCCACCTGTTCCCCGTTCAGGCCCGCGATGCGCGACGGGAAGAGCTTCAGGGTCTGGAACATGAACAGGAAGTACCACTCGGGCTTGATCCCGGCCGGAGCCGGCGCCATGATGTCTGCCGCCGGGCCGAGGGACGGCGCGGCGAAGATGGCCAGGGTGATGACGGCTCCGAACAGGACGAGCCAAACGCCCGTCTCTCTCATGATGAAGTTCGGCCAGAAGGGAAGCCACCCGGGCTTCTCTTCCCGCGCATCCCGCTCGAGCGGCAGGCTCATGCCGTGGCGCTGGACGAGAAACAGGTGCAGGCCCAGGATCGCGAAGATCAGGAGCGGCAGGATGCAGACATGGGTGATGAAGAACCGGGAGATCGTGTCGCCCGTGACGTCTTCCCCGCCGCGAAGGACCTTGGCCGCCAGCGGACCGACGAGGGGGACCGCCTTGGGAAAATCCGTGCCGACCTTGGTCGCCGCCAGGGACAGCGAGTCCCACGGAAGCAAGTAGCCGGTGAATCCGAAGGCCATCGAGGCGGCCAGAAGCAGGACACCCGTGAGCCAGGTGGCTTCGCGCGGCTTCCGGTAGGCCTTGATGAACGCGATGCTCAGCATGTGGACCAGGACCAGGGCGATCATGGCGCTGGCCGACCAGCTGTGGACGGACCGGATGAGCCAGCCCAGCGGGACCTCGGTTATGATCCTGGCCACGCTGGCGTTGGCCCCCTCGATGGTGGGCTTGTAGTAAAGGGCCAGCATCACGCCCGTGACGACCTGGATCCCCAGGAAGAGCAGGATCGAGCTCCCGGTGTAATACCAGATAGTGTGGCTGTGCAGAGGGACGGCCTTCTTCGTGAGGAACCCCGAAACCTCGCCGATCCCCAGCCTGTCGTCGAGCCAACCGCGGATGGTCCCCATGGCTCAGGCCTCTTTCCTGATGAGGATGTCGCCGTTTTCGCGGGCGGCCGAGAGGCGCCTCAGCGGCCGTGGCGGAGGCCCGGCGATGTTGACCCCGTCGGCGTTGTACCAGCCCTGGTGGCAGGCGCAGTAGAACTTGTTGTCGTCCGGAAGCCAGGTGACGTTGCAGTCGAGATGGGTGCAGACGGTCACGAAGGCCTGGAGGGCGCCGTCCTGGCCCCTTTTCAACAGCCCGGGCTTGTTGCCCCAGGCGAAACTCACCCCACGGTTGTCGGTGAGGTCCACGAGGTCCGAGGCCGGGAGCTTCACCTCGTCCGGTTCCTTGTACGGCGGGATGACGAACTTGGCGATGGGCGCGATGAACGCCGCCCCCAGCGCCGCCAACCCTCCCCCGAGGAGCCAGTTCAGGAAGGCGCGCCTGGAAAAGAGGGAATACTTGAGCTTCATGGCTTCCGTCCCATCATGCGCTGGAGCGTCTTGGCGGCCAGGGTCCGACGCACGCCTTCGATGCCGTGGCCGGGCTGGACGTCCTTGGGGCAAACGGCGTTGCAGCGGAAGACAGTGTCGCAGCCCCAGACGCCGGACGGCGTGTCCACGCTCTTCAAGACGTCGAACGGCCGTCCGTCCCGCGGGTCCGACGTAAAGCGGTAGAGCTTGGCCAGGGCAGCGGGGCCCAGGTAGCGCTCGTCGCGCGTGACCACCGGGCAGGCGCCGTAACAGCAGGCGCAGAGGATGCAGGTCGTGGTCCGGAAGACGTCTTCCAACTCGGCGTCCTCCACGCGGAATCCCTTTTCCGGCGGCGGGCCCTGAGGCTGGAGATACGGTTGGACGAACCGGTAGGCCCGCCAGAAGGGCTCCATATCGACGACGAGGTCCTTCTGAATCTCCAGGTTGGGCAGGGGCTCGACGACGACCGGGCCGGGACCCAGGGATTCGACGAGCGTCCGGCAGGCCAGCGTTACCCGGCCGTTGATGGTCATGCCGCAGGAGCCGCAGACGGCTTCGCGGCAGCTGTATCGGAACGAGAGCGAAGGGTCCTGCTCGTCCCGGATGTCCTTGAGAGCCTCGAGCACCGAATCCCGTGGCCTGGGCGTGTGCCGGTAGGCCTGGAAGCGCGGTTCCGGGTCGTTCGTGGGGTCGAACCTGAGGACCTTGAACGTCATGACCTGAGGGGCGGCGTCTTTCAATACGTCCTCTCCTGGGGGGGGTATTTCGTGACATCCACGGGCCGGTACTCGAACCGGGGCCCCTGGCCCGTGTGGGTCATGATCGTGTGCTTCAGCCAGTCGATGTCGTCACGAACGGGAAAATCCGTGCGGTAATGCGAGCCCCGCGTTTCCTCCCGCTTCAGCGCGCCGAGCAGGATGGCCTCAGCGACATCCAGCATGTATCCGAACTCGATGTGCATCAGGATTTCCTGGCAATAGCTCTGGCACCGGCCGTAGATGAAGGCCCGCTCGCTCGCCTCCCTGAGGGCCGGGATCTGCTCGAGGCCTTCCCTCAGGGTCTTCTCCCTCCGGAAGATGCCGGCTTTCTCGGTCATCACCGTCTTGAGCCGATTCAGGACCCGGAAGATGTTCTCGCCCCGGTCTCTCTTCCGGATGGCGGCGACCTTGTCGTGGAGCCGCCGGGCTTCCTCGCCGATCTCTCGCTCCGGCGAATCGCAGCCCCCCCCGTCGATGACGAACCGTGAGGCCGACTGCCCGGCGATCTTGCCGAAGACGACCGCCTCGAGAAGCGAATTGCCCCCCAGCCGGTTGGCCCCGTGGACGCTGACGCAGGAGCACTCGCCGGCCGCGAAGAACCCCGGCACCATGGAGGCGCAGGTCTTGTCGACGTCGATCCCGCCCATGGAATAATGCTGGGCGGGCTGGATGGGAATGGGGGTGTCGACGGGGTCGAGCCCGGCGAAGTTGAGGCAGATGTCCCGGATGCCGGGCAGCCGCTTGAGGATCTTGTCGCGGCCCAAGTGGCGCAGGTCCAGGAGGACATACTCGTTCTCGAAACCGTTGCCCTTCTCCACTTCCCTCTGGATCGCCCGGGCGACGATATCCCGCGGGGCCAGCTCCATGGCCTTCGGCGCGTAGTCCTCCATGAAGCGCCGGCCCTCGTTGTTGAGGAGCGTCCCCCCTTCGCCGCGGGCGCCTTCGGTGATCAAAATGTTCTTGCCGTTGAGCGTGGTGGGGTGGAACTGGACGAATTCCATGTCCTTCAGGGGGAGGCCGGCCCGGTAGGCCAGTCCGATGCCGCTGCCCAGGTTGATATAGGCGTTCGTCGATTTCCGGAAGACCCGGCCGTAGCCGCCGGTGGCGAAGACGAGGGCCCGGGCCCGGATCCCGATGATCTTCCCGTTCGCGACGTCGAAGGCGACGACTCCCGGGCAGCGGCCGTCCCGGACGACCAAGCCGGCGATCAGCCACTCGTCGAGAAACGTCACGTTCTTCCGGACGGCCTGCTCGTAGAGCGTGTGGAGGAGCATCTGGCCCGTCCGGTCGGCCGCGTAGCAGGTTCTGGGGAACCCGCCCCCCCCGAAGGGCCGCTGGGCGATCGTCCCCCCCGCAAAGCGGCTGAAGGGCGTGCCCCAGTAGTCGAGCTCGTACATGGCCGGGATGGCCCGGCGGCAGAGCAGTTCGGCGGCGTCCTGGTCGGCGAGGTAGTCGCTGCCCTTGATCGTGTCGAAGGCGTGGCGCTCCCACGAATCCTCCCGGCCGGCCGGGTCGTTGCCGAGGGCGGCGTTGATCCCGCCCTGGGCCGCGACCGAGTGGGAACGCAGCGGGTGGACTTTCGCGATGACCGCGGTCTTGAGGCGCGGGTCGGCGCCGAGGGCTGCGGCCAGTCCGGCCAGTCCGCCGCCGACGACGAGCAGGTCGTACTCGAGCATCAATAATTCCTCGTGTAATAGATCACGAGCAGCGCCGCCGTCATCAGCGTTCCGAGTCCGGTGAAAATCCAGAACAGCAGTTTCTCCCGGCGCACGCCGAGGTCGATGACGATCGTCCGCAGTCCGTAAAAGGCATGATAAACGGCGGCCACGATCAGGGCCGTGTCGGTGATCGGGTTGGTGTGGAGAAGCAGGGCCCAGTCAGGCTTTTGCCCCTTGGTCATGAGGAAAAACGAGGTCAGGAATTTGATCCCCAGGAGCACGATCAGCGCCAGGCCGCTGGCGCGATGAAAGACCCAGACGAACATGGTTCTATCTCCCCCTCAAGGACTGCGTGTCGCTCGGCGGCATGAGCATCACGTAGATTTTGTACCACATAATCCCTAGGGAAACAATAGGGATTCTCCCCCGCACCCGCGGTCCCTCATCTTCCGAGCACCGCGGCCGCCGCGAACCGTCCCAGCAGCGAGGGAAGGATTCCGAGAACGAGAAGGACCAGGGCCGCGGCCGCCAGGACGAGGCGCGGGTTCGGCGACCCGTCCAACGGCGCCTCGGCCGGGTCGTCCTCCAGGAACATGGCCCGGCCGATCCGGAAATAATAAAAAAGCGAGATGACCGAATTCACCGCCCCCGCGACGGCGAGAACGTACAGGCCCTTGTCCACGGCCGCCGCGAACAGGAAATATTTGCCCATGAACCCGGCCGTCGGGGGGATCCCGGTGAGGGACAGCAGGACGACCAGGATGGAGGCGGCGGCCAGCGGGGATTTCCGGACCAGGCCCCGGAAGTCCTCGACGTTCTCCCCGAAGCCCTGCCCCTTCCGGACGAGCAGGACCATGCCGAAGGCCGCCGCGTTCATCACCACGTAGACGACCACGTAGAACAGGACGGCCAGGCGGCCCGTTTCCCCCCATGCGGCCAGCCCGATGGCCATCGTCCCGGCCTGGGCGATGGACGAATAGGCCAGCAGACGCTTGACGTTCCTCTGAAGCAGGGCGGCGATGTTGCCCCAGAACATGGAGGCGATGGCGACGACCTGGAGGAGGGTGCTCCACTGGACCTCGAAGCGGCCGAACAGGAGGGTCATGGCCCGGACGAGCAGGGCGAAGACGGCGGCCTTGGGAGCCGTGGACAAAAAGACCACGAGCGGCGTCGGCGCCCCTTCGTAGACGTCGGGCGCCCACTGGTGGAACGGAACCAGGGCCCCCTTGAAGAGCAGGCCCGCGAAGAACAGGGCCATGCCCGTCAGGGCGACCCGGGAGTTGGCGGTCGCGAGGACGCCGGCGACGGCCCGGTAGCCCGTCTCTCCGGTCAGGCCGAGGACCAGGGCCATGCCCAGCAGCATGACCCCCGAGCTCAGAGTGCCCAGGAAGAAGTACTTGAGCCCGGCCTCTGCCGAACGGTTGTCCTTCTTGAAGATCCCGGCCAGGACGTAGGAGGGGATGGCGAAGAGCTCGAAAGCCACGTAGGTCGTGATCAGGTCCACCGAGGAGGCGGCCGCCATCATGCCGATCACGGCCAGCGGCAGGAGATAGTAGACCTCGCCCGGCTCGGACTTTTCGACGTCGAAGAACCGGAAGGCGAAGACCACGGTTAACACGGCGGCGAGGAGGAAGCTCAGCTTGAAATAAAGGGCGAACGGGTCGGCCGTCAGGGCGCCCGAAAACACTTCCCCATGGGTCTGCGGCATCAGGACCAGGAGCCCGGCCGCCGCGGCGTAGCCGGCGAGAGAAACCAGGCCGGCCAGGCGGCGACCCCTCCTCGGCAGGAAGAGATGGGCGAACATGGCCAGCGCCGCCGTTCCCAGGAGCGAGAGCTCCGGAACGATGTAGGTCAGGCCGGCCAGGTGAGACGCCTCGGGCATCACAGGCCCTCGCGGGAGAGAGTCGACCGCCCAGGCTTGAGGGGCCGGGGGACGCCGGCGGGCTCGCCGCCGGTCAGGCGGGCCTCAGGGCCCGGCTGGACGATCTGCAGGATTCTCTCGACGGGCTTGTCCAAAACCCTGAGAAACGGCTTGGGGAAGACGCCGATCCAGAAGACCAGGACGATCAGGGGCAAAAACGTCGCCAGCTCCCTCGGGCTCAGGTCCTTCAGGGACTGATTGGCCGGATTTTCGAGGCGCCCGAACATGACGCGCTGGTAGAGCCAGAGCATATATCCGGCCCCCAGCACGATGCCGGTCGCGGCGACGGCCGCCCACACCCAGTTTACGGTCCAGGCGCCCATGAGGATCATGAACTCGCCGATGAATCCGTTCAGTCCGGGGAGGCCAATCGACGACATGGTCATGATCAGGAAGACCGCGGCGTAAAGGGGCATGCGGGCCGAAAGCCCCCCGAACTCGGAGATCTGGCGGGTGTGGCGGCGCTCGTAGAGAACCCCCACGACAAGGAACAGCGCGCCGGTCGAGAGGCCGTGGTTGATCATCTGCAGGACGGCCCCCTTGACGGCCAGGGGCGAAAAGGTGAAGAGTCCCAGCATCACGAACCCCATGTGGGAGACGGACGAATAGGCGACCAGCCTCTTCATGTCCTTCTGCATCAGCGACACCAGGGCCCCGTAGACGATCGCGATCAAGGCCAGCGCGACGAGAAGCGGCACGAATTTCCGGGACGCGTCGGGGAGTAGCGGCAGCGAGAAACGGACGAAGCCGTAGGTCCCCATCTTGAGCAGGACCCCCGCCAGCAGGACCGAGCCGGCCGTCGGAGCCTCGACGTGGGCGTCGGGCAGCCAGGTGTGGAACGGAAACATCGGCACCTTGATGGCGAAGCCCAGGAAAAAGGCCAGGAAGGCCCAGGTCTGGAGAGCCCCGGGAAGGGGAGAGCCGGAGGCGATCATGGCCGTGAGGTCGAAGGTGTGATGGTGGGAGTACAGCAGCAGGATGCCGACGAGCATCACCACCGATCCGAACAGAGTGTAGAGGAAAAACTTGATGGCGGCGTAGAGCTTCCTGGCCCCGCCCCAGATGCCGATGAGAAAGTACATCGGCACCAGCATCACCTCCCAGAAGACGTAGAAAAGGACGAGATCCAGGGAGATGAAAACACCGATCATGCCCACTTCGAGCAGGAGCATGAAGGCGTAATACTCCTTGACCCGCTCGCCGACGGCCCGCCACGAGCTCAGCGTGGCCACGAAGGTCAGGAGCGAGGCGAGCAGGATGAGGAGCAGCGAGATGCCGTCGATGCCCACGTAGTACTGGGCGTGGAAGGCCGGGATCCAGTCGGCCCGCTCGACGAACTGCATCCCCGCCGCGGCGGGGTCGAATCCGGCCACGAGGCCGAGGGTCAACAGGAATTCCAGACCGGTGATGACGTTGGCGGCCAGCTTGACGGCCCCCGGCCGGGACCGAGGGAGGAAAAGGACGGCCAGCATCCCGGCCAGCGGAAAGGCCACGATCGCCGTCAACAGAGGGAATCCTATGGTCATGGTCGCTGCTCCTTCCGCCGTGTCCCGGCGGGCCTTGGGCTGTTCATCGGCATCATTCTCCGAGTCTCCTAGAACACCGCCGCGACCAGGGCCACGAGGACGATCAGGCCGATGACGATCGACAGGGCGTAGCTGTAGACGAATCCGGTCTGGAGGCGGGCCAGGCGGCGGGCGAGGAAGCGGTGGGCCGAGCCGATCCCGTTCACGGCGCCGTCGATGACCGTCCCGTCGAAGGCGATCGACCCCGCGGCGAGGGCCCGGACGGCCCGGGCCGTGCCGTTCACGAGGCCGTCGACGACCCTGGAGTCGAGCCAGTCCGCAACTCCGGCCAGGAGCATCGTGCCCCCTACGATCGCCCGCTCGTAGAAACGATCGACGTAGTAGCTGTTGGAGACAAGCCCGTAGAACGCCTTGAAGCGCTCGGCCGTCCGCCTGGCCGGAGCCCCCTCTTTCGTCACGTACACGATGTAGGCGGCCGAAAGGCTGGCCACCACGAGAGCGGCCGTCAGGGTCATCAGAAGGAGGCCCGTGGGACCCGCCAGCCGGGCTTCCGCGGCGCCCGTGCTGGCTTCGAGGAATCCGGCCAGCCAGTCCGATCCGCCCAGGATGTGGGGGAGGCTCAGTCCCCCGGCCGCGGCCGAGAAGGCGGCCAGGACGATGAGCGGTCCGGTCATGATCCAGGGAGCCTCGTGCACTCGATGCCCCGCCTCGGGTACGAACCTGGGCCGGCCGAAAAACGTCAGGAAGATCAGCCGGAAAATGTAGAACGCCGTCAGGACCGCTCCGGCCAGTCCCAGGGCCCAGGCGACATAGTGACCGGAGGCGAAGGCCTGGCTCAGAATCTCGTCCTTGGAGAAGAAGCCCGACAGGCCGGGAATGCCCGAGATGGCCAGGGCTCCGACCAGGAACACGCCGAAGGTGCGGGGCAAACGGGTCCGGAGCCCGCCCATCCTCCGCATGTCCTGCTCGCCGGACAGGGCATGGATGACGCTCCCCGCGGCCAGGAAAAGCAGGCTCTTGAAAAAGGCATGGGTCACGAGATGAAAGATGCCGGCGGCATAGGCCCCGACGCCCAGCCCGATGAACATGTAGCCGATCTGGGAGATCGTCGAGTAGGCCAGGACCCGCTTGATGTCGTTCTGGACGACGGCCATCGTGGCGGCGTAGAAGGCCGTGACCGCCCCGGTCAGCGCCACGACGCTCATGGCTGCCGGCGAGAACGAATAGAGGACGTGCAGCCGGGCCACCATGTAGACCCCCGCC
>Ga0055483_10000057_pt1 | contig 25398 bp, 18 predicted proteins | sample RushMan_CattailN_5_FD_57938 | JGI IMG/M metagenome (GOLD analysis project Ga0055483, IMG submission 57938) | Wetland microbial communities from San Francisco Bay, California, USA, that impact long-term carbon sequestration - RushMan_CattailNLB_D2 | ecosystem: Environmental > Aquatic > Marine >... | reverse complement strand
GCATTCCGTTACACACCGGCCCCGTCTCTTCAAAGCGAATCAGGACTTCGTTGCACGCCGGCCTGTCTCCCCGCGTCTTCAATCGACGAGGACGGCCCGGAGCTCTTCCAGGCCGATTCGGGACCCGCTGAGAACGAGCACGACAGACTTGCCTTCGAAGCGGGCCGGGTTCTTGAGGAAGGCGGCCACGGGCAGGGAGCCGGCGCCCTCGACCAAGAGGTTGTGCTTCTCGAGGCCGAACAGGATGGCCTCCTTGATCTCGCGCTCCGACACAAGGACAAAATCGTCGACGCACGTTTGGCAGATGTCGAAGGTCAGGCTGTTCTCCTCCACGCCGCCGGCCGAGCCGTTGGAGAGGGTCGGCAGCGACGGCCGGTTGATGATCCGGCCGGCCTTGACCGATTCGTACATGATGGGAGAATTCTCGGGCTGGCAGCCGATAACCTCGGTTCGGGGGTTGCGGGACTTGATGAAACCGGCTATTCCCGATATCAGCCCGCCCCCCCCGACCGGGACCAGCACGGCGTCGGGGAAACCCATCTGCCGCGAGACCTCGAGAGCGACCGTGCCCTGGCCTCCGATGATCTTGGCGTCGTTGTACGGAGAGATATAGACGGCCCCTGTTTTTTCGGCTTCGCCGCGGGCGAAATTCTCGGCTTCGACGCAATCGGACCCGTGAAAGCGCAGCGGAACCCCGTACTCTTTCAGGGCCGCGATCTTGGTCGGAGAGGCATTCTCGGGCAGGCAGATCGTCCCGTTCAGCCCGAACAACTTCCAGAGATAGGCGAAGGCATTGCCGTGGTTGCCGGACGAAGCCGTGATCAGCTCCCCCGCAAATCCGCTCTCTCTCAGGGACAGGATTTTGTTCAGGGCGCCCCGGATCTTGAAGGAGCCCGTCAGCTGAACGTTTTCCAGTTTCAAATGGACCCGGCCCCGGCCGGTCCGGCTGAGGAAAGGCGAGTCCTCGAGCGGGGTCTCCCGGATGAACGGCCTGATCCTGGCTTCCGCCTCCATGGTTTCGGCCTGGACGTCCTCGGCGGCCAACCGGGTTCCCGTCAGAACGTCACTTTCCTCTCGCATGCCTGGCTCCTCGATTGGCTTCAAATACCTCCGTCCCCGAACAGATATTAGCCGAATTAAATATGCCTTTCAATAAAAAATATTGATTATAAATATTGAACCGAATCTTTTAATTAGTTGATAAATTGCTATCCAACGGCAACAATTACTTGATTTTACCGCACTGCCGGCCGGTCAACTCGACAGGCTCCCAGCCGGTCGCGCCTCATATCCCGATCTCCGCTCATAGCTTCACGAGCCCAAGGCCTCCCGATCCTTATGCCCCTGGCCGCCGGCAAAGAGGCTGCGGGAGAAGACCTCCCTGGCCGCGGGGCAGCCGATCCCGGCCCTCTTCCCAGCCCATCTCCTTGAAAAATTCCTCCCGGGAAGGAAAGAGAAAGCTGAGGATGTCATATATTTCCGGATCGATGGTCCTGAGGTTTTCGGGGGTCAGGGGCAGGCCGTCGTACGATTGACGGCCGCGGACGCCGTAGAGAATGTCCAGGCCGAAGGCCAGATACTCATCGGGGAAGGAATCGGCGGGCAATCCGTCTTGCGGGCGATAGAAACCGCGTTCGACCGCCGCCCGAGTGGCATGCTCCAGCCGCTTCTGAACGCCCGGATAGGCCTCCACGACACCGCCCCGATGGATCAAGTGGGTGATTTCCTCGACCGAGGCGTCACGCCGCAGATTCCTCGGGCCTCCGAGCCGCAAATAATCGGGTATGATCTCCTCGTCCTCGAGATCCTGGGTTCTCAATCCCAGGTCGCGCCCGTACATGTAGAATCCGATGGCCGTATTGCGTTCCTCGTAGGTCTTGAAAATGGTCATGACCACGTTCTTTTGTCCGAGGTATTTCGAAATCCTCCCCGAACCGTTCCGGTCCTTCGACAGGAGGGCTTTGGCGACCTTCGCCGCATATCCGATCTTTTCCGGATTCACCGTTTCCGTGCCGAAAAAGCGCATCGGCCCGGCTTCGATCCGCTGCGTAAAGATATCCAGAGCCTGTTCCTTGCGGGGCTTCGCTTCGAGGGCGATGATGATGAGCACCTGTTCCATGAACCCGTCCTCGTTGGTCGCCCGGACCTCCGCGTAATAATGCGCCGGGAATTTCTCCGGCCTCCGCTTCAGCCTGACTTCGGCGGAATCCGGGTCGATCTCGACGATCTTCGTCGCGTCGAGCTGGCCTTCTTTCAGGTAATGCCTGGGATCGCCCCCCGGAACCGGCGGGACCAGACTCCAGGTGATCCGCTTCGGATTGGGGAAAATCAGTTGGATCGTTCCGAGGACGTCGCCGATTTGTGTATCCGCCGTTACCAGCATGCGGTCGAACTCGTCGGTCAGGATGGGTTTCTGCGCCAGGCCCGCCGCCACGCCGAGGGAAAAGACCATGACCCCAAGAACGGATTTCGCCAGCTTTTTCCAATTCCGAATGTTCATTGCCGCGCCTCCTTCCTTCCACGTATTTCATCAAGGCCCTGGCTGCCTCGAGCTGGGTCGTCGACCCCGATCGCCCGGCCTTGGGCCGCTCGAGCCTGCCTTTCTCCGCGTTTCATGGAAAGCTTTTCGCCCTCCCTCCGATATTGCCATAATTTAATATGTCTTTCAATTATTATGGCTCAATTATAAACATTGAACCTATATTGCATTTTGATTAATATATGAACGTAGATTTAATGGCTTTGCTTGACCTTCATGCAGCATCGATCGGCCCGCGGCCGGATGCTCCGGCCGAGACGACGGGGTTCCCAGGACCTGACAGCGCTGGACGCGCAGGAGCGGCCTCGAGCCGCCGGACACAGGAGGTTCGAACGATGAAGATCAAAAGGATAGGAAATTCCGGAGCCGCCGCGCTCGTCCTTCTGGGACTCACGGCTGCCGGGGCGGCCCGGGCCCAGGTTCCGCCGCCCGGCGCGGGACGCGACGCCGCGAACGTCCTCCCGATGCGGGAGCGGGTCCTGCTCATGGAGAAATTCTGGGCCTGGAAGAAGGCCCACGTCCTGCCCGCGCTGATGCGCGAGAGGGGCGTCGACATGTGGATCGTCCGGAACGACGAGGAACCGCTCTACCGCCAGGTCTCCTACAAGGAGCACCCGGTCTATCTGTCCCTGCTCCCGGCCACCGACGAGGGCATGGTCATCCCGAGCAGGTTCGCCGCGGGCTCGATGGACGTCCCGGCCACCCTGATGTTCTACGACACCGGGAAGGACATCGAGTATCTCGAGCCGCGCGATTTCGAGGAGGTCGGACGCCTGGTCCGGGAGCGCGACCCCAAACGAATCGCCATCAGCTTCAAGAATCTCTACGTCCGGCGGAAGACTTTCGGCGACACCGAGCAGATCACGATCGTCACCTCGGACGACATGCAGCGCGCCCTGGGCCCCAAGTATGCCGCCCGGACGATCGACTCCTGGCACCTGGGCATCCTGTGGCTTTCGACGATCGGCCCGGAGCAGCGAAGCGTCTACCGGCACGTCCAGGGCGTCCAGAACGATGTCATCGCCGAGGCCTTCTCCAACCGGGCCGTGATTCCCGACGCCACCACGATCGAGGACCTCAACTGGTGGATCCGGGCCAGGTACCGAGCCCTCGGCCTGGACATCGACAACCACCCGTCGGTCGTCGTGCTGCGCCGCCCCTCGAAGATCGCCGAGTATCCGGAATCCGCCGAGTATTTCCGTAACGGCGAGGCCGGGACGGGCGACGACGTCGTCATCCGGCGCGGCGACATCATCGGCCTCGATTCCGACATCATGCTGCTGGGCCTCGAGACCGACTCCCAGCAGTTCGCCTACGTCCTCCAGGAGGACGAGGCCGACGTCCCGGAAAGCCTGAAGCATGCCCTGCGGGCCATGAACGAAATGCTCGACGCCTACCTCGCGGCCTACGTCGAGGGCCGCACGGCCCGGGAGATCATCGAGGCCGCCGACCGGATCGCCCCCAAGGACCCGATCATCCTCCGGGCCCGGTTCGGGTTCCACCCGCCGCCGATGTACATCCGCCGGTTCTCCCGAAACGGCCTCCAGTTTTCCCGCGGGACCTACGTCGCGGGGATCGGGCCCGGGTACAAGCAGCACCCGCTCCTCTCTCCCTCGCTCACCCTCCATCCCGATACCCTCTACGCCCACGAGCCGTCGTTCACCTTCGCCGTTCCCGAGTGGGGCAAGGACGGGCTGACCTTCGCGGTCGAGCAGCTCGTCGTATTTTCGGAAAACCGGTGCCGCTACCTCGACCGGGCCAACGTCGAGTGGCATGTCGTCAAGTAGATGCAAGGAGGTCCAATGAAAAAATCCCTGTTCGTTCCGTTGCTCGTCGCGGCCCTGGCCGCCGGGTCCTGCGGGCCGAAAAACCGTGAAGCCTCGGACAAGGCGACCGCAACGCAGACAACCGCCCAGGACGAGAGGCGCGCGGCGCGCGAGAGAGCCGTCGCCGAAATCCATTACGACGTGCCGGCGGAGCCGGACATCGATTACGGCGTCCTCGACAGCATCGACACATCCCCCTCCCCTCTCGGCGTCGTCCCGCTCCCCGCCGGGCTCGGGAAGACGCTCAACGGCCTGTTTACGAAATACACGAAACTTCTCGCGCCCAACGGCAGGCCGATCCACATTTTCGCCCAGTCCGGCGTCGGCGACCTCCAGGTCGTCCGGGCCAGGGAGATCCTGAAGTTCCACCTGACCGACGCCCCGGGCACGAAGTACGGCGCCGACAAGACGGCCCTGGCGAACCGGATGGCCGACGTCCGGGCCACGCTCATCTACACGGACACCGAGGCCGGATCGTTCGCCATGCGCCCGATCCTGAGACGCACCGAGCTCAAGACGCAGGACCTCTACGCCACCGAGTCCCCGGTCGAGGGGAGCTACGAGTACATCAACAACGCCGCGAGGCCGGGCTGCCGTTTCACGCGGGACGCCTCCTACGAGGAGATCATGCATCTCGTTCACGCCAAGGCTCTCGAGGACATCCTGCCCGCCTACAATCAGGAAATCATCCAGGCCGAAAAGGCCGCGGTCGCGGCCGGAATCTACAAGTACGGGCGGCCCGCCCCGCACGAGTACATCATCACCGGGTTCGACCTCTATTTCGGCCTCTGGGACCACGACCCCCAGGGCGACGGGAAGTCCTTCGGCGCCGAGTACCCGTTTCACACCCGGGAGGAGCTGAAGGCCGGGGACCCGGCCCTCTACGAGCTGGTCGAGGACTTCTGGTCCCGGTGCCTGACCTATGACGCCCGTATCGACCCGTCGTTCGAGGGAACGTTCTCGATCGCCTTCGACAAGGACTTCGCGTACACTTTCAAGTCCCGCCACCTCGTCAACGCCCTGCTGACCGGAACGAACGACTCGGGCCTTCTCGGCAACGACGCCGACAACCGGCTCGCCGGAAATGACGGGAACAACCTGATCATCGGCGGCAAGGGAGACGATGCGATCGACGGCGGCGCCGGAGAAGACACGGCCGGGTACGCCGGAGCCCGTTCCGAATACACGATCACCCGGGCCGGAGGCGAGGTCATCGTGACGGACGGCGTCCCCGGCCGCGACGGAAAAGACGTGCTGACCGGCATCGAAGCCCTGAAGTTCAAGGACCAGACCCTTTACCTTTAAGATCGCCGCGGTTTTACGCATGCCGGTCTTTCGGCACCAGCAAGATCGGTACCGGGTCTACAAAATGCTGGTTTAAAGGAGGGGACCAGCAAGATTGGTACCGGGTCTACAAAATGCTGGTTTAAAGGAGGGGACCGGTGTTCAGGGTTGCATCCTGCTGAATTAATCAGAGAAGTATGATAATTTGGATGCGGCGTGACCAGGCGAACTAATTTCAGACATTGGCGGACTTTGGCTTACATATTGAAACTGCTATCCCTGAATATAAAAACGTTTTCTCTCCATGCACACAACATTGTTGCAATATGCCAGATTCCAGTTTACAATTACGCCTTGATGGCCACGATTTTCGGAACGGACGGCCCGACCTGTCGGGTTGATCTCAGGAACGATTCGCGGGACGCCCCATTCAGAGCATCATGAAGTCATATCTTCGCCTCCTCGCCCTTCCACTCTCCATTCTCGCGGCGGCGGCCTGCCGCCCGTCCGACAGAGCCTCGGCAACCTCCGGCGAGGCCGGCCCGACGATCATCCTCAAGGTCGCCCACAACGGAAACGAGAAACACCCCTTCCAGAAGGGCTATGAGGAATTCAAGCGGGTCATCGAAGAACGGACGAACGGCGCCGCCGAGGTCCAGATTTTCCCCAACGCCCAGCTGGGCTCCGAACAGGAAGCGACGCAGATGGTCAAGCTGGGCCTGCTCGCCGCCAACGCCGCCGCCACGGCCGGCGGCATGGCGACCTCGGTGCCGGAGGCCGAGCTCTTCAACCTCCCCTTTATCTTCCGCGACCTGGACCACTGCTACCGGGTGATCGACGGCCCGATCGGACAGGACCTGGCCCGGACGATCGAGAAGAAGCTCGACTGCCTCGTCCTCGGCTACTGGTTTTCCGGCGTCCGGAACGTCTGGAACTCGAAGCGCCCGGTCCGCGTCCCCGACGACCTCAGGGGCATCAAGATCCGGGTGATGGCCAGCCCCATCCTGATCGAGACCTTCAACACCCTCGGCGCCCAGGCCACCCCGATGGCCTTCGGGGAGTTGTACTCGGCCCTCCAGACCAAGGTCGTCGACGGCGCCGAAACCGACTATCTGGACCTCCTCTACGAACGCTTCTACGAAGTCACGAAATACGTCTCGCTCACGAATCACATGTATGTCGTGGTCGGCCTCGTCTTCAGCCGCAAGATCTACGACCGTCTTCCGCCGGACGTCCAGGCCGCGGTCGTCGAGGCGGGCAAAGCCTCCGTGAAAGCCGAGCGCCGGGCGATGGACGTCCTCTCGGCCTCGGCCCTCGACGAGCTCAAGGAGCGAGGGCTCGAATTCAACGAAGTGGACCGCGCGGCCTTCCGCGAGAAAGTCCAGTCCGTCTACGAGAAGAACGCGGCCCGGGTCGGAGGCATGGCCCTCATCAGGAAGGTGATCGACGACTGACATGAGCGCGGAAACGAAGCCCCGGGCCGCGAAAAAGCTCTGGACCCAGCCGCTGGAGTTCGTCCTGGCGGCCATCCTGGTCGGGATCGTCGGGGTCACCTTCGTCCAGGTCCTGTTCCGCTATGTCCTGCACCTGTCCCTGGCCTGGTCGGAAGAGCTGGCCCGCTTTCTTTTCCTGTGGCTGGCCGCGCTGGCCTCGGCCTACGCCTTCAAGACGCGCTCGCACTTCGCCATCCGGTTCGTCGTGGACCGCCTCGGCGCCCGGGCCCGGGCCTGGGTCGAGACCCTGGTCGTCTTCATCGTTTCCGGATTCCTGGTCCTGTTCGTCTGGAAGGCCCTGGAATTCAGCATCAGCATGGCCGGCGAGATCGCCCCCAGCACCAAGATCTCCATGGCCGTTCCCTATTCCTCGGCCTGGGTGGGCGGGGCCCTCATGCTCTACTACGTTCTTCGGAACTGGCGCCGCGATCTCCTCGACCACCGGGCCCGCGGGCTGGGACGCCCGGAGCCGGAGGCCTGATGGGAATCGTCCTCGTCGTCGTCTTCGGCCTGGCCCTGGCCCTGTCGGTCCCGATCGGGATCGCCCTCGGCGTCGCCGCCCTGGCCGGCCTGATGACCATCGCCCTCGACCCGTCGTTCATCATCCTTCTCCCCCAGAAATTCATGTCCGGCCTCGATTCCTTCCCGCTGCTGGCCATCCCGCTGTTCATCCTGGCCGGCTCGATCATGTCCCGGGGCGGAATCGCCCGGCGCATCGTCGATTTGACCATGGTCTTTTTCGGCCGGATTCCCGGCGGGATGGGGATCGTGGTCACCGTCTCGACCTTTTTCTTCGGGGCCATCTGCGGCTCGGGCAGCGCCAAGACGGCGGCCATCGGCTCGGTGATGTATCCCGAGATGAAGCGCAAGAACTACCCCCCGGAACTGGCCACGGCTATTTTCGCCGCCGCGGGGGGCGCCTCCTCCCTCGTCCCCCCGTCCATCGACCTCATCATCATCGGCGTCGTGGCCAACATCTCGATCGGGGGGCTGTTCGCGGCGGGCCTCGTCCCGTCGTTCATCAACATGGCCGCGCTGGTCGGCCTGGTCTACTACTTCGCCAAGAAGCTCGACCTCCCCAGGGGCCCCAAGCTGGCCTGGAACTCCAAGCTGCGGATCGTCCGGGACGGCCTGCTGCCCATGTTCATGATCGTGATCGTCCTCGGCGGCATCTACGGCGGGATCTTCACCCCGACCGAGGCCGCGGCCGTGGCCGTCATCTACGGTTTCTGCCTGTCGTTCTTCGTCTACAGGGAGCTCAACCTCGACGGGCTGAAGAATGCCCTCCTTCAGACGGCCACCCTGTCCGGTGTGGTCCTGATCGTGCTCGGCACGGCCTCGATGATCTCGTTCGTCATGACTTTCGACCGCATCCCCCACCAGATCGCCCAGGCCATAGGGCACTATGCCTCGAACTGGGTCGTCTTCGTCCTGTTCGTCAATATCGTCTTCATCATCCTCGGCATGGTCATGGACGCCCTGCCGGCCATCATTGTCCTGATGCCGATCATCGTCCCGGTGGCCGTGTCTCTCGGCATGGACCCCATCCACCTGGGAATTCTCGTCGAGGCCAACGTGGGCCTGGGGATGATCACGCCGCCTGTCGGGATCTGCCTGTACGTCGCCTGCGGGATCTCCAAGGTCCCGGTGGAGAAGAGCATCCGGACCCTGCTGCCGTTCATCCTGGTCCTGGCTTTCACCCTCCTCCTCATCAGCTACGTTCCCCAGATCACGCTGGCCCTGCCGAGGCTGTTGGGCTTCTGAGATGAGACCTCTCGGGCGCCGCGGGGAGCGAGATCGGCGGTGAACCATAAAGAGCGGAGGCTCGCGGCCCTGCCCCATCGCCCGCGCGACGGCGCCGGTCGAGAACATCCTGGCCCTCTCCTCCGCGGCCGCGGCCGTTCCGCTTCGGCCGCCCCAGGGGCGCGAGGCCGCCCGGCGAGGGACGGCTTTGGAATAGGATAATGGAATTCGCGGGGACGGCAATTTCCGCGAATATAGGAGGCCGAATGTCCATTCGAAAAACTCTTTGCCTGGCGTTCTGCCTGGCTCTGGTCCCGGTCTTGATGTCGTGCAAGTCCGAGGCTCCGTCCACGACGTCCGCTCCCGCCGTGTCTGCCGAAACTCAAAAGGCCGAACAGCCAGGGACCGCTTCCGGCATGGTGGGCGGCTGCGTCCTGGCGTCCCCGGCCGCCGAGGCGCCCGCGGACCCCTACCAGGAGACCGCCATCGAGCCCACGGACGAATACAAGCCGTTCACGAAGAAGCTCGCGGTCTACGGCATCACCCTGATCGCGCGGGACGACATCAGCGACGAATTCATCCGCAACGTCGCCGCGACGGTCAAGGAGATGTTCCCCCGCGACGCCGAAGGCATCGACCCGGCGCTCCAGAGACAGGTCCTCGACAACCTGTACAGGTACCGGACCGCGATCCCCCTCTTCAAGGGCGCGGAGCACGAATTCGCCGGCAGGGACAAGGAGGAATGGGCCGTCACGACGAGCCGCAACAGCATCTGCGACATCATCATGGAAGGAGTCCCCGGCCAGGTCAACGAGGTCATCGAGCACATCCTGCACCACGTCTCCGACGTCGGATTGAGCTACACCTTCCCCGGCGACTGGGGCATCTCCACGACTTCCAAGCTCTACCGGGCCATGCAGGAGGCGCTCGACGGCGGCTATTACAACGTCGCCCAGTACGACGAGATCGACAAGGAGGAGCACGACCGCGTCCTGCTCCAGGAATACGCCTACTGGGTCATCTACGACAGCTGGAACCTCCGGGAGACCTACGGCCCGAAGCAGGCCGAGTTCTCGATCACGAACGCCGCCGGCCTCGAGGCCGACCTGCCCTTGTCCTGGGAGCTCTTCGAGACGACCATCCCCAAGGTCATGAGGCCTCCGTCCAAGGCCATGCTGGAGAAGTTCCTCGAGCAGCCGCCGGCGGGCCGTTGACCCGGCCGGGGCATTGGACCGCACGGAGGCTCTGAAGAAGGGACGGCCATGAGCGAGACAGTCAGGGTCCGGGTCCGGTTCATCACCGTCCTCCAGCGCTATTCGGGGGCCCGAGAGGTCGAACTCGGGCTTCCTCGTGACCCGCGCGCGGCCGTCGAGGCCGTCGTCGCGAAGTATGGAATGCCCTGGACGGACAACCTGGAGAAAAGCACCCGGGTCTTCATCAACAAGGAGCTGGCCGAAGTGGTCTACGAGCGCGGCCGCAAGCTCGAAGAGGACGACCTCGTCGTCTTCGTCCCGATCAGCGGCGGCGGCTGAGGCCGGCCGCCGTCTCCGTCACGAGAACTGGTCGAGGTCGGCGATGTTGAGAAGGTGCAGCCGGGCCGGCCTCGGCTTCCCGGTCTCGACGTCCCAGCCCATCATCTCGTAGTAGAGGTCGAGCGCCTTGGCGAAGGCCTCGCGGTCGAGCTTCCAGCCCTTGAGCCGCCCGCTGTCGAGGGGCTCGAAGAGCCGGTCGGGCAGGGCGTCGTCCTTCTTCCCGAGACCTTCCCGAACGAGGACTTGGCGGGCCAGCGTGGTCGTCCTCTCCCCAAGCGTCACGAGCTCGAACAGGCTGGTCTCCCAGCCGGTCATGGCCTCGACCATCTCGGGGATATGCTTCAGCCTGAACAGCCGGGCGGGACCGACCGTGAAGAAGCACATGGACAGGGTGTTGAGCAGGCTGTAGACGTGCTGGTTGTAGACGAACCACCGGACCTTGCGCGGACCCAGATCCCGGGCCGGGACGCCTTTCAGGATTCCGAGCGGATAGAGGTCCGGGACCGCCCATCGCCCTTCCTCGAAGGGCATGTCGTGGGCGGCCTCGATGTGGTCCGCACCGGTCGGAGAGAGGGCGTAGGCGAGGGCGATGTTGTTCTTGCCGCGCGGCTCGTGCATGGGGAAGGCCTGCTTCTTGGCGGTCATGGCGAACCGCTCGGCCCCCTTGCCGATTTTCGCCGCCGCCCGGAAGCTGCCCTCGGCCAGGAGGGCCCCGAAGCCCTCCCGGAAGGCGATCTTGGGGATCAGGGCCAGGGCGGCCTCGCCGTTTCCGAAGCGCAGGTCCAGCCCGTCCGTGTCGGTCTTGTCGACGAGACCGTTTTCGTAGCACTCCATGGCGAAGGCGATGACCATGCCCGTGTCGATGGTGTCCAGCGTGTAGCGGTTGCAGAGCTCGTGGGCCTTGGCGATCACCTCGATGTCGTCCACCAGCATGTTGGGTCCGAAGGCGCCCGACGTCTCGTACTCCGGCCCGCCGTACTGGGGGTCGATGGCGAACTTCCCGCCGCCCGCGACCTGCTTGCAGCGGATGGGGCAGGCGTAGCAGGTGCGCCGGCCCGCGGAAACGGTCGCCTTCAGCTTCTCGAACGTGACGCTCTCCACCTTGTCGAACGAGCCGCCGTGGAAGTTCCGGGTCGGCAGCACCCCGTCGGAATCCAGGTCCTCCATGTCCCAGCCGAGCGTCCCGCCCTGCTTAAGCACCGCGCAGACCGGATGGTCCTTCATGTTGCGGGCGAAATAGGAGGTCAGTTCGCGCAGCTTGTCCTTGTCGTGGACTTCCACCTCGAGCCGCCCGCGGGCCGCGATGGCCTTGAGGTTTTTCGAGCCCATGACGGCGCCCATCCCCGACCGGCCGTTGGAGTGGCGCAGGTCGTGGACGACCGATGCGAACCGGACCAGGTTCTCGCCGCCCTGGCCGATGACCGCGGTCTGGATCTTTGCGTCGCCGAGCTCCTCGCGGATCGCCGTCTGGGTGAATCCCGAGTCGTGGCCCCAGAGGTGGGAGGCCTCCCTGAGCTCGGCCCGGCCGTCCGTCACCCAAAGGTAGACGGGGCGCGGGGCCCGGCCCTTGATGACCAGCGCGTCGAAGCCGGCCTTTTTCAGCTCGACCGAAAAGTACCCGCCGGCCTCGGATTCCCCGAACCCGTCGTTCAGGGGCGATTTGGCGGCCAGAGTGTAGCGGTTGGCCCCGGCCAGGGGCGCGCCGGTCAGGACCGATGTGGTCACGGCCAGGACGTTTTCGGGACCCAGGGCGTCGCGGCCCGGCCTCATCTCCGTCAGGAGGAAATAGGAGGCCATGGCGCTGCCGCCCATGAATGTCCGGTAGAAATATTCGGAGCGTTCCTCGACCGCGACGGACAGCCGCGTCAAGTCGACTTTGAGTATCTTGCCCTGGAAGCCCTTTGCCACCCGATTCCTCCTCCTGAGCGGCGGTTCCAAAGAGGCCGCCGCGTGCGGGGTATTATACCAATATCGCCTTCAAGGCCGAAAGGAGACTGTCGACGTTTTCCGGACGGGCCGTGTGGCCCATAAGGCCGAACCGCCAGATCTTGCCGGCCAGGGGCCCGAGCCCGGCCCCGATCTCGATCTTGTAGTCGGCCCGCAGCCGGCCGCGGACGGCCTTGTCGTCGGTTCCCTCGGGGATGCGCACGGAATTCAGCATCGGCAGGCGGCTCTCCGGCTCGACCAGCATCTCGACGCCGAGCTTCTCGAGTCCCGCGACGAGCCGCCTGTGGTTTTCGAGGTGCCGCGCGAAGACGTGCTCCAGCCCCTCCTCCAGGATGAGGCTGAGGGCCTGGTGGAGGGCGTAGATCATGTTGACGGGGGCGGTGTGGTGATAGAACCGCGCCTTGCCCTCCCAGTACTTGGTGATCATGCCGACATCGAGATACCAGTTGGGAACCTTGCTCTTGCGGGCCATGACGGTCTCCAGGGCCCGGCCGGAAAAAGACAGCGGGGCGAGCCCGGGCGGCGTCGAGAGGCATTTCTGGGAGCCGCTGTAGAGGGCGTCGACGCCCCAGGCGTCGGTCGCGACCTCGATTCCGCCCAGGCTGGTCACGGCGTCGAGGAGGTACAGGGACCGGGAGCCCTCGAGAAGGCGGCCCACCTCCGCGGCGGGGTTCCTGACGCCGGTGGACGTTTCGGCATGGACCATGGCCACGATCTTGTAGTCGGCGGCCCTGAGCTTCTCCGCGACGCGCTCGACGCGGACCGGGGTCCCCCACTCGAACTCGAGGCTGTCCACCTCGGCGCCGAGCCGCGAGGCCACGTCCTGCATCCGCAGGCCGAAGACGCCGTTGACGAGGACCAGCACCCGGTCTCCGGGCTCGACGAGGTTCACGAAGCAGGCCTCCATGCCGGCCGAACCCGTGCCGGAGACCGGGATGGTCAGGCGGTTTCCGGTCATCATGACACGCTGGAGCATCCGCTTGACGTCGTCCATGATCCCGATGAAATAGGGGTCGAGATGACCCAGCGTCTTGCGGGAGAGGGCGCGGTAGACTTCATCCGGTACGCAGGAGGGGCCGGGCCCCATCAGGAGGACTTCGTCTATGCCGTCGAGCCTGCTGTCCATGAGTTCGCTCCTCTCGTTCCAAGGCTCGAAGTTCGGGCCTTGGGACATTAACCAATTATAGGGGACGAGGTTGAATTGTTCAAGATTATTTTAATAATTCTTTCATTTTGCGCATAAGGAGTATGGTCGTGGCTACATTTTATAACCGCTTATGGCGTTTTCCCTTGACATGGCCGGCCGAATGATCTACTTTTTCGGTGTTAGGAGAGAAACATATGGCCGAATCGAATCCCCACAAATTCCTCGATTCCCAACTTCTTAAGGAGGTCCGCGACCGGTTTCTCTACGCCGACGAGGATCCCCTGTCCGGCCGGCGGGTTTATCTCGAGGCCTCGGGAGGCTCGCTGCGGCTGAAGTCCGTCGTCGATACGATCACGAAGGAGGCCTCGCTGCCCGACGAGCTTTTCCGGTTCAACCCGGCCTCCGATTACGTCGTCGAAACCTACAAAAAGGGCCTCGAGGACGTCAAGCTCTTTCTCGGCGCGAAGTCGGGCGTCATCATGCCGTCCAACAGCGCCACCCAGACCATCTTTCGCGTCGTCGAGGCGGTCACGGCCAACATCCCCGGCGCGAACGTCGTGACGACCGAGATCGAGCACCCGGCCGTGCTGAGCTCGACGCAGTACTACGCGGGGGTCGCGGGAAAGGAGTTGCGAATTGCAGGGTTCGACAGGGAAACGAGCTCGGTCCCGGCCGCGGCGGTCCTGGAAAAGATCGACGCGGGCACGTGCCTCCTGGCCATTCAACACGGCTCCAACCAGACCGGGGCCATCAACGACGTCAAGACCATCATCCGGGAGGCCCGGAAGATCAAGCCGGACCTGTACGTGCTGGTCGACGCCGTCCAGTACGCCCCGCACGGCGCGATCGACGTCGAGGACTACGGCGCCGACGCCTACGCTTTCGGGCCGTACAAGGCCTACTGCGTCAAGGGCATCGGGTACTGCCACCTGTCCGACCGGCTGGCCGAACTGCCGCACGCCAAGCTCCTCGACAAGCCCAAGACGGACTGGGTGCTGGGCTCCCCGGCCCACATGATGTCCGCCTGCTGGTCGGCGACGGTCGATTATCTCTGCTGGCTCGGGAGCCATTTCACGGAGTCGGCGGACAGGCGGGCGCAGGTCGTGGCGGCCAAGGCGGCTATCCACGGACACATGAAGGCCCTCCTCCACAGGGCCCTGCACGGCTCGGGCGGGGTGAAGGGGCTGTTGGACATGGACCACGTCACCGTGTGCGGGATGGGCGACGCGGCGGCCGAGCGCCTCTGCATCTTTCTTTTCCGCCTGGCGGGAATGGATTCGTCTACGGCCGTCGGCAGGTACAACCGGGAGCAGGGCATCCGACTTGCGGCCCGGGTGAAGGACGCCTACTCCACTTATCCATTGAACGCGCTGGGCTGGCCGGACGCGGTGCGCCTCTCCGCGGCCCACTACAACACGCCCGGGGAGATCGACAGCTTCCTGGCCGCCACCCTGGCCCTGAAGGACGCCTGACCTCGGCCCGCTCTCGCCGGCGGCCGGATGCCCCCAAAAACCAGCAAGATTGGTACCGGGTCTACAAACTGCTGGTTTTCCACCAGCAAGACTGGTACCGGGTCTACAAACTGCTGGTCTCCCGTCCGAATGGATGGACCGGTGAGCAAGATCCGCACCGGGCCTGATAATTGCTGCACGGCTCATCCATTGCACTGGAGATCCGGAGGGCACGTCAGCTGTTAAATCCGAGACGGAAACTTATCCTCGCCGTCGGAGAAAAAGTGAGCGCCATTCAAACCCGGCGCCGATCTTGCCGTCTTGCTGACCGGGTACCGAGCTTGCCCAAGTCAGCCCGGCGCCTCATTCCGCTGCAGCATGGGTTATCCGGGGTCAGTCCTCGAGGATGTCGGGAAGACCGGCCGCCGTCGCCTCCGGGTCGACGATCAACCCGACCGCCAGATTGGCTTGGTGGAGGGCCGCGACTCCGACCCGGGCCGCGGTCAGGCCGCCTTCGGACTCGGGCTGGCTGGCCAGGTCCCCGACGAGAAAGACCCTCGGCCCCGCCTTCCAGGTCCTGATGGTGTTGCTCGCCCCGTAGCCCGCCAGGCCTGAGGCGCCGATGAAATAGGCGGAGGGGAGCGACCGCACGACGACCTCCATGAGCATCGTTTTCTGGTCCGCCCTGTCGAAGCACTCCAGGACCACGCCGACCGGCGCGAATAGCTCAGGAATGTTCTCTTCGTTCACCCGGATCTGGTGGCGAACGATCTTCAGGTAGGGATTGATGCGTCTGAGGTTCTCCGCGGTTGCTTCCGTCTTTGCACGTCCGACCTGGTCGAGGAAATAGAACTGTCGGTTCAGGTTGCCCGTCTTGACGACGTCGAAGTCGGCGATAATCAGTGTCCCCAGCCCGGTGCGGGCCAGGGCCGCGGCCGCGTTGGACCCCAGTCCTCCCAGGCCCGCCACGGCCACAACGGCCTGTTCCATCCGGCGGCGGAAATCGGGGCCGAGACCGGCCGTCAGAGCCGCGAGGAGGTCTAGCCGCGACGGCCCGGGTCCGCTCTCCGGGTAAGGGTTCATGTTCAGGCTTCCCCGTTCATTCTCCACACCCCGCACCCCTTTTGCAAGCTCCGTGTAAGTGCCTGCCCCCGGCGGACGGGGCGACCCGACCGTTGCGTCCGGCCCGGCCAATCAAGTCGGGCCGGATCGAGATCCTCGAAAGAGGGGGTCGAATCGACGGTTTGCCGATAGAGACCGGGAAACTCGACACAGCCTCGCAAGCCCCGCCTCCCAGGCTTGTTCCGGGTCAGCGGGTCGTGCCGGCCCCCGTTATCCAGGAAAGATGAGCGCTTTTTGGGCCGGGTACCAATCTTGCTCCGGTCGGCTCGAGAGTGCGACGGGGAAAAAACCAGCATTTTGTAGACCCGGTACCGTCTTTGCTGGTCCCGTCAGGTCGCCGGGTGGAGACGCTTGCGGAACCATTTCCTCATGGCCTTCATCCGCTCGACCTGGAAGGCCGGAGCCCGGCGCCGGCAAGCCGCCCTCTCCGCGCTCCCCTCCGGCGCCCCCCAGCGGATCTCGGGCCCGTCGTTGGGATTATAGGCCATCTCGAAGGCCTCTTCCCGCGCGAAGATATCGGCCAGCGTGAGCGTGCGGCCGCTCCCGTCCGACCCGACATAGCTGATGGTCGTCTCGCGGGCCAGCTGGTTCTGGAGCTCGACCAGCCCCGCCCTGACCGCCTCAGGCGACTTCCTTCCCGCCATCCGGAACGCCCCGGCATCCGCCGCCGCCTTCCCGGGAAACCCGAGCAACGTGTCGATCGCGATGAGGAGCCTGAGGTCGCGGTTGGGCGTCGAATAGTTCTCCCAGTCGCCCGTCGTCTGGAAAACGGCCGCCCCACCCGCTGGCATCGGAATCACCGTCCCCGGGTGCGCCCTCATGAACGCGTCGCCGTTGGCCACGGACTCGACCCGCACCAGGAGTTGCTCGTGGAGCGCCCGGAAGAGGTCCCGGAGCGCGCTCTCGGCGTCGAGCGGGTCGGAGTTGATCAGGCGTTCCATCCGGTCGTAGAAAGCCTCCGGCGCCATCCTCTCCTGCTCCAGCGAGTAGTTTCCGTAGTCCGGGCTGCGGCGAATCTCCTCGTTGGCGAGCAGCCGCGGGCGTCCCTCCTCCAGGACGATCGGCCGGAAGGCCTTGAAGCCCGGTTCGCCCACGACCTCCTCGGTCGCGAAGAGGAAATTCCCCCGCCAGAAGCGCTTGATGCCGATCGTTCCGTCGGGCTGGGCGTCCACGGCCAGGAGCAGCCCGGGCCGCTTCGACGTCTGCCTCACCCACCTCACGATCGTCAGCGTGTGACCGTACGGGTCGGCGTACACCGCCCCCGGCCGCAGGTCGCGGCGCGTGAGCGGCAGCGGGTAGTAGTCCGAATCGTCGCTCCGGAAGGCCGTCCGTCCGTTCCCGGCGTGAATGACGTTCATCAGCCTGGGCAGCAGCCGTCTGAACGCGCCCACCCGGTCGCCCGCCCCGTCCAGTCCGGCGCTGCCGAACCACCGCAGCCCGCGCGGCGCCGCCTCCACAGTCCCCCAGCTGGTTTCGAAGTAACCGAACGGAAGCCCCAGCTTCCAGGCGAAATAGGCCCTCAGGAAGTAGGGATTGTCGGCGCAGTCGGGAACCATGTCGACCGCGTTCCGGCCGCCCGCCTCGTCCTCCCCGAGCCCGAGATGATCGTAAAGGACATTCCGGGCCGGGTCGCGCAACACCTCGTGAAGGGCGTCCCACGACCCTCTCTCGTCATCCTCCAGGAACAGCGCCTCGAGCCAGGCCGAATACAGGTTTTCCGACTCCCGCGTCCAGCCCTTCCCGCCGGCCGGGACGGCTCGCCCCGCCCCCGGCCCTCCGCCGGCAACGCCCTTCCCGCGCTCCACGGCATCCAGTTCCGCCCCCCCTGCGCCCATGCCGTCCCGCTCGACCGAAACCTCGTAACGGCCCGGCCCGCCCGCGGCCCTGAACTCGACCGCCCACCAGAACGGAGGCCCCCCTCCCCGTCTCGTCCTCAGCGGTTCGAGGCTCCCGCCCGGCCCCGAGGCGGAGACCCGGACCTCCTTGGGCTCGGTTTCGAAGGCGGCCAGCACACGGAACCTGTCCCCCGGACCGATCGTTTCGGGCGACGCCAGCACCGCCGCGCCTCCGGCCCCGCCGTCAACTCCCGGCGAAACCGCGACGCTCCGCTCGCCGCCGGCGTCCGCGGCCTCCGTTCCGGCCCGCGCCCGTCCCCGTCTTCCCGGTCCGGTGGAGACGGCCAAAATGATCAAGCCCGCCGCCACAAGGACCGCGACGGCGGCGAGTTTCGCTTTGCCCGCGGCTCCGCCCGCGTCTGTCATTTTCCCCGCCGCTCCGGGCCCGGAACGCCGATTATCCGCCAATCGCTCCACATCCACTCCATCATACCCCGCGCCGGCGGCAAATGCGCGGCGCCGAGGCGTGAAGCTCGGGGAGATCGGGCCGTGCGGCGTCGCGCAGACCCGGCCCCGATTTGACAGCCGAAAAGCAGCGGCGGCCGGGTCGGCTCGCCCTCAAGTGAAAACGCGGAACAGTCCAGGCTAAAAATAATATCGGAAACCGATGCCGCCGCCGACCGACGCTTCCGTGGCCGGGGCCAGGTCCAGCATCGGCGCGATTTCGAAGAACAGCTCCACGGGGGCCCGGTCGAACTCGTAGTTGATGCCGATCGGGACCCGGAAACTGAACCGGGCATCCTCGGTGTCGGTGGCCGTCTTGAGCCGGGCGCCGAAGCCGTAGTAGAGCGCCATCCGCCCCCGCTCGACCCGGAAGAGGTCGTAGCTGTGGAACAGGAAATCGCCGTGAATCTGGAAGGACCCGCCGTTCAGGAAGGACCAGGCCGCGGCCGCGTCGAAGGCCGTCGTCCGGCCGGTCCAGATCTTCAGGCTCACCCCGCTCGGCTCGCCGAAGATCAGGCCGAGTCCCGTGTTCCCGCCCTGGTGCACGGCCTGGGCATAGGTCGCGCCCGTGAAGGCCGCCAGCAGGATGATCATCCAAAGTGCTTTTTTCATTGGCAACACTCCTTGATGCGAATGCCGGGGATTCGCTCGTTTCCAGTCACTTTAGTCGCAAAAATACCAGAAATGGGGAAAAAGCTCAAGGCGGCCGTTGCCGGGCCCCTGAAAGCCCGCGGGGGCCCTCGAACCCGCCCCCGGACCCGCCGTGTGTCTCGCGGATTCTGTTTTTGATAGAATGGCCTCGTCCCATGCCCGCCCCGAGCCCTCTCGAGCCCCGCGGCCAGCGCCGCCGAGCCCCGGCTTTTTTCCGGTATCTCGGGCCCGGCCTGCTCGTCACCGTGGGCTTCATCGACCCCGGCAATTGGGCCTCGAACATCGCCGCCGGGGCCTCGCACGGCTACGCCCTCCTGTGGGTGATCACGCTGTCGACCCTCATGCTCATCGTGCTCCAGCACAACGTGGCCCACCTCGGCATCGCCTCGGGGCTGTGCCTGGCCGAGGCCATCAATCAGCACTTCCGTCCGCTGCCGTCCAGGCTCGTCCTGGGCACGGCCATGCTGGCCTCGGTGTCCACGGCCCTGGCCGAAATCCTGGGGGCCGCGATCGGCCTGCGCATGCTCTTCCCGGGCCTGCCCCTGGGTGCCGGAGGCCTCCTGACCACGGCCGCCGTCCTGGCCATGATCTTCACCAACTCCTACTCCCGGCTCGAGAGATGGCTCATCGTCTTCGTCTCGCTGATCGGGCTGGCCTTCCTCTTTGAACTCCATCTGGTCCATGTCCCTTGGGACTCGCTCGCGGTCCGCTGGGTCCGGCCCGACATCCCGGCCGGCTCAATGCTCATCGTCATGAGCCTCCTCGGCGCCGTGGTGATGCCCCACAACCTCTTCCTGCACTCCGAGATCATCCAGAGCCGCCGCTGGGACCTGGCCGACGAGAGGGTCATCCGGCGCCAGCTCCGCTTCGAGTTCGCCGACACGCTGTTCTCCATGATCGTGGGCTGGGCCATCAACAGCGCCATGATCATCGTGGCCGCGGCCACGTTTTTCGGAAAGGCCCCGGTCAGGGAGATCGAGCAGGCCCACAACATGCTCGGGCCGCTCCTCGGAAATACGGCCGCCTTGGTCTTCGCGCTGGCCCTGCTGCTGGCCGGGCTGTCCTCCTCCGTCACGGCCGGCCTGGCGGGCAGCACGGTGTTCGCCGCCGCCTTCGGCGAGCCGTACGACATCCGCAACCCCCACTCGAAGCTCGGGGCCGCCGTCACTCTGGCCTCGGCCGCGCTCCTGATTTTCGTCATCGGAGACCCGTTCCGGGCCCTGCTCCTGTCGCAGATGGTTCTCAGCATCCAGCTGCCCATTACCATCCTCAGCCAGATCCGCCTGACTTCCTCGCCCAAGGTCATGGGGAAATACGCCAACACGCCGCGCCTCAAGCTCGTGCTGTGGCTCACCGCGGCCGTGGTGATCGCCCTCAACCTGATCCTCCTCTGGAGCGTTCTCTAAAATTGGGGACACAATACTATTTATTAATTAGTATTGTGTCCCCAATTTCCGGTGTCCGGTGAATAAATAGTATTGTGTCCCCAATTTCCGCGCATTGCATCCGGGCCGCCTCTATGCTTTAATGGGCCGCGGAGACGCGAACCGACTCAGATGCAGCCGAACGCCGCCTTCCTTCCCCTCCTGCTGGTTCTCCTTCTCGCCTTCCTCGTTCCGCCGCTCCTTTCCCGCGTCCGCTGGCTGCCGGGCATCGTCGGGGAGATCCTGGCCGGCCTGGTCATCGGCCGCTCCGGCCTCAACCTGGTCAGCCCCGATGTCACTCTCGACTTCCTGGCCGAGGTCGGGCTGGCCTTCCTGATGTTCCTGGCCGGCCTGGAGATCGATTTCTCGCTCATCTTCCCCTCCGGGCCGGGCCGGCGGCGGGTCAAGCCGTTCCTGGTCGCCTCCCTGTCCTTCGCGGCCACCGTGACGGCGGCCGGGTTCTTGAGCCTGGCCCTCGTCCGCAGGGGCTGGGCCGACGACCCCTGGATGCTGGCCCTGATCCTGTCTACGACCTCGCTCGGCATCGTCCTGCCGGTGCTCAAGGAGAGGAACCTGAGCGGCGGCGCCTTCGGCCAGGCCGTTCTCCTGGCCGCCCTCCTGGCCGACTTCCTGACCATGTTCCTGATCACCGTCTACGTGGCCCTTCGCTCGAGCGGCCTGTCCCTGGATATCCTTCTGGTCGGCCTTCTCTTCGTTTCCGCCCTGGTAGCCTACCGCTTCGGCGTCGTCCGCGGCCGGCGCCGCCGGGCCCGCCACGGACTGCTCGGGGAGCTCGCCGCGGCCGCCTCCCAGACGCGCGTCCACGCCGCGGTGGCCCTGCTCATGGCGTTCATCATCCTGTCCAACTTCCTGGGCACGGAGATGATCCTGGGAGCCTTCCTGGCCGGGGCCGTTCTCTCGCTGCTCAACCGGGCCGGTTACGAGCCGACCCGACACCGCCTGGAGGGAATCGGCTTCGGCTTCTTCATCCCCCTGTTCTTCATCACGGTCGGTATCCGCTTCAACCTGCCGGCCCTGGTCGGCAACCGCCAAACACTGGCCCTGGCCGGGATCTTCCTGGCCGCGGCCTTCCTGATCAAGATCGTCCCCTCGCTCCTGTTCAGGTTCGTGGTCGGCTGGCGCGAAACCTTCGCGGCCGGCTTCCTCATGTCGGCCCGCCTGTCGCTCATCATCGCCGCCGCGGGCATCGGCCTCAGGCTGGGCATCATCGACGACGCGGCCAACGCGGCTTTCATCCTGGTCGCCGCGGTCACCTCGACGCTGTCCCCTCTGGCCTTCAACACGCTCCTCCCCCCCGGCGAGAAAAAGGGCCACCGAATGATCTCCATCTGCGGGGTCAATTCCATGGGCCTCCAGGTGGCCCGCGACCTCCGCGCGGAACTGGAGCGGGTCGTGTTCCTCGAGTCCGACCCGACCGAGACGGCCCACGCCCGGGAGGCGGGGTTCGAGGTCCTGGAGGGGCCGAGCCCGACCGAGCAGCTGAGGTCCCTCGACCGCGACGCGGTCCGGGCGATCATGGTCCTGACCTCCGACGACGCCCTCAACCTGGACATCAGCCGGCAGGCCGCAGCCCTCGGCTTCAAGCGGGTCATCGCCCTGGTCAACCGGCCGGCCGGAATCCAGGAGTTCCGGGCCGCGGGCGTCATGCCTTTTTCGCCGACCCTCCATCAGACGGCGCTGTTGGCCGTCCTGGCCCGCAACCCCGAGCTCTACACGCTCCTGACCTCGCCCAAGGAGGGGCCCCATACGCGAGAGATCATCGTCGGGAACCCGCTGGTGGCCGGCCGCCTCATCCGGGATCTGGGCATCGCCGGGGACCTGCTCATCCTGTCGGTGGTCCGCAACGGGCAGGCGCTGGTGCCGAGCGGCAACACCCGGGTCGAGGCGGGCGACATGCTGACCGTCCTCGGCGGCCTGGCCGAACTCCACAAGCTGGCCGACAACTTCGAGTGAGAAACGGCGCAGCCGGTAGGGCGAGCGAGGATCCCATCCCCCGTGTCCTTGCGAGGGGGGCCGGCACAGCTGCATCTGGGCAAGGCCCGCTGTTCGGCTCCGGACGCCGCGCTCGACGCGCCGCTTGACTTGCTTTTTCCCTTGACTGTGTTATTCTGATTTGGGGTCATCGGGATTAGACCACGGCAGTGGTTTGGGGGTAATGTTCATGGATGAATCGCACAAGGCCGAAGGGATTCCTCTGCCCGCGAGCGTGCCGGGCGTCAGCACGCGCCGGAAGCGCCGCGAGAATCTGCGCAAGATCTTCGGCATGGGCAGCCTGTCCTTCATTTCCTGGGCCGGGCCAAAGCTGACCCGGCTCGGCTTCATCCGAAAACCTCTGGTCCGCTCGCTCGAGAAGCACATCCGCGAAAGCAGCATCAACTACGCGGCCAACGGCCACAAGCCGGCCCGCGTTGTCGAGGACCGGATGGAGATGGGCCTGTCCATCCTGAGGACGGTCGAGACCGCCATCGCCGACAACCGTCTCAGCGGGACGACGATCCGCAAGCTCATGAAGAACCTGGCCGTCGACGCCCTGATCAAAAAGGGCGAGCCCACGGCCAAGGAGAAGTTCATCCGGACCCAGGGCGTCCGGCCGCCCGAGATCCTCCTCATCAGCCCGACCAAGGCCTGCAACCTGAGGTGTAAGGGCTGCTACGCCGACTCCGCGGCGGCCCAGGAAAAGCTCCCCTGGCCCGTCTTCGACTGGCTGGTGACCCAGGCCCACGACCTCTGGGGGGGCCGGTTCATCGTGTTGAGCGGGGGCGAGCCCCTGATCTACAGGGACCAGGGCAAGGGGGTCTTGGACCTGGCCGAGAAACACGACGACTGCCAGTTCATGATGTACACCAACGCGACCCTCATCGATGACGCCATGGCCCGGCGCATGGGCAAGCTGGGCAACATCATGCCGGCCATCTCCATCGAGGGCCTGCGCGACAAGACCGACGCGCGTCGCGGCGACGGGACCTTCGACAAGGTCGTCGCGGCCATGGACAGGCTGCGGCGCGCCAAGGTCTTCTACGGGGTGTCCATCACCGCCACCAAGGAAAACGCCCGCGAGATCCTCTCGGACGAGGTCATCGATTTCTATTTCAAGGAGCACGCCGCCAACTTCGCCTGGGTCTTCCACTACATGCCGATCGGCCGGGCCATCACGCTGGAACTCATGCCCACCCCTGAGCAGCGGCTCTGGCTATGGCAGCGCTCCTGGGAGCTGGTCAGGAAGCGGAGGCTGTTCGTGGCCGATTTCTGGAACGGCGGCACGGCCTCCCAGGGCTGCATCGGCGCCGGGCGCTCGGGCGGCTACATGTGCGTCTGCTGGAACGGGGACGTCGTCCCCTGTGTCTTCATGCCCTACTCGCCGATCAACGCCAACACGGCCTTCGCCGAGGGCAAGACCCTCAACGACATCTGGGCCCACCCCTTCTTCGACGAGATCCGGAACTGGCAGCGCCGCTACGGCTACGCCAAGCACTACATCAAGGAACCCGACATCCACAACTGGATGATCCCCTGCCCAGCCCGCGACCATTACAAGGACTCTCACCCCTGGCTCAAGAAGTACGGGGTCAAGCCGCTTGACGAGAACGCCGCGGCGGCCATGAACGACCCCGAATACTACAAGGGCATGGTGGAGTACAACGACGCCGTGGCCCGGCTGCTCGACCCCATCTGGGAGAACGAGTACCTGGACCCGAACTTCAAGATTCCGAACTGAGGGAAAGAGGGCCATGACCGGACCTTCGGGACGAGGCGCGGGGGCGGGACGGCCGGGGCGGCCCGGGCCGGGCCCGACGTCGACCGGCGGAGCCGCGCCGCTCGGGCGGGCGGGGACCGCGCGGGCCGGGCCCCGGCGGCGCCCGCTCCGTCGCTTCATCCTCGCCGGGGGCCTGGTCCTGGCCGCGCTCGGGGGTGGCGGCCTCACGCAGGAGATCGCCCCCCGCCCGCAAGGGCCGCGCCCGGCGCCCGAGGCGTCCGGCCGGCTCCTCGAGCGGCGGGTCAGCGACTATGTCATCAGCGCCCACGTCTTCATCCTGGGCAAGATGGCCGACGTGGGGACGATGTCGATCGAGGAGGAGCTCCGGCGCAACGGCGAGGCCCTGGAGAAGCTGCTGCGGATGTCGGGGGCCACGAAGCCCGAGCAGGTCCGGAAGAACCGGGACTACAGCGGCGAGTGCGTCATCCTGCGGACCGTCCCCCTGCGTCCCGACGGGTCGGTGGACGAGGCCGCCGTCGAGGCTTGGCGCGACTGCCGGAAATCCACCTCGTCCTTCCTCAAGGTGAACAAGAAATACCAGGCCGAGCGGGTCGACTTCTTCCGCGACCACGTCGTCTCGCGGCGCGACAACGGGGTCGAGAAGCAGATCGAGGGGAGCTACGAGAGCCTCCTCGGCCCGCTCGAGTACCTGATGGAGCACGAGGTCGAGGCCGGCGATGTCATCGACATCCCCTATGTCCTGAACGGCGTGCCGCGCGTCTTCAGGGCCGAAGTGAAGGGCCTGGCCAATATGGACCGCTACCGGTCGCGGGCCTACGAAGTCGCCGTGTCGACGCTCGAGAGAGTCGGCGACGGCGAGGACGACGGCAAGGAAGCCTGGCGGAAGAAGGGCAACGTCAAGCTCTGGTTCTGCAAGGACGTTCCCTACCGCAACGTGCTCCTCAAGATGAAAATCAAATTCAGGTGGTACCTCTGGCTGGACTTCGACCTGCAGCGGACGCAGGACCCGGAGGGCTCGGCGGGCGCCCCCGCCGCCGCCAGTCCCGGCGACCACACCGCCGGGGACCAGCAAGATTGGTACCGGGTCTACAAAATGCTGGTTTTAGCAAGATTGGTACCGGGTCTACAAAATGCTGGTTTTTGCCCCGACCAGCATTTTGTAGA
>Ga0055483_10000056_pt1 | contig 25480 bp, 32 predicted proteins | sample RushMan_CattailN_5_FD_57938 | JGI IMG/M metagenome (GOLD analysis project Ga0055483, IMG submission 57938) | Wetland microbial communities from San Francisco Bay, California, USA, that impact long-term carbon sequestration - RushMan_CattailNLB_D2 | ecosystem: Environmental > Aquatic > Marine >... | reverse complement strand
CGAACTCGCGACCTCAACCTTGGCAAGGTTGCGCTCTACCAACTGAGCTATTCCCGCAGTATCGAGCGCGGGATTATAAGGCCAACCGGGGCGCCGCTCAACCTGCGTCCAAGACGTGCGGCAGGGCCTGGCGCAGGTAGTAAAGCATCGATATGACGGTGAGCACGGCGGCCACGTTGATCAACACGGTGCCGAGGAGCTGGCAGCTGACCGTGCCCCACAGCTCGTCGTGGTAGAGCAGCAGCGGGATGGCGATCATCTGGCTCGCGGTCTTGATCTTGCCGATGAACGCCACCGCCACGCTCTTCGCCTTGCCGATCTTGGCCATCCATTCCCGCAGCGCGGAAATCGCGATTTCGCGCCCGACGATGATCAGCGCGACCGCCGATTCCACCCGGCCGAGCTGAAGCAGCACGAGCAGCGCGCCCACCACCATCAGCTTGTCCGCGACCGGATCGAGAAAGGCGCCGAAGGCGGAGGTCTGGTCGAGCTTTCTGGCGAGGTAGCCGTCGAGCCAGTCCGTCACCGCCGCGAAGACGAAGATCGAGGTGGCCGCGAGGTTCTGGCCCGGGATCGAGAGCCAGCGCTCCGGCAGATAGAACACGCCCACGATGAGGGGGATCAGGATGATGCGCAGCCAGGTGAGCAGGTTGGGCAGATTGAGCGGCATCGGCCTCAGGCCTGCTCGTGGAGGTGGCGGTAGATCTGCTCGGCGAGGCCGCGGCTGATGCCCTCCACCTTGGTCAGCTCGTCGATCGCGGCGGCGTGCACTTCCCGCAGGCCGCCGAAGTGCGCCAGCAGGCGCTGGCGCCGCTTGGCGCCGACGCCGGGGATTTCGTTGAGGGTGGAGGTGGTGCGCGCTTTTGCGCGCCTTCCGCGGTGACCGACGATCGCGAACCGGTGCGCCTCGTCGCGGATGCTCTGGATGAGGTGCAGGCCGGGGTGCTGCGGCGCCAGGGTGACGCTGCGCCCCTCCGCCTCGATCACCAGCTCTTCGAGGCCGGGCTTGCGTTGCGGGCCCTTGGCGACGCCCACCAGCGCGACGTCGTTCAGGCCCAGCTCCACCAATGCCGCCCTGGCCGCACGGACTTGTCCGATGCCGCCGTCGATGAGGATGAGATCCGGAATCTTGCCTGCCTCTGAGGTCACTCGTTCATACCGCCGCGCAAGGACCTGGCGCATCGCTCCATAATCGTCGCCCGGCGTGATATCGCGAATGTTATACCGTCTGTACTCGCTGTTCTGCATCGAATGGTGGTCGTACACGACGCAGGACGCCACCGCGGCCTCGCCCATCGTGTGGCTGACGTCGAAACACTCGATTCGCTGCGCGGAATCGGGAAGCCCCAGCGCCTCCCGCAGGGCGGCGGTGCGCGCTTCCTGGGTGGTCCGCTCGCGCTCGCGCCGCGTCACGGCGAGCTCGGCATTCTTGCGCGCCATCTCCAGCCAGACCCGGCGCTCGCCGTGGGCGGGCGAGAGAATCTGGGTCGCGCGCGACGCGCGTTCGCTCAGGACTTCCTCCAGCGCCGCGCGGTCGAGCTCGTCGCTCGTCAGGATGAGCGGGGGCAGCGGCTGCGCCGCGTAGTGCTGCTCGAGGAAGGCGGCGAGCACCTCTCCTTTGGTGGCCCCCTCGGCGTTCTGCGGGAAGAAACTCCGGTCTCCCACATGCCGGCCGCCGCGGATCATCACCAGATTGACGCAAACGATGCCGCCCTCCTGCACGCAGGCCGCCACGTCGGCGTCGACTCCGCGCTCGCTCTCGACGTATTGGCGCGCCTGCACCTTCGACAGCGCGCGAATCTGGTCCCGGTAGACAGCGGCTTCCTCGTAGTGCTGCTCCGTCGCGGCCGCCGCCATCTTGTCGGTCAGGGCGCCGATCACGTCGTCCTCGCGCCCCTCGAGGAACAGCACCGCGTTGCGCACGTCCTGGGCGTATCGCTCCGCAGTGATGTGGCCCGTGCACGGCGCGGTGCAGCGCCGGATCTGGTACAGCAGGCACGGGCGGGAGCGGTTCTCGAACACGCTGTCCTCGCAGGTGCGCAGGCGGAACACGCGCTGCAGAAGCTGGATCGCCTCGCGCACCGCATGCGCGTGCGGAAAAGGGCCGAAGTACCGGTTGTTGCGATCCTTCGCGCCGCGGTGAAAGCCGATCCGGGCGACCGCGTGCCCGGTGATCATCAGGTAGGGGTAGGACTTGTCGTCGCGAAACAGGATGTTGTAGCGCGGCGCGAGGCTCTTGATGAGGTTGTTCTCGAGCAGCAGCGCCTCGTCCTCGGAGCGGCTCAGCGTCACCTCGATCGCGGCGACCTGCCCCAGCATCATCCGTATCCTCGGGCTGAGGGCGGCGCCGCGGTTGAAGTAGGACCCGACGCGCCGCTTCAGGTCGCGCGCCTTGCCCACGTAGAGGACGTCCCCGCCCTCCCCGATCATCCGGTACACGCCGGGCAGCCCGGGAAGACCCGCGACGAACGCCTTCGGGTCGAACGATGTGCTCATGGTCTGGGCCCGAATTCTAGCTCCATGCCTATGATTTCGTGTAAAATTCTGCGCTTTTAATTTCGGCACTTCCTAATGGCGAAAGTTTCGGCGGTCGAGATCCGCGTCGGCAACCTGATTGAGTGGGACAAGCGCGTGTGGCGTGTGCTCAAGAGCTATCACGTCCATGTCGGCGGGCGGGGCGGCGCCTTCATGCAGGTCGAGATGAAAGACATCGAAGCCGGCACCAAGGTCAACCAGCGTTTCCGCACGGAGGACAAGGTCGAGCGCGCCTTCGTCGAGCCGCGAGCGATGGAGTACCTCTATCAGGACGGCGACAACTACGTCTTCATGGACCAGCAGAACTACGAGCAGCTGTCCCTGTCCGCCGAGTTCCTCGAAGGCCAGACCGGCTTCCTGCTTCCCAACACCGAGGTGCAGATCAACTTCTACAACGGGCGCGCGATCGGCATCGAGCTGCCGGCGTCGGTGGTGCTGACGATCACCGATACCGAACCCGCGATCAAGAACGCCACCGCGACGACCACCTTCAAGCCGGCCATGACGGAAACCGGTCTCACGGTGCAGGTGCCGCCGTTCGTCAATCAGGGCGAACGCATCAAGGTCAATACCAACGACGGCACGTACATGGAGCGCGCCTGAAAGCGCGCTAGGCCAGCTCCCGCAGAAGCCGTGCGGCGGCGAGATACGCGGCGCTGCCGCGCCCGTCCCCCGGCCGTTTCAGGCGCAGCGGGTCGAGCCGCTGCGCGTCGACGGGTGGCGCGTCGCCCAGGGCGTCGAGCAGCTGCTCCTGGCCGCGCGGATCGTTGCACAGCAGGACCATGTCGCAACCCGCGGCCAGCGCGGCATGCGCGCGCTGCGGGATTCCGCCCGCGGTGCCCGCGCCTTCCATCGACAGGTCGTCGCTGAAGATCAGCCCCCGGAATCCCAGCCGCCCGCGCAGGATGTCGCGCAGCCAGACGCGGGAATACCCCGCCGGCTCGGCGTCGACCTGGTCGTAAACGACGTGCGCCGGCATCACCGCGGCGAGGCCGGCCGCGATCGCCGCCCTGTAGGGTGCCGCGTCGCGCGCCAGGATCTCTTCCAGCGTGCGCGCGTCCCGCGGGACGGCGACATGCGAGTCGGCCGCCGCGTAGCCATGCCCCGGAAAATGCTTTCCCACCGCGGCCATGCCCGCTTCGCCCAGGCCGCGGATGAACGCCGCGCAGAGCTCGCCGACCGCGGACGGATCCGAGTGAAAGGCGCGGTCGCCGATCACTTCGCTTGTGCCGTAGTCGAGGTCCAGCACGGGCGCGAAGCTGAAATCCACGCCGTGGGCGGCGAGCTCGGTCGCGATCACCAGGCCGGCCGCGCGCGCTGCGGCAAGCGCGCCGGCGCGATCGCGGTCCCAGAGCGCGCCCAGGCGGCGCATCGGCGGCAGCGAGCTGAATCCCGTGCGGAACCGCTGCACCCTCCCGCCCTCGTGATCGACGCAGAGCAGGATGTCCGGCCGCAGGGCCCGGATCTCGGATGCCAGTGCGATCAGCTGCGGCGGGCTCTCATAATTGCGCGCGAAGAAGATGATTCCGCCGAGCGCCGGGTGGCGCAACCGCCTGCGATCGTCCTCGTCGAGCGCGGTCGCTCCTACGTCGATGATCGCCGGACCCGTGGCCCGGCTCATCCGGCAGCCTCCAGGATCACCGTCGCGCTCGCGAATTCCCGCTCGTCCGACAACGAAACATGGCAGCGGCCGACCCCGCGCCGCTCCAGCAATGCCGCGAGGGCAGGCGTGACTTCGAGCTTGGGTTGACCCGAGCGCAGGTTCACGACCCATACGCCGTGCCAGTTCGCGGGCGCGTGGATTCCCGTTCCCAGGGCCTTCGTGAACGCCTCCTTGGCCGCGAAACGCTTGGCGAGATAGGCGACCGGCTTGCGGTGGGCGCGAAAGCGCGCCAGTTCCGGCGGGCACAGGATCCGCTCGGCGAAGCGCAGGCCATAGCGCGCCAGCACCCGCTCGATGCGCGCGATCTCGACGATATCGGTTCCGACCCCGTAGATCATTGCCTCACCGAGCGCGCCGCCTCGACGATCAGGCGCTTCATCTCCCGCACCGCGTCGCGCATCCCGACGAACACGGATCGGCTTACGATCGCGTGCCCGATGTGCAGCTCGCGCACGCCGGCCAGCCGCGCGACCGGCTCGACGTTGAAGTAATTCAGCGCGTGCCCCGCGTTGAACCTCATCCCGTGGCCGCGTATCGCCTCGCCGGCCTGCCCGAGCTTCTCGAGCTCCAATTTCACCGGCGGGCTCTCCGCGTCGCGGCCCTTCGAATGGAAGGCGTGCGCATATGGCCCCGTGTGCACCTCGCACACCGACGCGCCGATACGGGCCGCGGCTTCGACCTGACGCAGCTCCGCGTCGATGAAGACCGATACGATGATTCCGGCGTCTCTCAGGCGCGCAACGGCGCGCTTCAGCTTGGCCTCCTGTGCCAGAACGTCCAAGCCACCTTCGGTCGTGATCTCGTGGCGCCCTTCCGGCACGAGCATGGCCATCTCGGGCTTGATGCCGCACGCCACCGCCAGCATCTCGTCCGTCGCCGCCATCTCCAGGTTCAGCTTGATATGCGTGAGCTCGCGCAGGCGCCGCACGTCCTCGTCCTGGATGTGGCGCCGATCCTCGCGCAAATGAACCGTGATGCCATCCGCGCCGCCCAGATGGGCCTCGACCGCAGCCCATACCGGGTCGGGTTCGTAGGTCCGCCGCGCCTGCCTCACGGTCGCGACATGGTCGATATTCACGCCGAGTTCGATCATAGGTCCTGCAACTCCATGAGCACTGTTCGGGTGTGCAGCGTCTGGCCGCCGAGCCGGTACGCGATGAGGGCGCGCAGCAGCCCGCGCGCCTCGTCGCGCGTATCGGCGCGACGGTAGTCGTCGCGTGCCAGGTCGAGCAGCGTACGGCCGCTGACCTGCAGATCCGCCCCCGGGCCCCGTCCCCCCGGCGCGCCGCCGTCCAGCGCGACCGGCCCGCGATCGGGCTCGTAGACGTAGTGCCGTTCCGGCTCGATGGCCTGCCCGCTCGCCGCGTCGCGCTCCAGCACCGGAGCATATCCAAGTTCCGCCAGCATTCTGCGCTCGAATTCGCGCAGCACCGGCGCGTGCGGCTCCCGCGCCGAAAGGCGCGCGAGGCTGCCGGCATAGGCGTCGTACAGGCCTTCGTGCGGATCCTCCCGCGGCAGCAGGCGCAGCAGAAGCTCGTTCAGGTAGAAGCCGCACATCAGCCCGAGCCCCTCGAGCGAGCGCAGCCCGGCCGCCCACTCCGCCGAGGTGAGGGTGCCCAGCTCGCCGGACGCGCTCCAGCTCAGGCGAAGCGGATGGAACGCGAGCAGCACGCCCCTCATCGCCGAGCGCGGGCGCCTGGCGCCGCGCGCGAGCAGCGCCACCCGCCCGTATTTGCGGGTAAACGCCTCCACGATCAGGCTGGTCTCTTTGTAGGGATGCGTATGCAAGACGAAGCCGGCCTCATGCTCCGCCCTGCGGCGCGCCCCTCGGCTATCCATAACCCAGCTCCCGCAGGACGCGCTCGTCGTCGGACCAGCCACGGCGAACCTTCACCCAGACCCCGAGATAGACCTTGCCGCCGAACAGGCGCTCCATGTCCTTGCGCGCGGCCTCGGCGATACGCTTCAATTGCGCGCCCCGGGCGCCGACCACGATTCCCTTCTGGCTTTCCCGCGCGACCAGTATGGTCGCCTCGATTCTGCGCAGGCGCCCTTCCTCGCGGAAGCTGTCGATCACGACTTCGCAGCGGTAGGGCAGCTCTTCGCCGAGTTGCTGGAAAAGCTTCTCGCGCAGCAGCTCGGCAGCGAAGAACCGCTCGTCACGGTCGGTCAGCTGATCGAGCGGGTAAAGGGCGGGCGCCTCCGGCAGCGCTTCGCGCAGAACGCGCAGGAGCTCGGGCAGGTTGCGGCCGGTTCGGGCACTGGCGGGGACGATCGCGGCGAACTCGCGTTCCCTGCTCAAGCGGTCGATGAACGGGATCAGCTCCGCGGTCCGCTTGACGCGGTCGACCTTGTTCAGCACTGCCACCACCTTGGCCGCTTTCGGTATCCGCTGCAGGACCGCACGGTCCGCCTCGCCGAAGCGCAGCGCATCGACCACGAAGAGGACCACGTCGGCGTCCTTGAGCGCCTCCGCCGCACGCCGGTTCAGCCTTCGGTGGAGGACATCCCGATGCTGCGATTGCAGTCCCGGCGAATCGATGAAGACATACTGACAGTCGTCCGCGTTCAGGATTCCGGTCACCAGGTGGCGGGTTGTCTGCGCCTTGGGAGAAACGATCGAGAGCCGCTCGCCCACCAGACGGTTGAGCAAGGTCGACTTTCCCGTGTTCGGCCGGCCGGCGATTGCGACCGAGCCGCAACGAAATGCGCTCATGGCTCGAGCGCCTTCAGCAGCGCCTCCGCAGCCTGCTGTTCCGCGCGGCGGCGCGACGTCCCGCTTCCGATTGCGCGCAAGCCGAGCTCCGCCACGACGCACTCGACCTCGAAAGTCTGCACATGCGCGGCGCCGCGGGTCGCGGTCACCCGGTACTCCGGCAAGGGGCGGTGCCGGCCCTGCAGCAGCTCCTGCAGCCGGGTCTTGGGATCCTTCTCGGTTCGCTCCGGGTCGAGCGCCGCGAGCGCATCGCCGTAGACTTTGAGCACCGCCTCGCGCGCCGCGTCGTATCCGCCATCCAGCAGGATCGCGCCGAATACCGCTTCCATCGCATCGGCGAGTATCGAGGGCCGGGCGCCGCCGCTGGCGAGCTCCCCTTCCCCGAGGCGCAACTGCCCGCCGAGCTCCAGTCCCCGCGCGAGCGACCCGAGCGACTCTTCCCGCACGAGATCGGCCCGCAGGCGGGTCAGCTTGCCCTCGCTCAGCGCCGGGAAGCGCCGGTAAAGCGCCTCGGCGACAACGCAACCGAGCACGCCATCACCGAGAAACTCGAGCCGTTCGTTGTGCGGCGATCCATAGCTCCGGTGCGTCAGCGCCTGTTCCAGCAGCGCCTCGTCGCGGAACCGATATCCAAGACGGCTCTCGAGCGTCGCAGGCCGGTTCAAGGCGAATCAGTGGCCGGCGGCGCTCGCCTGGAAATCCATGTAAACGCCCATGTTGCCGATCAGCGGGACTTCCTTCCGGTACGAGAAGGAAATCACCGTCGCGCCGCCTTCATGGGTGATCTCCAGGTCGCTCGGCTTGATCGACGGCATGTCGTCGATGGCCTGGCGGGCCTCGAACGCCTTGCGGATCTCCAGCGGCGACGATTCTCCGGAATTCGCGATCGCGGTGATCGCTTCCTTGATCGTGAAGTACTCCAGGTAATCCGGTCCTATCTTCAGGCCGAACAGAATCACGAATACCAGGACAATCGCTCCGATGACCAGGCCACCTAAGCTGAGGCCCAATTGCCTGTTGCGCATCTTTCCTCCCAGCACGAGCGTTAATGAAAGGTTCCGAACCGGCTCAAATCCCCCAGATTGAGCCAGATGAAGAACGCCTTGCCTATGATGTTCGCGTCAGGCACGAATCCCCACACCCGACTGTCGCTCGAATTGTCCCTGTTGTCCCCCATCATGAAATAGTGCCCCGGCGGGACGTGACACACAAAGCCCTGACTATTGTAGTGGCAATCCTTCGAGTCGGGGAACGGAAGCACCTGGGAGACGTAGGCCGGCGCGTTCGGGTCGATCAGGATCTGGTGCTTCACGCCGCCCAGATCCTCGACATAGCGCTTGTAGAACTGCATGGTGCTCTTCGAGAGGTAATCGCTGATTTCCCGCGTCGGCACCGGCTTGCCGTTGATGATCAGGCGCTTGTCCCGGTACTCCACCGTGTCGCCCGGCAATCCGACAACGCGCTTGATGTAATCGAGCGACGGGTCGTCGGGATAGCGGAAAACCATGACATCCCCGCGGTGCGGATTGCCGATCGGAATGATCTTCTCGTTGATGATGGGAAGCCTGATGCCGTAGTCGAACTTGTTCACCAGGATGAAGTCCCCGATGTGGAGCGTCGGAATCATCGAGCCGGAGGGAATCTTGAACGGCTCGACGACGAACGAGCGCAGCAGGAACACCACGACTATGACCGGGAAGAAGCTGACCGAGTATTCGACCCACCAGGGCTGCGCCGCCTGCGCCGGGCGCCCCTTGCGCAGCCAGATGATCTCGACCAGCCAAACGGCGCCGGTCAACAGCAGGAGCAGGAACAGGAAAAGTGCGAAGCTCACTTTTCACCCATCTGCAGAACCGCCAGGAACGCCTCCTGGGGAATTTCGACCGCGCCGACCTGTTTCATGCGTTTCTTGCCTTCCTTCTGTTTTTCGAGCAGCTTTTTCTTGCGCGTGATGTCGCCGCCGTAGCACTTCGCAAGGACGTTCTTGCGCAAGGCCTTGACGTTCTCCCGGGCCACGATATGCGATCCGATGGCGGCCTGAATCGCCACGTCGAACATCTGGCGCGGAATCAGGCCGCGCAGCCGCGACACCAGATCGCGCCCGCGCGCCTGCGCGCTGGAGCGGTGCACCATGGTCGAGAGCGCGTCGACCCGCTCGCCGTTGACCAGCACGTCGAGCCGCACCATGTCGGCGGGCCTGTATTCCTTGAAATCGTAGTCGAGCGAGCCGTAACCGCGCGTCAGGGATTTCAGCCGGTCGAAGAAATCCAGCACGACTTCGTTCAAAGGCAGATCGTACGAGAGCACGACGTGGCTCGGCGAGTAGCGCATGTTGGTCTGGACGCCGCGCTTCTGCGTGCACAAGGTCATCACGGTGCCCACGTACTCCTGCGGGACGAAAATGGTCGTCGCGATGACGGGCTCGCGGATTTCCGCGATCTTGCCCGGATCCGGCAGCTTGGCCGGGTTCGACACCTGCTCGAGCAGACCGTCGGTGGTAAGCACTTCGTAGACGACCGACGGCGCGGTCGTGATCAGGTGCATGCCGTATTCCCGCTCCAGCCGCTCCTGGACGATGTCCATGTGAAGAAGGCCGAGGAAGCCGCAGCGGAAGCCGAACCCGAGCGCCTGCGAAACCTCCGGTTCGTAGTGGAACGAGGCGTCGTTGAGATGCAGCTTTTCCAGTGCGTCGCGCAGCGCGTCGTACTGACTGGACTCGACGGGATAAAGCCCCGCGAAGACCTGGGGCTTGACTTCCTTGAAGCCCGGCAACGGCTGTTTGGTCGGCTTGTCGGCATGCGTCAAGGTATCGCCTACCTTGGCCGCGCGAAGCTCCTTGATGCCGGCGACGACGAATCCCACCTCGCCCGCCGAGAGTTCGTCTCGCGCCTGCGCTTTCGGCGTGAAGACCCCGATTTCCTCGCACAGGTGCGATCCGCCCGTGCTCATCAGCCGGATCTTGTCCTTGGTCCGCAGAAGGCCATCGACAACCCGCACCAGCATCACCACGCCGACGTAGTTGTCGAACCACGAATCGATCACCAGTGCCTTGAGGGGCGCCTCCGGGTCGCCCCGGGGCGGCGGCACCCGCTCGATGATGGCTTCCAGGATGTCGATCACGTGCTCGCCCGTCTTCGCGCTCGCGCGAATGGCGTTGTGCGCGTCGATCCCGATGACATCCTCGATCTCCTCGATCGCACTCTCCGGGTCCGCCGACGGCAGATCGATCTTGTTCAGAACCGGGATCACCTCGACGCCGAGCTCGATCGCGGTGTAGCAATTCGCGACCGTCTGCGCTTCCACTCCCTGCGAGGCGTCGACCACGAGCACCGCGCCCTCGCAGGCCGAGAGCGAGCGGCTGACCTCGTAGGAGAAATCGACGTGGCCCGGCGTGTCGATCAAGTTGAGGAAATACGTCTCTCCGTTCTGGGCCCGGAACTTCAAGGCAGCCGTCTGAGCCTTGATCGTGATGCCGCGCTCGCGCTCGAGCTCCATCGAGTCCAGCACCTGGGCCGCCATTTCCCGGTTCGAGAGCCCGCCGCACATCTGGATGAAGCGGTCGGCCAGCGTCGACTTGCCGTGGTCGATATGCGCGATGATCGAAAAATTGCGAATGTGGCTCTGAGCCATCACAAAAAAGGGTGCCGTCGGCACCCTTCTGGGAAACGACCGCTATCTTACCGCAAGGCGGTCTGTCAGGGCCGTAAGGTCGAGGAAATAGTGGCAGATTTCCCGGCCGTCCTGATCGACCAGCACCGGTACGTACTCGCCGTAGCGCGACTCGAGCGCCGGGTCCGTATCCACGTCGATCACTTCGACCGTGAAGCGCAACTCTCCTTGCATGCCTTCGAGGGCCCGCTGCATGTCCTCGCAAAGATGGCAGTAGCTACGGCCGTAGAGCGTCAGCCGCACTGCCGTTCAGCCGCCGTCGACGAGGCCGGCGACCGCCACGAACGCCGTGCCCTCGCCGCGGCGAACCTGCAGCGTGAAGACCGCGTTCTTGTCGAGGCCCGCCAGCAGGCGGTCCAGCTGCTTGGCCGACTTCAACTCCGTTTGCCGGCCGTTGTGGACGAGCATCAGCAGCACGTCGCCGCGGCGCAGGTCCGCCGCCGCTCCGGGCCGCACCTCGGTGACCACAAGGCCATGCTTGAGCTTCGACTCCGCGCGCTGCTGCGGCGTGAGCTCGGCGACCACCACGCCCAGCCGGTTCGCCGCGGCCCGCTGCGGCTCCTGGTCGGGAGATTCCTCGAGCGAAGCGCGCTTTTCGTCCCTAAGCTGGCCGACGGTGATGGTCAGCGTACGCTGCGCGCCGTTGCGCCAGACTTCCAGCTTCACCCGCGATCCTGGCCGCGTCGCGCCGACGATCCGCGGCAGGTCGACCGACGACTCGACCGGCTTGCCGGCAAAGCTCAGGATGATGTCGCTCGTCTCGATTCCGGCCCTCGCGGCCGGACTGCCCTTCTCGACCGTGTTCACCAGTGCGCCACGAGGGCGCTCGAGCCCGAAGGACTGCGCCAGGTCTCCGGTGACCTCCTGGATCATCACGCCGATACGTCCGCGCGAAACGTGCCCCGACTTCCTCAACTGGGCCTGGACGTCGAGCGCGACATCGATCGGTATCGCAAAGGAAAGCCCCATGAATCCGCCGGTGCGGCTGTAGATCTGCGAGTTGATCCCGACCACCTCTCCTTTCATGTTGAAGAGCGGCCCGCCCGAATTGCCGGGATTGATCGGCACGTCGGTCTGGATGAAAGGCACGAAATTCTCTTCCGGCAGCGACCGGCCCTTGCCGGACACGATGCCGGCGGTGACCGTGTTGTCGAAGCCGAAAGGGGAACCGATCGCCACCACCCATTCGCCGACTCTCAAGTGCGAAGGGTCCCCGAACTTGACCACCGGCAGTCTGCTCGCATCCACCTTGATGAGCGCCACGTCGCTGCGCCGGTCCGCCCCGATGACCTTCGCCTTCAGCTCGCGCTTGTCGGTAAAGCGCACGTCGATCTCGTCCGCGCCCTCGACCACGTGAGCGTTCGTCAGAATGTACCCGTCCGGGCTGATGATGAAGCCGGAGCCGAGGGAGCGGCTTTCCGCACGCGGCTCCGGGTTCTGCTGCCGCGGCATGAAGCGGCGAAAGAATTCCTGCAGCTCGTCGTCTCCGATCCCGGGAATCCTCGGCAGCGCCCGGCGTTTCACCTCCTGCTTGGTGCTGATGTTGACGACGGCGGGCCCCTGCTGCTCGACCAACCGGGTGAAATCAGGCAGTGCCTGAGTCTGCGCAAACGCATGCGTGCCCAATCCCAGCAGGCACACGGCCACAAGGCCTCTCAATACTCGCATATCAATCCCCTTTCTCAGCCGCTACTTCGGAGCGTGGAACCGCACCGCGTCGGCTATCTTGCGCACGCTGCCCGCGGGCGCCTCGCCCACCACCGTGACGAGGTGATCCGCCACCCTGCGCGTGTAGATGTTGATCGCTCCCATGGAGGACAGGCCCAGCGGCCGCATTTCGCGGCCCGGCGTCTCGGGTTCGATGAACACCGAGATGGCGGCAAGCCCGTCCGAATACACCACCTGATCGACCTGCCCTGTTTGATGCAGCTTGCGCTTGACTTCGACCACCTTCGCGAAGCCCGGAATGCCCGGCGCAATGCTCCATCCGGCTGCCTCCACGTCTACCGGCGTCACATCGGCGTCTTCGACGCGCCAGTTGGCGTTCGTCTGCGGAGCGCGCAATTCGCTGGAAGCGACCGGTCCGATCGCCAATTGGGTGAAGGTGAACTGCTCCAGCGCCTTCCCCTCCGAATTCAGCGTCACCGCCTTCAGCAACATGCCTGTCCGAACATCGGCCCAAAACCTGTAGCCGTATCGATAGTTGTCCTTCGGCTCGAGCTCGATCAGCTGGCACTCGTATCCGGCGACCCGGTAGATATCGCCCTTCCTGATCCGGTAGTGCTGCTCGAGAACGCCGATTCGGGCCGGCAGCAGCGCGGGAAACGCCCGTTTGTGGCTGCGCCTGTCGACTTTGACGATGCGCTGGCTGGGGAGGTAGCACTTGACGGCATCATCGGTCCGCAGGATTTCGCGCGGCGCGCCATCCAGCGCCTCCAGCTTCTCGACGCTTCCGTGCGGGCCGGCACTGCGCACGATGCGCGAACTCTCGCTGTGCTCGCCCTGCTGGTATACGAACGTCCCGCTGTAGGACAGGCTCTGCGTGGCCTGGTAGATCTTGCCCAGCCATTGCACCGCGTCTTCCGGCGAGGCTTGCTGCGCATGGCTCAGGCGCGCGCAGCCCGCCGTGGCCAGCACCAGCCAGACCGTTCTGACGAAGAAAGCCGTGCCCGCCCGGTACCTCATTTCACTCCGCTCTGAACCGCCTCGTCGGACACTGTGCGGATGTAGGGAGCGACCCCTTGCAGACTCAGCTGCGGCGAGTAACCCTGATGCGCGAGCAGGTAGTCATCAGCGGAGCTCGGCAAGGGGACCCGCTGCGGCAACTTCGAATTGGCGACGGCCTGGTCTTCGGTCTTGGGTTTCAGCGCAACGGGCATTGCGACCGTGGCGCCGTTGCCCGCCTGATGCGGCGCGAAGCCGAGCCAGCCCACCAGGGCGACCGCCGCGACGCTTGCCGCCGCCGAGAGCGCGATCCAGCGCCTGCGTCCGGCTACGGGCGCCCTGCGTTGCGGCGCGAGGACGGTCGGCTCCAGCGCCAGCCGTTCGCCGATTCCCGCCGCGTAGTCGACCGCGAGCCGGTTCTCGCCCCGCAGTGCGTCGCCGATAAGATGATAGGTGGCCCATGCCGCCCGCGCTTGCTCATCGGCCGACAGTGCCGCCAGGGCTTCGCCCAGCTCGTGATCCTCGAGCTCGCCGTCCATCAGCATCGAGATTTTGGCTTTCATCGTCTACCACCTCTTGTCTTTGGCGGTCTCCAGAAGCGGCCGGAGCTTTTCGGCGATCGCTTCGCGAGCACGGAAGATGCGCGAGCGGACGGTTCCGATCGGGCAATTCATGATCTGCGCGATGTCCTCGTAGCTCATGCCCTCGATTTCCCGCAGCTGGATAGCGGTTCGAAGCTCCTCGGGCAGCTCGGCAATCGTCGCATTCATCGTCTCGGCGATCTCTTTGGACAGCAACTGGCTCTCTGGCGTATCGATGTCTCGCAGCTGCTCGGCATCATCGTACCCTTCCGCTTCCTCAGCCCCCACGTCCGTCGAGGTCGGCGCCCGCCGCCCCAGGGCAATGAGGTAATTTTTCGCGGTGTTGATCCCTATCCGGTACAGCCACGTGTAAAACGCGCTGTCGCCGCGAAACCCCGGCAATGCACGATACGCCTTGATGAACGCTTCCTGTGTGACATCCTCCACCTCGGCGGGATCACGCACGAACCGTGACAGCAGGCGCGCCAGCTTGCGCTGATACTTCTCGACCAGTAATCCGAACGCCCGCTTGTCGCCACGTTGAGCCCGCGCAACGAGCTGGCTATCGATGTCCCGGTCAGACACCGCCGACTCCCGCCGCCCGCGCGGGCGCCTCTGCAGCAGTGTCCTGGCACGCCTGCGGCCTCCAACACCTCTTTTTCACTGACAATTGCCTTAGTAAATAGTTCGTTCGACGCGGTGCGATCACGCAATTTCGCCGACGCGCGGCAAGGGCGCCGCATCCGGCAAGCGCCCCCACAAGGCCCAGAGCCGGAGGGCCCGGAAGGCCTCGGCGTCCAGCATATCCCCCGTGACGACTATGGTGCGGCGCATCGGACCCCTGCCCGTAAGCACCACGAGCAGGCTGCTGACGTAGCGCCGCGCGTCAAGTCGCAACGGGGAGAGCGCCGCGCCGGCCGCCTCCAGGCCGAGCCGATCCTTCCCCTCGAGGTGCAATGCGCGCGGCGATCGCCTGCCGCGCAGCAGCGCGCGGTCGCGGGCCGCGGCAAGGCCCAGGCCGGCCACGAGCAAGCCGATCGCGATCCCTGAAGGGGCGGGCCACAGCAAGGCGATGCACGTCCCGGCTGCGGCGTGCACCGCGACGATCGCCGCGGCAAATGCACGCGACGGCTTCAGATCGATGCGAAGGGTCCGCGTGCCGCTCAAACCCGGGAGAAAACCAGGGAGCCGTTGGTGCCGCCGAACCCGAACGAATTGGACATCGAAACGCGCACCTGCATCTCGCGCGCCGCATTGGGCACGTAATCGAGGTCGCACTGGGGATCGGGATTGTGCAGGTTTATGGTCGGCGGCGACACCTGACGATGGGTGGCAAGGATGGTGAACACCGCTTCCACGCCTCCGGCCGCCCCCAGCAGGTGCCCGGTCATCGACTTGGTCGAATTCACCGCAACCCGCTTGGCATGCCCGCCCAGCAGCCTCTTCACGGCAATCGTTTCCGCCACGTCCCCAAGCGGGGTGGAGGTGCCGTGAGCATTGATGTAGTCCACCGCCTCCGGCGCCAACCCGGCGTCCTTGAGCGCGTTGCGCATGCAGCGGAATGCCCCGTCCCCGTCCTCGCAGGGCGCGGTCATGTGGTAGGCGTCGGCCGACACCCCATAGCCGGCGAGCTCGCAGTAGATGCGGGCGCCGCGGGCGCGCGCGTGCTCGTATTCCTCCAGCACCACGGCGCCCGCGCCCTCTCCCAGGACAAAGCCGTCACGGTCGCGGTCCCAGGGACGGCTGGCAGCCTCCGGGTCCTCGTTGCGCGTCGACAGCGCGCGCGCCGAAGCGAAGCCCCCCATCGCGAGCTCCGTCACGGTCGCCTCCGCGCCGCCGGCGATCATGACGTCGGCGTCGCCGTAGCGGATCGATTTCGCCGCCTCGCCGATGCAATGCGTGGACGTGGTGCAGGCCGTGACCATCGCGAGGTTCGGCCCCTTCAGACCCAGCATGATCGACAGATTCCCGGCGATCATGTTGATGATCGTTCCCGGAATGAAGAACGGCGAAACGCGTCTCGGCCCGTTCTTCAGCAACTCGTCGTGAGTCAGCTCGATCAAGGGCAGACCGCCGATGCCCGAGCCGAAATTGACCCCCGCGAGCTCGGCGGCATCGGCCGTCAGCGTCACCCCCGAATCGCGCCAGGCCTGCAGCCCCGCCGCCATGCCGTAATGGATGAAGGTATCCATCCGGCGCGCCTCTTTGGGAGACAGGTACTGGGCGATATCGAAGCCCTTGACTTCGCCGGCGATCTGACTCGCCAGACGGGAAGGATCGAAGCGGGTAATCCGCGTGATGCCGGACTTGCCGGCCAGCACGTTTTCCCAGGCCTCGGATACCGCGTTTCCGACCGGCGATACGATGCCGAGTCCGGTTACGACGACTCTGCGACGGGACAACTCTGCTCCTTAGGTGTCACCGGAGGGCGGCCCCGCTCCCCTGTGACGCCGAAATTTCTCAGGACTTCTGGTGACCCTTGATGTAGTCCACGGCCTGCTGCACCGTGGTGATCTTTTCCGCCTCCTCGTCCGGAATTTCGGTCTCGAACTCCTCCTCGAGTGCCATCACGAGCTCGACCGTATCGAGCGAATCCGCACCCAGGTCGTCGACGAACGAGGATTCGTTCTTGATTTCGGCCTCGTTGACGCCGAGCTGTTCGGCGATGATCTTCTTAACGCGTTGTTCGATGTTTTCCATGTGGTTCCTTCCCTATGAGGCCAAGAGGGCCCGTATTCTACCAAAACGATCGTCCCCGCCCGCGGCGAGAAACCGCTTGTACTACATATACATGCCGCCATTCACGTGAAGCACGGTCCCGGTCACGTAGTCCCCGGCCGGCGAGAGCAGGAAAGCGACCGCCCCCGCCACCTCGGTTGCCTGCCCGAGACGTCCGAGCGGAATCTGGGCCAGCAGGGCGCCCCGCTGCTCCTCCGACAGCGCGCGCGTCATATCGGTGTCGATGAAACCGGGCGCGACGCAGTTTACGGTGATGTTGCGGCTGCCGAGCTCCCGCGCGAGCGACTTGGTCATGCCGACGATGCCGGCCTTGGCCGCCGCGTAATTCGCCTGGCCGGGGTTCCCTGCGGCGCCCACCACCGAAGTGATGTTCACGATCCGGCCCCAGCGGGCCTTCATCATGCCGCGCATCACGGCGCGGGAGAGGCGGAAAACGGATCGCAGGTCGGTTTCGATCACCTCGTCCCACTCGGAATCCTTCATGCGCATGGCGAGGTTGTCCCGCACCACCGCGGCGTTATTCACCAGCACGAGGATGTCGCCGAACTCTTTCTGCACCGTCGCGACGACGGCGTCGCATTGCGCCGCATCGCGTACATCGAGAATCCGCCCGGCGCCTTTGCCTCCTTCCTGGGCAATGGCCTCGCTGATCGCCTGCGCGCCGCTGTCGCGGGTGGCGGTACCGATGACGGTCGCGCCCTGTCTCGCCAATTCGAGCGCGATGGCACGTCCGATTCCGCGCGACGCGCCGGTGACTAGCGCCACCTTCCCGGCCAGCATCTTCACCCCCCCTTGAGCGTGCTCAAGGCCTGCTCGAGCGCAGCCCGGTCGGACAAGGCGATGCCCTGCAGATTCGGCGCGATGCGCTTGACCAGTCCGGCCAGAATCTTCCCCGGACCGCATTCGAGCACGTGCGTCACCCCGCTTTGCGACATGCGCTGGATCGTTTCGACCCAGCGGACCGGCGACGCAGCCTGACGCACGAGCGCGTCCTTGATCGCCGCAGGATCCTGAGGCGCGGCGACGTCGACATTGTTGATCAGCGGTATCGCCGGTGCGCGCAGCTCGACGCCCTGCAGGTACTCTCGCAGCCTTTCGCCGGCCGGCTGCATCAGGCTGGAGTGAAAGGGCGCGCTGACCGGAAGCGGCAGGGCGCGCTTGGCGCCCTTCGACTTGCAGGCCTCCATCGCCCGTGCGACCGCCGCCTTGTCGCCCGCAATCACCACCTGGCCCGGCGCGTTGAAATTGACCGCCTGCACGGTCTGCCCCTGGGCCGACTCCGCGCACGCCGCACGCACGCTTTCGTCGTCCAGGTTCAGGATCGCCGCCATGGCGCCCTTGCCCTCTGGCACCGCCTCCTGCATGACCTGGGCGCGGAACCTGACCAGCGGCAGGCAGTCCGCGAAGTCGATGGCACCGGCCGCGGTGAGTGCCGTGTACTCCCCCAGGCTGTGCCCTGCCACCAGCTCGGGCAGCGGACCGCCGAGCGCGCGCCAGGCGCGGTACGCGGCATAGCCTGCCGTCACCATCGCGGGCTGGGTATTGAGCGTCAGATTCAGCGCCTCGGCCGGCCCCTTCTCGAGCACATCGACGAACTCGTTTCCCAGCACGCTGCGGGCCTCGGCGATGACCTCGGTCACCTCCGGCAGCCCGGCGTAGGCCTGCAGCATTCCCACCGATTGGGAGCCCTGGCCGGGGAACACCATTGCCAGTTTCATCGTTGTTCGTCCCTCACATCGTCACCAGCGCCGCGCCCCAGGTGAAGCCGCCCCCGACGCCCTCCATCAGCACCCGGTGGCCGGCGCGGATCCTCCCCGCGCGCACCCATTCGTCCAGCGCCAAGGGTACTGACGCCGCCGAAGTATTGCCGTGATGATCCACGGTCACCACCAGGCGCTCGTGCGGAAGCCCGAGCTTCTTCGCCGTCGCCTCCAGAATTCTCACGTTCGCCTGATGCGGAATCAGCCAGTCGACGTCTGCCAGCTCGATTCCCGCCGCCGCCGCGGTTTCACGCGCGACTTCGTCGAGGACCCTGACCGCGTACTTGAACACGCCCTGACCGTTCATCTGCAGAAAAGGCGAGCCGATGATGCGGCCGCCGCACACGTTTCCCGGCACCGAAAGCATCCCTGCCTGGCTGCCGTCCGCGTGCAGCACGCAGGCGTGTACGCCGGGGCGGTCCCCGGCCTCGAGCACGACCGCGCCGGCGCCATCGCCGAACAGAACGCAGGTTCCGCGATCATTCCAGTCCAGGATGCGGGAAAACACCTCCGCCCCGACCACCAGCGCGCGCTTGTATGTGCCGCCCCGGATGAAGCTGTCGGCGCTGGCAAGCGCATAGACAAATCCGCTGCACACCGCCTGCAGGTCGAATGCCGGACAGCCCTTGATGCCGAGCTTCGCCTGCAGCAGGCTCGCGGCGCTTGGAAACACGAAGTCGGGGGTGGACGTGGCCAGCACGATCAGGTCGATCGACTCGGCGCCGATCCCCGCCGCTTCGAGGGCGCGCCTGCTGGCTTCGAGCGCCAGGTCGCTGGAGGCCTGCGACTCCTCCGCGATGTGCCGCTGCACGATGCCGGTGCGCTCCCGAATCCACGCATCGCTCGTTGCGAGCCGCGCGGCAAATTCGTCGTTGGTGACAATTCTCGGCGGCAGGAAGCTGCCGGTGCCGATGATGCGTGAGTAGATCATTCGACCGCCGCCCGATCCTTCCCCTCGCGTTCGGCCGGGCGAAGTTCGGCCATCCGCTGAGCGATCCGCTGCAGCACGTCGTTCCGCACTTCTTCCACCGCCCGCCACAGCGCCTGCGAGAACGCGAAGGCGTCGGCCGAGCCGTGGCTCTTGATCACGATGCCCCGCAGGCCGAGCAGGCTCGCGCCGTTGTAGCGACCGGGGTCCATCCGCCGGCGAAAGGCTCCCAGCACCGGCAGCGCGGCGAGCGCCGCCAGCCTGCGAAGCGGGTTGCGGGTAAATTCCTCGCGCAACGCGGCGGCCATCATGCGCGCCACGCCCTCCGAGGCCTTCAACGCCACGTTGCCGACGAAGCCGTCGCACACCACGACGTCGGTGGTTCCCTTGTAAATGTCGTCCCCTTCCACGTTGCCGAAGAAATTGAGTCCGCTGTCGCGCAGCAATTGTGCCGCCTGTTTCACCGCCTCGTTTCCCTTGATATCCTCCGACCCGATATTGAGCAGCCCGACCGAAGGCCGCTCATTGTGCTCCACGGCGGCCACCAGCATCGCGCCCATGATCCCGAATTGAAGCAGATGCTCGGCGGTGCAATCGACGTTGGCGCCGAAATCCAGCATGTAGGTATGCTTTCCGCGCATGTTCGGCACCACGGTCGCAAGCGCAGGCCGGTCGATGCCTGGAAGCGTCTTGAGCACGAAGCGCGAGATCGCCATCAGCGCGCCGGTGTTTCCCGCGCTCACGCAGGCATGCGCTTCAGCGTTCTTGACCAGATCGGCAACGACGCGCATCGAAGAGTCCTTCTTCGAGCGCAACGCGCCCGCCGGAGCCTCGTCCATGGTGACCACTTCGCTCGCGTGGTGCACGCGCAGCCGCCGCCCGGGCTGCGCGCTGCCGGCCGGGAGCTCGGCCTCAATGGCGTCGCGCAGGCCGACCAGTATGAAACCGACGTCCGGATTCCGCCGCTGAAATTCCAGCACGGCGGGAACCGTCACATGGGGGCCGTGATCCCCGCCCATGCAGTCGACCGCAACAGTGATGTCCATCAGGCGCCTTGGGCAAGATCGCCGCGCGCTGGGCGCGGCGCACCGCTGAACGAGCGCCCGCGCGCACGCCGTGCGCGCGGCCCGGAATGCGCTGCCTATTCGCCTTTCTGCTCGACGACTTTCTTGCCCCGGTAGTATCCGGTCGGGCTCACATGGTGGCGCAGGTGGACCTCGCCGCTCGTCGGCTCGACCGCTACCGCGGGATGACCCAGAAAATCGTGGGCGCGGCGCATGCCGCGCCTGGAAGGGGATTTCTTGTTTTGCTGAACTGCCATGTCAAAACTCCTCTCGTCAGGTTCGTCGCCCCGGCAGCCGAAGCTGCCGGAGTATCAATTACGTCTGCCCCGCGTCTCCGCGCCGAGCATTCCGCGCAGCTCCGCGAAAGGCGACAACGTTTCCGTTGCGCGCGTTCCCGCTTGCGCGGCACAGTGCTCGTGGCGCGGCGCATACGGCACCGCAAGCAACAACTCTTCTTCCAGCAAATCGTGTACTTCCATGCCCTTGCCCGCAACCACCCAGTCCGGCCCGTCGACCTCTACCGGCAGGGCGTCGATCTCGGCCTGCGAGTGCGCCAGCGCCAGCACGGCGTCGATCCGCAACCGCAATTGCAGCGGCGCAAGACAACGCTGGCAGCCCAGCTCGAGCGCGCCCCGGATTGTAAGCTGTAACGCCGGCCGGTCCTGCGGATCGGAAATGCCCTTGAGCGAATACTCGATCTGGCCCGCGTCCGACAGCAGCAAGGGGCGCAGCCGCGGAAAGTCCGCCAGCGGCCATACGCCGTCCAGGCTCGCCTGCGTGGCTGCGAATTCGAATCCGTCGATGACCGGCCGGTGAGGCATAAACGGCGGATGTTATCATCCGAGAAAAACCTTGTCAAAACAAAGTCATGGACCAATCTAGACAACTCGTGCTCGCATCCTCCTCCCGCTACCGGCGCGCGCTGTTGCGGCGCCTGCCCCTGCGCTTCCGGTCGGCCAGTCCCGCGATCGACGAGGCGCCGCTGCCGGCGGAGCGCCCTGCCGACACTGCGTGGCGTCTGTCCCTGGCCAAGGCGCAGGCGATGACGGGGCGCTTCCCGGATGCGCTGGTGATCGGTTCCGACCAGGTCGCCGCGCTCGGCGAAGAACGGCTGGACAAGCCCGGCAACCACGCCAACGCCTTGCTGCAGCTGCGCAAGCTCAGCGGCAAGGCGGCGGAATTCCACACCGCGGTGACCCTGCTCGACGCCCGCAGCGGCGAGGCGCGAACCCACGTCGTGCCCTGCCGGGTCGTTTTTCGCAGCTTCGACGAGCGCCAGATCGAGAGCTACCTGCAGATCGAGCAGCCCTACGACTGCGCCGGCAGCGCGAAATCCGAAGGTCTGGGGATCGCCCTGATCGAGCGCATCGAGACGGAGGATCCGACCGCGCTGATCGGCCTGCCGCTCATCGCGCTGACCACGATGCTGGCCCAGGCCGGCATGCCGGTGCTGGGCTGATGTCGCCTTGCCTGTACGCCATCCCGACGCCACTGGGCGGACCGCCTTCCAATTCGCTGCCGGCGCCCGCGCTCGAGAGCGTGCGCAGCCTGCGTGATTTCGTCGCCGAAAATCCGAAGACCGCGCGCGCGTTCCTGGCCGCGATCGATATGACCTGCCCGTTGCGCGAGCTGCGCATCGAGGTGCTCGACGAGCACACTCCCGCCGACTCGGTCCCTGCCCTGCTCGCGCCGTTGCGCCAGGGACGCGGGCTCGGACTGCTGTCCGAAGCGGGGTGTCCCGCGATCGCCGATCCCGGCGCGGCCCTCGTCGCGGCGGCGCACCGGGAAGGCTATCGCGTGGTGCCGCTGATCGGACCGAGCTCGATCGTTCTCGCGCTAATGGCGTCCGGGCTCGACGGGCAGCGCTTCGCGTTCTGGGGCTACCTGCCTCGCGAAAAAGCTGCGCGCGAAACAAAGCTGCGCGAGCTCGAACGCCGCTCGCGCGAAGATGGCGCGACCCAAATCTTCATCGAAACGCCGTACCGCAACGATGCAATGATGTCGTCGCTGCTCAGGGCATGCGCCCCCGCGACACGAGTATGCGTCGCCTCCGACCTGTCATCACCGCAAGAGAGCATCCTCACCCAATCGATCGCCGCCTGGCGCGCCCGGCCTCCTTCCATCGGCAAGCGGCCAACCGTGTTCATGCTGCTGACTTAGCGCGTCAGCATCAATCCACGATATCGAAGCTAAAGAAGCCGTGATGATTGCTTCCTCGCGCGAGCGTGCATACTGATCTGCCACGTGTCGATGCCGTACAAGAAGAACACGACGTCCTACAACAATCCGCATGGGAGGAGAAATGAAAGCCTGTCTACGCTATCTCGTTGTGCCGGCATTCGTGCTCGGGGTTGCCGCCTCGGCATTCGCCGGACAGACGTTCCATGGTGCTGCCGCCACAAAATCCAGCTACGGCGTGATCTTTCACATCGACGGCGGCGACGAAGCGACCATAAAGAAGACGCTCAACAACGTCGAGAACCTGCTGCATGATCCGCGCTTCAAGGGCAAAAGGCTGCGCATCGAGCTTTTGGCCAACAGCAAGGGCTTCGCCGTGTACGTCAAGAACAACGGCTTCGAAAAACGCCTGAAGGAGCTGAAGGCCCACGGCGTCATTCTGTCGCAGTGCGCCAACACGCTGCATGAGCTGCACGTCGATCGCGGCGATCTGTACGGCTTCATCAACATCGTGCCCTCCGGGATGGGCGAAATCACGATTCGTGAATCGCAAGGCTGGGCCTACATCCACCCTTCCACGCCCGAGAGCCAGCTCTAGTCCTGCCGCCGGCAGCCGCGCGCGCCGCTGCGGCTGCCGCACGCCGGCGCACTCAGTGAACGATCGGCGCGTCGCGCACCGCGAAGTCGGCCAGCGCGCTCGCCGCGCTCGCGCCGAGGCGGCGCGCGAATCTCTCCGCGAAGTTTTCCTTCTGCGTGTAGTCGACGATCTTGTCGGCCCTGACCACGTCGCGCGCGACCGAATGCAGCGTGCCGTAGCCGTCGGCCAGTCCGAGCGCCACGCCCTGCTGACCGGTCCAGACCAGCCCGCTGAACATGTCGGGCGTCTCCTTCAGGCGCTTGCCCCGTCCGCGCCGCACGTCGCTGATGAACTGCTCGTGGATCTGGTCCAGCATCGCCTGCACGAAGGCCTTTTGCTTCGGATCCTCGGGCAGGAACGGATCGAGCAGGCCCTTGTTCTTGCCGGCGGTCAGGAGGCGGCGCTGCACGCCAAGCTTCTTCATCAGCCCCGTCACCCCGAAGCTGTCCATTCGAACGCCCACCGAACCGACGATGCTGGCGCGCGTGACGTAGATCCTGTCCGCGGCGGAGGCAACGTAATAGCCGCCCGAAGCGCAGATATCCTGCACCACCGCGTAAATCGGGATCCGGGGATACTTCTTGCGCAGGCGCCAGATCTCGTCGTAGATATTCTGCGCCTGGACCGGGCTCCCGCCCGGGCTGTTGATCTCCAGCACCACGCCCCTGGTGGTGCTGTCCTTGAAGGCCGCGCGCAGCGACGCGTTGATCCGGTCCGCGCTGGCATCGGTGCCGGGCCCGATCAATCCGTCGAGCCGCACCAGCGCGGTATGGATGCCGCTTTCTCCCTCCTTGGCTGCGCCCCCCCAGTCCATGGCCAGCACGATGATGATGCTCAGGTAAGCAAAGAACAGCAACTTGAAGAAGATCCCCCAGGCGCGGGAACGCCGCTGCTCCTTGAGAGACGCCGTTGCGAGCCGCTCGAGCAGCTCGCGTTCCCACTGTCCGCCGTTTTCACTCATCCGCGACTCCCAGGAAGAAGACTTTGCCGTCGCGCTCTTCGACACGCAACGGCACCAGAGGCGCGCCGTTGCACGGTCCGCCCCGGCATCTGCCGCTCGCCGGGTCGTACACGGCACCGTGCGCCGAGCATATCAAATCGCGTCCGTCCGCGCCGAAGAAGTCGCCCTCGCGCCAGTCAAGCTCCAGCGCGACGTGGCTGCAACGGTTGAGGTAGCCGCGCACGACGCCGCCGAATCGGACCATGAATGCCGGCACTGGCTCGCCGAAATATTCGACCTCGAAGCGCACGCCGCGGCCCGACTCGGCCAGCGCCGCGGAATCGCAAATCAGCCGTTGCGGATCAGCCATCGTGCAAGCTCGTCCACGCTCGCCACGCAGGCGCGCGGCCCGAGCACGCGCAAGGCGTGCTCCGGGTGCGCGCCATAGCCGACCGCCACGGCGTCGACCCCTGCGCTGTGCGCCATCTCGAGGTCGTGCGAGGTGTCGCCCACCATCAGGACCTGCCGCGGCTCGGCAGCGAGCTCCCGCATCAGCTCGAGCAGCATCGCCGGGTGCGGCTTGGGGTTCGTTTCATCCGCGCAGCGCGAGGCGCAAAAATACGCCCCGAGCCCGCTCGCCGCGAGGGCACGGTCGAGGCCCGCGCGGCTCTTGCCGGTTGCGACCGCCAGCCGATGCCCGCGCCCGTGCAGCGCGGCGAGCAGCTGCGGAACGCCTTCGAACAGCGACATCGAGCTTTCGCGCGCAAGAAAGTGCCTCCGGTACAGCGCGGCGAAATCCCGGTATCGCTCGGGGGGCAGATCCGGCACCGCGTGCTTGAGCGAATCGTGCAATCCGAGTCCGATCACGTGCCGGGCGCGCTCGCGGTCGGGCACCGGGAGTCCCATTTCCCGGCTCGCAGCCTGGATGCATTCGGCGATGGTGCCGGCCGAATCGATCAGGGTGCCGTCCCAGTCGAACACCACGAGCGCGTAGTGCCGCTCAGCCCCTGCCGCCATGACCCGGAAACCATTGTTCGACGAGCTCGGCCATCCCGGGCGGAAGCGGCGCCTCCAGCTGCAGGCGCGCCCCGTCCAGCGGATGGCGCAGCGCCAGGCGCCAGGCGTGCAACATGAGGCGCTTGACCCCCTGTTTGGCCAGCGTCCGGTTGAGCTCGAAATTGCCGTACTTGTCGTCGCCCAGGATCGGATGCCCCGCATGCGCCAGGTGAACGCGGATCTGATGCGTGCGGCCGGTCAGCAGGCGCAGCTGCAGCAGGCTGGAGTCATCCCGGGTCGCCAGCGGCCGCACGCGGGTCGCCGCCTGCTGCCCGTCGGCGCGCACGGCCACGCGCCGTTCGCCGCTCGCGGTCACGTGCTTGTGCAGCGCTTCGCGCAACTCCCTCGCC
>Ga0055483_10000051_pt1 | contig 27475 bp, 27 predicted proteins | sample RushMan_CattailN_5_FD_57938 | JGI IMG/M metagenome (GOLD analysis project Ga0055483, IMG submission 57938) | Wetland microbial communities from San Francisco Bay, California, USA, that impact long-term carbon sequestration - RushMan_CattailNLB_D2 | ecosystem: Environmental > Aquatic > Marine >... | reverse complement strand
GATCGGATTTTATCTTTACATTTATCCAGGCCAAGGCGTCGCCTATATCGGACATGAACAATCTGGAATCGTTAAAGAAATTTGGTATTTTCCACCCACTGATTTTTCTTCCTTTAAAAAACTCTACAGTCATGGATTTTTTGACACAATCCAGCCAAAACAATAGCTACTCCTGAATCTTAACAGGCATTATTAAGTGGAGAAAATCATTATCAGAGGGATCCAAGAAAAGCCCTGGAGCATTTGAGTTTGAAAATTCCATCTTTATATCCTCTCCTTTTATAGCACGCAAAAATTCATCCATAAAACGGTAATTAAATGCAATGTCCAAATCCTCTCCTTCAACTTTAGCGTCAATTTTAGTATTTTGTTTACCCAAAGTCTGACTTTCAGCTAAAAATTCCAAACTACCTTGAGATATTTTTATTTTTACTATGTTTGAAGACTCTCTAGCAAAAACCGATGACAATTTAACCGCTCTTAACATTTCTTCTTTATCTACTGAAACTGTGACCGTTGAATTTTTGGGTATTATTCTTTCAAAGTTGGGAAATTCACCCTCTAGAATTCTGGATGATAAAATCGTATCCCCTACTTCAAAAACCACCTGATTTTCTGATTTCTTAAAATTGAGACCTAAATTATCTTCTTCAGATGAAAGTCTTTGTAATTCATTTAATACACTTTTAGGTAAAATTAGTTTTTGGATATCTTCAAATCCCCCATCTAATACCAGTTTTTTCTGAGATAAGCGAAACCCATCCGTTGCAACAATAGTTACCTTGCCACTTTTACCAAAAACAAATAAAACACCTGTTAAAATCGGTCTTGTTTCGTCAGAAGATGCTGCAAAAAGTACTTGCCCCAAAGCTTCATACAACTTTTCAGCCTCTACTAATACTAATCCTTTTGATGAAATATTTTGGACGACAGAGGGAAAATCAGATGCATTCATTCCTGCTATTGTTGATTTAAAATTGCCACAAGATATTTTTAGCTGCTCTGCCGAAGCATCAAGAGATATTGTTTCAGAAGGTAAGTTAGAAACAATTTCAGTTATTATTTTACCTGGAACGGTAATCTCACCCTCTTCTTCTATTTTTGCACCAATAGCAATTGATGTAGAAATTTCTAAATTGGTGGATGAAATTACCAATTTACTTCTGTTTGTTTTAAATAAAATGTTTCCTAAAACTGGAAGCTGTGCTTTTGTAGTTATAAAGTGAGATGCGTTACCTAAGGCTTTTGAAAAATTTTCCTGCAGTATTTGTAATTTCATAGGTGTTTGGATAACTTGTTTTTTATCATATATTAATTAGTAGTTCTAGTAGTAGTAAGTGTTGATAAGTGGAAATAGTCATAGATTTTGGGTTTATCTTTCGGATAGTATTCGTGTGAATATTAGTCATACTAAATTGTTTATAAATTTGTGGATAAATCCAGCCGTATTGTGGATAAGTGGAAAAGGTTTGTTTACCTATACACAGATATCCTCAAATTGTATTTTTTATCCCCAAGATATCCTGACGAATTTGCACATCAGACGAGGCAAGTTTGGTGATTTTTTCAACACCATGCATTACAGTTGTGTGATCACGGCCTCCAATAATTCTTCCGACCTCTTCTAAAGGAAGACTAAGATGTGTGCGCAAAAAATACATTAAAACCTGTCTGGGTAGAGCCACCGGCCGTGCTCTGGAATTGCCAAGCAAGGCTCTTTTGCCGACGGAATAATATTTGGCAATGGCATTCACAAGATCATTGGGAGTAACTTTAGAATAAAAGTCGGTTTTATCATTTCCTTTACCCAGTAGTGTTTGTACAAAGTCCGGCGTGATAGTGGTTTTTCTTAATTTACCTTCAGAAATAAGCCGAATTAAAAACCCTTCAATTTTACGTGCTGACTCGATATTGCCGGCAATCAGCTGGACAATATCCATAGAAAGCTCAATTCCTCTCTGCTTGGCTTTTATTTGAACAATTGCACAACGTAGTTCAAAGTCTGGTTGAGCAATATCGACAATAAGACCTGCTTCAAAACGACTTCTTAAACGCTCTTCGAGTTTTGATATTTCCGAAGGTGGTCTGTCTGAAGTTAATACCACTTGACCGCCAGCTCCCGTCACTGCGTTAAACGTATGGAAAAATTCTTCCTGCACTGCATCTTTGCCTGCGATAAATTGGATATCGTCAACAAACAGAGCGTTAAGTTTTCTGTATTTATTCCTGAAGACTTGGGTTGTTTTGTTTCTTATTCCCTCGACTATATCATTGGTAAATTCTTCACCGGTACAAAAAAAGACTTTCGCTTCGGCATCTTTATCTAAAATGGTATGGCCGATTGCATTCATAAGATGGGTTTTACCAACTCCTACTCCTCCCCAAATGAATAAAGGATTGTAAGCGGTTCCTGGGTTTTTTGAAACAGCTTCAGATGCAGCCCAAGCCATTTGGTTTGAAGATGAGACGGCAAAGTTTGCAAACGTAAAAGCTGGTTTAATTCTTGCTTTATGGAAATACTCAAGTTTAACTTCTCCATCCTCCTTTCCCGAAAATAAAGGAGTATCCAGGGAATGATTGTTGTTATTTGGTGTTTGTTTAATTATAAAGGACAGATCACAATCCTTTCCCAAACATTTTGCAACAGAATCCTGGACGAGGCCGAAATAACGGTTTTCTAGAGTTGTTCTTACATACGAAGAACCACACCCTATTTGGACATATACTCTTTTATCCACATTTTTTATATCAACTATATGAGTTTGCGAAAACCAAGTAGAAAAAATTGCCGGAGAAACAGATACCTTAATAAGTTCGAGTGAGTCATTCCAAATTGTTTTACGATTATAACTAGCCATCTTAGATTACAAAAATATGACAGGATTTTTATTAATTTTTCTGAAGATTAACTAATAAAAATATTTATCTACGTAATATGTCTATAATAAGTTATCCACATTACGTCAACCCCCAAAAAAACCGAAATATTTCTAATTTAGGTAGAAAAAATCAATTTTGCAATGTATAATTGTTTCCATGTCTACAAAAAGAACATATCAACCAAGCAAAACTAAAAGAAAGAGAAAATTTGGTTTTAGGGCTAGAATGAAAACAGCAAAAGGCAAGAAAGTACTCAAAAGAAGAAGGAATAAAAACAGAAAAAGATTAGCTTTATGATTGCCCGTAAGTATATTTTGCAGGGAGAAGAATCTTTCGAAAGAGTCCAAAACCAGGGGAAGTTAGTACAGTCAGAATCATTTGGTTTAAGCTTTTTCAGTAGGAAAGACAAAAAGGATTCGAAGTTTGGATTTGTGGTTTCGACTAAAATATCCAAAGAAGCGGTCGCTCGTAACAGAATAAAAAGAGCAATGAGCGAATCGATTAGATATTTAATGACAGAGGTAAGGCCGGGGTATGATGTTGTTCTTTTAGCAAAACAGAGTGCACTAAGGGCTTCAACCGACAAAATTATGAGAGAGGTAAGAGAATCTCTCCAAAAAGCAAAAATAATTAAATGAAAATATTATTAATTTTACTTATTGATATTTATAAGGTATTATTCTCCGGGATTTTGAAACAACTATTTGGAGGGGGTTGTAGATATACCCCCACCTGTAGCGAGTACGCAAAAATAGTTATTTCGAGGTATGGAGTAATCAAAGGTTTGCCTCTGGCTTTAAACAGATTTGTGCATTGTAATCCCTTCGTAAAAAATTATTGTGATCCGGTTTTAGTCAAATGAACATTTTTCAGATTTTATTAACACAGCCTTTAACAAACGGACTAATTGTTTTTTATCAGGTCCTATTTCACAACATGGGACTTGCGATTATTGGCTTCAGCCTTTTTCTTAGGGCAATTACAATTCCTTTAACAAGACCATATACACAGTCGATGAAAAAAATGAAGGAATTTGAGCCACAACTTAACAAGCTTAAAAAGAAGTATCAAGGGAACCAAAAAGGCTTGATGCAGGCCCAAGCCGAGTTTTATAAACAACAAGGAATAAAACCGACCAGTGGATGTCTCCCCTATCTTTTACAAATAGTAATTTTAATTGCTTTATTCAATGTTTTTAATTCGGTTCTTTCATCAAATGGAGATGTCGCGTCCAGATTAAATAGTTTACTTTATCCTCCTTTGAGACTTGAACAAAATGCAACTATCCAAACACAGTTTTTGTATTTGAATATTACCAAACCGGACACCTTCCACATAAATCCTATTCCCTTTCCTATCCCAGGACCCATTTTAATTCTTGCAGCATTACTACAGTTGGTATCGGCAAAGATAACCATGCCCTACAACCCGCTAAATCAAAATAAGAAAAAGAAAAAGGCAACATCATCAACAGAAGACATCCAATCTTCTATGCAGCAATCTATGGTTTATACATTTCCATTAATGACCCTATTTATTGGATTAAGATTTCCGTCGGGACTGGCCCTATATTGGTTACTATTCTCTCTTTGGCAGGTTATACAACAATATGCCACTTCAGGTTGGGGAAGTCTAACTCCATTGATTTCTAAATTGGGTCTGATAAAATCACAAAATAAGAAAGAACATGCCAAAAACTGATATTAAAAAGAGCATCACCGATACTTCCAAAAAACTATTAGATTACATGATGGTTGAAGCAAATATTGATGTGGAAGAGCTTGAGGATGAAGTATATAAAGTATCGTTGGAATCGGATAAACAAAAAGGTCTTTTGATAGGTCGCCACGGAATAACCATAAAGTCCATTCAACAAATAATAGGTTTAATTATAAGAAAGAAAATGGGTAAATGGGTTAGGGTAGTAGTAGATGTTGGGGATTGGACTGAAAAACAAGAAGAGTATCTAAAAGATTTGGCAATTCAGGCAGCAGATAGGGCAGTTGAAACAAACCAACCACAACTTCTCTACAACCTAAATGGTTCCCAAAGAAGAATAGTGCATTTGGAATTGTCCGAGAACGATAAAGTTTCTACGGAATCCAAGGGTGAGGGAAAAGATAGATATCTTGTTGTAAGTCCTAAAAAATAATTAACCTCCGGGTTATGGTTTTCAAACTTCCAGAGTTTAAAAGAATTAAAAATATCCTCTATTCTGCAGTAGTCCTTCTTTTACCAACTCAGCTTGGATACCACATTTGGTATAACCAATCATTAATTTATGGGATAAGGGTTGACTATTTAGCGGCGACAGTATTTTTAACTGACATAATTATCTTCTTACTTTTTATTTTGGAATATAAAAAGCTTTGGTTTTTGATGAAAAATAATTTAGTAATTTTATTGTCTTTGGTTTTTATAGCAGCTTTTAATATCGTTTTTTCATACTCTTTATTCCCCGCAATATTAAAATGGCTTAAGGTATTTGAGCTATTGGCCTTAGCACTGCTGATCTCGAAAAGTAAATTCCTGACTGTTCACAAAGTTACATCATTGTTAGCAGTTAGTGTTATATACACAGGCTGTATTGCCTTAGCACAATTTATCAAAGGACATTCCGTTGGCGGTCCATTTTATTTATTAGGAGAGAGGGGTGTTTCGATATTTCTTCCGTCAATAGCAAAAGTTAATTTATTTTCTAGAACTTTTCTTAGAGCATATTCGACGTTTTCCCACCCTAATTCATTAGCAGGGTTTTTATCAGTAGTAATTTTATTTTTGGTGTTTCAATTAAATAATAATAAAGAAAAATGGCTTAACTATAGTGCTTTATTATTGGGCGGGGCTGCTTTGGTTTTGACGTTTTCAAAAAGTGCGATTGCGGCATTGGTAATCTGTACAGCATTATTAATTATTTACAAAAGGTCAAAAGAATCTTTTTTTACAGTAGGCAAATTAATGTTATTTTCTTTGGTAATTTTAAGTTTGGTATTACCTCCACTTTCTAACGTTCTGCTAAAAAGTAATTTTCAGATAACACAAAATATTTATGAACGATTGGTATTGGCGGATGTTTCAGGGAAAATATTAAGCATGAAAACTTGGGGTATTGGACTCAACAATTTCGTTAAGATGCTCCCAAATATTTTAGATTATCCAACAATAACTTGGAATTTACAGCCGGTACATAATATCTATTTGTTGTTGATTAATGAAGTTGGTTTATTGCCTTTTGTAGTTTTAGCACTTGTATTTTATAAGCATCTTTCGAGCGTACAAAGGAATGAAAATTATCAAATATTTATAGTATTTTTATTTATTGCAGTAAGCGGATTTATGGATCACTATTGGCTTACTTTACAACAAAATCAATTATTGTTATCGGTTGTTTTTGGAATTTCGCTAAAGAAGTTTTAGAGAAAATATTTTATTATTATAGATATGTCATTGTTGAAAATATTCAGCGACGGTGGAGCCAGAGGAAATCCTGGACCGGCGGCATGTGCTTTTATTATTGAGAAAGATAATAAAAGAATTTATAAAGATGCAAAATATTTAGGCGAGACAACAAATAATGTTGCAGAATACTCCGGTGTACAAATGGCATTAGAATTTTTGACAAAATATGATTTAAGCGGTGTTGAAAAAATTACTTTTTATCTGGATTCAGAGTTGGTTGTAAAACAACTTAATGGTGTTTACAAAATCAAAAACGTGAATTTAAAAAAATATTCACTTAGGATAAATAAATATATATTGGCAATTAATGTAGCGGTAGAAATTCTTCATATCAAAAGAGATAAAAATAAAATTGCAGACAAACTTCTAAATGATGTACTTGATGAAAAGACGCTTTAATTTCACGTTAACCCGGGTCGCACAACAATTGTAAATTCTTCTGTCACTTGAAAGATAGTACATTATTAAAAAATATTTTCGAAAAGAAAGTGGCTTGTTGCGGAAATAGTAATAAGATAGAGTAGTATCACATGGTAAATATGAAAGACCTTACGATAGATAATAAACCCAAAGTAATTATAATTTGTGATCCGAATTTTTTAGGCCTATCAATTATTGAAAACTTGATATCAAGTTTCTGTAGCGTAACCATTATCAGTAAAAACGGAAACGGATGGAAACAGAATGCGCCCCATCTTTTTAAAAACAACCTTGTGGATATATCTGAGAGCATAGACAAAATATCACCAGACAATTTCAAATACGCGATTGCGGTGGTGGACAATGAAACGAACAATTCTTCCTTAATAGAAGCGGATAAACTTGTTCAGGTAAAAGGTATTAAGATTATTTTAGTTAGCAATAACTATTTTTTTGATCAACAAAAAAGCAATGAAAGAAAAAAGTTAATTGACGACCTAAAGTCAAACAAAAAAGATATAGCGGTATTTTATATAGGAGATTTATTGGGAAAAAGAATCAATATATCTAAGCAAAATTATTTTTGTCAACTCCTAAGCAGTTGTTTTGATAAGGTAAACGCAAGTATTGATGTTATAAACACACTTTATTACCCGTCAGATGTCGCCGAAGTCTCAAAGCAAATAGTTAAGGCTTTATTGTCTTTTGGATATTGGGGGGAAGAAATCAACCTCTCAACACAACCGGTTAATTCCGAACAATTAATAATACAACTGAAAAATAATTTCGCCAATAAAGAATTTAGCCAAAACATTCAAGGTAGCCAAAGGTTCTTACTCAATCAAGGAAAAAAGATAGACATAAAAAGTGATCCGACCTCGCTGTTGATTGAAACAATTTCCTGGTTACAGGATCATACTAAAAAAGAGGTCAAGGCAAAGTCACTACTATTTCCAGAGATTCAAAAAAACAATAAACCAAAGTTGAAAAGACAAAAAAGTAAATCTAAAGCAGATAAAAAGAACATTAAGTTAATTAAAAACATATCATTCCAAAAAAGAAATATTGCTTCTTCATTTATAATTCTTGTTGTATTGCTGCTTTTTCCGTTTATCACACAAGGGATTGGTTTAGGTTTTCTGGTCTTGGCATATAATACCCTTGGAAAAGGTAATATATCCGCGAGTAAGAAACTTGTTCTGATTTCAAAAAAATCTGCAGATATTTCATTTTGGGAAACAGGATTTTTGGCCAAAGCACCTTTATTGGGAGAGCTTTATCAGGACTCACTTGGTTCGGTGATTGTTATGCAGAAAATATGCCAAACAACAAATAATACTTTAACTCTTGCACAACAATCTGTTGGTTTGATTTCCCAAACTAAAAAAAGCACCCAAACAGATCTTTATAAGCTTTCCGCAGACATTTCTACGGGGATAGATGATGTCTATAATCAGACAGGTTTTATTCAAAGCGAGATACAATCTCTTGGGGGAGTTTACAAAAAATTATTCAGTAAATATTTCGACAATAAACAACTAACAGCTATGAGGCGGCAACTTATTTCCTACAAAGAAATTGCTAAAAATATTCCGGATCTATTGGGTGCAGAGGGTAAAAAGACATACCTTTTGCTTTTTCAAAATAATATGGAACTTAGACCAACAGGAGGATTTATAGGATCATACGGATTGGTAACTTTTGATAAAGGAAAACTGGTAAATCTATCTGTTTCTGATATCTACTCTGCGGATGGGCAATTAAATGGTCATGTGGAACCACCGTTGCCAATAAAGCAGTATTTAGGGGAGGCCAATTGGTACTTTAGAGATTCCAACTGGGATCCTGATTTTAATATTTCGGCTGCACGAGCAGAATGGTTTTTGGATAAAGAGGTGGGTCAATCTGTAGATGGCGTGATTGCCATCGACCTTCAGGTTATAAAAAATATATTGAATAATTTGGGACCCTTGGAGGTGAAGGATTATGATCTTGATGTAGATACCAATAACCTTTATGAGATTACTCAAAGTCAAGCTGAAAAAGACTTCTTTCCTGGAAGTTATTCAAAAGCATCTTTTTTAACGGCACTTTCACAAGAGATTGTAAATAAAATTACAGACTCCGGGTTTGACCAATATTTACCTTTAGCTAAGGCCCTCTACCTGAGCATGAGACAAAAAGATATCCAATTTTTCTTCCATAATAACGAAGTTCAGAATTCTATTTACGATTTGGGTTACGATGGTGGAATGGATGTAATACCTTGTACGGATGAATGCATTTCGGATTGGTATGCATTTGTTGATGCCAACATTGGAGTTAATAAAGGGAATTATACGCTTGATAGATCGTTTGATTTGTCGGTAGATTTTACCAAACAAAATATACAGAATACTTTAATTGTAAATTTCAAGAATAACACTGACCCTTCCGTGGGAGAGTCAGCAATTTATAAAAGTTATTCTCGTATTTATTTACCTTCTTTATCAATAAACTACCAAGTTTCTACCCAGCAGGGTGGAATTTTGACTCCAGCCCAATTTACCAGCGAGCAGGTCCGTTCAACCAGAGAAATCGGATCATATTTAGAAGTTAATCCAAAAGGCCAAACCAATATGATTTATTCATGGCAAACAATTCAAAGTGATATGGTGCTAGGGTTGAAACAGTATAGACTTTATATAAGAAAACAGTCGGGCACTATTAATGACCCCCTATCAATTAGTATTATTATTCCTACGGGTTATAAGCTAATCTCAGATACTCCGTTTAGCTTGACCACTGGGGGAGTTTATACGTATAATACAAATCTGTTTGGAGATTTTGTTTCCCAAATATACATCGAGAAAATTTGACATGGATAGACCAAGCTTAAAAGCTCAAAAAAGAAATATAACCGGAAGAAAAGTAAAAACCTTGAGAAATAAGGGGATACTTCCGGCTAATATATTTGGCAAGAAAGTTAAATCCCAAGAAATAAGTATTGACCAGAAAGAATTCGAACAGGTATTTAAAAAAGCAGGTGAAACAACTCTTGTTAATCTAAAGCTTGATGCAGAAAAGTCACCACGAGCAGTTCTTATCAGTAATATTCAGGCGGACCCTTTAACAGAAAGTCCTTTGCATGTAGATTTCCATCAGGTGGACCTAAAAGAGAAGGTGGTTGCACAAGTTCCTGTTGAGGTGATAGGGGAATCTCCTGCAGAGAAAACCGGAATCGGAACAGCAGTTACGTATATAGATGAAATCGAAGTCGAAGCTCTTCCGGGTGATCTTCCAGAAAACTTTATGGTGGATATTTCCAACTTGTCTGAAGTGGACCAGGCAATATTTATTAAAGATCTCAAAATTGATAAAAACAAAATTGAAATTAAAGACGATTTGGAATCTATAATTGTAAAAGTTGAACCACCTCAGAAAGAAGAGGTTATTGAGGTGCCTACGCCTGTTGAGGGGGAGGAAACAGCTGAAAGAGAAGCGGGGGAGGAAACAGCCAAGGAAGAACCGACCGAGGGTGCAGAAAAACCAAAAGAAGAAGCGCCAGAAGCAAAGGATAAAGAATAATTATTCTTCTAAAATATTCTCAATTTCTATAAGATCACGTGAATTGGGATTAAGACTTTTTGCTTGATCAAAATATTGTCTTGCCAGCACTTTATCGTTGTTATTTATTGCTAATTTGGTAAGCTCAACCAATCCAGGGAAATAATTGGGCTGACTATATACCAGGTCTTGCCAATAGTTAAATTGCCCTTCATAGATATCAGAAATGTTTTTGTTAGCCTCTGTACTACTACCTAAAACCCTTTTATTAACAAAAAGATAGGTAAAATTCAGAACTGAAATGAAAAAAATGACAACAGCAAGAAGGATAAAAACTATTTTATTTTCAATTATTGCCAAAACACTCGGCAGATGAGCAGACTTCTTTGACACCTTAAATATTATTATCAGGAATTTGAAGCTATAGCAATAGCCTATGCTTTAGTTTGAAGGCCATTTAGCGGTAATTAACACAGGAGAGTCGAAACGGTCTTTGAGCTGTTGCCAGATAGTTTCTGTTACGAAAGGCATAAAAGGGTGGAGTAGTTTTAATGATTGTTGCAATACATACTCTAGGGTCTTTTGACTTTGTATACGGCCTTTTTTGGTTTTTTCAATATAATCACTAGCAAAACGTTTCCAAACAAAATCGTAAATTACCTCAGCAGCCTCGTTTAATCTGTACTTATCCAAAAGTCTGGTTACCTTTCCGCAGGTAGATTTTAACTGCTTGATTATTTGTTCGTCATGCTTTGACTTTTTGAATCTTTTGCCTTTGGGTGCCAGCGATACATAGCGGGCAATATTCCAAATTTTATTAGCAAAATTGCGTTGTCCACGGATGTTTTCTTCCGATAACGAAATATCATTTTCAACTAGGCTACCCCAAACAATACCCATTCTTAAAGCATCACTACCATATTTCAAACTCATTTCCAAAGGGTTAATAACATTACCCTTTGACTTACTTATTTTTTGTCCTTCTTTGTCGCGCACCAAACCATGAATCAAGACATTTTCAAAAGGAACTCTGCCGGTTTTATAAAGACCGAGCATGATCATTCTTATTACCCAAAAAGGTAAAATATCATACGCAGTTTCCATCAAGGAGGTGGGATAGAAGTATTCAAAATCTCCGGGCTTAGTGGTTTTTAATGTTGCAAAAGGCCATTGTCCGGAAGAAAACCAGGTGTCAAACGTATCTTCATCGCGGGTAAGTTTTTTAGAGTTACAAGTTGGGCAACTACGTGGAATACTTCCATTCGTTACAACCCACTCAAGGCAATCGCTACATCGCCATGCTGGAATTTGGATACCCCAAACGATTTGTCTGCTTATGTTCCAATCTTTTAGATTTTCTAACCAATACTTGGCAATTTTTTCGTAACGGTTGCTGGCGAACTTAACTTTCCTTTTTCGTATTGAGTCCAGCGCAATCTTTGCTAAAGGTTTAACATTTATAAACCATTGCTTGGAGAGCATAGGCTCAATAAGTCCTTTATCGCGGTAGCAAACTCCTACAGTGTGAGTAATTTTTTCCACCATTTTAAGTTTGCCGGATTCTTTCAGATCAGCCACTACTGCCTCACGAGCTTTTTGGGTACTCATACCGACGTACTTTTGAGGAGTATTTATCATCCTGCCGTTTGTGTCGATTACAGTTATTGAATCAAGCTTATGTTTTTGTCCTATCTCAAAATCTATCTGGTCGTGGGCGGGTGTAATTTTAAGCGCACCAGTACCGAAATCTATTTGCACCAACGAATCTGAGATAATAGGAAGCTTTCTATCAACCAGTGGTAATAAAGCTTCTTTCCCAATAAGTTTTTGGTATTTCTTATCCTTAGGATTAACAGCAACCGCAACATCTGCAAAAATAGTTTCGGGTCTGGTGGTTGCGATAGTTATTGGGCCGTAGTCAATGTAATAAAATTCGTCCACTCTCTCTTGGGGGTTAACTTCCAATTGGGAATAGGAGGTACCGCATCTCGGGCAATAATTTACAATTCTTTCACCCCGATAGATATAGCCCTCATCATAGAGATTTTTAAAAGTTTGGTAAACAATTTTTACGATTTTGGGGTCAAGCGTGAATTTGTTGCGGGTCCAGTCACAAGATGCACCTAAGGACCTTAGTTGTGACTCCATGTTTTTCTTGTTGTCTTGAACGTAATCCCAGATTAGTTGGTAAAGAGTATCTCTGTCGTAATCAAAACGTGACCTTCCTTTTTCTTTTAGTTTTTTTTCAAAAACGTACTGGGTTTCTATTCCCGCATGATCAGCACCCGGGAGCCACAAGGCAGGGTCTCCTTTCATCCTGTGATATCGGATTAACACATCTTCGATGGTGATAAATCTAGCATGTCCTATATGTAAATTATCGTTGGCATTAGGAGGAGGCATGATGATGCTGAATGGCTTTTTATTTTTATTAATTTTAGGAGTAAAGGAACCAGATTTTTCCCAGAGTTTGTAAATATCCTGCTCGTATTTAGTATGATCGTAAGTTTTGTCCATAATTTTGATATGATTATACAAAAGTTAATCCAAAATTGATAATTGGGGATTAACAATAAGTTTGCTGGTATTGGTGGTTTTGGAGTTAAAAAACCCACAGGAAGCAATAGCTGCGGCGTTATCTGTACAGAATATAGGTTTGGGAATAAAAAGATCCAGATCGAGAGAAGAAAGTGAGGTCTTTATTTTATCTCTAAGCCGTAAGTTTGCACTGACACCACCTGCAAGAAGAAATGACCTAGGTTTAATTTGCTTAACCGCTCGAAGAGATTTTGTAACTAACAGATCAACAATTGCTTCCTGGATATTTGCAGCCAAAAAGGGAATATCGGAAGGGTTGGTCTTGTGGTCTTTCAAATAGTATAAAACCGATGTTTTAAGTCCGGAGAAGGAAAAATCATATCCGTTTTCATTTATCATTGGTCTGGGGAAAAGATTAAGTTTAGAATTAAGGTTTTTGCCGAGGTATTTTTCGGCAGAAGAGGAAATCGATGGTCCACCAGGATAGGGAAGGCCCAAGAGTCTTGCGCATTTGTCAAAAGCCTCACCAGCGGCGTCGTCTCTAGTTGATCCAAGAGATTTTATTTTCTTATTATTGTCAATTAAGACCAAATCACTATGCCCTCCACTGACCACGAGAGCGATAGCCGGAAACTGAGGGTCGTTATATTCTTTCTCAAGAAAATTTGCATAAATGTGGGCAACAAGGTGATTAACAGCTATCGTGGGTTTATCAAAAACATAGGCAAGGGTTCTGGCAGTTTCGACGCCCACCAAGAGAGAGCCGATTAAGCCAGGACCAACAGTTACGGCTATTGCGTCAATTTTACTAAAAAGGTCAGACAAAGAAGTATTATTATTTTTTATAGAAGGATTTTTAAATACCCTACTAAGAGCTTGTTGCAGTACCGGGATAATATATTTTACTTGTTCCCTTGCGGCTCTCTCAGGAATGATGCCACCGGTTTGGGTATGAAGTTGCGAGGATGAAGCAACAATATTTGAAAGAATAAATTTTCCGTTTTCGACTAAAGCGGCTGAAGTTTCATCACAACTGGTTTCGATTCCTAAAATAATCATTTTTATTGAGCCGGACCAACCCCCCTAAGGAATACTGCCTGCCATGGTTGGTAGTTGGATATGAAGGTTTTTTTATAGATCGTTTCTGCTCCGCGCATAACGGTATAGTTAAAAGTTACTTTTGCACCCCAGGATTTATAATCAATTTGTTTTATTGTTCCAACTGGCAAAGTTGGGTCATCCACATATAGGTCTTCTGGTGGGGGGGTAACCTGAGATATAACGGGTTTGGACATGATTGATTTTCTTCCGTCTGAAGTTCCATACAATTCAAATACCAAACTCCTATATGCACTGTTGAATATGGGTTGAATCAAAATATAGTTACCGGTATCGTTTTTAAACTGTAAATCGGGGTGGGGAGAATATACGGTGGCATCGAGTCCTGGCGAGGAGTCCTGTTCATAATAACCAACCCTATAAGCGTGTGCCTGTCTTTCGATTATGGGTAGACCTGCATCAAGTACAGCCCTGAATAAAGTGGTAGAAACCTGGCAAGTACCGCCACCATCACCCAAAACCGTTCTGCCGTCTTTGATGATATAGGCCTGTTTATAACCTGTGGCTGTAGAAATATCACCTACAGTATCATTAAAAGAAAATGTTTCGTCGGGTTTGATGAGCACACCCTTAAATTTTGACGAAGCCAAAGAAATGTTGTAGATTCTTTCTGCGGCGGAACCCACGAATTTAGAAGATCCTCGGCCGATTAATTCTTTTATTCCCATGTCGTTTATTTCTCCCGTTGTAATTTTTGGTTTTTTACTTTCAACGGGTATTGTAAAATTTATATTGTCATCTTGGTTTGATTCAAGTTTTTCGAGTGAAGAACGTATCATTTCGGTCAGTTTTTCAGCCTCTACCGAGATGCCGTCTTGTGAGGGGACAAATTCTACCACCCGATTGTTATCGAATTCAAAAACCGAATCTTGAGGCTCGCGGTTTACCAAACTGGCGATCTTATAAACCTCATTTTGAATGTTATCCTGATCGTAGCCACCAAAGGGGTTTATTAAACCTAAAAGTACTTCACCCTTAAGGTTAATATTCTGATATTCAAAATTCATAGAGATACTCTTATTGGCCAATAATACGGCCCTTTTGTTATATTGCTCAGCTTGGGCATCATCTATTACTCTTCCGTTTTGCACAAAGCTGGCAACAATCGGTTTTTTTAGGTTATAGCTAAGGTTTTGGCCGATAGCCAAACGAAGATCATCCAAGTTCAATCCTTTGCCATACTGACCCTTTTTAACTACTATTCCATTTGAACTAATTTCCACCGAAGGACAAAGGGGCTGTGTTGATACATCCTTGTCAAGGTTTTGAAGTTCGCTTCTTAATGAAGCTTCATCGAATGCAACGTCCACCCCCAGATTGGTTTTATAAAATAAAGACCTAAGCCTTAACCCAAAATCCAAAAGGATATTACCGGTTCGTACCCCTTTAATTGCTCTTGCAGCCGAAGCTGAATAATTATAAACAGCGTGGATTGTATCGGTGGTTATTTGAACACTTTTCCCATCAATTGAAATTTCTATATTTTTAGGCATAAGAACATTATTTTGCAGGGCTTGAGAGATTTGTGGTTCGGTCATCCCCGTTACATTAATTGAGGCAATATAAGTATTTGGATATGCTTTCTCCAAATAGAAGATGTTATATGAAGTAAAAGCCAAGATGACTAACAAAAATAGAGACAAAAAGACTAAATAAATCCTTTTGTGTTTTTTGACGTTTTTTAATATTTTTTGGTATTTTTTTAGAAGTAAACTCTTCTTCAACATGGCTATGCTAGTATGATAACATTAAAAGGTATTTAATAGTTATAAAAAACCAACAATGTCCGACAATCCAGTTCAGCCTAACATGCCAGTGCAAAAAGACCAGAAAATGGCTGAGCAAGAAGTAGCTGATAATAAAACCGTAATAAATCCTATCTATTCCGGTCCTCAAACACAATCTTCTACACAACCTGTAGCTACACCTCAACCCCCGCAACCAGCCAAGGTTGAAAATGTTAGAACCCAACCTAGCGTACCACCACCTGCAAAAAAAGGCATCCCAATTATTTTGTTAGTTATTCCGGTTTTGTTGATTTTAGTTGGATTAGCTTATTACTTTTTTAAAGATAAACTGCCGATGAAAAATCAGACCAATCAGGGAGAGATTACCTGGTGGGGCCTTTGGGAAGAGGACAGTGCAGTATCCTCATTAATTTCTGAATACGAAGCAGGCAACCCCAAAGTAAAAATAAATTATGTAAAACAATCCAAAGAGGATTATAGAGAAAGATTAACCAACGCTCTTGCTAAAGGAACCGGACCGGACGTTTTTAGATTCCACAATACGTGGGTACCCATGTTCAAAAATAGTCTGGATTATATGCCCGCTTCGGTTATGAGTGCAGCAGAGTTTGTTCAGAGCTATTACCCGGTTGCCTCGGCTGATCTTGCCAGCGGAACTGGAATTGTGGGAGTACCCCTGGAATATGATGGATTGTCAATGTACGTTAATGAGGATATTTTTAACAAAGCAGGTAAAATTATTCCTGCAACCTGGGATGAGCTTAGACAAACCGCCAAGGAATTAACCATAAAAGACGATAGCGGTAATATCACCCAAGCTGGTGTGGCAATGGGTGAAACTTCAAATGTTGACCATTGGCAGGATATTATTGCATTGATGATGCTTCAAAACGGAGTAAACCTTGCCAACCCGACAGGACCTTTGGCCGAATCGGCTCTGATGTACTATACAATCTTTTCTACCAACGACGGGGTTTGGGACAAGACTTTGCCACCTTCAACCATTGCTTTTTCCTCCGGAAAACTTGCAATGTACTTTGGGCCTTCCTGGGAGGCTTTTGAAATAAAACAACAGAATCCAAGCTTGCAATTTAAAGTTGTGCCCGTACCCCAACTTCCCAAGACCAACGATAGCGAAAGGGACATTGCCTATGCTAGCTATTGGGTTGAGGGAGTTAATACCGATAGTAAAAACAAGGCTGCTGCGTGGGACTTTTTGAAATTTTTAACCTCGAAAGAGTCTCTCCAAAAACTTTACCAGGCCGAAGCCCAAACCAGGCAATTCGGTGAACCCTATCCAAGAGTTGACATGGCAGATTTATTATTACCCGAACCAGTGGTTGGGGCTTTTATTGCCCAAGCTCCTGATGCCCAAAGCTGGTATCTTGTCAGCAGAACCTTTGATGGTCCTACAGGAATAAATTCACAAATTGGAAAATATTTTGAAGATGCTATAAATGCGGTCAACAACGGGCAAAGCGCGACAAACGCCCTGTCAACGGTTGCTTCCGGTGTAACTCAGGTTTTGTCTCAGTATGGACTTACTACAACAAGGTAGAACTAAGCTTAAAAGTCGGGAATCTGCGTCATTGGTTTACCATGATCTTTTTGATTACCCCCTGACCTATACGGAAATCATCAAGTGGACTGTTGGTAAAAAATATCCGCTTCCTAAACAAAAAGTTAGGTATCAAGTGGTAGATGGTTACTATTTCCTTAGGGAAAGGACAGGATTGGTATATGAAAGAACCAAAAGGTCCAGGAATACGGATAAAAAATTATATTTGGCTAATCACGCAGCCAAAATATTATCAAAGATTCCAGGTGTAGAAATGGTTGCTCTTACTGGAAGTTTAGCCATGAAGAATGCCCAAAAAGATTCGGATATAGACTTATTGATTGTTTGCAGCCAAAAAACACTTTGGTGTAGTAGGTTTTTAGGATTTGTAGTGTTTAAACTTTTAGGTAAAAAAATACGACGCTACGGCAAACAAGAGGAAGAAAATCAAATCTGCACAAATATCTGGCTAGAGGAAAAATATCTCAGCTGGACTTGGCAAGACAGAAATGTTTTTACTGCACACGAGATAGCCCAAATACAACCTCTATACAATAAAAACAATACATACGAGAAGTTTATTTTGAAAAATAGCTGGATACTTGATTATTGGCCCAATTCGGTAAAGACGAGACAGTTTAAAAATAAATTCAAAGAAAAAAAGCCCAACCAGGGCTTATTTGTCTTGATGACACTTGGTTTAATGCACTTGTTTGAACCTTTTGCTTATAAAATCCAGCTTAATTATATGAAGCATAAAATTACCCGCGAGGTGGTTACGCCGCACAGGGCCGAGTTTCATCCTGTTAAACTATCCAAGGTAGTTATTTCAAAATTAACAAGTTCCCCTTGACAGACAAAAAGCCATAAGTATAAAATAGCACTCGTAGTGTCAGAATGCTAATTGAGTATTGACAAATAGTTCTCTTTGTTTTAAATTCGTTCTTGTCCAGATATAGATAAAATATGGTCAAAAATACCGACAGTAAATCATCTGCCAAAAAAGCCAAACTTGTTCCGACAGCAGGCTATATTTTGGTAAAACCCCTGGAAGCCCAGACAAAGACATCTTCAGGAATTTATTTACCCGAAACCGCAGGAGAAAAACCCCAAAAAGGCAAGGTTTTAGCAGTCGGAGCCGCAGAAATAACTGACAGTGGAATAAAGAAAACACCCCCATGCAAAGCGGGCGATACAATCGTTTATAAAAAGTGGGGTGGAAGCGAAGTTAAAATCGACGGTGTTGAATATTTATTTGCAAAATTCGAAGACATTTTGGCAATAGAAAAATAACATGGCAAAACAATTACAATTTTCAGAGGATGCAAGACAGTCGCTTTTAAGGGGAATAGATGTTGTAGCCAAGGCGGTTGTTACAACCCTTGGTCCCAAAGGAAGGAATATAGCTTTGGATAAAAAATGGGGGGCACCCAACATTGTTCATGATGGAGTGACAGTAGCCAAAGAAATAGACCTTCCCGAACCCTTTGAAAATATGGGTGCTCAGCTTGTTAAAGAAGCTGCCAGTAAAACCAATGATGTCGCTGGTGATGGAACAACAACAGCCACGCTTTTGGCTCAAGTAATGACTCGGGATGGTATGAAAAACATAACCGCAGGAGCTAATCCAATGATCGTTAAAAAGGGGATAGAAAAAGCTGTTGCAGCTGCAATAGTTGAGCTTAAAAAATCCGCTAAACCGATAAAAAATAAGGATGAAATTACCCAAGTAGCTACAATTTCCGCTGGAGACGAAGAAATTGGAACAAAAATAGCAGAGGCGTTGGAAAAGGTAGGCAGAGATGGTGTAGTAACTGTTGAGGAAGGTAAAGGTCTTGAGATAGAAATCGAATATAAAGAAGGAATGGAGTTTGATAGGGGTTATGTTTCCGCTTATTTTGTTACAAATCCTGAAAGGATGGAATCGGAAATTGAAGATGCTTATATTCTTCTAACCGACAAAAAAATAAGCTCAATCCAGGAGCTTTTACCCTTTTTGGAAAAATTCGTAAAGGTTTCAAAAAACTTAGTGATTATTGCTGATGAGATTGAAGGAGAAGCACTGGCGACCTTAGTGGTAAACAAGCTTCGGGGAACTTTCAACATTCTGACTATCAAAGCACCGGGATTTGGTGACAGGAGAAAAGAAATTCTTGAGGATATAGGAATTCTAACAGGGGGAGTTGTAATTAGTGAAGACACAGGCAGAACCTTTGAATCTATTGAGGTTACGGATTTAGGTAGGGCTGAAAAGGTTTGGGCGGACAAGGACAATTCAAGGATAATCGGCGGAAAAGGTGAAAAAGTTGAAATTAAAGCAAGAATCTCACTTATCAAGAGGCAGATTTCCGAGACAGATTCCGACTTTGATAAAGAAAAGTTTGAAGAAAGACTCGCAAAACTTTCTGGAGGAGTAGGTCAGATAAATGTTGGGGCAGCAACCGAGATTGAGCTTAATGAAAAGAAAGAAAGAGTAAAGGATGCGGTTGGAGCCACTAAGGCCGCAATTGAAGAGGGAATAATCCCTGGTGGCGGCGTTGCCTTAATCAAATGCAAAAAAGCCTTAGACAAATTAACTTCTGAGGTAGATGATGAAAAAGTGGGCATACAGATAGTTAAAGATGCCCTAGAACAACCGCTTCGTTGGCTTGCAAAAAATGCGGGCGAAGATGATGGATACGTGTTGAGGAAGGTAGAACAGTCCAAAGAACAAGACTATGGTTATAACGCACTCACCGGCGAATTCGGTTCAATGGCTAAAATGGGAATAGTCGATCCCCTGAAGGTTGCCCGTTCTGCGTTGCAAAATGCCGCTTCAGTTGCGATGATGGTTTTGACTACAGAAGGATTGGTGACCGATATCCCTGAAGAGAAAAAAGAGCCTTCAATGCCTGCCGGCGGTATGGGTGGAATGGAATATTAACCTTTTTCTTATAAGATCCAAAAACCACTTCAGTTGATTAGGCATCGTCGCTAATTTATAATTTGCTCCAGAATAGGCTGTAAAAAAATGAAAAGGACTAAACTTCTTGAATTATCAAGCGTATTGGGTACTCTTTTGACAAAAGCTGAAGAGAGAGCAAGAAATGCACAAGAGTCTTATAATGAAATTTCCAAATCCTCATATAATTCTCCCTCCCAGTCGGGTGATAGGTATCATTCGCAGTCTTCGGCCGAGCTAACAAAAGAAAATTTAATAAACATAAAAGATTTATACTTTCAAGTGAAGGAGAGCCTCGGTAAAAAAGCACCCGAAAGACTACAACCAATTTGTTATGTAGTTATAGAATATTCAAACGGCATGAAAGATGGGTTTTATTTTGTTAAAAAACCCATAGCCAACATAGGACATAAAATTATCTCAAGAAATTCCATCATAGGAGGTCTGTTAAATAATAAAAGAGTTGGTTATGTTTTTAGCGTTAAAAATTCACAAGGAGGAAAAACCGCAAAAATTATTTCTATCGAATAGTAATGTGGAAAAAAGCGCAGGAGACCCTTTTAAAGGACCTATACATAGGTCCTCTGATTAAAAAATATGGGGATTGCACGATAGTTAAAAGACCCAAAAGCAAATACTTCGAAAGTCTTGTTTCTTCAATAATAGGACAGCAACTATCAGGAAAAGCCGCTGATGCGATTTTTGAAAAAACTAGGGTGGGGTTGGATAGAGTGGAACCACAAATAATTTTAAAAACTTCAGAACTAAAATTACGAAGTTTTGGGTTATCTCCACAAAAAATCAAATATCTTAAAGATCTATCACGAAAAGTTGAAAGGGGAGAAGTTGAAATATTTTCCCTGGAGAAGTTATCGGATGAATTGGTTATAGAAAAACTTGTTGCAGTAAAAGGAATTGGTTTATGGACTGCACAAATGTTTTTAATTTTTACCTTGGCAAGACCCGATATATTTCCTCAGGGCGATCTGGGTATTAAAAAGGGAATATATTATATGTTCAATAAGAGTATATTAGACCATAAAATGGGCATAATCATAGAAAGCTGGAAACCTTACAGAAGCATTGCTTCTTGGTATATCTGGAAATCTTTAGAAAACCAGTAATGTATGATATCTCGGTTAATTAAATTTTGGAAGAACACTAAGCGGGTTAAGAGGAACGTTGTGATCTCTAATTTCTAAATGCAAATGCGGACCGGTTGAATGACCCGTTGAACCAACCAACCCTATGGTTGTGTCAACATTTACCTCATCTCCCTTATTAACAGATATTTTTGACAAGTGAGCATATAAAGAAGTCAGATTGCTTCCATGGTTAATAATTATTGCATTACCATAACCATATTTTGATGATGATGTATCTTCAACCCGCCCCGGCATTATCGGTTTGATAGGGTCGCCAATTTCACCGTCAAGATCCACTGCTGGGTGAAAAATGCTATATCCTTGGTTGATCTTTACCTTAGGTAGTGGGTATTGCAAAGATACCTGAGTAGTTAGAGGAGTTGAAGTTTGATTGATTACGATTTTTTCAGGATCGGCTGCCAGATCGTGCTGGGGAAGAGAAAGAAAAGAGCTTGCAGCAAAAACCACGGCCAAATTGGCACCTAAAATTTTTCTGATATTTTTGTGCTCAAAAATATGCCTGAAGAAGCGCGAAACCTTATTCCCTGATTTCGTTCTTCTTATATCCTTGATTTTGGGAAAAAGCGGCTCGTATGTAGAAACCCCTCGCCTTTTGGTCAAGCTTAAGCTAAGGCGATGATTGGGTAGATTTATTAAAATCTGTGTCATAGTGTTTGGCTAATCCGGCCAAACTCGGAATCTTCACTTTAATAATTAGGTGTGGCAGTTTATGACCTAAAAAAACTCGCAACTAGTGCGAGAGGTCGCAATTATAACCTGTGAAATCCAACAAAGTCAAGTTTTTGGGGTTTTTATAGATGAGGCCGGAGCGGGAATCGAACCCGCGCATCGCGGTTTTGCAGACCGCAGCGTTTCCACTTCGCCATCCGGCCGAACATTAGTTATTTTATCTGATTTTTGTGGTTTATACAAAGAAATTTAGCCTGCTTGTCAATAGAGATCATATTTGTTAAACTGCCCTAACCACGATGAGAAAATTCAGAATAGTATTTATTTCATTGGGTGTAATTCTTATTCTGGCAGCAGGAGGCCTTTTCCTTTTGGGTTACTTCAGCCCCAAAAAAGCAGGCTTGCTGATAGAGTCAAACCCCCAGTCAATGGTTTATATAAACGATGTACAGGTATCAAGGACTCCCTATGATACAACCTTATCGCCTGGAGAAATTACCCTTAAACTTATACCTGAGTCAACTTCAACTCCGCTTGTTCCTTACGAAACCAAAGTTGCCCTAGTTTCGGGTGTAAAAACAATTGTAAGGAGAGAGTTTGGAGAGAGTGAAGACGGCTCTTCAGGTGAAGTTATTTCTTTTGAAAAAGTTGGTGGAACCGAGGCTACGCTTGCGATTGTATCCGTTCCGGACAGTTCTCAGGTTGCAATTGATGGACAAACTAGGGGTTTTACTCCTTATCGAATGTCATCTCTTTCTTCTGGAGAACATAGTGTAGAGGTTTCGTCAAAAGGCTATAAAACCCGCACCCTAACGCTAAATATGGTGCCTGGCTATAAAACAACACTGATCAGCAAACTGGCTGTAGACGGCACTGTAAAGAGCGATTCTGGTCAAACTCAGCCAGAAATGCAATCCAACAAAGCGATGATTGAAATTTTAAACACACCGACCGGATTTCTAAGAGTTAGATCGGAGCCTTCAACTCTGGCAAGTGAGGTGGCTCAGGTCAAACCAGGAGAACAATACGATTTTATTGATGAAGATGCCGATACTGGCTGGTTTAAGATAAGTTATGATGTTAATAAAGAGGGTTGGGTAAGCAATCAATATGCAAAAAAAATAGAAGCAAGCTCTGCTGAGGCAACCCCAAGTCCGTCCCCAACTCCCCAGAGCTAGAATTATTCTATTACCGAAATTCCTCCGTATAAAATCAGTGTGGTAAAAAGAAGCCACAGTGCGATTGAAGTCAAAAGCCCGACATCCGTTAACAAAACCCTTTCAGGGGCCTCGCTTCTATCTTGGAAGATTAAGCTTTGATAGCGCATTATACCGAAAATTACTATTGGAATAGTAATCATCAAAAGTTTATTCACGGTTGTGGTTCTTGAAATTTCCGCCAAAAAAAGCCAGACGGGAAGTTTTGCCCTTGGAGATTCAAAAAAAGTATAAAGTGCCCAGGAAAGCCAGGCGGCATTTCCGAACATGGTAACAAAGGAATCTAGTAGGGGTTTTGAATATTTGCTTAGGCTTTTTCTGGTTTCCCCCTTAAAGCCGATCAGGCCGAGTTCTGCCCTTCTTTTTCCTGAGGCCAAAAACAGAGCAACTGAAATTACACACAGTAAAAACCAAACCGAAAGATGAGCATCGATTACAAAAGCTCCGGCATAAACCCTAAGGAAAAATCCGGAAGCTATTAGAAGTATATCTACGATGGCAATATTTTTAAGTTTTAGGCTATAAAAAAGTTGAATCAGAAGATAAAAAATAATTGTGGTTGAGAAAAGGGGGTTAAGGAAACGGGATGAGAATATAGCTAGGAGTGCCAAAAACAAGCTTGCACCAAGAGCAATCGGAACGGGTAGATTACCTGAAGCGATAGGTCTATTTTTTTTGATTGGATGAAGAGCATCTTTGTGAGCATCTAAAACATCATTAAAAATGTAGGTTGCGCTGGTTGCCAGGTTAAAGATGAGAAAAGCCCAAAAAACTTTGGAAAAAAGGAGCTTATTATAAAGATCTCCCGAAAAAATAAGTGCAGCAAAAATAGCCAGATTTTTAACCCAATGAACCGGTCGTGCGCTTATTAGCGTGTAATAGGCAAGTAGAATGGGGTTTAAACTTTGATATTGTTTTTTGAACGATAGGTTAACCACAGCGTAAATCCTCCGATAAACACAGCTACACCGACAATTGTATATAACTTGGATGAGGTATTCAAATTAAGAGCGAATATACCCAATAGTAATGTCCCCAGCCAGTAAAAATAGGCAACTTGTCTTTTATTTAGACCTATGTCAAGTAGTTTATGATGAAGATGTCCGCGGTCACCCCAAACCGGTGATTTACCTGATAAGATACGACGAACTATTGTGTATCCTGTATCTACCAAAGGTATTCCTAAAACTACAACTAAAGTTCCTACCTTAGTGGTTGATAGGATCGACAAAACTGCTAAAAGATATCCTGCTAAAGCTGCCCCCGAATATGAAGGCATAATTTTTTGGGGAAAAATATGCCAGGGCAAAAAGCCTAAAAAAGCTCCTGCTGTAATTGAAGCCAAAAGTATAACAGGCCATTGAGTTATATCGGCTGAAAAGCGCAAAGATAACAACGCGATGATGATTGCTGCAATCGCAGCCGTGCCTGAGAGCTGGCCATCTACGCCCTTCGCTCCCATATTCAGCATGTTCATCATAAAAACTATCCACAAAACTGCAAAAATATCTGAAACCAACCAAATGCTTTTTTGCTGTCCAAAAATACTTAAGGCAAATTGGGGATGAGAAAGATCCAGAACACCTCCACTTATTGGGTTTGATATAAACGAAATTCCTATTCCAGCGGCTATAGGAATAGCAGCAGCAATTCCACCGATTAACAGTCTGAGGTAGGGGTTTAAGTTATATTTATCGTCAAGTATCCCCATAACCACGACCACGAAAGCACCCGAAAGAATTGCAATCAGGTGTTTATCCAAGGGAACGAAGATACAAGCTGCAATTAGAATACCTAAAAAGATCGCTAAACCGCCACCACGGGGAGTGGGATATTTGTGAATTACTTTAGGGTGTTTGTTTTTTCTGGGATCGTCGATAAGGCCGTATTTTTTTGCAAAAGTGATTACCATGGGAGTTACCGCATAGGTGATCAAACCCGCCAGAATTCCTGGTAAAAAAGCTAGAGTTATAAAATTATCCATTGTAGGCTAAACACCTCCCACTAAAAAGAATATTTTTAAGGTTGTAATCAAGCTGAAAAAGGTTACCGAAATTGCAGATATTATCATAACCCTTTTTAAAAAGTCGTTGGAAATTGTTGTTGAGAGTAGGCTGTTTACTACAAGTATGGCTAAAGAAATCAGAGAAGGAATAGATAAAAGATACCACGGAGCAAGCTGTCCTTCACCTTCAGCCAATCCGTAAAACAACGGAATTTGAGGAGGTAAAAGTTTGTTTAGTGCCAAAGTGATTATTATAAGGGTGATATTTATAGCCCCGGCTATGATAAGGAAATTAGCAAATGGTACTTTTATTTGTTTGACGATGTTGGTTTTAAACCTAAATTTTGCCATTGATAACTGGTTTATTTTTCTCGGGGTATTTTAAGGCTTTTGGACGAAACTTAAAAGTCTATAAATTTCAGCCCCTTGGATATTTGCTATTCGGATATAGGAGCTTCTAATAAGCTCGATTAGGGGCCTAATATCCGCTGAAGATTCAGGTAAAAGGATAATAAAGCTGGGTTTATCAGTTGTCAAAAGTTGCGTTTCTTCTTGGTAGGATGAGTAATCTTTAATATGATATTCGGCAACAAATTTTCCCGGAGGGAGCCTATCGGCTAATGCATATATTACAGGACTATCACCCGTAATAAAGACTTTATCGCTTTTTTTAGTTGAGGTTAAGAGAAAATCCGCAATTTCATAATTCCTGCCCGTATAAGTTCCGAAATAGGAAAAATATTTCTCTTTTGTTTGTGCCCCAGTGGCAAATTTAACAAAATTTTCGTAGTAGGGTGCTGTTTTGTAATACCAGTAATGGTAGTGAACGGGTACAAAAGCTGCAATAGCCAGAGGAATAAAAACTAAAAACTGCTCTTTTGTTTTTTGTGCAAAAAATATTGCCAGGAAAATAGCCAATTCAGGAATTACCTGTATCAGATAGTGTGGGTATGGCCTCTCAGAGAGAGTAACCGCAAAAAGTCCCAGCACCAACCAAATGCTTAGAAAGATAAAATTGCGCGAGAGTCTTGATCTATATATATAAATTACGACAAAAGAAGTTGCAACAAGGGCTGCTCTTATTAAAAGCGGTAGGTTACGAATAATAAATGACTTTTGAGCGTCAGATGGTCTGAAACTTGAGAGGTAACCTAAGTTTTGCATAAAGGCAGAGTTTAGGTAAGCAGAAAAGGATCCCTGTAAATAGAACCAACCGAAGCTTAAGAGTATCGGGAGGGCAAATCCAAGGGATACAAAAATACTTTTTTTGAACCAGTCTAAGAGTTTTTTCTTATCAAACCCTTGGCTAATCAACCAGAAAACTAAAATTACAGGAAAATCAAAAGCAGCGGGTATTTTAAATAATGACGCCAGACCGAAAAGTAGCCCCGCCGAAAAGAGATTTAAAAAGTTGTTTTTTCTGGAAAATATAATCCAAAAGGCCAAAAGTATGGGTCCGATCATGAACAATTCAGCATTGGCTATATTGCCTTCCAGAAGGGGAAGTGTTGTTGCTACCGCAAAGATACAAGTAGCAACAACAACAAGCTTCTTGTTGTTGGGATAGAGTTTTTCAACCAAGCGCCAGAAGATTATGGTTGTGGCTATCATCCAAAAAGCCAAGATTGCCTTAAACCAGAATAGGTTGTTAGCAATTGCCGCTACGAGGTATAAAAAGGGTGGTTTGTTGTCAAAAATTCCGGAATAAAGCGGTATTCCCTGCCTTATTCCGTGTCCTAAAGTCAGATATATCATTTCGTCTCCGTAGGAATAAGGTTCAAAGAAAGAAGGGATCCTTAAAATTACTATCAAGGCCAAGACTATTCCTAACCAACCTGGTATATGGAGTATTTTATCTAATATTTTTTTCATACCTTACGAATTTAAGACTACCGAAATCCCTTTCTTCTATTTGAGTATAATTTACGATTGAAATTTCCTCAATACTGCCCGAAGTGATTATGCCCACCCTTTCTGTGCCGGTTGGAATTGAGGAAACAATATCGTCATCCGCCATTAAAGCAGTTCCTACAAAAAAAGGAAGGGTTTTACCTTCGGGAATAAATAATGGCGCGGGAATATTATAGTACTTTGCCTCCCAGAGATGATGTGAAGAGGAATTCCAGTTGATAAGATAATCACCGGGTTGTTGGGTTTGTGTCACATAGTCTGCAAGCTGTCTGAAAGGATCCTTGGTTGGATGGGTGAA
>Ga0055483_10000047_pt1 | contig 28151 bp, 23 predicted proteins | sample RushMan_CattailN_5_FD_57938 | JGI IMG/M metagenome (GOLD analysis project Ga0055483, IMG submission 57938) | Wetland microbial communities from San Francisco Bay, California, USA, that impact long-term carbon sequestration - RushMan_CattailNLB_D2 | ecosystem: Environmental > Aquatic > Marine >... | reverse complement strand
CCTCCTCGATCCCGCCGTGAGAGGTCACGGCTTTTGCTGCCCAGACTATATCACATCGCCCGGGGACGAAGCCAACGCCGGACGTCGCGGCCCGCCCCGGGGAAGCCGCCTCCGGCAAAAGGCCGTGTTCCCTCAACAAACTGAAAAAATCCTGTTGACTGAGCCCGGGAAACCTTGTAAAGTAAGGCCGAAGGTTTGGGGCATTTTATCGGAGCTCCGGAGTCGGATGCCTGGAGACACGCGGGCCAAGGCCAAGGTTTTCTATAGAAAGGAAAGAGGGATGGACCGACGCCATCCCGCCGGGAAGCGCGGGCGATGAGCCAGAAAACTATCGTCATTCTCAATCCCCTTCCGTCCGAAGCCGCGCGCCTGTCCGGGCTGGCCCGGAACTTCGGGCAGGTGACCGACGCGCCGGGACCGGAGGGTCTGTCAGGCCGCCCGGAAGGTGGAGCGGCAGCCGTGGCGGTCGTCGACGTCGCCGTCTCCGCCCCGGCCCCTCTCAGGGGGCTGATCGGGCCGGCCACGGCCCTGATTCTGACGGGGCCGGACGAGCGGGCCTTGAGAGCGGCGGCATCGGCCTGGCCCCCTCATCAGTACGTCGATCCCTTCGTGCTCACCCCGTCGGAGCCTCGGGAAGAGGAATTCTCCCGGAGCCTCGAGCGGGCCCTCGAGGATCAGCGCCAGAAGTCGGAGGCCGCGGCCCTGCGCCGGGCCGTCGGCGAACAGGAAGCCAAGGTCCGCGAGGTCTACGAAGAGATCCGGGAGATCAAGGGCTTGATCAACGCGAACTTCATCCGGGAGATCGAGAAGCGCATTGCCATCGAGGCCAAATACGTCTGGTTCCAGAGGGAGAGGGAAAGGATCGAGGTCATCCTCCGGAAGATCTACGCGGCCGACGACGTCAGCAGCCTTCTGGACATCGTGCCGGACCTGAGGGACATCGTGCACGCGGCCGGCGCGACGATGTACATCATCGAGGAGAACGACGTCCTCGGGCGGTACCTGAAGCCGCTCGTCTGGGACGACGCGTTCCTCACCCACTCGGACTTCTCGCGGTACATCGCGCCCCTGGATTCGCCGGACTTCGCGGCCGCCGTCGCTCGTTACGGGCACGCCGTCAACGCCGAAGACCTGGGGTCGGACCCGAGACTCTCGCCGAGGTACAAGGAGCTGCTCAAGACCGCGCCCAAAAGCCTTCTCGCCGTGCCCATCATGCACGACCGCAAGGTGATCGGCGTCGTCGAGGTCTATGACAAGACCGCCTCGGGTTCGGTCGGAGTCCAGCCCTTCAGCCGAGAGGACCAGCAGATCCTGCAGAGCCTCTCGGAACACATGGCCATCGCCATGACCAAGCTCAACCTGATCCAATACGACGCGCTCACGGGCCTCCTCCGCCCCGACCCGTTCTTCGAAAAGGTCATCCAGAAAGTCAACGCCTTGAGCCAGCGGCGGAAAGAGGAGGGGATCGTGGCCCTGGTCATGGGCGACGTGGACTGGTTCAAGGCGTACAACGACCGCAACGGCCACGAGGAGGGGAACAAGCTGCTTCGGGAGCTGGCCCAGGTGCTCAAGAACTCGATCCGCGAGGATGACCTGCTCTGCCGCTACGGCGGAGAGGAGTTCCTGTTTTTCCTGACCGGCCTGAAGAACGACGACGCCGCCGCCCATCTCACGGAGCGCATCCGCAGGAACGTCGAAGACCACGTCTTCGAGTACCAGGAGTTTCAGCCCGAGCGCAACCTCACCATGTCGTTCGGCATTACGGTCTTTCCCGGCAGGCGGGACGATCAGCCCGTGCGTCTGACTAAAGCGGACCTGAAACGGCTGGCCGGAGAGGCCGACCTGGCCCTGGCCGAGGCCAAGGGAAAACGCCGGCCGGAGCTCGAGCTCCTGGAGGGCGGCCAGGCGGCCCGGAAAAAGAACCGCGTATCGATCTATCCGCGGGGTTTGGGAACGGCGCCCCGCGGCCCGGCCTCTCCCCCGCCCCGGGAATGGACGCGCCGGGAAAAGCGCAAACACGAGCGCCACTCACTGTCCGCGGTCCTCGTCTATAAGAGGGACGGCGGCTACACCGTGGCCAATGCGATCAATCTCAGCCTGGGAGGGGCCCGGATCGTTTCGACGTCCCGGCTGCCCCTGGCCCAAACCGTGGACACCATCCTGCTCCTCGGGGACAGGGCGAACGTCTTCCGCAGCGACATCATCTACTCGGAGAGAGGGGAAGCCCAAGAGGCCGTGTTCTACAGCGGGCTGAAGTTCCGAGACCAGACGCCGTCCGACCTCAAGGGCCTGGAGGATTATCTGTCCCGCCTGCGCAGGCCGGGCTCGGCCGGTGCCGGACCGGTCTCGAATTAGCCGCGAGGCTCTTCGAGGTCGCGGCGGATGGCCCGCCGATAGGCTGGCCGGTTTTCGATCCTGGCCGCGAAGGCGTTCTTGATCTCCGCCACCGCCGTCTGGAACGACGAAAACTCGTCCGGGTTGCTCCAGTTTTCCATGCTCAGGCGCTCGAGAAGGGTCCTCAGGTTCGCGGGATTCAGGATGTCGGAGGTGTACGAGGGCAGGGCCCAGGCCTTCTTCTCGGTCATCTTGATGACCCTCAGGAAGAGGCTGCGCAGGCCCTCCTGCCAGTTGATGAGCTCCTGTTTGATGAAGAACTGGCCCTTCGGGGACTCCGTGGCTCCGAGCTTGACGGACAGCCGCCCGGCCTCCTCCAGAGTCTTGTCCACGGCCGCGAAGATGCTCTCCGCGTCGAGCACGATCCTGCCGTCCTTTTCGAAATAGATGATCTCACCGCTCCCGTCGGCGGGCTCCGACCTCACGTAGGCTTCCAGATCCTCCGCCTCCCCCTGGGGTTCGGCCGCCTCTTCCGGGGCGGCGGGCGCCTCGGGCATGGAGGCGGCCGAAACCTCGGGCGGGGCCCCGGGACCGGTCGCCTCGTCGGGCGTCTCTTCCGGGGCGTGGGAGGCGGCGATCAGGTCCTGGATCTCGGGAATGCGAAACCCTTCCGCCCCGGCTTGAGTTTCCGGGGGGGAGAGCGTCTCATCTTCCTCGGGCCGGGAAGGCTCGACCCCCAGCCCGGCAGCGGCCGACTCGACGGCCAGCATCTCTTTGATCTTCCTGAGTTTTTCGAGCTCCTGGTCGAGGTCGAGGCCCAGCGGCTTCGGGGCCTCGTCGAAGCCCTCGGTCGAAATGCCGAACCTCTCCTTGAGGTCCCGCTTCAGGAAACCGGCCTTCTCGAGGGTCTTCTCCCGGAGGTCCTCGATCCTGTGCTGGATCTCGTTGACCTTCCGGATCTCCTCGACCGTGGACTTGGCCAGCCCCTCGATTTCGGCCTGCAGGGCGATAACCCGGTTGAAGTGCTCCCGGGCCTCGTCGAGGAGCCTGGTCCGCTCGTCTTCGGCCTCCCGGAGCATCGTCCGGTAGTCCGAGATGGCCTCCTGCTCCCGGCGGAATTCGCCCTCGATCTCGTCTTTCCGGCGGCGGGCCGCCTCTCGTTCGCGGTTGATCCGGCCCTCCAGGTCCTTTTCGACGTCCTCGATCCTCTTCCGGAGCATCTGCTCCAGTTGCCCCTCGATCTCGTCGACGACCTGGGCGGACTCTTTCAATACGGTGTTTTCATGAGCCATGGCGCCACTCCTTCGCTTCCTTGACAATAGTATTAATTAAGAGCCGCCCCTCTGTCAAGAGAGAAATCCGGAGAGAAACGCGGCCGCCGCCGCATGCGCGAGGCGGCCGCCGCCGCGAGGGCCGTTCGTTCAGTTTCAGGCGGGAAGGCGGCCTCTCGGGCGCCGAAGCGGCAGACCGGTCTTCCTTCCGGTTGAACGCCGGCCGGAAAACGAGTATAACATCGAGGGGGCGCCGAAGGCCTGGGCGCCGTATTGCGGACCGATGGCAATGTCCAAAGACAAGATATTCCTGCTCGAACACGATTCGGACCGCCGGGCGGCCCTGGGAGCGTTCCTCGCGGCGATGGGGATGCGCGTCGAGCCCGTATCTTCTCCCGGCGAGGCGGCGCCGGCGGCCGAAGACGAGGGCCTGGCCCTCCTGGTTCTTTCGATTCCCGACATCGGCAGTCCCCTGCTCGGCGGACTCGGGGAGCTCAAGCAGGCCCATCCCGGCCTGCCGGTCATCGCCCTGGTCCCGTCGACGGCCTCGGCCGACCTCCTCCCCTTCGTCGAACACGGCCTCATCGACCAGGTCTCCGACCCGGACAGCCCGGCGGCCCTCTGTGCCGCCGTGAGAAGCGAGCGCCTCAAGGCGGACCTGGAGAGGAAAGCGGCCGACCTCTCGAGGGACATCCGCAGGCTGAAGAAAGAGCAGGCCGGAGGCCTTCGGCGGGCCCTCGAGATCGAGGACATGTATGAAACCACGCTCGAAAACTTCATGGCCGCCCTGGACCTTCGGGACGTGGAGACCTACGGCCATTCGAAAACGGTGGCCCGCTACACCCACGTGTTGGCCGAGGCCCTGGGCATCCGGGATCCCGAAACGTTGAACAACCTCCGCAAGGGGGCCCTCCTCCACGACGCGGGAAAGATCGCTATTCCCGATGCCATCCTCAAGAAACCCGGCCCCCTGACCGAAGAGGAATGGCAAAAGGTCAGGCGCCACCCCGACCTGGGCTATGGGCTGATCAAGGACATCAAGCTGGTCAAGGAAGTCGGGAACATCATCCTCTGCCATCACGAGAGATACGACGGGACGGGCTATCCCCGGGGGCTCCGGGCATCGGCCATACCCCTCGAGGCCCGCATCTTCGCCGTGGCCGACACTCTCGACGCCGTGACCTCTCACCGCCCCTACCGGGGCCCGAGCGATTTCGGGTCGGCCAGGCGCGAAATCATCCGGAACGCGGGGGCCCAGTTCGATCCCAAGGTCGTCGACGCGTTCTGCGGCCAGGACCTCAAGGCCTGGGAAAGGATCCGCTTCCAGACGACCCGCATCCTGCCCTCGGTCGAAGCCTACCGCCACCTGGCTTCTAAGAAATAGGGACGGGACCCGTCCGGCCCGGGCGGGTGGCCCGGTGCCAGTCCCCGCGCGCCCGCAGCGCGAGCGGGAGCACTCTTGTGCCGGCGAAGGCACGGGATACCGGAATCTGCATGCGGCGAAGCCGGGCACCGGGCATGGGGAGCCGGGACGCGAGGGATACCGGAACGGGATTGCTCGGATTAAGGGAGGCCGCGCGCGGGCGAACGCGAGGACGCACGGGGACGCGCCGGGACGGGACCAGTCCGGCCCGGACGGCTAACGGCCGGAGCGGCGGGCGGTGATGACGCGCGGACGTCCGGCCAAGTCCCAGGCCGTCTCGATCTCCGTCCACCCGGAGCCGAAAAGGGCCAGGACCGCGTCACGCTGGCCGTTCCCTATTTCGAAGATGAGATGGCCGCCGGGCTCGAGGAAGGACCGCGCCCCGCGGACGAGTCTCGAAATCAGCTCGAGCCCCGACTCCCCCGCGAGCAGAGCCCGCCGGGGCTCGAAATTCCGGATCTCGGCGGGCAGCCGGAGCCAATCCCGGCGCGAAACATACGGGGGGTTGGAGACGATGAAGTCGAAGCGCAGGCCCGTTTTCCGAAAAGCCGAGAACAGGTCGCTCCTGACGAACTGGATGCGTCCGGCCTTCAGACGGAGCGCGTTCTCCCGGGCCAGCCGCAGGGCCCGCTCCGAGATATCCGCGCCGAAGATCCTGGCTCGGGGCAGCTCCTTGGCCAGGGCGATGGCGATGTTGCCGCTGCCCGTCCCCAGGTCCAGGATGCATTCCCCGTCGCGGGAGGCGAGCTCGAGGACCTTTTCCACCAGGGTCTCGGTCTCGGGCCGGGGAATCAGCGCGGCCGGCGAAACCTTCAGGGGAATTGACCAGAATTCCTTCGTGCCCGTCAGGTAGAAAAGGGGAACACCGGACAGCCGCCGCCGAAGCAGCCGGTAATAGAAGGCCTCGGCCCGGCCCGGGAGCCTGGTCGCGGGGGCGGCGAACAACACCTCGTCGGTGAGCGCCGCGGCGCGCCGCAGGAGCACCCTGGCCTCGAGCCCCGGGCAGGGAACCTCGCGGAGAAGCGACGCGCCGTGCCGGAGCAGATCCTGGAGCGTCCTAGAGCCCGAGCTGGCGGGATCGGCCGGGATTGCGGGCGGTCTCTCCGAGGACTCTGGCCTGGGATTGAAGGACGAGGTTTTCGACGAGCTCATCCAATTCTCCGTCGAGGATGCCTTCCAGGTTATGGAAGCTGGCGTTCAGCCGGTGATCGGTCACGCGGGATTGGGGAAAGTTGTAGGTCCGGATCTTCTCGCTTCGCTCCCCCGTCCCGACCTGGGAGCGACGGCTCTGCGCGATTTCGGCGTCCTGTTCCCGGCGGGCCAGGTCCAGGAGGCGCGACCTGAGCACACGCAGGGCCTTCTCCTTGTTTCGGTATTGCGATTTCTCGTCCTGACACGACACGACCATGCCGGACGGCCTGTGGGTGATCCGGATCGCGGTATAGTTCCTGTTGACGTTCTGCCCGCCGGGGCCGGACGACCCGAAGGCCTCGATCTTGATGTCCTTGGGGTCGATGGTCACGTCGATTTCGTCGGCTTCCGGAAGCACGGCCACGGTGGCCGTCGAGGTGTGAATCCGGCCTGAAGCCTCGGTCCTGGGGACCCGCTGAACCCGGTGGACGCCGCTCTCGTACTTGAGCAGCGAGTAGGCGCCCCTGCCGCGGATGCTCGCCACGGCCTCCTTGATTCCGCCGACGGGCGACAGGCTCGTGTCCATGACCTCGAACTTCCAGCCCCTGTGTTCGGCGAACCTGGCGTACATCCGGAGCAGGTCCTGGGCGAAAAGGGACGCCTCGTCCCCGCCGGCCCCGGCCCGGACCTCAAGGATGACGTTCTTCGCGTCGAACGGGTCTTTGGGCAGGAGCATGGCCAGGAGTTCGGGCTCCAGGGTCTTTTCCCTCTTCTCGAGGAGTTCGACCTCGCCCCGGGCCATGGCACGGAGGTCCGGCTCGGCCTGCGGGTCGGTCAGAAGATGGCGGGTGTCCTCCAGGTCCTTGCGGACCTTCTTCCATTCCTCGTACTTCCGGACGACCGGCTCGAGTTCCGCCCGCTCCTTGGCGAGCTCACGGATCTTCTGGGAGTTGCCGGAGATCGCCGGGTCGGACAAGGAAAGGGTGAGTTGTCTGAACCGCTCTTCGAGGGACTGCAGTTCCTGGATCATTTGGCCGGCTTTTTAGGCCCGCCATATTTCTTCCTGAACTTCTCGACGCGGCCGGCGCTGTCGATGAACTTCTGCTTCCCTGTGAAGAAGGGGTGGCACTGGGAGCAGATCTCCACCCGGATTTCCTTCTTGGTCGAGCGGGTCTTGAACGTGTTGCCGCAGGCGCAGATGACAGTGCTTTCCTGGTATTCGGGATGAATGCCTTTTTTCATGAATCCGTCTCCTCGGGCGTGTATTATAACAGATCGGCCGGGCCGCCGCAAAGCCCGGGAACGTCTTTGGATTTGCGCTCGAACTCCACCCAATCGACCGAAAAGGACCGGCCCTTCTGCGAGGACTTGACCTCCTCCCGGTAGAATCGGGAATCGAAATAATCCTGCAGGGGCCTGGTCAGGGCCCGGAGCTGCTCCTCGGCGGCCCACTCGTAGACCGTGCCGTCGGCCCGGCGCAGACAGTTCAAGTGGACGACCCAGGCCAGCTGCTTCAGGGGCGCGTGGCTGAACTGCCTGCGGATGGCCAGGATTTCGCCCTGCTTGCGGGGATTCCAGAACTGGAAATACCTCGAGAACAGGATCGCGTTGTGGAAATAGGCGGGAAATGCCAGCAGGCAGTCCTTGCGGGTGAGACGGCCCAGGTACACGAAGACGTCCATCACCTTCTTGCTCAGGCGCAATCCCGGGCGGGTCTGCCCCGGGAGAGGCTTGAACGAGTCGGAAAACCGTCCCAGCGGGTTCTGGAGCGTCAGCCATTCGAAGGCCAGGGCCTTTTGGGGCGGCAAGGGCCTGGCCAGCCCCGGGAGCGGCTTCGGGACGAAGTCGGTTTCGTTGAACTTGATGTCGACGATCAGGTTGTCCGGCGACTTGGACTTGAAGTAGATCTGCAGCCGCTGCAAGGGATGCTCCGAGGCGTTGAGCTCATAGGCCAGGGGCCACAGGAACCGCTTGCGGGCCTCCTTCAGGAATCCCCGCCTGGCGAGGACGGCGATGACCTCGTTCAGGGAATAACGGCCGAGAAAAAGGGAGCTGCCCCTGCGCACCGACAGGTCGGCGAAAATTTCGCCCTCCTCGACGAGAGGCGGGTCGCGTTGCCGGTCCTTTTGTCCCGATTCCTCTTTCTTCATGTCCTGTCCGCGTAATCCCCTGCCCCGCCACTGATTCTAAGGGATTCGCCGGCGCCTGGCAAGCCCGGCCGACGGGACTTCCTCCGGGCCGTCGGGCCCGGCCTGGGCCAGAAACGCCAGGACGTCGTCGCCCAGCCTGACCGACCGCCGCAGGATGAACCCGTCCGTCTTGGGCCGGATCTTGAAATAATGGCGCAGCACTATCAGGCCCTCCGGCTTGAGGACGCCCCTTTTCCTGACGACCCGGAGAGGGTTTCGTTCTTTGAGAAGCGCGTAGGGGGGGTCGAGAAACACCAGATCGAATCTCACCCCCCGGCCGGCGAGGTCGATGACCGCCCGGTTGAACTCCCGATGGAGCACGACCGCCCTGTCCTCGGCCCCGCACAGGTCAACGTTCTGACGGATGATTTTCACGGCCGGATAGAACTCGTCGACGAAGACCACCTGGTCGGCGCCCCGGCTCAAGGCCTCAAGGCCGACCGAGCCCGTGCCGGAAAACCCGTCCAGGCACACGCTTCCCCGGATCCTGTCGCGGATGATGTTGAACAGGGCGCCCTTGACCTTGTCCTGCATCGGGCGGACCTCGGGGCTGCGGACGAGCTTCAGCCGGCGGCCTTTGCAGCTTCCGCTGATGATGCGAATCATGGGAGACTCTCCTCGGGTCCGGGACCCCGGCGGTCCCGGCTAAAAAACCAGGGTCAGGCGCCCCGGCCGCGTTTCCATCTTCTGGATCCCGTACGGAAGTCCGTACCAGTCCCGGAGGCTCGTCGGCTCCACGCCCTCCAGGCGGGAAACGACGGCAATCACGGTGTCGATGAGCGAAGGCTGCAGGCGCTGGGTCCCCAGGAAAAGGTCGTCCATGGTGATCCGGATCCGGCCGCCCGCAGTCTCCACGCCGGCCGAGAACAGGAGCTCGGCCTTGGCCGGAAGGAAGGGCAGGCCCCGGCGCCCGCCGAGGTCCAGGAGGAGCCGGCCTTCGATCCGGTTGCGGGCCAGCAGCCGGATCTCCACGGATTTCACGTACGGCTCGTTCTGGGTTTCGATCTGATAGGCGATGAAGGCGTTGAGCTCGGCCTCGGAAACGTCGTAACTCCGGCCGGGACTGCCGGACGGCAGGGACTGCTCGGCCTCGATTCTCTCCAGGGCGGCGATGACCGTCTCGGCCCGCCGCCGGACCTCCGGTTTGATCTGGGCGCCCAGCCAGCCCGCCGCGAGAAGGCCGATGACGGCCGCCGTGCCCAGGCCGCGTTTGATCATTGCCTCGAAACTCCGCTCCCATGTTAGCAGATTCACCTCCGTGGCAACAAATGCGGAATGCCTCCGGAGGAAAGTCTGGGGGGTGATCCTCGCGGGATCAGTAATGGGTGAGCGTCCCGTCCCTCTTGGCCTTGCGGACCGCGGCCCGGAACAGGACGAGGCTGAGGGGCAGGAGGACGACGTTGAAGGCGGCCAGGGCGGCGATATCGGGCAGGACCTGGGCGGCCCCTCCCGAAACCAGCAGGCTCTTTCTCATCCCGTCGAGGGAATAGGTCACGGGGAGCATATAGGACGCCCAGCGGAGCCACGACGGAAGGATGGCGATGGGGAAAATAACCCCGCCGAGCAGGCCCGACATGCTGCTGAAGATCCAGCCCAGCGGATTCCCCATCTTGTACACCAGGATGAAGCTGGCCGACAGGATGCCCAAACTCAGGAAGCAGAGCGCGGTCAGGACGAACACGGAAACGGCGCCCGGCCAGTACACGCGCCCGAACTTCATGCCGAAGACCGCCGCCGCGAGAATGAGGTAGAAGATCGTCCTCAGGATCTGGAAGGCCAGGGAGTAGAGCGAGGAGCCCAGCAGGATGGTCGGGACCGAGGTCTGGGTGACGAGGAGCGCTTCCAGGGTGCCGGACATCTGGGCGTTGCGGATGACCGACGGCAGCCCTTCCTGGAAAAGGCCGAGGAGGCTTGAAAACGCCAGGCCGACGACCGCGAACGAAAAATAGTCGCCCCCGTAGGGGCCGAGGGCAGGGACTGCCGGGTTGACGAGCCGGGAGATGAAGAAAAAGGTGGCCGAGGAGAAGAAAATGCCGATGATCGAATAGAGGAAGCTGAATTTGTACGTCAGGGCGTCGCGCAGGTCCCGCCGCAGGAAGGCCAGCAGCCGGGCGGAGTAGTCGCCCAGGGCCCGGGGGCGGAAACCCGCGGCGACGGCGCTCACGGCAATCCTTCCTCCGGGTGTCCTTCTCCGGACGTGTCGCCGGCGGACACGGCCCCGTCGTAGACGGCTTGGAGGGACTTCCCGCCCTCTTCGGTCAGAGCCGCCACGGAGCCTTCGACCCGGATCCGGCCGCGGTCGATGATCGCGATCTCATGGGCCACTTCGGCGGCCTCGGCCAGATTATGGGTGGCCCAGAACACGGTCTTTCCGCCGCCGGCCACGAGTCCGGTCTTCAGGAAGGCCCGGACCCGGGCCGCGGCCTGCGGGTCGAGCGACCGGGTGGGTTCGTCGACGAACAGGATGTCCGCGTCCGTCATGAGGGCCCTGGCGAAGGCCAGCATCTGGCGCATGCCCGTGGAATACGTGTTGAACCGCTGTCCCGCGGCCTCCTCCAGGTTGGTGAGACGGACGACCTCGGCGATCTTGGCCTCCAGACGGCGGCCTCTGAGCCCGTTCAGGGCCCCGAAGAACTCCAGATTCTGCCGGCCCGTCAGCCTCCAGTAGAAGCTCCGTTCCTCGTTGATCGCGAAACCGATGCGGCGTCTGACCCAGACCGGGTCCTGCTCGACGTCGCATCCGCCGACGAATGCCTTCCCTTCGTCCGGAAGGACGAGAGTCGTCAGGATTTTGATGAGGGTCGTTTTCCCCGCGCCGTTCGGGCCGAGCAGGCAGAAACACCGGCCCCTCTCAACGCGGAGGTCCACCCCGGCCAGGGCCGTCTTGGACTCCCGCCTGAGAGGGTGCAGCAGGACGTCCCGGAACCTGCCAAACACGGGATACCTCTTGACGAGCCCGGTCACCAGGATCGCCGGAGCGCTTGTCATCGGCCCCCCAGCAGGCGTTCCGCGGCCAGTTTGACGGGCCGCCACAGCCTGCGGGCGTACTCGAGGTAGACCCGCGGGGAGGACTCGGGCAGGCTCCGCGCCGCGGCCATCCAGCCGCGGGGCGGGAAGAGAATGCCGGTGACGGTCCTCACCGCCGCGACGACCGATTTTCTTTCCCACAGCGCGAAGAAAGACGGCAGGTAGTACGGCCAGGCGATGCTCTGCCGGCGCCGGACCTGCTGCGCCTCGGGCCAAAGAAACCGCAGAGCCGCGCCCGCCAGCAAGCCCGTCTCCAATCGTGACCCGGCCGCGCGCGGGACCGTTCCGGGCCAGAGCGCGTCGGCCAGGCGAAGCCCGTAGGCCACGGGAGCCTGGATCCCCTCCTTGCGGCAGATCTCCAGCAGGCGGTCCCAGTCGAATCCCGGCCGGGAGGCCATCTCGGCGATATCCGTGAGCCAGATGAGCTTCCTGTAGGAATGCTGCTGGGCGTGCAGGCAAAGATGGCAGAGCTCGTATTCGTCAGCCAGCATCATGGTTTTGGACCCGGCCAGCGCGAGAGGCCGCAGCGAAGACCAGAAATCCTGTTCCGCCCGGATGGGCACGTGGAGCCCGAGGCAATTGAAATGGACCTCGAGAAACAGGCCGGCCTTCCGGAAATAGGGCGAATACGTCCAGTCGAGCCGCCGGGGAGGCATATTCCCGAGGCCGGGCGGGTCTTCCGACTCCGTGAATCCGAGCCGGTCGAGAACGGGCCTGAGGGCGGCCCAGTCCGAGGGGTGAACGAAGACATCGACATCCCAGAAGGGCCTGAGGCCGAGATCCCGGTAGACCGTCCAGGCCAGCCGGGGACCTTTGGTGACGGCGACCCTCAGCCCGAGCGTCCCGGCCGCCTTGAGAAAAGGCTCGAGGGCCCGGAGCTTGTAGGCGCTCCGCCCGAGGTTGGCAAGGTAGGCGGACCTGAGGCGACGCCGGACGTTTCCGGGCACGGCATCCCCGAGGCCCTCGAGGTTCTTGAAGAGGAGAGGCAGCGTGCCCTCGGCGTCCGCCCTTTCGGTCAGCTCCCCCCAGTCCGGCCCGAGACGCACGAGGCGGCGAACCGCCTCGGCGGCTTCGGGACCCGGAACCGGCCGGCCGCAGAGGACCAGCAGACGGGCGAGGTTGTTTGTGTCCACGGACATCCAAAATAGGCTGTCTCGAGACGGACAGCCTGACATCAGCCGCCCGGAAACGGCGAAAACGCTCCCTGCAGGGACGTTCGCGACGGTTTCGGGGCAGACGTCTCCCCCTGCGGGACGCGCCGGAAGGAGAACCGGGCTATTTCTTGATCCGGGGCGGGATTTCGGGTGAGAGGCGCTCCTCCTCCTCGAGGCCGACCAGGCTCGCTCCACCGGTGATGGCGGCGATGCCCAAGGGGGCCAGGAAGAAGGGGGGAACTCCGCGCTTGCACACGACATAGACGAGATCGCCCGAAGCGCAGGCGCCGGTGACTTTCATCGCCCCGGTCTCGCCCGACAGGATGCGCCGGGCCTTGATGCCCCGGGCGTCGAGAATCCTGGCGTCCTGAAAGAAATCGGTCGTCCCGCCCTTGACCCGGATCCTGTCTCCGGTCTGCAGAAGGCCTCGCTCGATGAAGACGTCGGCCTCCCTGCCCTCGGGGGAATACTTGACGATCCGTCCCACGAACGACTCGCCTTTTTCGCCCTGGTCCCGGGCGACGGCCTGGGCGGCCTGGACGGTCTGCGCGTCATACGGATTCAGGACAATCGAGATCTTCGCGGTTTCGTTCGGCGTGATGCCGACGAAATCCCCGGAGTTGAAGCTGCCCTGATCCGAAGACACGCCGACGGCATAGATGCCCACGCCGAGCCCTTCGACCCTGAAGACGCCCAACGCGTCTGACTTCGCGCTCTCGCGGACGGCGCCCGTCGTCACGTTTTTCATCATGACGACGGCTCCCGTGACCGGGGTCGAGCCGTCCTGATCGTAGACGAAGCCGACCAGATTTCCCGTGCCGGACGCCTGGCATCGCAGCAACGGAGGCGACGTGATGAGGATCAGACCGAAAATGATTCCCCATGAAAGGATTACCTTGGCACCTCGACTCATGGGTTTCCTCCTTAAATGGCGTAATTATGTTAAGCGCTTGGGGCGCGCTTTGTCAAGCCCCCACTTCCACCGCCGTTCGGGAAGCCCCGGCGGGGCTCGGCCGCCCCGCTCCCCGGGCTTCCACCGGGAATCCCGCCCGACACTCCCGCCGGGGGCTGAAACCGGCCTCAGTCCGGCGGCGGCAGGGCACGGGAGACCCTGAGCAGCGTGACCGGCTCGTTGATCGCCGAGAGGACCAGCAGATTGCCCCCGGTTCGGGGCTCCGCCCGGAAGGACAAGCCTCCCTCCGGGGCGTAGCCCTCCCAGACCACCCGGTCGTTGAACACGGCGGAAACGAGGGGCGGCCGGTTTTCGGGCCCGGCCTCGAGTTCGACGTGAAACACCTCGGACCCGCCCTCGCAGGTCAGCGCCACCGGATAGGCATGGCCCTTGGGAACGAGGCGACGGCCCAGGTCGAGCTCCTGGGGTGTCAGCAGCGCGGCCAGGATCTTCTTGACCTCGGCCGCTTGGCGGTCGTCGTTGAGCCGATCGTAGCATTTTTCGATGCGGCCGAGAGTCGCCACGTTTCCCGGCTCGGCGTCCAGGGCCCGGCGATAGTACCTCTCGGCTTCATACATGTAATCGAGCTTGAGGAACGAGTCGCCCATGAGCTGCAGCACCCGGACGTAGTACGGGCGCCCCTTTTCGGAAACGACGATGGTGCTGTCCTGGATCAGCCCGGCCGCCCTGGTGATGTCCTTGTACCTGTTCTGCTTGAAATCCATTTCGAGCCGGAAGGCCAGGAGCTTGAGGTCGCGGGACCGCCTGGAATCGTCTCCCTCCTCTTCGAACAGCCCTCTTTCCCTGATGAACTGTTCGAATTCGCCGACGGCGAGCGGTTCGGTCTCCAGGGCGACGTAGGTTTCGGCGTAGCCCTCCGGGTCCTCGAGGCTCCTCGTCGTGTCGATCCGGTTTTGGGCGAGCAGCAGGTAGGCCGTCTTCACCGCCCGGGCGTAATCCCCGGGGTCGATCAGGGCCTGGCCGCTGAGGCTTTGATAAAAACGGATGCCTTTCAGCAGCTTGAGACAGGAGGACAGGCGGGCCGTCAGGTCTTCGCCCTGAAAGTATCCGAAGTCGCGGCGGGCCCGGTCGAGTTCGCTCAGGGCCCGGCCGAAGTCGAGGAACTCGGCCTTGGCCAGGGCTCTCAGCCGGATGTCCAGGGACAGTGATTTCTCGCCGAGAAAGCGGGCATAGCCGCGGTATGCCCCGGGGTCGCCGGGAAGGATCCTGTCCATGATGGAATAGTCGTGGCCGTGGAGATACCACACCTCGAGAAGCGAGGCCAGTTTTCCGTCGTCCCTTCCGGCCAGCGTCTTCTCGAGAATGTCGAGGGCGAAGGCCTTCTCATCCGGGGCCAGGGACTCCCAACGAGACAGGAGCACGCGGCCGACTTCGAAAAAGATCTGGCTGTTGTGGCCGGTCAGGGCGGCGGCCTTCTTGTATTCGTCGAAGTACGGGATGCCGGCCGGCAGGCCGAGATAGCCCATCTGCCTGAGAGTCTGGGCGAGTTGGAAATGGACAGCCGCCGAGCCGGGATTGAGGCGCAGGGCCATCATGAAATTGGCGGCGGCCCCCTGCAGAGCCGCGTCGCGGACCTCGGGCCGGTCCAGGGACTCGGACCCGATTTCGAGCAGGGCCAGGCCGAGGTCGAAGCGTGTCGCATCGTTCCAGGGGTCGAAACTGGCGGCCCGTTCGAGGAGTTCCACCCGGTCTTGCGGTTTCAAGGCTCCGTTTCCGGCCGCGTTCGAGAGATGGACGTTCCAGTACAGAGACGCCTGGACCAGCGCGAGCGCGGCCAGGGCCCCGGTCAGCACGGCTTTTCGCATGGGGATGTCTCAGGCCTTTCTGTAGAATGCCGACACGAAAGTCAGGGACAGGACGATCGTGAAGAGCAGCATATTGGCGGGGATGTGGAGGTTGAAGTCGGTCATCGCGTGAAGCCCCATGCCCGCCAGGGACACGATGCCGCCCAGGGCCAGGCCCTTGGCCTCCGGATTCCGGCGCTCGCGCCAGGTGAGGAAGGCCCGCCCGGCCAGATAGAAAATGCCCCCGAACAGGAACAGGCTCCCGACGAGCCCGAGCTCCGAGGCGTATTCGAGATAATCGTTGTGGGCGTGGGTCAGCAGGGCGTCCGGCCCTCCCCTCTTCTCGTAGGCCGGATAGGCGGAAACGAAGGTGCCCAGCCCGGTCCCGAACACCGGGAAATCGCCCATCATGCCTGTGACGTTGGCCCAGAAGAGCGGCCTGTTCTCGTGGAGGAGGTCGTCGACGGCGAAGCGCTGGATCGTGGACCCGATCCCGACGTAGAGGGACATGATCAGGATGACGACGAACGTGACGCGCACGAAGGTCTTGATCCACATCTGCCGGAACCCGGTCCGGCTGAAGGTCAGGATCGACAGCCCGAAGATCAGGAAAAAGCTGAAGACCAGGACGAAGAGCCCGGACCGCGAGTGGGAGTTGATGATGCCCAGGGCCATCACCACGATGGAGGACATGACCAGCAGGTTGGTCACGACGCCCCCGGAGGTCCAGAGGAGGAATTTCTCCCTGAGGCCCTTGGCGCCGAAGGACAGGACGCTGGTCCGGGCGATGACCAGGCCCACCGCCAGCGGAAGGATCATCTCCAGGTAGCCGGAGAGATGATTCTTGTTGACGAAGGTCCCTGTTACGGAGTCGGGGCTGAAGGCCTTCGCGTAGAACAGAATCCGCGGCCGGCTCGTCGTCAGCTCGTAAAGCCCGTACATGGACTCGAAAACGCCCAGCCCGATGAGGACCATGATGACGGCGCGGATCTGCCGGCCGTGAGTGACCGTGTGGATGACCAGGAAGCCGACGATGAAATAGGCCAAAAGCTCCAGACCTTCCCGGAGAGTCTGGGAAGGCGCGACCGAAAGGGTCATGAACTTCATCCGGGCGAAATCCGGGTCGTACAGGCGATGGAAGCCGTGGGTCCCCGGCGAGAGGAACCGGACCAGTCCGGCCGGCAGGGGCAGAAGCTGGAAGGCCACCAGCCCGAAGAACCCCGCGACGGCGATTCTCATCCGCTTCAGGGCCGGGGTCATATGGACGTTGACGTGGGGCTTGGGCTCCATGAAAAGGTAGGCCGCGGCCAGGAGAACGGCTGCCAGCTCCACGATCAGGATCGACCAGTCGTTGACGGAGGCGGCCGGCAGGGGACTGAAGATGAGCAAGGCGGCCAGGCCGTACTCCAGGGTCCTGCGCCGGCCGCTCAGGCTTCCGCGCGCGGTCCCGGCCGGGGCCCGCCGACGGGAGACGGTGCGTATGATCATGGCCGTCTTTCACGCTCCGCGCGGGGCCTCACGCCTGTCCTCCGGGATCCCTGGGGCGGCCCTCCGCGTCCGCGCCTTTGACGCGGACGCGACGGCGTCCGCCCCGGTCCCCGTCCCCGTCCGGAGCGTTATCGTACTGGTAATAATGGTAGTAGGGGGTTCCGCCAAGGCTCTGGCGGCCAATCTTGACTTCGTTGAAAACGACCCCGATGATCTCCGCCTTGGACCGGCGGATTTCGCTGACCGCCTTGACCAGCGGCCGGCGGGTCGTCTTCCCGGCCCGGACGATGAAGACGGTGGAGTCGACAAGAGAGCTGACGATGACCGGGTCGATGACGGGCAGGACCGGCGGCGTGTCGATGAGGATGACGTCGAACCGTTCCTTGACGAAGGTCAGGAGATCGCGCATCCTCTTCGAGTTGAGAAGCTCGGCGGGGTTCGGGGGATGAGGCCCGCTCGGGATCATCCAGATGTTCTCGATCGTCGTCATCTGGATGATCTCCTCGAAGGACGTCTTGCCGGCCAGGAAGCCGCTGAGCCCGGCCATGTTCCTGATCTGAAACACCTTGTGGAGCCGCGGCTTGCGCAGGTCCGCGTCGATGAGCAGGACCTTGCCCTCGAGCTGGGCGAAGGAGATGGCCAGGTTGGAGACGGTGGCCGTCTTCCCTTCCTGAGGCAGGGTGCTGGTGAAGGAGATGGTCTTGGGCGCGCCGTCGGCGTGGGAGAACAGGATTGAGGTCCGCACGGTCCTGTAGTCCTCCGCGATCGAGAACTTGGGGAAAAGGTGATTGACCAGCTCGATCTCGCTGACCTCGGGAATGGTCTCCTTCTTGATCTCGGCTTCCGACCCGTAGGAATAATCATAGCGGCCGTACTGCTCGTACCGCTTCTTGAACCCGTCGGGCGTGAGATAAGGGATGATGCCCAGGGACGGCAGGCCGGTCAGCTTTTCCACTTCCTCGGGGCTTTTCAGGGTGTTGTCGAGAAACTCGACGAGGAAGATGAGCCCGACGCCGCCGAACAGGCCCATCATCAGGGCCATCATCAGGTTTCTCCTGGTGTTCGGCGTGAAAGGAGCCCTGGGAACCAGGGCCTTGTCGACGATCTTGATGTTGCTCGTCCGCAACCCCCCGAGCTGGCTCGAGACCTGGATTTCGTTCTGCCTGGCCAGAAGCTGGCTCAGGAGATTCCGGATGCTTTCGACCTCGGTCTCCAGGCTCTTGTAGAGGACGGCGTTGTTGTTGGTCGTCTGGACGTCGGTCCGCTGGGCTTCGAGGAGCCCCTGGAGGTTCTTTTCCTTGTTGAGGGCGGCCCGGTAGTCGGCCTCGGCGGCCCTCACGGCCTTATGGATTTCGTCCTCCAGGGCGGTCTTGGTGCTCTCCAGCCGGGACTTGGCCCTGACCATGTCGGGATAGGCCGACTCGGCCCCGTAGATCTTGCTCTTCTCGTCGTAGTCGGACCTGGCTTGGAGGTAGGACGTCTTGAGCGCCTGGATGGTCGCGCTGTTGACCGATTCGGGCAGGGCGTTGATGTCGAGGCCTCTGAGCTCCCGGTACAGGGATTCCTTGTTGTAGCGGTCGATCCGGGCGTCGTTGTAGGCGTTGTTGACGTCGGTGAAGTTGTTGAGGACCGAACTTTCCTTGTCGTTGAGGAACAGGAGGTTCTTTTCCTTGCCGTACCTCTGGAGGTCGTCCTCCTTGCGCTTCAGGTCTTCCCGCAGCTGGGCGATGGTGTCGCTCAGGAAGTTCGAGGTCTGCTTGGTGGCCTCGTAGCGGCTCTCCACCGAATAAGCGACGAATTCCTCGACGAGGGTGTTGACGGTGTCGGCCGCCAGGGCGGGATTCGGGGCCGTGAAGCCGACCATGACGATCCGGGTGTCCTGGATGGGCGCGACGCTCAGGCCGCCCTGGACCGTGAAGGCATAGCCGGAGTAGTCAGTCCCCGGGGCGGCTCCGGCCTCCGGCGGGGAGGCCGGCGTCTTCTTCGGAGACAGCCAGCGGAACGAAAGCAACGACTTGAGACCCCTGACGGGATTGGGCCGCGAGGCGCGGCCGGAACGGTATTCCGGCCGGGCGGCGAAGTTGATCTTCTTGGCCACGCGCTCGGCCAGGGTGCGGCTGGTGAGGATCCTGAGCTGGGTGTTGAAATAAGTCCCCAGGTAATCGGTCCGGTAGTAGCCGCCGTAGTTCAGAATGTCCTGGATGTTCATCATGCTCGAGCCGGGCTCGTCGATGAGCACGGTGGCCGTGGCCTTGTAAAGGGGCGTCGTCGTGAACGAGATCACGGCGACGAAAATGACCAGGGCGGCGGCGAAGGTGATGAGGATCCAGCGGCGTTTGAGGATGATCCGCCAGTATTCGAGAAGGTCGATCTCCTTCCTGTCGGTTTGTTGGGCCAGGATGTTCATGGCTGTTTCCCCTTCGTTGGTCTTCCGGGAAGCCGGCCCCTCAAAACAGGCTCTCCGGAACGTAGACGGTGTCGTTTTCGAGCAGCGGGACGTCCTTGATCTTCCCGTTCAGGATGTCCTTGGCGTTGACGCTGATCTCCAGCTCCTTGCCCGAGGCGTCCTTGCGGCGGACCTTGATGCCGCCCCGGGCGGCCCGGTCGGAAAATCCCCCCGCCTGGGCGATGGCCTGGAGGAGGGTCGGCAGGTTGGACTTCCGGACCTGGAGAGCGCCCGGGTTCTTGACCTGTCCGAAGACATAGATCGCGACCGTCTTGTCGACCGGGATGTTGACGATGTCGTCGGGTTCGAGAGGCACGTTGAGGCTGGCTTCGCCGCGGACCATCAGGTCCTCGATGGAGATGTGCAGGGACCGGCTGTCGCCTCCCGGCAGCTGGCGGATGATGATGATCTCGCTGCCGGCGTCCCGGGTCATGCCCCCGGCCTGGGAGATGATCGAGAGGACGGTCTGGCGGCCCAGGAGCTCGTAAGGGCCGGGCCGCTCCACGGCCCCGAGGACGGACACGCGACGGCTCCGGTACTCGAGGATGAAAACCGTGACCTGAGGGTCGAGGACCCATTTTTCGCCGAGCAGTCCGGCCAGTTTCTTTTCGACCTCGGACTTGGTCAGGTTGTTGACCTCCACCTCCCCCAGGAAGGGCAACGTGATCTTGCCGTCTTCGGAGACCCGGACGTTGAGCTTGTTGATCTCCTGGAAGTTGACGGCCGTGATCTCGAGAAGGTCCTTCGGGCCGATCTTGTATTCGGTGCTGAACTCCTGGTCGGCCGCCGGGGCCGAGCCGGCGGACGCGGCCAGGGCCAGGACGACGAAAAGTATGGCCGGGACTCTCATGGGCAGCTCCTTGTCGATGCGCCTCGGTCTCTAGAAATCATAGACGATGTAGGCGCCGAGAAAATTCCTGTCGATGTCGAAGCCCGGGGCGTTGGACCGGCGGCGGTAGATGTTGAAGCTCAGGCCCAGGCCCGAGCTGCCGGCGATCCGGACGGCCAGCCCCAGGGTTACGACCCGGCTGACATCCTTGCGGTTGTCCACCACGTAGGTCTCGCCTTGGTATGTGACCTCATGGGGCTCGGGATAGTTCCAGGCGCCGGCCTGCAGGTCGCCGTCCAGGCGCAGGAACGGGAAAACATAGAAGGACAGCCCGGTCCGGAGCTTGTCCTCGATAAAGTAATAGGCGGTATTGTAGTAGGAAAAGTAGTTGTTCCTGAGATAGCCGAGCTGAATCCCGAGCCGGCCGACCCTGAATCTGACGTCGGTGTCGGCCACCAGACCGGAAAAGGCCTTCCTCGCCGGGTCCCTGGGCACGAACTTCTTGTACCCGAGGGAAACGACGCCCCGGGCCCGGCCGGCCAGGGGAAAGCGGATGCCGCCATAGGCCTGGGTCGAATAGGCGTCCCGCCATTCGGCCTCGGGATGGCTGAAGACGTAGTCGGACCAGCCGGCCCGGAGGAAGACCCAGCTTCTCGAGAAAACCCGGTAATAGAATTCGAGATCGAGGGCCCGCTGCCGGCGGTCGAGATTCAGGGCGTAGGTGGAGGGCAGATCGGCCGCCCCGAGCTCCGCGAAGCGGTAATCGTCGAGCACCCCCGAGACGCCGATGACCGTCCCGCGCGGCGTTTCGACGGCCGCCGAAGCCGCGTATCCCTGGCGCGTGTCCTGGACAGGCGTCTCGAACTCGCTGGAGGCCCGACGCGTGTGCCGTTCGAAATGATAGTCCCCGGACAGGGCCAGCCGGCGGAGGAGGAGGAGCCTCGCCGCCGGCCGATAGCTGTTGGAGAAGCTCCGCAGGCTCTTCTGATCGAGGTAGAAAACGTACTCGGGATTGTCCGTGATAGAGAGGATGACGGAGTGCCCGACCAGCCAATACCCCTTGATCTCCGGCGAAATCGTGGCGGTGTAGTCCGCGACGGGTTCGTCCCCACGGTCCCGATAGAAGACGTTGGAGTCGTAGCCGACGTTGGACAGGCGGAACGTGGGCAGGACCCTCAGCGGCCCGAAACGGAACAGGTTCCGCTCCGCGACGTCGCTGTACTCGTCCTGGAAGGTCCTGTAGTCCTGGCCGGACAGGCTTCCGACCGAGCCCGCCGCCAACAGGGCCAGGAGCAGAATCTTGATCGCTCGGGTCATCGGTGTCTCATCTGCGATTTCGGGCGGCCCTCAGGACAGGCTCCCGGTCCCGAGACGCTCCTTCACCGTCCTGAAAAACCGCATGAACGAGAGCCTCTGGAGAAGGGCCATGATCAGTTCGCTGTGCCAATCGAAATCGGCCTTGTCCCGAATGATCGGGATGATTCCGTCGGTCTGGGCCAGATGAAAGAGGCCTTCGATCCGCCGGTCGCTCAGCCGCGAGCACATGGCCCGCGTGTAGGCGCCGACGACGATTTCCTTTTGAATGGCCTTTCGCCAGCCGCGTTCGTATCCGGCCAGGGCCTCGGCCCCGAACTCCGACCTGTCGAAGCATCGGAGGATCGCCTCGGCCGCCAGGTCGGCGCAGAGCAGGCCGTAACTGACCCCGCCCCCGGTGGTCGTCTTGACTTGACCGGCCGCTTCGCCGACCGAAAGGACCCGCTCAGCCGCCGTCGGGGCCAGGAGGCCCTGGGCGATGGGCTTGGTCCGGATCCTGGCGCCGCCCGGAGCGGCCCCGGCGTCCGGAAAGCGGTCGGCGAGCAGGCCCTCGAGGCGGCCTCTGGCGTCCGCCTTCGTGAGCAATCCCACCCGGGCCCTCCCCTCGGATGACGGGACGCACCAGGCGAAGCCGCCGGGGGCCACGTTGCGGCCGACGAAAATCGACGTGACATCGCTCTCGGGAACAGCCACGTCGGCCTGGGCCCCTTTCAGGAAATCGGCGGGAACGCCCAGCCCGGCCTTTTTTTGGAGGCCGCAGTCGATGCCCGTGGCGATGACGGCCATCCCGGCCTTCTGGACAAACCGGCCTCCGTTTTCCGAAATCAGCGTGACCGCCACGCCGTCCGGGCCGACCGAGAGGTCTTCGGCCCGGCATCCGGTCTCGACCGAAGCTCCGGCCTCCCGGGCCCACGCGGCGATGTGGCCGTCGAAGGCCTCCCGGTCGACGACGTGGGCGAAAGGGCCGGGATGCTCGTAGGTGACCTCGGTCGCAAAGGGCGAAACGAGCCGGACGGTCCGGATATCCCGGATGACCGAGCCGGAGGGCAGGCCGAAGTCCTCGAAGACCTCTCTGCCGACGATGCCCGTGCAGATCACGTCCCGGCCCACGGCCGGCTTTTTCTCGAACAGGCGGACGTCGAGCCCGCTCCCGGCCAGCCGTCCGGCCGTTCGGAGCCCGCTCGGGCCACCGCCGATGACGACGACGTCAGCCCGCCCTGAAGTCCTTGGCATCTTTTCGTCCTTTATCCCGGCTCATCCGTTTTTATACGATGATTCGGAGGAATGTCAAATCCCGTCATCGCAGGGTCAGATTTTGTCCTGCCGGGATTCCCACTTTCCGCGGAAGGTGATCCAAAACGACAGGAAAACGAGCCTCAGGTCGAGCCAGAAGCTGCGCTTCCTGATATACAGCGCGTCGTACCGGAATTTTCTGCGCCTCGGCGTATCCCCGGGGAGAAAGACCTGGGTCAGGCCCGTGAGCCCCGGCCGCACCACGTGTCGTTCACGATAGCCCGGGACGTCCTCGATCGCCCGCCGGTCCGGATGGCCGTGGACCTCCTGCTCGTGGGGCCGGAGGGCGCGGGGACCGACAAAGCTCATGTCCCCTCTGAGGATGTTGACGAGCTGCGGAAGCTCGTCCATGGCCGTGGCCCGCAGGATGCGGCCGACTCTGGTCACTCTCGGGTCGCCTTCCACGGCCTGGACCGGGCCCCGGTCCTTTTCCGCGTCCCTGACCATGGACCGGAATTTCAGGGCCTTGAACACCCGGCCGTTCCGCCCGACGCGTTCCTGAGCGTAAAACACGGGCCCCCGGTCCTGGAGCCACACGGCCAGGGAGATGGCCAGCCAAAGCGGAGACGAGAGTGTCAGACCCAGCAAAGACAGGCCGATATCGAAGGGACGTTTCAGGAACAGGGCCCGGACGAGAGAGTTCGGCTCCCGGCCCGACCCGGTCCGCCGGTCGAGGATCGCGCCCCTTCGGGCCGTCAAGGCCAGAACGCCCAGGATTCCGGCGCAGTCCACGGCCCAGTCGAGGGGGCTGCCGGTGCGATTTGGGACGAACGATTGCAGGAATTCGTCCAGGAATCCGTAGAGGACCGCGACGGCTCCGGCCCGGAAGTACCAGGCCGGCCTGGTCCGCGGCTTCCGCCCGGCCCGGAAGGCCCGGTACAACAGGAAGGCCAGAAACCCGTATTCGATGGCGTGGAGCGTCTTCCGGAAAACGATGTAGGCCGTCCCCAGGGTCGCCGCGGAGGCATGGGGGAAAACCCCCATGAATGCGGCCGCGAAAACCTCGTAAACAAGGCTGCTGCCCAGGGCCCTGTTCCCCATGGGGAAGATGAAGGCCATCCACAGCAGCGGCGGCATCCAGAAGCCCAGGAACGATCTCGTTTTCATCCTCATCGCCGCATCATATCAAGGACCGCAGGAGCCGGTCGTAGGATTCCAGAATCTTGCTTTTCGCGAAATTCGCGGTGACGTGGGCCCTGGCATTGGCCGCCAACACCCGGCGTTGCTCCGGAGAGCGCCGCAGGGCGAGGACCGCCTCCGCTGCCTCGCCGGGCCGCCCCGGCCTGACCGCCGGGCCGCAGCCCGTGTTCCGGAGGATGGCCGCGACCTCCGACTCGGGGGTCGCCAGTCCCAGGATCGGGCGTTCCGCGGCCATGAAATTGTAGAGCTTCGAGGGCACCGACAGGTGCGACTTTTCGCTGTCCAGCGGCACCAGAAGCACATCGCTCGAGGCCAGCAGGGCGGGCAGGTCGCGGTAAGGCTGGAACGGCAGGAAGGAGACATTGCCGAGGCCGAGGGCCGACGCCCTGGCCCGGAGAGATTCCTTCTTGAGCCCCTCGCCGACGATGACGAACAGGATGTCCTTTTCTCCGGCCAGGAGGCGCGCCGTCTCCAGAATGCCCTCCAGGGCCACGTTGCTGCTGATGCTGATCGTTCCCGAGTAGAGGAGGACGAATTTGTCGTGGAGCCCGTATTTTCTCGAGACGGGGTTGTCTTTCGGCATCGGCGCCAGGAAGTCCGTGTCCACCCAGTTGGGGATGACGCTCATCTTTCCGCCCGGAACCCCCTTGGCCAGGAGGTTGTCCCGGAAGCCGTCGCTGATAACCACGATGCGGTCCGACAGGCCGTAAACCCATTTTTCGAGGGCCTTGGCGAACCGGACGCCGGCCGCGCTCTTCAGAATCCCCGACTCTATGGCCAGGTCGGGGTGGATGTCCTGGACGCTGAGAAGCACTCTGGAGCCGCGGAGGGCTCTGGCCCAGAAGGCGGGCACACCCAGCTGGAGAGGCGGCGTCCTAAGGAGAAGGACATCGGGCTTCGGGCCGGCCGCGAGATTCAGCATGGCGCCGGCGGTGTAGATGTTCCAGGCGGCCAGGCGGGCGGCCGGATGCGGGGCCGCGTTCGTCCACATCCGCTTGACGACGAATCCGTCCTCGCGGCGGCGGGAATAGGCCAGCCCCGCAAACCCGCCGGTCCGCTGGCGCGGCAGCGTGGTCACGACTTCGACGTCGTGGCCCCTCCGGGCCAGCTCGCCGGCCAGCTCGTTCATGAGGATCGGGGCGCTCCCGAAGTCCGGGAGGAAATACATGGTGTGGATCGAAATTTTCATCGGAAGCCTCGGGCCGAGTACCCGGCGCCCGGGAAGTCCGGCCGGCGGTTTCCTTCGGGACCGGCATCCGGTGCGGGGTCGAGCCCCTCCTCCTCCGGCCGCGGCCCTCGGGGCTGCTCCTCCTGGGCCGGCCTTTGGCTCCAGATCTGGATGTAGGCCATGCAGGGCACAAGAAGCAGAAGGTCGACGCCGTAGAAGGCCGCCGTGGACTCGAAAAAGCTGCGGGCTGCCAGGAACCCCACCACGGCCACGGATTCGGTCAGAAGGAAATTCTCGACGCCGCGGATCGAGGCCAGCCGGGTCAGCAACCGGGACCTGGCGATGATCACCCAGATGCCCACGACCGCGGCCAGGAAAAAGAGGGCGCCGATGACCCCGCTCTGGATGAGCGAGTGGAGATAGGCCATGTGGACGTGCTCCCCTTCGATCATCAGCCTGTCGGCGTGAAACCCATGCCCGACGAGCGGCATCCGCAGGGAGATGTCGAGCGCCTTCCGCCAAGTGTTCTCCCGGCCCGTCAGGAAGAACGCGTTCTCGAAGCTGCCCCTGAAGCGCCACACGAACCAGGCCATGTAGAGAAAGTAAAAGATGCCCGGAACCCCCAGGATCAGCCAGATGAACTTGCGGTTCGCGATCACAATGAGAAGCGTGCCCGCGACGAATCCCAGGATGGCCGTGCGCGATTCCGAAAGACCCAGAGAAACCAGGGCCACGGCCAGAAGGCCAAGCCAAAAGGCCCGTTTCAGAAACTCCGGCTGGCGGAGCCGCGACAGGGCGATCAGGGCCAGGACGCCGGCGAACCGGCCGACCCCGTTGGCGGTCTGGGTTCCGAGTCCGAACGGCAGGGTGTAGAGCCGCGGGTTGGGCGCCCCCCGCAATATAGGCCAGAGAGGCCCGATGAAATAGAACACGACGATGATGACGATCACCGCGGCGTTGATGTCCATGAGCAGCTTGGCCCGGCCTTCGGGATCCTCCTGGTTGACCAGGGACCAGGCGACGAACACGGCGGACAGGAAAAGTCCGGCCCAGTAGAGCGAGACGAACGGCTCGGGAGACAGGAAGAAGAAGAATGCGCCGACGAGCCCGTAGGCCCCCAGCGCCAGGATCGGGCCCCGGGACACGGCCAGGGAAACCCGCCCGGACTGGGCCAGGAGCAGCAGGCACAGCAGGAGGGCGATGATCGGCATGAACGGCCTGAGGGCCAGGGCCAATCCAAAGGGGCTCTCGAGAAGTCCGCCCCACCTGAAGGAGGACAGCTCGCTGTACATGCCTCCCCAGACGAGGATCCAGAGAACCGCGGCCAGAATCACGGCCTGCTCCGTGCCGCCGCGAGGGCGGCCTCATAAATGTCCCTGATCCGTTCTCCGTGCCGGTCCCAGAGATAGAAATCCTCGGCCCGCCGTCTGGCCGCCTCGCCCATCGTCAGGGCGAGCTCCGGGCGGCCGTGAAGGGTTTCCAGGGCGGCGGCGATTTCGGAGGCGACATAGTCGGCGTTTCGCGGCTCGATCCTGAAGCCCCACTCGGGCTGGACATGAAAGCCCGGCCCGCCCGAGTTCAGGGCGATCACGGGCTTGCCCGAGGCCATGGCCTCCACGACGACGGCGCCGCCGCCGTCACGGAAGCTCGGAAACAGCATCACGTCCGAGGACCGCATTTCCCTCAGCAGGTCTCCGCGGCGGAGCCACCCTGTCATCCGGACCTTGTCCGAGAGACCCATCTCCTCCACCAGCCCGGCCAGGCCTTCCCCCTCGGGGCCGCTGCCGATGATCACGAATTCGGTCTCGGGATGTTTCGCGGCGAACATGCCGAACCCCCTCACGGCCAGGGCGAAGCCCTTCAGACGATGAAAGCGTCCGGCCATGAAGACCTTGAAAGGACGACGGCCGGGAACCTTTTCCGGGCCTTCCCCGAAGTCCTCCCGGGAAACCCCGTTGACGGGGAACAAAACGGCCTTGGCGCGCTGCCGTTTCGGAATCCCGTCCCTCGTCTCCCGGTTGCATACGAGTATGGCCCGGGCCTTCCGCATGCACCGGCCGCGGACCGGGTCGTGCCGCCCCAACCATTGGGCCGCGTTCCGGCCCGACTCGGAAAGCCGGCCGCCGAGCGTGTACTCTCCGAGCAGCCCGCGGGGCGTCCGCTGGCCGCCGCCGACGGGGCCCAGGACGAACGGGACATCGAGGAAAGCCCCGATGTAACTCGCGATCCAGTCGTTTCCGAAGGTGACATGATGGGCGATGTCGAAGCGGAGGCTCCGGTGCAGCTTCCGGGCCGCCCGCCAAGCCGCGATCTGCCAGAGATAATAATAGATGCGCTGGCCGAACTCGACCTTGTACAGCCACCCGACCGCCCGGGGCAGGCTCAGGAAATGGAAGCGCACCGCGGACCCCGCCGCCCGGCCCCCGGCCTGTTCGACCCCCGGCCTGTTATAGCCGTGTGTCAGGACATGAAGCTCATGGAACCTGGCGATCTGGTGGACGAGCCGCCACCCGGTCAGGTCTTCGCCGGGGTGGAGTTCGGGAGCCCCCAGGGGGTTGCAGGCGTAGGCCGAAACCAGGACCTTCAACCGTTTCCCGTTTGAATCTCGGAGCCCGGATATCGTCTCTGTCATATCTTCACGCACGGCGGGCCCCCGCGCCGTTCCGCGGCGCCGGCAGCATACGCCCCAGTGACATGGCCAAGCCGACGATGTTCCCCAGGGCCCGCCCAAAATAGTAAGGCTTGATCTCCTGGAAGCCGAGGGCGGCGCTCATCAGGAGGCGCACTGACAGCGCGGCGTGACATCTCGCCAGGGACATTTCGGGGTTCTTGCGGACAAAGTAGACGCGGTTGCGGACCTCGCGCAACCCGAATGCGTAGCCGTCGCCCCGACCCGATTGGGCGGGCAGATGGCGGTATCGCGCCGTCGCGACCACGGCCAGCCTGTAGGCTTTGCCCACCCGATAACTGAAATCCAGGTCCTCGAGGTAGCTGTATCCTTGAAACCACTCGTCGAAGCGGAACCCGTCGAAGACCTCTCTCCGCCAGACCGAGGCTGTGCTGGGCAGCCAATCGGCGTATTCGGTCGTCTCGACGCGGCCGATCATGGACTGGAAGCCGGCCGGCGAAACGGCCCCCGGCCTGCAGGCGTAAAGGCCGGCCGCGGCGACCATGGGATTCAGCTTGA